>Ga0366815_1001_pt1 | contig 70857 bp, 61 predicted proteins | sample TotcelN113001K14_FD_207025 | JGI IMG/M metagenome (GOLD analysis project Ga0366815, IMG submission 207025) | Enriched cells from coal bed in the Powder River Basin, Montana, United States - Total cells N11 rep3 HSBNCT.N11.300.1.K14 ...
TGTTGTATTGAACGACCAAAGCAGGCCATCCGACGACTATCAGCCTTGAAGCGAGGTGTTTGCGGAGTTCGGTTTTTCCTCATAAGTTATGCTGCATGTACATTCAGCAAAACTAGAAATACCTAATTTTCACAAGAACCTCAAGGATTTGGGAACAAATTGCCGATATGAATTTAGTCAGATATATTTACAAAATGAAAGTTAAATCACTTTAAAAATTGCAGGAGACACCTATTAACATCATCACTCCAGAGCAAGCAATATGCGCACTATCCGAGGCACTCTCTGTTCTTCGAGCATCCGGAGTCATTCGTTCGACACGCTTTGTCGGAGACATTGGAGAATGGTACGTCGCGACGCTCTATGATGGAGAACTACCTCTGAGCCAAGTCCAAAAGGGCTGGGATGTGCTTGAACGCTCAACGGGCGCGAGACTACAGGTAAAGACCCAGACGTTCGACCCCAAAAACCAGTGGAACTATCTCACAACCAAGCCCGAGTTTTTTGACCGCCTACTTGTCGTTCTGCTCACTGACACACTCACAGTTCGCGATCTATATGACATTCCATCAGAAGATATTCAGAAGTTCGTTCGCGTCGGCAAGGAAAACAAGCCGATCTATCGTTTCAAAGATCTTGAGCCGTGGCGAGTTCAAACCAGTAGTCTTCCTGGCTACGGCAAGTTCGGGAGAGTGGTGCCAATCAACTCGTAGATTGGCTGCCAAGCCCAACATCTGCCGTACATAACAATTGTCCGCGATTATTAGGGTTCGCTTCGCTCAACCCAACCTACTTCAAAAACATACACACCAACGTATTTTCAAAGTAGCTCGTAGGTTGGGCTGCCAAGCCCAACTTCTACAGCGCATAATTATTGCCCGCGATTGTTGGACTTCGCTTCGCTCAACCCACCCTCCGCAAAAACATACATACCAACGTATTTTCAAAGTAGCAATAAATACATGCGGGAATGATACTGTTTTTCAACATACTCCTGCAATCTCTCGAAACTAACATCTACCCAACGCAGCAAAACGCCCCGACTCGCGGGGCGTTTCCTCTTGCAGAACTACTACAACAATTATTTGGCGGACATCAGTGCCACTGTGGTATCCAACATGCGGTTCGAGAAACCCCACTCGTTGTCGTACCAAGACGATACCTTGACCAGACGACCGGACACTTTGGTCAGCGTCGCATCGAAGGTGCTCGATGCCGGGTTGTGGTTGAAATCAATCGATACCAGTGGTGCGGTGTTGTATTGCAGGATGCCTTTTAACGGACCGTTTTCCGATGCGTCTTTCATGATCGCATTAACTTCTTCGACCGTGGTGTCGCGCGCAGCGATGAACGACAGATCGACGATCGAGACGTTGATGGTCGGAACGCGGATCGAATAACCATCGAGCTTGCCATTGAGTTCCGGCAATACCAGGCCGACTGCAGCAGCAGCTCCGGTTTTGGTCGGGATCATGCTCATCGTGGCGGAACGGGCGCGGCGCAGGTCTTCGTGCATCACGTCGGTCAATACCTGATCGTTGGTGTATGCGTGGATGGTGGTCATCAGACCGGTTTCCAGGCCGATTTTGTCATGCAGCGGCTTCACTAGCGGTGCCAGGCAATTGGTGGTGCACGATGCGTTGGAGATGACGGTATCCGTCGATTTCAGTACGCCGTGATTGACGCCGTACACGACCGTCGCATCCACATCCTTGCCGCCCGGTGCGGAGATAATGACTTTTTTCGCGCCTGCGGCCAGATGGGCCGAAGCTTTTTCCTTGGTGGCGAAAAAGCCGGTGCATTCCAGCACGACATCGACGTTCAGCTCGCCCCAAGGCAGATTGGCCGGATTGCGCTCGGCAAAGACCTTGATCGGATCGCCGTTGACGATCATGGTGTCGCCTTCGACCGTAACGGTGCCGGGGAACTTGCCGTGGGCGGTGTCGTAACGGGTCAGATGGGCGTTCGATTCTGCATTGCCCAAGTCGTTGATCGCAACGATCTGGATTTGCTCCTTGAACTTGCCGCCTTCATAGTGAGCACGAAGAATGTTGCGGCCGATGCGGCCGTAGCCGTTGATTGCTACACGAATAGTCATGAAACGCTCCTAAAATTACGCTAAAAGTAATTACGCCAAAACCGATTTGACTTGTGCGACGACATTTTCAGTCGTGAAGCCGAAATGCTTGAACAGCACGCCTGCCGGGGCCGATTCGCCGAAGGTATCGATGCCGACTACCGCGCCCTCAAGGCCCACATATTTATACCAATAGTCGGTCACGCCAGCCTCGATTGCAACCCGCGGCACGCCTTTGGTCAGCACGCTGGCCTTGTAGCCGGCATCCTGACGGTCGAACACGTCCGCGCACGGCATCGACACTACGCGTACCGCTACCCCTTGCTGGGCCAGTTCTTGCGCCGCTTGCATTGCAAGTTCGACTTCGGAACCGGTAGCGATCAGAATCGCCTGGGCATCCGCTGCGTCTTTCAGTACATAACCGCCGCGATGAATGTGGGTAATTTGTTCCGGCGTGCGTTGCTGGTATTGCAGGTTCTGGCGCGAGAAGATCAGGGTCGACGGGCCGTGGCGGCGCGCTACCGCGTGCGACCAGGCGGCAGCCGATTCGACCGTATCGCACGGGCGCCAGTTGTCCAGATTCGGGATCAGGCGCAGGCTGGAGATATGCTCGACCGATTGATGGGTAGGACCGTCTTCGCCCAAGCCGATCGAGTCGTGCGTGAAGACGAAAATCGAACGGATTTTCATCAACGCCGCCATCCGGATCGCGTTGCGGCTGTAATCAGAGAACGTCAGAAAAGTCGCACCGAACGGGATGTAGCCGCCATGCAATGCGATACCGTTCATCATCGCGCTCATGCCGAATTCGCGCACGCCGTAATTGATGTGATTGCCCGGCTGATCGGCGCGCACCGCGACGCATCCCTGCCAGTTGGTCAGATTGGAACCGGTCAAATCGGCCGAACCGCCGAGAAATTCAGGCAAGGCCTGCGCATAGGCCTGAATCGCATTCTGGCTGGCCTTGCGGGTGGCGATGACTTCTTTCTTCTCGACGCAGCTGGCGATGTACGCGTGCGCCACGTCGTTGAAGTTGCCCGGCAATTCGCCCTTCATACGGCGCAGCAATTCGCCCGCTTCTTGCGGATAACGCTCGCTGTAGGCGTTGAACAAAGCGTCCCATTCGCTTTCAACGTGCGCGCCTTGCGCTTTGGCATCCCAGGCCGCGTAAACATCGTCCGGCACATTGAACGGCACATGCGGCCAGGCGATGGTGGTGCGCACCGCAGCGATTTCCTTGTCGCCCAGCGCCGCGCCATGCACGTTGTGCGTGCCTTCCATGTTCGGCGAACCCTTGCCGATCACGGTCCTGCAGCAGATCAGGGTTGGCTTGTCGGATTTCTTCGCTTGCGCAATCGCAGCATCAACTGCTGCCACATCGTGGCCGTCCACTGCCGGAATCACGTTCCAGCCGTAAGCCTCGAAGCGCTTCGGCGTGTCGTCCTGGAACCAGCCTTCGACGTGGCCGTCAATCGAAATGCCATTGTCGTCATAGAGCGCGATGAGCTTGTTCAGACGCAAGGTGCCGGCCAGCGAGCACACTTCATGCGAAATGCCTTCCATCAGGCAACCATCACCCAGAAATACGTAGGTGTGATGATCGACGATCTCAAAATCCGGCTTGTTGAATTCGGCCGCGAGCAATTTCTCTGCCAGCGCCATCCCAACCGTATTGGCCAGGCCTTGGCCGAGCGGGCCGGTAGTGGTCTCAATGCCAGGGGTGATATGGACTTCCGGATGACCCGGCGTTTTCGAATGCATCTGGCGGAAATCACGGATATCGTCCATCGACACATCGTAGCCGGTCAAATGCAGCAATGCGTAGTGCAGCATCGAGCCATGGCCGTTCGACAGCACGAAACGGTCGCGGTTGATCCAGTGCGGATTGGCTGGATTGTGGCGGTAATGCCCGGCCCACAATGCGACGGCGATATCCGCCATTCCCATCGGCATGCCGGGGTGCCCGGAGTTGGCCTTTTGTACTGCATCCATTGCCAGCGCGCGGATCGCACTGGCCATCTTGGTGGTTGGGAGCGTGGAGTTCATAGTGGTATGCGTAATAACAAAAGACAATCGACAAGGTATGCAGCGGTGTTGCCAGCCCGCTAAACCAAGTATTTTACCAGAGACACGGGTGCCGAATTAAAATCGGGCCTCCTCTTAAGCGGATTTATCATGCCTCGTTTTTATTGCTCACAGCCACTGGCAATCGGCAGCCAAATATTGCTGCCTGACAATGTCGCCCATCATGTCCATGTACTGCGTCTGGCGGCAGGGACCGCGATTACCTTATTCAATGGCGATGGCGGTGAATATACCGCGACCCTGACCCTGATCGAAAAGAAACGCGTCAGCGCCGAAATCAAAGCGCATGCCGCGCGCGATGTCGAACTGCCGTATGCAATCACGCTGGCCCAAGCGCTGCCGGAATCCTCGAAGATGGACTGGATCATTGAAAAGGCGGTGGAACTAGGCGCCGCCGCAATTCAGCCGTTATCTGCCCAGCGTTGCGTGATGCGGCTTTCAGGCGAACGCATGGACAAAAAACTGGCGCACTGGCAGGCCATCATCATTGCCGCCAGCGAACAGAGCGGGCGCAACCGACTGGCGCAACTCAACCCACCCACCGACTGCAAAAGCTGGATGAGCCGCCAGGACTTGCATCGCCGCATCCTGCTCAGTCCGCGTGCCGAACAATCGCTGTCGGATTGGGCGCGTCACCATCCACCGCAAGCGCTGGCTTTGATGATCGGCCCCGAAGGCGGCTTTACGGAAATCGAAGAAGATCTAGCGATCGCACAAGGCGCACTATCGCTTTCGATGGGGCCGCGCGTGTTGCGCACCGAAACCGCCGGATTGGCGGCGCTGGCAACGCTGAACGCGATATGGGGAGAGATGTGACGTATTGCGGCGTCAATCAGCACATGCCAACAAACTGCAATCGACACCTTTATTGACTTCTTTTCGCACCAACATCGCATCAACATCGCATCAAAAAAAATGCCGCCCAAACTGCGGCGGCATATTTTCTACCGGGTCCGATCAAAACTCTTCCCAATCGTCACCAGTGCCGACCGCCGGCGCTCTGGCGGCGGCAGACTTCGTTCCCTGCACGGCCCGCTTGGCGCCGTCTTGCATTGCAATCGCTTGCTTTGCCACTGGTGCGACTGCGCTTTTGCGCGCCGGCACTGCAAAAGCCTTGGGCGCTGTCGCAGTTGCAGTAAGCCGGAACATGCCGACGACCTGCGTCAGCGCACCGGCTTGTTGCTGGAGGGATTGCGCAGCGGCGGCGGCTTGCTCGACTAGCGCCGCGTTTTGCTGCGTGACTTCATCCATTTGCGCAATCGCTTCGTTCACTTGCTCGATGCCCGTGCTTTGCTCCTGGCTGGCGGCTGTGATGTCGCTCATGATGTCGGTGACGTGGCGCACGCTGACGACGACTTGCTCCATCGTATGGCCTGCTTGCGCAACCAGCTGATTGCCAACTCCGACTTTTTGCACCGAGTCGTCGATTAATGCCTTGATTTCCTTGGCGGCACTGGCGCTGCGCTGCGCGAGGTTGCGCACTTCGGTGGCAACCACCGCAAAGCCCCGGCCCTGTTCGCCGGCACGCGCCGCTTCGACTGCTGCATTCAATGCGAGGATATTGGTCTGGAACGCGATGCTGTCGATGACGCCAATGATGTCGACGATTTTCTTGGCGGAAATGTCGATGGCGGCCATAGTCTCGACCACCTGGGATACCACGACACCGCTTTTGAGCGCGACTTCGGAAGCGGTCGCGGCCAACTGATCGGCCTGGTGTGCATTGTCGGCATTTTGCCTGACGGCGCCGGTCAACTCTTCCATTGAAGCGGCGGTTTGCTCCAGACTGCTGGCTTGGCTTTCGGTGCGCCCGGAAAGATCGAGGTTGCCGGCGGCGATCTGGTGCGATGCGGTGGCGATTGCATCGGTGCCGCTGCGCACCCGCGAAACGATGCCGACCAAGCTGTCGCTCATTTCCTTGATCGCGCCCAGTAATTGACCGATTTCATCGGTAGAGCGGATTTTTATTTCGGTCGTCAAATCGCCGGCGGCGATATTGTTCGCGACATCGATAGCATGGCGCATCGGACGCAAAATGCTTCTGATGAGCAAATAAGCAGCGGCCGCAGCCAGCAATACGCCCAGAACAATGGCGATGATCATGCGCAACTGCGTCATGTCATACCGTTCAACGCTGGCGTCATATTCTGCCTTGGCGCCTTCGACTTGCAATGCGCGCAACGTGCCAAAACTGACCCGCACCGGCGCGGAGAGCGATTCAATCTCGTGCCACTTTAACTGCACCTCGCCGACCCGGCCATCGCGCAACGCTACGACTGCAGGCAACAGCCCTTCCTTGACGAAGCGGCTGCGGTCGAGTTGAAACTTGTCGGCCACTTGCTTTTCCTGCGGTGTTAGCTGGGACGACGAGTAAGTGCGCCAGATATCGGAAATTTTCGCGATTCTTTCATCGATTTTGGCAGATTCGACCTGAATTCCATCGGGCACCGGATTTTGCAGCATGCTGACGATACCAAGCAGATTTTCCTGCAACATGAAATTCATCGTCGCTAGTTGCTCCAGCGGCACCGCGCGGTCTTCATAGACGCTTTTAAGTCCGGCATTCGTCTTGCTCAAGCCATTGAGCCCCAATCCTCCGACCACGACCGTTAGCAAGGATAAGAATCCGATAACGCCAATCAAACGCGCCTTGATTGTGAGGTTCATCATTTTGAAATTCATGGATGGCTACGCAGCAATTTTTTCAATCAGGCCCATTTCAGCCGAAGACATCAATTTGTCGATATCGACCAGAATCAGCATGCGTTCATCGACGGTGCCCAGACCGATCAAATAATCGGATTCGAAAGCAGTTCCCATATCCGGCGCCGGTTTTATCTGCTCCTGAGCCAGCGTGATCACGTCGGAAACGCTATCGACTACCATGCCCATGATGCGTCCGCCAATATTCAGAATGATGACCACCGTAAACTGATCGTAAGTCGGTATGCCGAGCTTGAATTTGATGCGCATGTCGACCACTGGCACGATGATGCCGCGCAAGTTGATGACGCCCTTCAGAAATTCGGGTGCTTTGGCGATCCGGGTCACTGCTTCGTAGCCGCGAATTTCCTGCACTTTCAATATGTCGATGCCGTACTCTTCCTGCCCCAGGGTAAACGCCAGAAATTCGTTGCGACCATGCGTGTCTGTCTGATTCTGGTGATTGCCTGCAGCGGACGGGGATTGGGTTGAAGAAGACATGATGTTCTCTCAAAAGGAGTTTTTACAATGCATCCAATGCTACACCGGATGTCTGCCTGGAAACTGAATTTTAGTTGCCGCCACGAAATTTTGGCGCCAGCCAAAGTATGGCAGGTAACGGCTAAAACTGGCAAAAATTTAATCGAAAGCAACAGGGCTACGGCCCGCACAAGATGCTGTAATTTTCCTGTACAGGGGTCTGTATTTTCGCATTCCGTTTAATAGCATGCGGCAAAGCATATGAATATGCATATACTCCACATTAAATGCAGTAATGATGAAAAATTCTCAACCAGGAGCAAGAGTTAAGGAGGGAAAAAAGCATACGCGCACCCGCCCTATCCGCCCTTGCCGCTCACGCTGACGCGCTCCCTTCTAATGGCCGCCGGCGCAGGAAGTCTGCGGGTAACGAATGCCCAGCCGTTGTGCAATCCAATGGAAAGCGCAGGAAAGCATTTATAATCGAAGGCTTTGCAGCAATCTCGACACAGAACCAGTATGAAGGTATTTCGCGGACTTCCCAATGCTGCATCGCGTGCGCCCTGCGCGCTGGCGATCGGCAACTTCGATGGCGTGCACCGCGGACATCAGGCGTTGCTGGCGCGCGTATGCGAAGCCGCCGCCCATTTGCAGCTGGATGCGGCGGTGATGACTTTCGAGCCGCATCCGCGCGAATTTTTCGCACGTATCAGCGGCAATCCGGGCAGCGCGCCAAGCCGCATCGCCAACCTGCGCGACAAGCTGCAAGCGTTGTCCGCAAACGGTATCGAACGCGTCATCGTCGAACATTTCAATGCCCATTTCGCCAGCCTTACGCCGCAGGATTTCGTCGAAAAAGTGCTGGTGCAAGGCTTGCATGTCAAACAGTTAATTGTGGGCAAAGATTTTTGCTACGGCGCCAAACGCGCCGGCAACCTTGCAACGCTGATCGAAGCTGGGAAAAAATACGGTTTCGGAGTGGAGGCGCTCGATACGGTGACCAACCACGGCACCCGCATTTCTTCGTCGGCGGTACGCGCGGCGCTGGCTGCAGGCGACTTTGCCCATGCGAATCAATTGCTGGGCCAGCCGTACGCGATTTCCGGTCATGTGGTGCACGGTAAAAAACTGGGACGCATGCTCGGCTTTCCGACGCTGAACCTGCGCGTGACGCACAAGCATCCGGTGCTGAGCGGAATTTTCATCGTGCAGGTGCACGGCCTCGCTGAAACGCCGTTACCCGGCGTTGCCAGCCTGGGATTGCGTCCGACCGTCGATGACAGCGGCCGCGTACTGCTGGAAACGCATATCTTCGATTATGCGCAGCAATGCTACGGCAAACTGGTCCGGGTGGAATTCCTGAAAAAATTGCGGGACGAGGAAAAATACGTCGATCTGCCGACCCTGACGGACGCCATAGCTAACGATGCCGCGCAAGCACGCGCTTACTTCAAGCTGCGCGCAGCAGCCGCTACTACGGCAACCGACCGAATTTGAATGCCACGCTGCCTGCAGCGTGGGCACCGCCATTCCTCCGCTGTCGCGGTATATGTAAATACATTGAATATCCTTGAAGATCGCTGAAAATCACTATGTCCGAGAATAAAGAAAACAAGCCTGCCGCCAAGCCGTCGAGCAAACCACAAAGCAAATATCCGGTCAATATGACCGAAACCCCGTTCCCGATGCGCGGCGACCTGGCCAAGCGCGAGCCGCAGTGGGTCAAGCAATGGCAAGAACGCAAGGTGTATAAGCGCATCCGCAACGCCTCGAAAAACCGCCCCAAATTCATCTTGCATGACGGCCCGCCGTATGCGAACGGCGACATCCACATCGGTCACGCGGTCAACAAAATCCTCAAGGACATGATCGTCAAGGCGCGCAACATGGCCGGCTTCGATGCGCAATACGTGCCGGGCTGGGATTGCCACGGCATGCCGATCGAAATCCAGATCGAAAAACTCTACGGCAAGAATCTGCCGGTAGAGCAAGTGCAAGCGAAGGCGCGCGCCTACGCCAGCGAGCAAATCGAGCGCCAGAAAAAGGACTTCATCCGCCTGGGCGTGCTGGGCGAATGGGATAACCCGTACCTGACGATGAACTTCGGCAACGAGGCCGACGAATTGCGCGCGCTCGGCGCCATGCTGGAAAAAGGCTATGTATATCGCGGTCTGAAACCGGTCAACTGGTGTTTCGACTGCGGTTCGGCATTGGCGGAGGCGGAGGTCGAATATCAGGACAAGCGCGACCCGGCCATCGATGTCGGCTTCCCGTTCGCCGAGCAAGACAAGATTGCCGCCGCTTTCGGCCTGGTGCAACTGCCAACCGACAAGGGCTACGCTGTAATCTGGACCACCACCCCGTGGACCATCCCGGCCAACCAGGCGCTGAACATGCATCCCGAGTTCAGTTATGCGCTGGTGGAAACGGTGCGCAACGGCGAAACCATCCTGCTGATCCTGGCCACCGACTTGGTCGAATCCAGCCTGCAGCGCTTCGGCCTCGAAGGCCGCGTGATCGCCACCTGCACCGGTGCAGCGCTGAACCTGATCAAGTTCAAGCATCCGTTTGCCGACATTGACGAAGGCTACAACCGCACTTCGCCGGTATTTTTGGGCGAATATGTCGAACTCGGCACCGGCACCGGCGTCGTCCACTCGGCTCCCGCTTACGGCATCGACGATTTCATTTCGTGCAAGGCGCACGGCATGACGGATGACGATATTCTGAAACCGGTGATGGGCGATGGCAAATACGCATCCTGGCTGCCATTCTTCGGCGGCATGACGATCTGGGAAGCGTCGAAACCGATCTGCGCCAAACTGGAAGAAGTCGGCGCATTGTTCAAGCTGGTAATGTTCGACCATAGTTATATGCACTGCTGGCGCCACAAGACGCCGATCGTTTACCGCGCTACCGCGCAATGGTTCGCCGGCATGGATAGCACGCCCAAAGACGGCGGACCAAGCTTGCGCGAAACCGCGCTCAAAGGGATCGAAGAAACCACTTTTTACCCAGACTGGGGCAAGGCGCGACTGCACGGGATGATCGCCAACCGGCCCGACTGGACGCTGTCGCGTCAACGCCAGTGGGGCGTGCCGATGGCCTTTTTCGTCCACAAGGAAAGCGGCGAACTGCATCCGCGCACACCGGAACTGCTGGAAATCGTCGCCCAACGCATCGAACAGCACGGCATCGAAGCCTGGCATGCGATCGATATCAATGAATTGCTGGGCGACGACGCGCCGATGTACGTGAAGAACAAGGACACGCTGGACGTCTGGTTCGATTCCGGCACCACGCACCAGACGGTATTGCGCGGCTCCCATGCGGCGCAATTGCAATTCCCGGCCGATCTGTACCTGGAAGGTTCGGACCAGCATCGCGGCTGGTTTCACTCTTCGCTGCTGACCTCCAGCATGCTGAATGGCTGCGCGCCGTACAAGGCCTTGCTGACGCACGGCTTCGTGGTCGATGGCGAAGGCAAGAAAATGTCCAAGTCCAAGGGCAATGTAGTCGCACCGCAAAAAGTGTCCGATACGCTCGGCGCCGACATCCTGCGGCTGTGGGTAGCGTCCACCGATTATTCGGGCGAACTGAATATTTCGGACGAAATCCTGAAACGCGTGACCGAAGCGTATCGCCGCATCCGCAATACGCTACGCTTCCTGCTGGCCAATACGTCCGACTTCGACTTTGCCCAGCATGCGGTGCCGGTTGCGGAAATGATGGAAATCGACCGCTATGCGGTAGCCAGCGTGGCCGCGTTGCAAGCCGAGATCCTGGCCCATTACGATGCCTATGAATTCCATCCGGTGGTGGCCAAGCTGCAGGGTTTCTGTTCGGAAGACCTGGGCAGTTTCTATCTCGATATCCTGAAAGACCGTTTGTATACCGGCGGCACCACTTCGCACGCACGCCGTTCGGCGCAAAGCGCGATCTGGCACATCACGCAATCGCTGTTGCGATTGATGGCGCCGATGCTGTCCTTCACCGCCGAAGAAGCGTGGGCAATTTTTGCGAGCAAGGAAGCGCTGGCCGACAGCGATGAAACGATCTTCACCCAGACCTATTACGCGCTGCCGGAAGTAGTTGACGCCGCTGCATTGCTGGCCAAATATGCGCAGTTGCGCGCAATCCGTGCCGATGTCACCAAGCAAATGGAAGAAGCGCGCATCGCCGGCGCTATCGGTTCTTCGTTGCAAGCCGAGATCAGCATCCGTGCCAGCGGCGACAAGTTTGCGCTCCTCGCCGGCATGGACGACGACTTGAAGTTCGTGCTGATCACCTCGCAAGCCGAAGTAGTCGAAGTCGCCAGCGCGGAGCAGGAAAGCGTGATCGTCACAGCATCGGCCCACCAGAAATGCGAGCGCTGCTGGCACTATCGTGCCGATGTCGGCAGTCACGCCGAGCACCCTGGCTTGTGCGGACGCTGCATCAGCAATCTGTTCGGCGCTGGCGAAACACGGCGCTTTGCCTAATACCCTAAGCCGGCGAACCGGACGAACCAAAATATTGTAGGTTGGTGCTGAGCTTGCGAAGCCCAACATTCTAGGCACAATGTTGGGCTGATAAAGCGTTGGCCCAACCTACAAAATGGGTAGACTTGACCGATAAGAGACTAACCAGCTCCGCTGTTCGTCATGCCACCCAGCCGGCAAGACGAACCACCCTGATCCACCTTCCGGAGTACCCCGCAATGGCAACAAAAAACCGTTTTTCTTCCAGGCCGCAGCCCGGCATCATGCCGTGGATCGGCATCGCGTCTATCGTGATCCTGCTCGATCAGTTGAGCAAAATCACCATCGCCAAGTTATTCACTTATGGCGAATCGCATCCGGTGACCTCTTTTTTCAATCTGGTGCTGGCTTACAATAAAGGCGCGGCCTTCAGCTTTCTGGCAACCGAATCCGGCTGGCAACGCTATTTTTTTACCGCTCTCGGCGTGATCGCCGCACTGGTGATCGTCTACATGTTGCAACGCCATGCCGGACAGCGTCTGTTCTGCTGGGCGCTGGCACTGATTCTGGGTGGTGCCGTCGGCAACGTGATTGACCGCATCCTGTACGGCCACGTGATCGATTTCCTCGACGTGCATTTCGGTGGCTGGCACTGGCCGGCATTCAATATCGCCGACAGCGCCATTTTCATCGGCGCCGGATTATTCATCCTCGACGAACTGCGGCGCGTCAACAAATAGCCACACAACTAACGGCACGCGCTTCCCAGCTTTTGACATTAAGTAATACTGCCATACGTATTTTTAAAGCCTTATAAAAAACATGCGGTAAATGCATAAATTTTTACCATACTCCCTTAATTAGTGTCATTGCCGGGCAGCACGGAAAGACGCGCAATAATTACAACAGAGAAGGAAAAGCCATGGATCTTGCGGGTAAAAAAATCGTCCTCGGCCTGACCGGCGGCATCGCCTGCTACAAGGCGGCGGAACTGACCCGCGCGCTGATCAAGGCGGGCGCATCGGTGCAAGTCGTGATGACACAGGCCGCGACGCAGTTCATCACGCCGGTGACGATGCAGGCGCTGTCCGGCAAACCTGTGTATACCGACCAGTGGGATGCGCGCATCGCCAACAACATGGCGCACATCGACCTCAGCCGGAACGCCGACGCCATCGTGATCGCCCCCTGCTCGACCGACTTCATTTCCAAACTGGCGCATGGCGGATGCGACGACCTGCTGTCGACTTTGTGCATCGCGCGTCCGGCCCATGTGCGGTTGCTGGTGGCACCGGCGATGAACGTCGAAATGTGGCAAAACCCGGCGACCCAGCGCAACGTAGTGCAACTCCAGGCTGACGGCATAGCATTGCTCGGCCCCGATACCGGTGCCCAGGCCTGCGGCGAAAATGGCATGGGCCGGATGCTGGAGCCGGCCCAGTTGCTGGAACTAATCATTGCATCCTTCCAGCCGAAAATCCTGACCGGCAAGCACGTGCTGCTGACTGCCGGCCCGACCTTCGAGCCGATCGACCCGGTGCGCGGCATCACCAATCTGTCATCCGGCAAGATGGGTTACGCGATCGCGCGCGCCGCCCGGCAGGCCGGCGCCAATGTCACCTTGATATCCGGCCCGACTGCGCTCGACGCGCCGCTGGGGGTGCAGCGCATCGCGGTTCAGACCGCCCAACAAATGCACGATGCAGTGCTGGCCCACGTCAGCGACCAGGATATTTTCATCGCGGTCGCAGCAGTGGCCGACTGGCGGGTAACGAATGCGAGCGCGCAAAAGCTGAAAAAAGAAGGCGGCACTGATGCGCCGGCGCTGGAATTCGCGCAAAATCCGGATATTCTCGCCATCGTAGCGGCGTTGCCGAAGCGACCGTATTGCGTCGGCTTTGCAGCCGAATCGGAAAACCTGCTGCAATACGGCGAGCAAAAACGCTTGCGCAAAAACATTCCGCTGCTAGTAGGCAATATCGGCCATCACACTTTCGGCAAGGATGACAACGAGCTGATATTGTTCGATGCGCACGGCCACACCCTGCTGCCCCGCAACGACAAACAAACCCTGGCGCGTCACCTGATCGCAGCCATCGCCAACCGCCTGCCGCATTAATTGCGATGCGACCTCGGTCCGGCGCCGCCGGATCGACCCAACCAACGGAGACCAGCAGCCATGAAAACCATCGACATCAAAATTCTCGACCCGCGTCTCAAGGAGCAACTGCCCGCATACGCGACCGCAGGCAGCGCCGGACTGGACTTGCGCGCTTGCATTGACGCGCCACTGTCGATTGCGCCGGGCGAAACCCATCTGATTCCGACCGGTCTGGCGATTCACGTCGCCAATCCCGCTTATGCAGCAATGATCTTGCCGCGCAGCGGACTGGGCCACAAGCATGGCATCGTGCTGGGGAACCTGGTCGGCCTGATCGACTCCGATTACCAAGGGCAGCTGATGGTGTCGACCTGGAACCGCGGCCAGACCGCCTTCACGCTCAGCCCGATGGAACGCTTGGCACAACTGGTGATCGTACCGGTGCTGCAGGTTGGTTTTAACATTGTCGAAGAATTCGATACCAGCGAACGCGGTAGCGGCGGCTTCGGCAGCACAGGGAAACATTAAATGACGACAATGCCGATTTCTACTCGATCATGCACGAAGCACAGACGTGGCCGGCTGCTTTCTGCAGCGGTTGCAGCAACCCTGCTGCTCAGCGCCTGCGCCACGCAGCAATCCACAACCGCAACATCCCCGCAAGTACCTGCCGGCCCGACGCTGAGTGCGCTGCCGGCTCCGGCGCCGTTACGCTCGATCGTGCAGCAACAAGAGCGCCTGTATCGGGTCGCAGCGCCGTTGCTGACGCAAAATGCAGCGCTATGCAAGGTCAATGCGCGCAATTTGCTCGGATTTTCCGCCAAAAACAAATATTCCTTTCCTAAAGAATTCGTCGCAGATGCGCAAAAGGCTTACGGACTCGACGAGCAACTGCAAGTCATCCAAGTCTTGACCGACAGCGGGGCCGAACGCGCCGGCATCAAGCGCGGCGACCGCCTGGTCAGTGCCAACGACAAGCCTTTTCCGATCGGCCCCAACGCCGAACGGCAGGCAGCCACTATTCTGGGGCCGCTGGTGCGCAATCGTTCGCTGATCAAACTGACGGTTGCGCGCAACGACAAGAATATCCCGCTCAACATTCCGCTCACCCGCGCCTGCGCGTTCGCGGTGGAACTGGGCAATGCCGACAACGTCAATGCATACGCAGACGGCCAGCGCGTAATGATCACCCGCGGCATGCTTGAGTTTGTACAATCCGATACCGAACTGGCGCTGGTGCTGGCGCGCGAATTCGCGCATAACGCGTTAGCGCATCCCGCTAAGCAAAAAATGAACGCCACCATCGGCGGAATCATCGACAATCTGATCCGCCTCAACCCCGATCTGGATGCGATCAACGGCATGGCCGGAATAAAAGTGTATCCGCAGAATTTCGATGCAGCCGCCGATACGCTGGCTTTGTACATGCTGGTGCGCGCCGGTTACAAAATCGACAATGCCGCCACCTTCTGGCAACGACTGGACCGCCAATATCCAGCCACGGTACTGAATAGCTATACGGCAATCCATCCGGCCACCGCTTATCGATTGGCAACTATCACCAAAACCGTAGCCGAGATCAATGCCAAGCAGGCGAGCAAAAAACCGCTGCTGCCATAGGCAGTTTTCGCACCTCCTGGCAATTGGATTTTATCTGGAGTATAGGCGTTAATACTGGCATTACCGCTTATAAATAAACGCGATTGAAATATACTCCAATTTTTCAGAAATTCCATGCAAGCCATGCATTTCCAATAAAAAACCCCGCACTGTTTTAACAGTGCGGGGTTTTTCATATCAGCGAGTTATGTCATCGGATCATTCAAGCTCCGTTGCCAGCGATGGTGCTGCCGGCGGCGGAACCGGCTCGCCTTGCTCCGGATAGCTCAATTGGATCTGTTCCTTATCATCGAGATCCACCGTCACGCGACCGCCGTTGACCAATTTACCGAACAGCAATTCATCGGCCAAGGCCTTGCGTATCATGTCCTGAATCAGACGCGCCATCGGCCGCGCACCCATTAGCGGATCAAAGCCTTTTTTAGCCAGGAACTTGCGCAAATCCTCGGTGAAAATCGCTTCCACTTTTTTCTCGTGCAATTGCTCTTCCAGCTGCATCAGGAACTTGTCTACCACGCGCAGGATGATCTCTTCGTCCAGCGCACGGAAACTGATGATCGCATCCAGCCGATTGCGGAACTCAGGCGTAAACATGCGCTTGATATCGACCATCTCGTCGCCCGCTTCCTTCTTCTCGGTGAATCCGATCGAGCGTTTTTGCAGGCTTTCAGCGCCGGCATTGGTGGTCATGATGATGATCACATTGCGGAAATCCGCCTTGCGGCCATTATTGTCGGTCAGCGTGCCATGGTCCATCACCTGCAGCAGGATATTGAAGATATCCGGATGCGCTTTTTCAATCTCGTCCAGCAGCAGCACCGCATGCGGCTTCTTGGTCACCGCTTCGGTCAGCAAGCCGCCCTGGTCGAACCCGACGTAGCCCGGCGGCGCGCCGATCAGCCGGCTTACCGCATGGCGCTCCATGTATTCCGACATGTCGAAACGTATCATTTCGATGCCGAGCACGAAAGCCAATTGCTTGGCAACCTCGGTCTTGCCGACGCCGGTCGGACCGGAAAACAGGAAGGAGCCAATCGGCTTGTCGGTCTTGCCCAAGCCGGCACGCGCCATCTTGATGGCGGAAGCCAGCGCTTCGATCGCAGGCTCCTGGCCGAACACGACGTTCTTCAGGTCGCGATCGATGGTCTGCAGCTTGCTGCGGTCGTCCTGGTTGACCGATTGCGGCGGAATGCGCGCGATCTTCGAAATGATGTCCTCGATCTCGGCCTTGCCAATGGTTTTCTTCTGCTTCGACTTCGGCAGAATCCGCTGCGCCGCACCCGCTTCGTCGATCACGTCGATCGCCTTGTCCGGCAGATGACGGTCATTGATGAAGCGTGCCGACAATTCCGCTGCCGTGGTCAGCGCGGAAGCCGAATACTTGACCCCGTGATGCTCTTCGAAACGGGATTTCAGGCCGCGCAAAATTTGCACCGTTTGCTCTACAGTCGGCTCGTTGACATCCACTTTCTGGAAGCGCCGCGACAGCGCGTGATCCTTCTCGAAGATGCCGCGAAATTCGGTGTAAGTGGTGGCACCGATGCATTTCAACTGCCCATTGGCCAGAGCAGGCTTGAGCAAATTGGAAGCATCGAGCGTGCCGCCGGAAGCGGAACCGGCACCGATGATGGTATGAATTTCATCGATGAACAGGATGCCGTTTGGATTATCCTTGAGCTGTTTGAGTACCGCCTTCAGCCGCTGCTCGAAGTCGCCGCGATATTTAGTGCCGGCCAGCAAAGCGCCCATGTCGAGCGAATACACAATGCCGTTGCTCAGGATTTCAGGCACGTCGCCCTGCGTGATGCGCCATGCCAGACCTTCGGCAATCGCGGTCTTGCCGACCCCGGCTTCGCCTACCAGGAGCGGATTGTTCTTGCGCCGGCGGCACAGTATCTGAATTACGCGGTCCACTTCGGCCTCGCGTCCGATCAGCGGATCAATCTTGCCGTCGGCAGCAGCCTTATTGAGATTTTGCGTATATTGATCGAGCGGACTTTCTTTCTGCTGTCCTTCCACCGGCGCCTCCTCGGTGCTTTCAGACGATTTTTGCGGATCGGATTGCTGATCCTTGCGCACTCCGTGCGAAATGAAATTCACTACATCGAGACGCGTGACGCCCTGCTGATGCAGATAATAAACCGCATGCGAATCCTTTTCGCCGAAAATGGCTACCAGCACATTGGCGCCAGTGACTTCATTCTTGCCATTCGATGCAGATTGCACATGCATGATTGCGCGTTGTATCACGCGCTGGAAGCCCAGCGTCGGCTGTGTATCGACTTCGCTCGTGCCAGCTACTGTCGGCGTATTATCGGCGACGAAATTAGACAACGTTTTACGCAAGTCGTCGATATTGACTGCGCATGCACGCAACACTTCTGCGGCAGAGGGGTTGTCCAGCAACGCAAGCAACAGATGCTCGACGGTGATGAATTCATGTCGTGCCTGACGGGCCTCGACAAAAGCCATGTGCAAACTTACTTCCAAATCCTGGGCAATCATACTTCCTCCATCACGCATTGCAGGGGATGCCCCGCTTTACGGGCATGCGTTAAAACAAGATCCACTTTAGTCGACGCAATGTCCTTCGAATATACGCCACATACCGCCTTGCCATCACGATGAACCTTGAGCATTAAATGCGTCGCGGTCTCCCGATCCTTGTTGAAATACTCCTGAATAATTGCAACTACAAATTCCATCGGCGTGTAATCATCATTAAGCAACAACACCTGATACATCGGTGGCGCCTTTAATTTCTGTTCCCGCCTCTCTATGAGAGTGCCGCTATCATGCTTAGTTGCCATGCGTCTATTCTAATTTGTTCAACTTAGGTACAACGCGTCAAAACCGACGTGCAGTATTCATGTGCTTCGATATTACGCGTTTTCTTTCCTGTTCGCAGATGGCATCGGCAAAGAGCAAATCAAGAGCATTCTTTTAGACCTAGCGCAATAAAAGATATTCGTCGAGTAAAAATTGCTTGACCTTGGATTTTTTTCCGAGAACAATGACATCCATTGCAAGGAAAGAAATTTTTCTTGTCAATATTGAAGGGGGTATTTAGTTTGGAGCAGCGATTTTGATGTTTCTTGCTTTATGACTCGTGTGATTTTTTTTATTTGAGAGATGCAATATGGCAACAGGTACAGTCAAGTGGTTCAACGATTCTAAAGGCTTCGGCTTTATCACTCCAGATGATGGTGGTGAAGATCTGTTCGCGCACTTTTCCGCAATCAACATGAACGGATTCAAGACCCTCAAAGAAGGTCAAAAAGTTCAGTTCGAAGTCACGCAAGGCCCTAAAGGCAAGCAAGCTTCAAATATCCAGGCTGCGTAATTTCTGGATTTACAAGTTTTTGTAAAGCCCTGCCCTGCAGGGTTTTTTTTTGCTTGTAGCTTCTAAAGATGTGTTGCAGTCTTCTCATCCAAGAATCCGCAATTGAAAAAGGCCAGATCGAATCCGGCCTTTTTATGCACGATGCCGCTCACGATGAGCGGCAGTTGCGCCACTTACATGTTTTCAATCATCACGTCGCCAAAACCAGAGCAAGAAACCTGAGTAGCACCTTCCATCAGACGGGCGAAATCGTAAGTAACTTTTTTCGAGGCAATCGAATTCTGCATCGAGCTGATAATCAGGTCAGCCGCTTCGACCCAGCCCATATGACGCAACATCATTTCTGCCGACAGAATCAGTGACCCCGGATTAACGTAGTCTTTGCCCGCATATTTTGGTGCGGTACCGTGAGTCGCCTCAAACATCGCGATCGAATCCGACAAATTGGCGCCCGGCGCAATGCCGATACCGCCGACCTGGGCCGCCAGTGCATCGGAAATGTAGTCGCCGTTCAGGTTCAATGTCGCAATGACGCTGTACTCGTTGGGACGCAACAGGATTTGCTGCAGAAATGCATCTGCAATCGAATCCTTGACCACGATGTCCTTACCGGTTTTCGGGTTCTTGAATTTGCACCATGGACCGCCATCGATCAACTCGGCGCCGAATTCTTTTTGCGCCAGCGCATAAGCCCAGTCGCGGAAGCCGCCTTCGGTGTATTTCATGATGTTGCCTTTGTGCACGATCGTCACAGAGGGCTTGTCATTGTCAATCGCATACTGGATTGCCTTGCGCACCAGACGTTCAGTGCCTTCGCGGGATACCGGCTTGACGCCGATGCCGGAAGTATTCGGGAAACGGATTTTCTTGACGCCCATTTCGTTGATCAGAAAATCGATCAATTTCTTGGCCTGATCGGTGCCTTCCTGAAATTCGATTCCGGCGTAGATGTCTTCCGAGTTTTCACGGAAAATCACCATATCGGTCTTGTGCGGCTCGCGCACTGGCGAGGGCACGCCAGTGAAATAACGCACTGGTCGCAAGCAGACGTACAGATCGAGTTCCTGGCGCAACGCAACGTTGAGCGAACGGATGCCACCGCCAACAGGCGTAGTCAATGGTCCCTTGATCGACACTACGTAGTCTTTCAGAACCTGCAGTGTTTCTTCTGGCAGCCATACGTCCGGGCCGTATACCTGAGTCGATTTCTCGCCAGCATAGATTTCCATCCAACTGATTTTACGTTTGCCACCGTATGCCTTGGCAACAGCCGCATCAATCACCTTGATCATTACCGGGCTGATATCAACGCCGGTACCATCGCCTTCAATGTAGGGAATAACCGGGTTATCAGGAACGGTCAATGAAAAATCGGCATTGACGGTGATTTTCTTGCCGTCGGCTGGAACTTTGATATGTTGATACATCGTTGTCTCCGAAGATGAGGCGAAAAAGAGCGAACTGCACTCTGGCTGGATGTTTGACTGCCGCTGGACTTTGCTGAATTCCTATTTATCGATGCTGTCTTATATAAGACAGAAGACAAGAATTTCATATTATGCACTAGTATTTTACTAGATGCCACGTTTTTGCGACACTACGGTATGCCCCTCATATTATTCAACAAACCGTTCCAAGTCATGTGCCAGTTTTCCGCGCATCCGACACGCCCGACGCTGGCCGATTATCTCGACATTCCGAACGTCTATCCGGCTGGCCGGCTAGATGCCGATAGCGAAGGATTGCTATTACTCACGGATGACGGCAAGCTTCAGCACGATATCAGCCACCCGGATCACAAACAACCGAAAACCTATATCGTCCAGGTGGAAGGCAAGCCAGATCCGGCAATGCTGGCACGTTTGCGCAATCCGCTCGATCTCGGGGATTTCGTTACTCAGCGATGTATTGTCAGGCAAATTTACCCGCCAGACTGGCTGTGGCCGCGCAATCCGCCGATACGAGAACGCATCAATCAACCGACAAGCTGGCTCGCTATCACGCTATCCGAAGGGAAGAATCGCCAGGTTCGACGCATGACGGCAGCGGTGGGCTTGCCTACCCTGCGACTGGTACGGGTTGCGATTGGCAATATTTCACTGGAATCTCATCCGCTGCTGCCGGGTGAATGGCGCGAGGTATCACCGACGGAGATGCGATGATTTTGCGGCAAGAATGGATACGAAATGCAAAAGACCGATGTCTGGAGCTTTTTTACGTCAAAATGCGTACTTCTTAAGTCAGGGAATTGCATCATGAATAGGCAGACGCGTCAGTGCATTGCATTTTTCAGCATCTTTATAGGCTGCGCTACCGCAGGATACGCACAACAAATACAAAAATTTCGCAGCGCTACGCTCATGGCAGGAATGCATGTGATCAAGGCGGAAGTTGCGGCCAATGAGGCCGAGCGTCAGCAAGGTTTGATGTTTCGCGAAAAAATGGCAGTCAACGAAGGGATGATATTCGATTTCGAAGCGCCGGCAAGCGTGTGCATGTGGATGAAAAACACCTTGATTCCGCTCTCGGTCGCTTTCATTGACAGCAATGGGAAAATCATCAATATCGAAGACATGCAGCCGCAGACCACCAATTCGCATTGCGCAAAAAAAGCGGTTCGGTATGCGCTTGAAATGAACCAGGGTTGGTTCCGGCAGAAAAATATCAAACCCGGCAGCGTGATAGAGGGGCTAGTTCCACACTGATCTTGAGCTTGCCCTTAGACACGCCGACAAACATCGAACAAAATGCCCAATCAACTGAAAAAACCCGGTCGATATAATCGAACGGGTTTTTTAATGACTCAGCAAATTTTTCCGACCGCGGGCCGGAAAAACAATTAACTGATTAAGCCAGTGCTTTCAGAGCAGCAGCAAGGCGACTCTTATGACGTGCAGCTTTATTTTTGTGAATGATTTTTTTGTCGGCAATGCGATCAATCGTGGAAATCGACGATTGATAAACTGCTGCTGCAGCTGCTTTATCGCCTGCAGCGATTGCCTTGCGAACAGCTTTGATTGCCGTGCGCAATGTGGAACGCTGGCTGGAATTCTGCGCGTTCAGTTTGACTGCTTGACGAGCGCGCTTGCGTGCTTGTGCTGTATTTGCCATGAGTATTTCCTAAAACAAGGTCAAAGTGCGTTCGCAAACCTGAGTGTTGCGAGATAAAAATTCTGTGAAGCCACGCATTATAGCGAAGTTTTCTCAAACGAGCAAACCGATCGGATGCAGTGCAGGAAATCAGCGACATGTGCTTTCACAGCACCGTCTGCTGTTCCGACAGCGGCCAGCGCGCCGGGCAGTATAATTCCGGCCCATGAACTTGCTTAAGACACTTGCCACCGTATCGGGCATGACGATGCTATCTCGCGTGACCGGACTGCTGCGCGAATTTCTGATCGCACGCGCATTCGGCGCATCCGCTTATACGGATGCGTTTTTCGTCGCTTTCCGCATTCCCAATTTGCTGCGCCGCCTATTTGCGGAAGGTGCCTTTTCCCAGGCATTCGTGCCGATTCTGGCCGAATACAAAAACCAGAAAGGCAATCAGCCGACGAAAGAACTGGTCGACCATGTTGCCACTGTGCTGACGTGGACGCTACTGCTCACCTGCATCGTCGGGATTCTGGCAGCGCCCGCAGTGGTGTATCTGATTGCTACCGGTCTGAAATCCAATGCGCAAGCGTTTGAAGCCTCGGTAGTGATGACGCGCATCATGTTTCCGTATATCGGCTTCATGTCTCTGGTGGCGCTGGCGGGCGGCATCCTCAATACCTGGCGCGAATTCAAGATTCCCGCGCTGACGCCGGTACTGCTGAATCTGTGCTTCATCACCGCCTCGCTGTTTCTGGCGCCGATGCTCAAGCAACCGGTGTACGCGCTGGCGATTGCGGTATTCGTCGGCGGCGTGCTGCAACTGGCGGTGCAGATCCCGGCGCTGCTGAAAATCGGTATGCTGCCGCGCATTTCGCTCAATCCGGTACTTTCTTTGCGGGATGCCGGCGTGCGGCGGGTGCTCAAGCAGATGGTGCCCGCCACTTTTGCGGTTTCGGTGGCGCAAATCAGCTTGATGATCAATACCAATATCGCTTCCCGCATGGCTAACGGCAGCGTTTCATGGCTTTCGTATGCGGATCGCCTGATGGAATTCCCGACTGCGCTACTGGGTGTGGCGCTCGGCACGATCTTGCTGCCAAGCCTGTCGAAAGCCAATTCCGATGGCGATACGGTCGAATATTCGGCGCTGCTGGACTGGGGCCTGCGCCTCACCTTCTTGCTGGCGTTGCCGGCAGCGGTGGGACTGGCGACCCTGGCTGAACCGCTGACGGCGACGTTATTTCATTACGGAAAATTCGGCGCGCAAGATGTCGCCATGACCGGCAATGCATTGGTAGCGTATGGCGCCGGTCTGATTGGCCTGATTCTGGTCAAGATTCTGGCGCCCGGATTTTATGCAAAACAGGACATTCGCACACCTGTCAAAATTGCCATTGGCGTATTGATCGCTACGCAATTGATGAATCTGATTTTCGTGCCGTGGATCGCACACGCAGGACTGGCGCTGGCGATCGGCCTAGGTGCCTGCCTGAACGCACTGCTGCTGTATTTTGGCTTGCGCCGGCGCAAGATCTATACGCCAAAAGCGGGCTGGGGACTGTTTTTGGTGCGTCTTGCCGGGGCACTTTTTTTACTGGCCGGGGTCGCGCTCTGGAGCGCATCCCATATTGACTGGATGGGATTGAAAGCGCATCCGATGATGCGCATCGGCGCGCTGTTTCTGGTTATTGGCGTGTGCGTAGCCACCTATTTCAGCGCGCTGCTGGCAATGGGTTTTCGGTTCAGGGATTTCAAGCGGATCGCGCTATAGGCAAGAACGCGATTGCCGCCTGAGGTTTTTCACAAGGTTCAACTTGAGGTGCAGCCTGATAGCCGGATTACTGGCAAAATAAGCGCATGATAAAGCCGCTTGATTACTTTGCTCTGCTGGTTAGCCGGGATGATGCGATTCCGCTGTTCGAAGCCGCGCTTGCCATCGCGCAGGGGATCGATGAACGGCTTGATTTTAGCGCCACCCTGGCCACAGTCGATCGCTTTGCCGCCACCTTGCAGCGACGGCTTGCGCCAGATATGACCGCCATCCAAAAACTGCGTTCGCTCAATCAGTATTTCTACCGTGAGCTGGGCTTTGGCGGCAATCTCAATCATTTTTACGACGCCGGCAATAGCCTGCTGCCGCAAGTCATTGCGACGCGGCGCGGAATTCCGATTTCTCTAGCCGTCCTTTTCATCGAAATCGCGCAGCAGATCGGTTTACAGATCAAAGGGATCGCTTTTCCCGGCCACTTCCTGATGCGCCTGTCGATACCGTCGGGCGAAATTATTCTCGACCCGCTTAGCGGTAGCAGCTTGACCCGCGAAACGCTGGAAGAATGGCTATTACCGTATATCGAACCGGCCGAAGCCCCGTTTAAAAGCGCGTTGGCGCATCATCTGCAAGCCGCCGGATCACGCGCAATACTGGCGCGCATGCTGCGCAACCTGAAAACCATTCTGGTCGATGATGGAAATTGGGAAGCGTTTCTGGCGATACAACAAAGGTTGGTTATCCTGCTGCCGGACGACATCACCGAGCGCCGCGACCGCGGCCTGGCGTATGCCAACCTTTCTATTCCCCAACCGGCACTGCAGGACCTGGAAACTTATCTGGCCAAGCGGCCGTATGCATCGGATGCCGCGATGTTGCGGGAAAAGCTGCCGGGACTGCGAAAAGCGTGCAAGCGTTCGAATTGATGCAGCTTAGCCACAATTCCATTAAAAAATATATTTTAAGGCCAGTATTTTTTAACTCGCACTAAATTACTGCGGGAATAATGCATTTTTAATGCATACTCCCGCAAATATAAAAATGTGGCGAGAGTCGATTTAATCCTTGGTACGTGCTTCGATAATTTCCCACTGTTCCAGAGCGTCGAGCAACAACGCATCAATCTCGGCAAACCGGGCATTGAGCCGTTTGCTCTCGGCCGCCGGTTGCTGATACAAATCAGGATCTGCCAGGCGTTCGGAAATCGTTTTTTGCTCCGCCTCCAGGCTGGCGATCAGCTTCGGCAACTCTTCCAGTTCGCGCTGCTCCTTGTAACTGAGCTTTTTCTTCGGTGCAGTCGCAGCCGCTGCTGCCGCCGGTTTCGGTTCCGCCTTCAGTTCTGCCTTGGCCGCCTTGATGACAGCTGCCTGCGACGGCCGCACCCGCTCCCAATCGCTGTAGCCGCCGATGTATTCGCGCCACAGGCCATCGCCTTCGGAAACGATCACCTCGGTCACCACGTTGTCGAGGAAGGTACGATCATGGCTGACCAGAAATACCGTGCCCTTGTAATCTTCCAGCAATTCTTCCAGCAATTCCAGCGTATCGATATCCAGATCGTTGGTCGGTTCATCGAGCACCAGCACATTGGCCGGCTTGGCGAACAGGCGCGCCAGCAACAAGCGGTTGCGCTCGCCACCGGACAACGACTTCACCGGCGAACGGGCGCGTTCCGGCGAAAACAGGAAATCGTTCAGATACGTCATCACATGGCGACGCTGACCGTTGATCTCGACCCAGTCGCTGCCCGGCGCGATCGTATCGGCCAGACTGGCGTTCTCGTCGAGCTGGGTACGCATCTGGTCGAAATACGCGATCTGCAGCTTGGTACCCTGCTTGACGGTGCCGGAATCCGGCTGTTCCTGGCCCAGGATCATCTTCAACAAGGTGGTTTTGCCGGCACCGTTGGCGCCGATCAGGCCGATCTTGTCGCCGCGCAGCAGCGTGGCGCTGAAATCGCGCACGATCACCTTGTCGCCATAGCTCTTGAAGACGTTTTCCAGCTCGGCCACGATCTTGCCGGAGCGCTCGCCGGACGACACTGCCAGATTGACTTGGCCTTGCTGATTGCGGCGCGCATCGCGGGTCAGGCGCAACGCTTCCAGACGGCGCACACGGCCTTCGTCGCGCACGCGGCGCGCTTTGACGCCTTTGCGGATCCAGACCTCTTCTTGCGCGAGGAATTTATCGAACTTGGCGTTTTCGACTTCTTCAATTTCCAGCTGCTCGGCCTTGCGCACTTCGTAGGCAGTGAAATTGCCCGGAAAGGACAGCAGACGACCGCGATCGAGTTCGACGATACGGGTAGCGACGTTGTCCAGAAAGCTGCGGTCATGGGTGATGAACAGCACGCTGCCCTTGTAGTCGCGCAGCAAGCCTTCCAGCCACAGGATCGAAGTGAAATCCAGATGGTTGGTCGGCTCGTCGAGCAGCAGCACGTCCGGTGCGCTGACCAGCGCGCACGCCAGCGCGACGCGCTTCTTCATGCCGCCCGATAGCGTGCTCATGGTGGAACTGCCATCGAGGTTCAGGCGATCGAGCGTGGTTTCGACCTTGTTGTTCAGGCTCCAGGCATCGGCTGCATCGAGCTTGACCTGGATATCGTGCATGCGCTCCATCAATGCGTCATCGTCATCGCCGCCGAACTGGCCGGTCAGCGCGTCGTACTCGGTCAGCAATGCCGCCATTTCTCCCATGCCGGAAGCGACCGCATCGAATACCGTAATGTCCGGATCGAAATACGGCTCCTGTTCGACGTACGCGATCTTGATCCCCTGCTGCATGACCAGCAAGCCGTCATCGAGTTTGTTCACACCTGAAATGAGTTTCAGCAAAGACGATTTGCCGGTGCCGTTGCGACCGATCAAGCCGACCCGTTCGGAAGATTCAAGCGAAAATTCAGCGTGATCGAGCAACGCTACGTGACCGAACGCAAGTTGTGCATTAGAAAGAGAAATGACTGCCATATTACCTTGATGATGGTTGATCAGCCGTAAATAGCACCGATCAAAATAATGAATGAAACACGCATTGTACCGAGTGTCGGACAAAGACACGATTCCACGCGCCTGTCGGACGATAACGTCGGCTATAATGTCGGCCGTTTGATGCGATAATGTGCGCGCAATTGAGCGCAAGCAAGCGTCTCCCCGTAGCACAATGGATAGTGCACATGCCTCCTAAGCGTGGGATACTGGTCCGATTCCAGTCGGGGGGACCAAGCACCAGATGCAAGCAGTTTTAGCAATGCCAGAACATCCGAAAACCCGTCTGTCTCGTCTTGAACAGGCGGGTTTTTTGTTCGCTGCAAATCGACTTTAATGGCAATCAGGCACGTTTTGCGCCAGATACACTTCAAAGGCCACGTCATTGGCCCATTTTTTCCTGCGCTGAGCCCAATAGCCTTCTTGCGACCATGTGAGCGCGATTTTTTTCAGGAATGCCCGGGTGGCGCCAGCGTCTTCAGGAACGATGAATACCAGCGACGCGCGCGGCCCGAGCGGCAACCGGGCGGAAAATTTCTTCCACTCCGGCAGCTTGAGTAATTCGGTCAGCATCGCATCATCATGAATTGCAGCGTCGCAAGCACCGATCCTGAGCGCCAGCAAGGAATCTGCCGGGGCTGGGTAAATTTTTTCAATCGCGCCGTATCTGGCGGCCATGGTGCCGACGTAAGCGCCGCCTTCGGACAGACAAACGGTGCGTCCTTTAAGCTGTTGCGGATTTTTAATCCCGGTATCGGTGCGCATGATGGCCAGCGGTGCGGCCGTATAACCGGTCGGTATCACCCGCTGCGCGGTACGCCATAGCGGATCGACCTCCGCCAAGGCAGCCATCACCACATCGGCCTTGCCGTCGGCCAGCAACTGCATCCGGTTGGCTGGGGTTGTCCGCAGTGTTGCAAGCGGTATTTGCAAGCGGGCAGCGATATCTTCGGCCAGGATCGTTTCGATGTTTTCCGGGGTCCGGTATTTTGCGCCCGCCGTATACGGCGGCACGACGACCCTCACGCCCACATTCAGGCTGCCGCGTTGTTTCGCTTGCTCGGGCAAGCTGGTCGCCAGCGCAGCAAGACTGGTGCATCCCAAGCTGGCAGCCAGGAGCACATGCAATAAAAACATCGGTTTGATCGGCATTGCGAATTCCGTGATTAAACGTATTAAACGTACTGATAACGCAGTAAACGGTGCTTGAGGTTTTCCAGAATAAACTGATCGATCAAGACCGCCAGAATGGCAATCGTCAGAATATTCGTCATTACGCCGACCATATCGGCGGTTTCACCTGCATAGGCCAGCGTGCGTCCCAGCCCTTTGCCAAAACCGATCAGCATTTCAGCGGAAATCAGCGCCCGCCATGCATTGCCGAAAGCCAGCTGCGCGCCGGTGATCAATTCCGGCATCACAGCCGGCAAATAAACATGCTTGAGCATGTCGCGGCGCGTTGCGCCCATCACGCGCGCGGCCGAGACGTGCACTTTTTGCACGCTTTCGGTGGCATTCATGACCGACAGGGCGGCCGGGAAAAATGCTGCAATCGCCACTACAATGATAATCGGCAGGCTACCGAATCCCAGCAAGATCAATAGCAGCGGCACCCATGCAATCGAAGGTATCGATTGCAAAATGACGATGGCGGATTTCAGTATTTCACGAAAGAAAAATAATACTGCGCCGATCAGGCCAAAGCCGATGCCTAACAGCAACGCAACGCCATAGCCGATCCCGAGCCGTGACAAACTGCCCCACAAAGCAATGCGAAACTGTTCAGATTGCACTTCCGTCCACAAACGTACCAGTACAGTGGGTACGTCCGGCATCAGAAAATCGGGTAAAAACCAAGCGGCGATTTGCCACATCAGCAAGATGAAAGCAATCGCCAGAATCATGGCGAGTTTTTTTTGATAACCGGAGAGGCGAATCTGAGTACTCATGGCGACTTCAAAATACGATGGCCGACTTGTGTCGGCCATCGAGAGAAAAAAGGAAAAACAAGGCGATTATAGTTTACGGTCCTTTTGCCACGACAAGTCAACAATACTCTTGACGTCGAACGGCTTGCCATCGCGGGTCTTCAGTGCACCCTGCTGTTGCAAAATATCGGCGATTTCCTGCATCCGCAATTGCTCCTTGGCGGTTAGCACTGCGCTGAAGGTCTGGCTTTTGATCGCATCGCGAATCACGTCTTCGCGCGGCAAATTACCATGCTTGAGCGTTTTCAGCGTGGGTTCGGCTATGAAATAGGAAGCAATTAATTTCGATGCTTCGGCTGGTTTCTTTTGCAGCAAATCGATTGCTTCGCGCTGGGCATCGAGCGATTTCCAGACATCGGCACGGCGTTTTGTCAGCGTCTCGCCGGAAGTGATGACGACCATGCAGGGGAAAGGCCAGACTTCGCCGATCTCGTAAATTTGTTTTACCGGAGCAATCAGTTGCGCAATGCTGGCCTGCGGCTCAAACAGGAATGCTGCATCGACGCGTTTGCCCACCAGCGACTGGACCGCTACCTGAGGGCTGACACCCATGATGTTGACATCGTCTACTTTCAGACCTGCATTCTTCAGCACCACGCCTTTTAATACGGTGTCGGCCGTACTGCCTTCCGCTTGCGAAGCCAGCGAGCGCCCTTTCAGGCCGGCGACATCCTTGATGCCGGTATCTTCGCGCACCACGATCGCGTGATAGCCATGCTGGGCACCGCCCACCACTTTCAGGTTCGCGCCCTTCGATGCCCATGCCACTGCATTGGTAAAGCCCAGCACGCCGGTATCAAGCTGTCCGCCGACGATCGCCTTAATCAGGTCGGTGCCGGATTTGAATTCGACCAGTTCGACATCCAGCCCCTGCTTCTTGTAAAAGCCGCCTTCATACGCGGCAATCGCCTGCGCATCGTCCATCACGCGCAAGTAACCGATTTTGAACTTGTCGGCAGCCAGTGTCTGGCTACTGAATGTAAATACTGCCAATGCAGCGAGCAATAATCGCGCTAGTTTCATACTCCAACCTCTTCTATTGTTTTGGCAAAATCATCTTGTTCTGCGTGGATTCCGAGCAGGCCCAAAATCTGACGGCGGATCGCTGAAAATTCAGACAGATCGTGCGTTTTTTCATGATGCACCAGATTGAATTCCCGCAGCACCGTGGCCGGTCGTGCGCTAAAGACCAGAATCCGGTCAGCCAGGAACAGCGCCTCGTCAACGTCGTGCGTAACCAGCAAAACGGTCGGCCGCTCCTCGCGGATCAATTGGCGCAATGCGTCCTGCAAAGTCATCCGTGTCAGCGCATCGAGCGCGCCGAAAGGTTCGTCAAGCAGTAACACTTGCGGACGCGCAATAAACGCGCGCGCAAGTGCCGCACGTTGCCGCATCCCGCCCGAGACCTGATGCGGGTAATAATCCTCGAAGCCTTGCAAATTTACTTTTGCCAGCCACTCACTGGCCTGGGACCGCGCTTCCTGCTTGTCGACTCGCTGCAATTCGAGTGCCAGCGCAACGTTTTGCAGCAGCGTCAACCAAGGATACAGTGCATTTTCCTGAAACATCAGAGTGCGCTGCGGATGCGGCCCCGTCACACGACTGTCATCTGCCAACATGTTGCCGCTACTGGGAATTTCCAAACCTGCTGCAATATGCAACAAGGTCGACTTTCCACAGCCGGACGGGCCGACAAATGCCACCAGCTCACCTTCTTCAAAGTCGCGGCTGAAGTTATCGATCACATGCAGACCGGAAAAACTTTTTTGTATTTTGTCGAAAGACAGCTTCATTGAATTTCATTTCTCGATAAAAGACCACAACAGTACTGAAACATTCAGCAATGTTGATTGAACAGGCATTACAGCAGTGAGAGCAGTGGGAATAGGACAGATGCACGGTACTGTACCGAGCCGGCTTATTGAACACAACGACATTTACGCGCTATGCTTATTCCGAAATCGCATATGGAATGGAAAATCAGGCAGCGAAGTTTGAGAAATACAGGCTGAAACGGTGCGTCAGGCGCACATCTGAAAATTGCTGCGACCTTGTTTTTTGGCCTGATACATGGCAGCGTCGGCGTTTTCCAGCAATTGCAATGCTTGCTCTCCGTGCTGCGGATAAATACTAATACCGATGCTGCACGTCATCACGAACGTATGTTCATCGATCACAAATGGCAGCTCAAAAAAATAAATGATTTTTTGAGCGATGCCGATGGCGTCGCTCGGAGTGTGCAAATCCTCTACCAGGATCGTGAATTCATCTCCGCCCAGACGCGACAAGGTATCGGTTTGGCGCAGACATTCGTGCATCCGCTTGGCCGCCAGTTTCAGCGTTTCATCGCCGACTGCATGGCCCAGCCTGTCATTGACTTCTTTGAATTTATCCAGATCGACGAACATCACCGCAAACTGTTTTTTTTCGCGTTGCGCCTGATGGATTGCTTGCATCAGCCGATCCAAAAACAGCAAGCGATTGGGCAACTCGGTCAAAGGATCGTGCTGCGCCAGATATGCCAGCTCCAATTGCCGGTCTTGCAATTGATCCAACTGGGATTTCAACCTGTTTGCCATGGATAAAAAACTTTTCGCCAAACGGCCGATTTCGTCATGCCGCTCAAGCGGCAAATCGGCAATCGTATTGCCGGCCTCGAACGCGCTTACTGCAGTCGCCATCTGATTGAGCGGCCGTGCCAGCATGCGCGATATCAGAAAGGACACAATAATGGCGGCGATACTGAATGCGAACATGATTTGCATAATGGTAATACCGAGCTCGCGACTTTCGTGCAATACGTTTTCGACCGGCGTGGTCAGTGCCATCAGAATAAAACGATTGTCGCTCGATGCAGGATAAGGCGCTTTCACAAAGGCAGAAACGAAAGGATCCGGCGATGCGGGACTGAGCGCACCGGTCAAGACCATTTGATTGCCCTTGCCGTCGATCAGTGCAGCGGTGGCATCGATGTCGTCCTGAATCAGGATGCGTCTGCCGCGATCAAACCCGAACACTTTCGACGCGTCCGGATGAATCAGATAATCCCCATCCTGATTGGTCAGCAGCACATCGAGATCGCGCGGAAAGTCTTTGCGTATCTGGTCGAACATGCCATCCAGATCGGCGTTGATGACCACTACGCCAAATACCCGGCCGCCACTCGACATAACCGGCGTGGCGATGCGCAAGGTAGGCTTGTCCTGAGCAGGCCCGGCACCGGGCTCCCGATTGAGATTGATATCGGATATATACAGCTGACCTGGCGACAAGCGCACTGTTTCGAATAGATAGGGAAAATGGGCTTTTTCCTGCAGATCGCGACCTTGTACCGTAGTCAGGCGGCTCCCATACTGATCGACCCTGACAATTTCCCTGCCGAAATTGGCCAAACCAATCAGCCGCACCTGAGAGTATTCCGGATGCGTGGCCAGCAACGCAGAAAATATAGTGTCTAGTTCCTGCCGCGAATCGGCTTGTGCAGCAGCATCGCCGCGTTGATCGGCCAACTGCTGCACCTGCGGCAGCGCAGCCGCGAAACGCACATCGTTGGTGATTGCATTGACAGAAAAGGTGAATCGTTGCGCCAGTACATGGGTAGCGTTCAGCAGCTTGTCTTCCGCTGCGCTGATGAGCAAATCACGGCTTTTGATATACGCGTAATAGCCGGTCAGGCCGGTGGACAGAATCCCCAGCAAAGCCAGCCACAATCCCAACTTGGCACCAACGCCGAGCCGCATCAATGCTCTTTAATTGTCAAAGTTGTCTCCGGAAATTATCCGGTCCCACAATATTTTTCGTTTCACCGGATTTTCTACCGGTTCCAGCCAGAGAATGCGCTCATTGCCTGCGCTTGCCGCAATGGGTGTAAGGGTATTGGCCAATCCCTGTTTTTCTGTCAGCGCCTGGCTGACGTTTTTTTCCAGCATATAATCGATCCAGGCTTCGGCCAGTTTCTGGTTTTTCCGGCCGGCAGACACTACCCAGCAATCCAGCCATGCCAACGCGCCCTCCTGCGGAATCACGTAGCCGACATCCGCTCCTGCGGCCCTGAGTTCCTTGACTTGCTGCATGCCGTAATTGCCGTACACATACGCGATTTCATTGTGCCGGAATAATTTGACCGCCTCTTCCGGCGAACTATAAAAACTCAATACATTGCGTCTCAAATCCACCAACCGCTTTGCCACCCGCGCCAAGTCATCGTCACTTAATTGAAACGGATTTTTGATTTGCATTAAAAACGCCGCATTGGAAAAATTATGACTGCCTCCGCTATAAGCGAGCACACGCCCGCGGTAACGGGGATCCCACAACACCGACATCGAAGACGGCGGGGTTTTGACTATTTTCTGGTTGTAAATCAATCCCATTTCTGAAAACGTATACGGAATTGCATAAATTTGGCCGTTGCGCGACAAAGCAGGAATTGCTGCCAGATTTTGAAAGCGGGCCGATTGATTCACTTGATTCCTGATATGCGCCAGATTGATCGGCGCTGCCAGATTGTGGTCGATATAGCGTTGCAATTCCGCCGTGTTGACTGCGAAAACATCAAAATCGGCACCATTATTGCGGCTCATCCGGGCCCATAAATCATCGTCGAAAGCGACATAGCTGAGTTCGACGCGCACCCCGTGGCGCCGGCTGAATTCCGCCACGATATCCGGTTCCGCATAGCCTGGCCACGCCAGAATTCGCAATACATCCGCCGCCAGCGCGCCGGGCACTATCGCAAAACCGGCCACAAACAAACACATCGTCAAAAATCTATGCATTGTCATTTTTCAAAAATTCAGAGGGATGCGGATATACGTACAGATATGCAAATTGAAACATAAAATGGATCAACAATGTTGCAATAAAGAAATAATTCTCAAAACTACATAAAGCCGGCATTTTGAGCCTTGTGATACGCGCAAAATTCCTCATGCTTACCGGAAAAATGTGCGTTCGATATACTCCGGCCAAATAAATACATTTCCAAACGATTCCGCATATATTCCGTACGGAAAATAATATACATAGTCTAGTATATTAATGTCGCGCGCTGACAACCGGAAAAATGGTACGACTCTCGAATAGTGGTGAGCAGCACAATATTTTGGAAGACGCCGAAGAAAAATGATTTGGTAAGATTGCTACATCAAAGATCTATTTGCATTATGCAAATACTACAAAGATAATTTTTGTAGTACATTTTGCCCTCTAAATTGAAAAACCTCATCATATTCGGGGGCAATACTGGGGAATTGATGCGGCGCAAAACTTGCCATAATATCTCGTAGTATTTTTACTTTTGAACTCTCATTAACCCTGTTTGTATCTTCCAATCACCATTACTGCCAGCGACCAACCTTGACTTTCTTGCCATGCCCTCATTGATCGACAGCGCATCTTTTCGCGCCTTGCAATTCCATTGCACAAGCGCAAGAAAATGGCGCCTGCCGGACTTGTTCGCCCAGGACGCACAGCGTTTTGCCGGCATGTCACTCCAGGCTGCCGGCCTGTTGCTGGATTATTCCAAAAATCTGCTCACCGCCGATAGTTTGCGATTGCTGTTCGACCTGGCGCGCGAACGCGGCGTGGAACAGCAGCGCGCCGCGATGTTTGCCGGGGACAAAATCAATTTCACAGAACATCGCGCAGTGCTGCATGTCGCACTGCGCGCACCGCGCGATACCGAACTGCTGCTCGACGGCCGCAATGTGATGGCAGATGTGCATGCAGCGCTAGATCAGGTGCGCACATTTACCGAGCGCGTACGCAGCGGGCAATGGCCAGGACACAGCGGCGAAGCCGTCACCGATATCATCAACATCGGCATCGGAGGCTCCGATCTCGGCCCTCGAATGGTGTGTCAGGCGCTGCAACCCTTTGCCCAACCCGGCATGCGCCTGCACTTCGTGTCGAATGCCGACGGCCGCGATCTGGATGCGGTGCTATCCCTGTGCAATCCGCAGACTACGCTTTTCATCATCGCGTCCAAAACCTTCACCACCCAAGAAACCATGCTGAACGCGCACTCCGCACGTCGCTGGCTGCTGCGGCAAGGGTGCAGCGAAGCGGCACTACGCCGGCATTTCATAGCGCTGTCGACCAATACCGCAGCGGTGAGCGCGTTCGGGATCGATCCCGCCAATACGTTTCCGTTTTGGGATTGGGTGGGCGGGCGCTACTCGGTCTGGTCGTCAATCGGACTGTCGGTTGCGCTATCGATCGGTTACGACCGTTTTGCCGAATTTCTGCAAGGGGCGCATGCGATGGATCAGCACTTTCGCGGTGCGCCGCTGGCTGTGAACATGCCGGTTGTGCTGGCGCTGGTGGGCATCTGGAACCGCAATTTCCTTGGCTGCGGCACGCTGGCAATTGCGCCCTACCAGCAAGATCTGAATCTGTTGCCGGCATTCCTGCAGCAACTGGAAATGGAGAGTAACGGCAAAGGCGTGACCCTCGACGGCACACCGCTAGGAACCGGGAGCAGTCCGTTAATCGTCGGCAATGCCGGCACCAATGGCCAGCATGCGTATTTCCAGCTGCTGCATCAGGGCAGCGATGTGATTCCGGTCGATTTCATTGCTGCCTTAAGGCCCCAGCATACGCTGCCGAATCATCATGCCGCGCTGCTGGCCAATTGCTTTGCCCAATCGGAAGCGCTGATGTGCGGCCGCAGCGCCGTAGAGGTGCATGATGAAATGCAGACGCAGGGCATCGATGCGGCGCGCATCGCAGAGCTGGTGCCGCACCGGACCTTTACCGGCAGCCGCCCCAGCAACACGATTCTGATGGATGCGCTGACTCCGGCGACGCTGGGCGCGCTGTTGGCGCTATATGAACACAAAGTCTTCGTTCAGGGCGTGATATGGGGCGTCAACAGCTTCGATCAATGGGGCGTCGAGCTGGGCAAGTTATTGGCAAAAAACATTGAGTCCGAACTGAACGGCATTTCACAGCCGCAGCAGCACGACAGTTCCACCAACGGTTTGATCGCCATTGCCAAGGCTGCATTCCGACAATAGGCGATCGCACAACAGTTCTGTCCTATTCCGCGTTTAATTCCGATTACAAGCGAAGGCCTTGCTATGCTGCTCGAATCCATCACCACATATCTTGATTCGCTTTCCAAATCGGAAAAGAAAGTTGCATTGGCAATACTTGCGAATCCGCAGGCGGTGGTGACCGAAAACATCACTGCGCTGGCTAAAAACGCGCAAGTGTCGGAGCCAACCGTGGTGCGTTTTTGCCGTTCGCTGGGCTATGACGGCTGGCATGACTTCAAGCTCAGGCTGGCGCAAAACATGGCGATCGCCCTACCGGGCGCAAATGAATCGATGGTGCAAGAAGATCTGGCAGCCGACCTGATCAACAAAATTTGCAGCCGTTCGATCAATGCCTTGCTCGGCTTGCGCAATCAACTGGCGCCGCAAGCGATAGAACGTGCGCTCGATGTGCTGACGCATTCGAACCGGATCGAACTCTACGGCCAGGGCACGTCCGGCATCGTGGCCACCGATGCGCAGCACAAATTCTTCCGCGCCGGGGTAGCTTCGATGGCATATACCGACCCGCATATTCACGGCATTGCCGCCAGCCTGCTGGGGCCAAGCGACACGGTGATCGCCATTTCGCAACGCGGCAACGGCATTACGTTGCTGCGCAGCGTTGCACTGGCGCGCAAAGGCGGCGCCGACGTGATCGTTCTGGCGCCCGGCGGCACTCCGCTGGCAGCACTGGCCACGCTGTTGCTTCCGGTTAATCTGAGCGTCCACACCGATCCGTACACGCCGATTTCGGAACGTCTCGCGCATCTGGTAGTGATCGACATTCTGGCGGTCGGACTTGCGCTCAGGCGCGGCCCCGAGTTCCGCACAAAAATGCAGGGTGCAGAAAATTCCTTGCAGGAATACGATATCCGATTCGATGCATCTGCTCGCTGAAGCGGCGCTAGCGCATATCGGTTCGGCTATTCTGCTTTTGGCGCATGGTGCGCCAGCTCATCCTGCCTTCTGCGCTGTAGCGTTGCACGACTGAAAATCATCCAGCAAGCAATTGCATGCATAGGATATGCTACCGAGTTGCTGCGCTTTTTCGTCGGCACTATTCACCACGCATTGCGCCCTGTTGTACCGTTCAATGCATTGCAATATTTTTGATGAGGATTCACCATGGCTGGATATATTCAAGACCCGCAACGCAAGGCAACCACCATTGCAACCCTGGCCGCATTGCGCGCATCTGGCGAAAAAATCACGATGCTGACTTGCTACGACGCCAGCTTTGCCGCATTGATGGATCGTTGCGGCGTGGAGATGCTGCTGATCGGCGATTCGCTTGGCATGGTAAGCCAGGGCCATAACTCCACACTGCCGGTATCGATGCAGGATATCGCCTATCACACCGCCAGCGTGGCGCGCGGCAATCAGGCCGCGTTCATCGTGGCAGACATGCCGTTCGGCAGCTACGCCACACCTGAATCGGCGTTCCACAACGCGGTGCAACTGGTCCAGGCCGGTGCGCAAATGGTGAAAATAGAAGGCGGTGCCTGGCTGGCCGACACCGTGCGTTTTTTGACAGAGCGCGCAATCCCGGTCTGCGCCCATCTCGGCCTGACGCCGCAATCGGTGCATCAGCTCGGCGGCTACAAGGTGCAAGGTAAGACGCAGGAAGCGGCCGACCGGCTGAAAGCCGACGCGCTGACGCTGCAAGCCGCGGGCGCTACGGTGCTGGTGCTGGAAGCGATTCCGGCCGCGCTGGGAGGCGAAGTAACCGAACTGCTGGCGATCCCAACCATTGGCATCGGCGCAGGCCCGGATTGTTCCGGCCAAGTGCTGGTGATGCACGATTTGCTGGGCGTGTTCCCGGGCCGCAAGGCACGTTTCGTGAAGAATTTCATGGATGGCCAAACCAGCATCGACGCTGCGGTGCAGGCGTATGTCGCTGCGGTCAAGGATAAATCTTTTCCTGCAGCCGAACACTGCTTCTGACGGCCATGGCGAAAATGCCACCCCGATACATTAAAGCGCGATGACCGCCCTCTCCCCCAACCCCTCTCCCACTCGCGGCAGAGGGGGACGAAGCGAGTCGCTACGCGACTTTCACGTTGAACATTGTTAGCCGATGGGGATGATGGAAGCCACCCGGGCGGCGTTTGCGCTGCTGTTTTCAGGCGACGCGGGACTATGGCAGATCATCTGGGTCTCGCTCAAGACTTCCAGCATCGGACTGGCGCTGGCCACTCCGCTGGCACTGCTGGGAGGATATGCGCTTGCCAACAGCAATTTTCGCGGGCGCCGCATCCTGATCTGGCTAACCCAGGTAGCGCTTTCGATTCCTACGGTATTGATCGGTTTGCTGCTCTACATGATGCTTACGCGTCAAGGCCCGCTGGGCGAATTGCAATGGCTGTTTTCGCAGCCCGGCATCATCGCCGGCCAAGCGATCATTGCGCTGCCGGTGCTGCTCGCGCTAACGCTGGCGGCGGTGCAGGCAGCCGATCCGCGGCTGGCGGAAACCGCGATCACGCTCGGCGCATCGCGCCTGCGGGTGATGCTCACGCTGCTGCATGAAGTACGGTTCGGCGTGATGGCAGCGATCATCAACGGCTTTGGCCGGGTGATTTCCGAAGTCGGTTGCGCGATGATGGTCGGCGGCAATATCGCCGGCGCCACCCGCACCATCACCACCGCGATTGCGTTGGAAACCAGCAAGGGCGAATTTGCCCAAGGCATTGCACTGGGCATCGTGCTGATCGCAATTGCACTGGTGATCAATGCGGCGCTGATGCTGCTTCAAGGCGATGCCCGGCATCAGGGGCGATTGCAATGACGGCGCTGCTGCAATTGCGGCAACTGCGCAAATGCTACGGCCAGCGCGTGCTGTTCGATATCGATGATTTTTCGATCGCCAGCGCTAGCGCTTATGTACTGACCGGCGTCAACGGCGCCGGAAAAAGCACGCTGCTGCGCATTCTGGCGGGGCTGGAAACAGCCGAATGCGCGGCACTGACCCTGCTCGGCAAACCGGTGTCGCTGACGCCCTATGCAAGCGCATTGCGTACGGCGATCATTTACGTGCACCAGCATCCGGTGATGTTTTCCGGCAACGTAGCGGCCAATATCGGCTTTGGCCTGAATTTGCGCGGCAATTCCAGAGCCTGGCGGACCGAACGGATTGCCGAAGCGATCGAATGGGCCGGTTTGGCGCATTTGCGCGATCAGCCGGCAAGCACCCTGTCCGGCGGAGAAAAACAGCGGGTGGCACTGGCGCGCGCCAGAATCCTGCAACCCCGACTGCTATTGCTGGACGAACCGACCGCGAACCTCGACGGCGCCGCGCGCGAACAGGTTATCGAACTGATTCCCGCCTTACTCGGCGAAGGCAGCAGCGTGATCATGGCGTGCCACGACCGCGACCTGATCGCCTTGCCGCAAGTGCAGCGCTTGAAATTGCGCGATGGCCGGCTGCAGCAGCATTCCAAATCCGCGTAGCCAGCCAAGGCGATATACATCGTATTGTATTTTTTAATACCGACAATAATAAAGCGGTAAATACATGTTTTATTGCCATACCCCGTCAAAAATTATTATTCGACGGTTACAGTTCGTACCGGGTAAACACTGTCGTCAGCTTTTGCGCCAGCATGTCTGCTGAATTGACGGCCATCCCGAGGTCGCGCAGCAAGCCATCCTGCAAGCCATACACCCAACCGTGCACGGTCACGTCCTGGCCTCGTTCCCACGCATCTTGCAGGATCGTGGTTTGGCACAGATTGGTCACTTGTTCGATGACATTGAGTTCGCACAGGCGATCCTGCTGCGCCCGGCTGGGCAAGACTTCGCCGAAATATTTTTCGTGTTTTTGATGCACATCCTGCACATGGCGCAGCCAATTGTCGGCCAGGCCGATGCGACGCCGCGTCAGTGCCGCATGCACGCCGGAACAGCCGTAATGTCCGCAAATGATCACATGCTTGACGCCCAGCACATCGATCGCGAACTGCAGCACCGACAGACAATTCAAGTCGGTATGCACGACCACATTGGCAATATTACGATGCACAAACAGTTCACCCGGCAGCAAACCGAGCAATTCATTGGCCGGGACGCGGCTGTCGGCGCAGCCTATCCATAAATATTCCGGGGCCTGCTGCGCCGCCAGTTTTTTGAAAAAATCTGCGTCTTCGGCCTTGATGGCCTCGGCCCAAGCCTGGTTATTCAGAAAAAGCTGATCCGGCGAAAGACTCGTTCTTGGTTCTGACATCTGCCCATACTCCTAAAAAAACATGACAGCCGCCGTCCCTCCAGCGGCCGGCACCGTACTTCGTGCGCACATATTTTATCGGAATTGGGTAGGGAAATTATGAATGACCATGCCGGCGACTCCAGGAAAGCCCGAAATCCGGATCAATTCGGCATCGGTGGAATTTTGCCGGGAAAGCAATTCCGGTCCAATGCCGAAGGTGCACGAGTTTGCGCGAAATTGCGCGCACAGGCGCAAACGCACTCGATTAATCAGTTACAGATCCGCAACGAATACAGCTAGAACCGAATCCCCTCCCCGCAGGAGGCGGGGAGAACGGAGCACGATGAAGTCAAGACTTCATCGTGCCGAATCAATAATGACTGCAGCGGACTTGGCTGTTTCGTCCTGTGCCATGCAGGCTGCAGCCGTAAACAATACGTCGGTCGAAGAGTTCAGCGCGGTTTCAGCCGAATCCTGCACGATGCTGATGATGAAGCCGATCGCCACTACCTGCATCGAAACTTCGCTGGGGATTCCGAACATGCCGCAAGCTAGCGGGATCAGCAGCAAGGAACCGCCGGCAACTCCCGATGCACCACAAGCGCTCACCGATGCCACCACACTGAGCAGGATTGCAGTCGGAATATCCACTGCAATCCCCAGCGTATGGACTGCCGCCAGGGTCAGCACAGTGATCGTAATTGCTGCTCCGGCCATGTTAATCGTCGCGCCGAGCGGAATCGATACCGAATAAGTATCTTCATGCAGCCCCAGACGCTCGCACAGTTGCAGATTGACCGGAATATTGGCAGCGGAACTGCGCGTGAAAAAAGCGGTAATCCCGCTCTCGCGCAAACAAGTCAGTACCAGCGGGTACGGATTGCGGCGAATCTGCCAATACACGATCAGCGGGTTGACTACCAAGGCGACCAGCAGCATGCAGCCGACCAATACTGCCAGCAATTGCAGATAACTGAGTAATGCGTCGAAACCGGATTCGGCCAGAGTCGAAGCGACCAGACCAAAAATTCCCAGCGGAGCGAAGCGAATCACCGCCTTGACAATCTGCGACACCGCCTCGGACAAATCGCCCAATACCACGCGCGTGGTAGTGCTGCCATGCCGGATGGCAATACCCAATCCAATCGCCCACACCAGAATGTCGATGAAATTGCCTTTCATCAAGGCATTGACCGGGTTATCTACCGCGCTGAGCAATAGCGTCTTCAAGACTTCGCTAATGCTGCCGGGGGCTGTCACTGCGGCGCTGTTGGCAACGAGCACCAGAGTCGATGGAAACATGAAACTGGCGACAACTGCCACCACTGCGGACGCGAACGTGCCCAGCAGATACAGCAGCAGAACCGGGCGGATATGCGTTTCCTGCCCTTTTTTATGGCTGGCGATCGAAGCCGTCACCAGTATGAAAACCAGAACTGGCGCAACTGCCTTCAATGCCGAGACAAACACACTCCCGATAAAACCCACCGACAGGGCCGCTGCGGGAAAAATCAGCGCCAGCAGAATGCCGGCGATTAAGCCGATGATAATTTGCGTGACCAGACTGGTGCGCTTGATCAGAGGCAGGAAAAATTGTTGTGCAAAAAACATGGAAAATATCGCTATTCTTAAAAAGTGTTTTGAAATGCAGCGGATGAAGTACCGACAAGACACCGGCTGCAATCGACGCACATCAGGCGCAATCAGTCAGGCGGACGGTGAGAGTGTGCTGGGGATGCGATGGTGACGCGGGCTTGGCGTGCAGGTCCGCGAGTTTACCATAGCGTCGCACACGAATGACCGGGCATTTGGGCGCAAAACGCACGCTGGAAACGACTTCGGCCGCAGTACATGGAGAAAGCCTCCATGCGCTGCGGCCGACGCAAAACATTCACTAAGGAATTACTCGAAAAAGCCCTTGACCTTATCCATCCAGGATTTGCTTTGCGGGCTATGCTTGGCGCCGCCTTCCGACGTCAGACGCTCGAATTCGCGCAGGTTCGCTTTCTGGGCTTCCGTCAATTTGACCGGAGTTTCGATCACGACATGGCAAAACAGGTCGCCCGCATAACCGGAGCGCACGCCCTTGATGCCCTTGCTGCGCAAGCGGAAAGTCTTGCCGGACTGGGTACCCTCGGGAATCGAGAACGATGCCTTGCCGCTCAAAGTCGGCACTTCGATATCGCCGCCCAGAGCCGCTTTCGTGAATGAAATCGGAATTTCACAATGCAGATCGTCGCCGTCACGCTGGAATACCGCGTGTTGCTTGATGTGCACTTCCACATACAAGTCACCCGCAGGACCGCCATTGGTGCCGGGTTCGCCGTTGCCGCTGGAACGAATCCGCATGCCTTCGTCGATACCGGCCGGAATCTTCACTTCCAGCGTCTTGTTGCGCTTGATCTTGCCGGCGCCGCCGCATGGAGGACAAGGATCAGTAATGGTTTTTCCGGTGCCGTGGCATTTCGGGCAGGTTTGCTGGATGCTGAAAAAACCCTGCTGCATGCGAACCTGGCCATGTCCGCCGCAAGTCGAGCAGGTGGTCGGCGAAGTGCCGGCCTTGGCGCCGCTGCCATGACAGGTTTCGCAGGTATCCCAGGACGGAACGCGGATCGTGGTGTCGAAGCCGTGCGCAGCCTGTTCCAGCGTAATTTCCAGGTTGTAGCGCAAATCCGCGCCCCGGTACACTTGCGGCCCCGCACCGCGTCCGCCACGGGCGCCGCTGCCGAAAATGTCGCCGAAAATGTCGCCGAACGCATCTCCGAAACCGCCTGCGCCTGCACCGCCTCCGCCGCCACCCATATTCGGATCGACACCGGCATGGCCGTAACGATCGTAAGCGTCGCGCTTTTGCGCATCCGACAGCATTTCGTACGCTTCCTTGACTTCCTTGAACTTGCCTTCGGCGGTCTTGCTGTCCGGGTTGCGGTCCGGATGATGTTTCATCGCGAGTTTGCGGTACGCCTTCTTGATCTCTTCTTCAGAAGCGTTTTTCGCTACGCCCAGCACTTCATAAAAATCACGCTTCGCCATCTTTTCCCAACCTTTTACTCAGAGCCATTAGTTATTCCAATTTGCATTAGAAACAAAAGCAAAGCGCGCCGCGTATGGCACGAGGTACCTTGCAACACTGCCATCGTTTTCAATGCAAATGGGAATATGCAAAAAGCCGAGTCAGCATTGCTTGCGCTTCTGCATGAACTCGGCAAGCCATTGCGGCGCAGTTGCCTGCGCCGCCCGACAGGAGATTACTTGTCCTTGACTTCCTTGAAGTCGGCATCGACCACATCGTCTTCCGCCGCTTTTGCTTCTGCATTACCTGCGCCTGCACTACCGGCACCTGCACCGCCAGCGGCTGCACCTGCAGCTTGTTGCGCCTGCATGTCGGCATACATTTTCTCGCCCAACTTTTGCGAAGCAGTCGAGAGTGTCGCAGTTTTGGCGTCGATCGCAGCCTTATCGTTGCCCTTGAGCACTTCTTCGAGCTCCTTGATCGCCGCTTCGATTTGCTCTTTCTCGCCGGATTCGAGCTTATCGCCGTATTCGGTGAGCGATTTGCGGGTCGAATGCACCAATGCATCGCCCTGATTGCGGGCATCGGCCAGCTCCCGGAGCTTATGGTCTTCTTCCGCATTCAACTCGGCGTCCTTGACCATCTTCTGGATTTCTTCTTCGGTCAAGCCGGAATTGGCCTTGATCGTGATCTTGTTTTCCTTGCCGGTTGCCTTGTCTTTGGCACCGACATGCAAGATGCCGTTGGCGTCGATATCGAACGTGACTTCAATTTGCGGCGTGCCGCGTCCTGACGGCGGAATGCCTTCGAGGTTGAATTCGCCCAGCGCCTTGTTGCCGGCTGCAATTTCGCGTTCGCCCTGGAACACCTTGATGGTGACTGCTGGCTGGTTGTCTTCGGCAGTCGAAAACACCTGGCTGAACTTGGTCGGGATCGTGGTGTTCTTCTGGATCATCTTGGTCATCACGCCGCCCATGGTCTCGATTCCGAGCGACAGCGGGGTTACGTCCAGCAGCAGCAAATCCTTGCGGTCGCCCGACAGGACCGAACCCTGGATCGCGGCGCCGACGGCGACAGCTTCATCCGGGTTGACGTCCTTGCGCGGGTCCTTGCCGAAGAATTCCTTGACCTTTTCTTGTACCATCGGCATCCGTGACATGCCGCCGACCAGGATGATGTCATCGATATCGGTGACCTTGACGCCGGCATCCTTGATCGCAATGCGGCAAGGCTCGATGGTGCGGTTGACCAGTTCCTCGACCAGCGATTCCAGCTTGGCGCGGGTCATTTTCAGGTTCAGATGGACCGGTGCGCCGTTTGCCATCGCAATGTACGGCTCGTTGATTTCAGTTTGCTGCGTCGAAGACAATTCGATTTTCGCGCGCTCGGCGGAAGCCTTGATGCGCTGCAATGCAATCGGGTCTTTCTTCAGGTCGAGACCGTTGATTTTCTTGAATTCGTCGATGATGTAATCGATGATGCGCTGGTCGAAATCTTCGCCGCCAAGGAAAGTATCGCCATTGGTGGACAGTACTTCAAACTGCTTTTCGCCATCGACATCGGCGATTTCGATGATGGAAACGTCGAACGTGCCACCGCCCAAATCGTAGACCGCAATCTTGCGATCGCCTTTTTCAGTTTTGTCCAGGCCGAACGCCAATGCCGCCGCAGTCGGCTCGTTGATGATGCGCTTGACATCCAGACCGGCAATGCGACCGGCGTCCTTGGTTGCCTGGCGCTGCGAATCGTTGAAATAGGCCGGAACCGTGATGACGGCTTCGGTAACTTCTTCGCCGAGGTAATCTTCAGCGGTTTTTTTCATCTTGCGCAAAACTTCGGCCGAGATTTGCGGCGGCGCCAGTTTCTTGTCGCGGGTCGAAATCCAGGCGTCGCCGTTGTCTGCCTTGATAATCGAAAAAGGCATCAAACCGATGTCTTTCTGGACTTCTTTTTCATCGAACTTGCGACCGATCAGGCGTTTGACCGCGAACAGAGTATTAGTAGGATTGGTAACCGCCTGGCGCTTGGCGGACGCGCCGACCAGAATTTCGCCGTCTTCCTGATACGCAATGATCGACGGCGTAGTGCGCGCGCCTTCTGCGTTCTCGATTACTTTCGGTTGGCCATTTTCCATGACGGAAACGCAGGAATTGGTTGTACCCAAGTCAATGCCGATAATTTTGCCCATGATGTTATCCCTTTTAAACTGAATGACTGAAATGTAATTGCTGTAAATATGTGGAGAAAAAAGCTGTTTTCAAGCATTTTTAACCACTATTTGATGATTTATTTCCCTTGCGCTACCGTGACCAGCGCAGGGCGCAGCAAGCGGTCCGAAATCATGTAGCCTTTTTGCAAAACGGTGACTATGGTATTGGCTTCCTGCTCGGCTGGCACCATCGAAACGGCTTGATGGCGGGTGGGATCGAGCTTGTCGCCGGTCTGCGGCAAAACCTCGGTCAGTTTGTTCTTTTCGAATGCGCTCGCCAGTTGCTTGAGGGTCATTTCAACCCCTTCCTTAAGGGACTCTACCGATGGCGTCTCGATCGCCAGCGCCATTTCCAGGCTGTCTCTAACCGGTACCAGCAATTCGGCAAAACCTTCGATGGCGAATTTGTGCGCCTTGCTGATATCTTCCTGGGCGCGACGGCGAATATTTTCGGCATCGGCCTTGGCGCGCAGGAATGCATCCTGCATTTCGGCAATCTGCGTTTGCGCCGCTGCCAATTGCTGCGTCAGCACCGCATCGCCAGCACCCGGTTCGCTACCGGCCGTTGCATCTTGCTCTTGCGCTAAAGTGTCCGGCTGATCGATTTTTTCTGTTTGTTTCTCTGCGTTTTGCATCCAAAGCCTCCGGCAATCAGTAATGTAGTTTCAACATCCGCAATAAATGGGGTTATCCGTAGCAGATTCAAGGGTATTCCGTTGCAAATAGCCGTGCCCCGCAATGCGGTGGCCACTTGCACCACGGAAATTACAAAAAGTAACCGGATTTACTGCTTGCGCATGGTATTTCAATTAGCTATGACTAAACTAAATATGCATATTTAACAAGTCGCGAAAAGGGAAACATCATGAAATTACCGCTAATTTCTGCCTTTATCTTGGCTTATGTCTTGCTTTCTACTGCGTGGATTTGCAAAACCGTCGACAGTACGCCGATTTTCTGAGCAGGTCGCAGCATAAAGTTTTGCGCAAGCGGTGGGCGGACGCATGATTGGCAGGAGTATGTGCAAAAACATCAGGCATTGCGCTTGTATTTCAAGCGCAATGAAAAATACTGCTTGTTAAAAAATCACCCGCAATCTTACCGAGGCGCCCCCACGCGCGCGGATTCCGTGCGGGCGATTTGTGCCGCCCCGTTTTGCGCATCGCGTAATTCTGCAGTGTTCTCGGTAGGCCAGCCGCCGGTATGCTGGAGCACAATGTCTGCCAGCGCATGGATCCATGCTTGCGAATCGTTGAGACAGCCGATGTAATGAAAGTCCCGTCCTCCGGCGTTCAGAAAATCGTGGCGCGCTTCAATCGCAATTTCTTCCAGCGTTTCCAGGCAGTCGCTGGTAAAGCCCGGACAAATCAAATCGACTCGCGACACGCCGTCCCTTGCCAGCTTCTGCAAGGTGGGCGCGGTGTACGGTTGCAGCCATTCGGCTTTGCCGAAGCGTGACTGGAAAGTCACCAAGTATTGCTCCTGCGTCAGGCCAAGTGCGTTTGCCAGCAGGCGCGCGGTCTTGTAGCACTCGCAATGATAAGGATCGCCTAGCGTCAGCGTGCGTTTGGGCACGCCATGAAAACTCATTACCAGCTTGTCCGGCCGGCCGTTTGCGTGCCAATGCGCCAACACCGATTGTTTCAAGGCATCGATATACCCGGGATGGTCGTGATAATGCTTGACCAGCCGCAGCTCCGGAATATTGCGCACCGTGCGGTAATGGTTAAATACCGCGTCGAACACGGAAGCGGTGGTGGTCGCCGAATATTGCGGATACGCGGGCAAGATCAGAATCCGTTCGCAACCTTCGGTTTTCAAGCGCTCGAGCACTGCCGGCAGCCCAGGGTTGCCATAGCTCATCGCATAGGCGACTTGCAGTTGATGGCCGCGCTCGCCCAAATAACCTTGCAGCAGCTTGGCCTGCCGTTCGGTGTAGACCTTCAACGGCGAACCGTCCGGGGTCCAGATAGTCGCGTACTTGGCTGCCGATTTGCCGGCGCGCAGCGGCAAAATGATGCCATTCAGAATGAACCACCAAAGCGCTTTCGGAATTTCGACCACCCGGCTGTCGGACAGGAATTGCTTCAGGTAGGGCCGCACGGCTGCCGCAGTCGGTGCCTCGGGAGTGCCGAGATTGACCAGCACCACAGCGGTTTTAGGCAGCGTGCCATGCGTATAAGGAGGTTCTGTTTGAAACGCCATGTCGGATGATTTTCGGTAATGAGGTGAATGGATTGAAAGAATCGAACAGATAAAACAGCCGTGCCACGCCGGCATTCATGTTGTCATTTATTTCGTCATGACAAGGGGTATTTTCAATATTGCAACGAATCATTGCGGCAATAGCATATTTTTAGCCTATACCCCAGCCACATCTAAAGCGCAAGCAGTTCGCGCGCGTGCTTGCGGGTGGTCGCGGTGATCTCGATGCCGCCGAGCATGCGGGCGATTTCTTCCACCCGGCTTTTGGCATCGAGCACTTCGATGCGCGACAGGGTTTTGCCGTTCCGGCTTTCCTTGCTGACCTCGAAGTGCTGATTGGCCTGGCTGGCCACTTGCGGCAAATGGGTCACGCACAGCACTTGCCGCTCCTGGCCCAGGCGCCGCAGCAGGCGACCGACCACTTCGGCCACGCCGCCGCCGATGCCGCTGTCGACTTCATCGAAAATCAGCGTGGGAGTTGCGGTGGCACTGGAGGCAATCACCGAGATCGCCAGCGCAATGCGCGCCAGCTCGCCACCGGAAGCGACCTTGGCCAGCGGCCGCGGTGCAGTGCCCGCATGGCCGGCCACCAGAAATTCCACTTGCTCCAGGCCGTATGCTGCAGCGTCAACCGCATTCAATGCGACCACGAAGCGCCCGCCGGCCATGCTCAAATCCTGCATCGCCGCAGTTACCGCATCGCCCAGGATCTTAGTTGCCTTGGCCCGTTCCTTGCTGAGTTCCTGCGCCAGCAACAGATACGCAGCGCGGGCCTTGTCTTCCTGCACGCGCAGCGCATCGAGATCGCTGGCATCGGCCAATTGCTTGAGTTGCAGCGACAGGGCATCGTATTCTGCGGGCAACTGTTCCGGCGCCACGCGAAATTTGCGCGCAGCCGAATGCAGCGCATCGAGCCGCGCATCGACTTCGCGCAAGCGGTTCGGGTCCAGTTCGACCCGATCCAGATAATCGTTCAGCGCAGATACCGCTTCCTGCAACTGGATACGGGCGGGCTCCAGCAATTCCAGCACCGGTTTCAGCGCACCGTCGATGTCGGCCAGCTTGCCCAGCTTTTGATTCAGAGCCGACAGTTGCGACAGAATCGGATGGTCGTCCTCGGAAATCGCGTTCAGCGCTTCCTGCGCGCCTTCAATCAGGCTGGCCGCATGCGACAGCCGGCTGTGTTCAGTGCTGACTTCGTCCCATTCGCCGGGTTTGGCTGCGAGTTTTTCCAGTTCGCCGACCTGCCATTCGAGGCGTTCGCGTTCCAGCAGCACGTTTTTCGCATCTTTTTCGAAAATTTCGCGCTGTTTGGCGATACTGCGCCAATTTTTGTAGGCGGCAGCCACTTCGCGCGCCTGCGGCAGCAAACCGGCCTGACTATCGAGCAAGATGCGCTGGGCATCGGACTTCAGCAGCGACTGGTGCGCATGCTGGCCGTGGATGCCGACCAGCATTTCGCCTATTTCTCGCAACTGGGCGGCGGTAGCGGCGATGCCGTTGATGAAGGCCCGGGAGCGACCGGCATTATCGATCACCCGGCGCAGCAGCGCCGCGCCCTCCTCGCTCTGGAATTCATTGGCAGCCAGCCATGCTGCGGTTTGCGCATTGAGCGCGAATTCTGCGCTGATATCGGCCTTGGGCGCGCCATCGCGCACCATGCTGGCATCGCCTCGTCCGCCCAAAGCCAGCGCCAGCGCATCGATCAGGATCGATTTACCGGCGCCGGTCTCGCCGGTGAATACGGAGAAACCGGCGGAAAATTCCAGCTCGATGGCATCGACAATCACGAAATCACGGATGGAAAGGGTACGTAGCATGGTGGAATCTAGAGAGGACGCAGCTGGCTGCAGGGTTAACGGAAAAGCCGCACTTCAAGTCAACTTCCCTGCCGCCGACGGATACTCGTTCCAATGCAATTTTTCGCGCAGCGTATCGTAATAATTCCAGCCTTGCGGATGCATGAAGGTGATCCGGTGCGCGGAACGCTTGATATGGATGCGGTCACGCAGCAACAGGCTGGCGAAAGATTGCATGTCGAAATTGACGCTGGTATCGCGGCCGCTGACGACTTCGATCATGATTTCGCTCGAATCGGGCACCACAATCGGGCGATTCGACAATGCGTGCGGAGCAATCGGCACCAGTACGATGCCGCCCAAATTAGGATGCAGCAACGGTCCACCGGCCGACAGCGAATACGCGGTCGATCCGGTCGGCGTCGAGACGATCAGGCCGTCGGAGCGCTGGTTGTACATGAAGTTGCCATCGACATCGACTCGCAACTCGACCATTCCGGCCCCGGCGCCGCGCGACACCACTACATCGTTGAACGCCAGCGCCGAAAATATCTGTTCGCCATCGCGCAACACCGCGCCTTCGAGCAGCGTGCGGGATTCGGCCACAAAATTGCCTGCCAGCATGTCGGCCAGCACCGGCAACATTCCTTCGAGCGGAATATCGGTCATGAAACCCAACCGGCCCTGATTGACTCCGATCAACGGCACCCCATACGGCGCCAACTGGCGCGCAATGCCCAGCATGGTGCCGTCGCCGCCGACCACGATCGCCACATCCGCATGCTCGCCGATCTGGTCTGGCGTCATTGCCGGAAAAACGGTCGGCGCGATATCGCGCGCGGTTTCGGCTTCCAGCACGATGGTATGTCCTGCGTCATCGAAAAATTGCGCGAGCCTGGATAGGGATTGCGCTATGCCGGGAGCCTGGTTCTTGCCAACGAAAGCAATGGTTTTGGGGGCTGCTGACATAGTTGACTGGGCGCGAGTAAGGGAGGACGACATTCACGGATTAGACCATAATTCAGGGATCTCTTGAAGGATGCGAAAGATAACGATTTTGAAAACTCCGATCAAAGCTGTGCTGTTCGACCTCGATGACACCTTGTGGCCGATTATTCCTGTGCTCGAACAGGCAGAAAACCTGTTGCACGGCTGGCTGGCTGCGCACGCGCCGGCAGTCGTCGAACACTATTCAATCGAAACGCTGCGCACGCGGCGGCAAGCGCTGATGCAAGCCGAACCGCGTTACCGGATCGACCTCTGGGGCTTGCGCCATGCAACGTTGAGCGAGGCGTTCCGCCATGTCGGCGCCGATATCGCCAAAGTGGAACAGGCGATGGCGGTCTTTTCCGCTGCCCGCAATGCAGTCACGCCGTTCGAGGATGTGATACCCGGGCTGGCCCGCCTCAATGCCCGGCTGGCGGTGGGCTCGATCTCGAACGGTTTTGCCGACTTGCAGGCAATCGGCATCGCCCACCATTTCCAGACCTCGATTGCCGCGCATCGTTTCGGCCGCGCCAAACCCGATCCGCAGATTTTCCATGCGGCCTGCACTGCGCTCGGCGTCTTGCCGCAGCAGGCGGTGTATGTCGGCGACGATCTGGCGCTGGATGTGCAGGGAGCGCAAAATGCCGGGTTGCGCGCAATCTGGATGAACCGTTTCGAACGCAACCTGTCCGCAGGATACCGGCCGGACGCGATCTGCGCCACGCTGCATGACTTGGACCGCTGGCTCATTGAGATGGGCGCATAATTCCAACCATGCATTGCCAATCGCAACCGTTGCCCCCATATGCATTTCACAAACCAACCTGTTCCCTGTTTTCAATAAACTAATTATGCAACTCGATATTCGCGCACAAACTCTGCTCAAGGCTTTGGTTGAACGGTATATTGCCGACGGCCAGCCGGTCGGCTCGCGCGCCCTGTCAAAATTATCCGGACTGGATTTGTCCCCGGCCACCATTCGCAACGTCATGTCGGATCTGGAAGATATGGGTTTTATCGCCAGTCCGCACACTTCGGCCGGACGGGTGCCGACGCCGCGCGGCTATCGGGTCTTCGTCGACACCTTGCTGACAGTACATACCTTCGATGAATCTGCGGTCGAGTCCAAGATGCAAGCTACGCGCTCTTGCACTTCATCGCAAAAAATCATTGCCAATGCCGCGCAAGTGTTGTCTTCGCTGTCGCAATTCGCCGGCGTGGTGCTGACGCCGCGTCATGAATCGGTATTCCAGCAAATCGAATTTCTACGCTTGTCCAAAAACCGGGTTCTGCTGGTCATCGTCAGTCCCGGCGGCGATGTGCAAAACCGCCTGCTGCTGACGGAAGCCGATTACACGCCGTCGCAACTGGTACAGGCGGCCAATTACATCAACCAGAATTACGGCGGCTTGAGTTTCGATGACGTGCGCGTGCGGCTGCAAAACGAATTGCGCAGCCTGCGCGACGATATGACGCGCCTGATGCAGGCGGCCGTGGAAGCCGGCAGCGAAGCGATGGCCGATGACAGCGAAGATGTGGTGATCTCGGGCGAGCGCAATTTGCTGCATGTGGGCGATTTGGCTGCCAACATGGGTTCGCTGCGCAAACTGTTCGACATGTTCGAGCAAAAGACCAGCCTGATGCAATTGCTCGATCTCTCCAGTAAAGCCACCGGAGTGCAGATTTTCATCGGCGGCGAGTCGCACTTGATGCCGATGGATGACACCAGCATCGTTACCGCGCCTTACGAAGTCAACGGCCGCATTGTCGGCACCCTGGGTGTAATCGGGCCGACCCGCATGGCGTACGAACGCGTGATACCGATGGTGGACATTACCGCCAAGCTGCTATCGCACGCATTAAGTCATTAAATTAAGTCACTGCAATAATAATAATAATAATGCGCCGACGAACCGGCGCATTAAATTCGATGGAACAGACAACGCGTGTGGCGTCGGTTTATTTGCGGCGATGCGGGCAATCGGTCTTGATGCAGTTGCCGTATAGCGCCAGCGCATGCTCGGAGATACGGAAACCGCGTTGCGCAGCAATTTTTTGCTGACGCTTCTCGATCTCTTCATCGTAAAACTCTTCTACCCGGCCGCAATCGAGGCACACCAAATGGTCGTGATGCGAACCTTCGTTGAGCTCGAAGATCGCCTTTCCGGTTTCGAAGTGGTTGCGATTGAGCAAGCCCGCCTGCTCGAACTGCGTCAACACCCGATATACGGTCGCCAGGCCGACATCCATGTTTTCAGTCAGTAATATTTTGTATACATCCTCGGCTGTCAGGTGGCGCACCGCGCTATTCTGAAAAATATCGAGGATTTTAATGCGCGGCAAGGTGGCCTTGAGGCCGCTGGCTTTTAAGTCGCTGGGGTTATTGGTTGTGTTCATGGATGAAATCATAACGCGGACTGGCGTCGGCTGCATCCCTCTCGTATCCGGGCGAAGTGTTCATGGCAAGCGAAGCCGACAAAGTACACGATTGATTTGGAAATGGAATAAGATTCGGCAGTTCTGTTTTATTTCTGTTTTATCATAGTGCGCTTTAGCACAATTGAATTGAGATACCTTATGCGATTGCTGCACATTTCCTCCGCTTCCTTTTCCTGCACCACGCTTCCCCGCGCTTTTCTGCTGCTCGGGAGCCTGTGTCTGGCTTTGTCAGGATGCGCGTCCAAGAATCCGCTGATGGATGATACGCCGGCGGCCAGTGCAAAGACAACGGCTACAGCACCGGCTACAACCGCTGCAGCGACACCTGCCCCGGCGGCGGCTAGCACCGGCACCCAGACCAGCGGCCCGACCGGCATGCGTCGCGTACTGGGCATTTTTTCCCCGTACAAGATCGATATCCAGCAGGGCAATTTCGTTTCGAAGGAAATGATTTCCCAATTGCGCGAAGGCATGACCCAAGATCAGGTGCGCTTTGTTCTGGGCACGCCGATGTTGAGCGATATTTTCCATGCCGACCAGTGGCATTACCCGTTTGTGATTCAGAAGGGCAACGGCGAAGTCACTTCCAGCCGCGTTACCGTGTACTTCAAGAACGGCGTGATGGAACGCTTTGAAGGCGGCGATTTGCCGACCGAGCAAGATTATCTGAAGCGCATCAGTGGCACAGCATCAAAAGACAATGCAGCCCCCGTTCCCTCTAAATAACCATTTGAAAATCGCATGAACCCAATGAAAATCGCCGTCGCCGGCGCATCCGGACGCATGGGCCGGATGCTGATCGAGGCTATCCACAACGCAGATGACACCACTCTGACGGGTGCACTCGACATCGAGCAAGCGCCTTCCATCGGCACCGATGCCGGCATTTTTCTGGGCGTCGCAGCAAACGTCCCGATCGAATCCGATCTGGCCAAGGGCTTGGCCAATGCAGAGTACCTGATTGATTTCACCCGCCCGGAAGGCACTCTCAGGCATCTGGAATATTGCGCCGCGCACCGCATCAAGATGATTATCGGCACCACCGGCTTTGATGACGCCGGCAAGGCAGCCATTGCTGCTGCAGCCGAAAAAACCGCGATCATGTTCGCCCCCAACATGAGCGTCGGCGTCAATGTGACGATGAAGCTGCTTGAAATGGCAGCGAAGAGTTTTGACGAAGGCTATGACATCGAAATCATCGAAGCGCATCATCGCCACAAAGTCGATGCGCCGTCCGGCACCGCACTGAAAATGGGCGAAGTCATCGCAGAAGCGCTCGGACGCGACCTCGACGAATGCGCGGTATATGCGCGCGAAGGCGTCACTGGCCCTCGCGACCCATCCTCGATCGGCTTTGCCACCATTCGCGGCGGCGATATCGTCGGCGACCATACGGTGCTGTTTGCCGGCATTGGCGAGCGCATCGAAATCACCCACAAATCATCCAGCCGCGTGACCTACGCGCACGGATCGTTGCGGGCCGCGCGTTTTCTGGCAAATAAATCGACCGGCCTGTACGACATGCAAGACGTGCTCGGACTGCGCTAGGCTGCACATCTATTCACAGGCCGGTCTGGCCGCTGGCTTTTGCGCTGACTGCCGATGATTTCCGGTACGAATCCGCAACGCAACGCATGGATTGCGCTGCTGAGCGCAATAGCGCTGCATTTCGTGCTAATTGCATCGGCGGCGGTCTGGCTCGCGCCATCGGTCAATTCAGCCAGGCAGCGCGATACGGTTTTGATCGTCGCCTTGCGGCACGCTGCGGCTCCATCCGCACCGGCAATTGCCCCTGCTGCCGCGACTGCCGCCGTCACACCACCAAAATTTCCGCCATCGGCCCAAGCCGGCAAACCAGCGCTGCCGGTGCCGCGACAAAAAAGCCAACCCCGGCCGTCGGCTGCCAGGCAAAAACCGGCTTCGCATGCGCTCGACCATCCGGCCCAGCCAGCCGCAACGCCGCCGCCAGCGATCGTGGCACCGGCGCCATCGGCAACGCCCGGTCGCGCGCCAAGTCTGCCCCCAAGCCCTGCGCCCAGTGACACGCAGGCTGCAGCGCCGGCGACCTCCCCCGAGGCTGCGCCGGCGGCCGCCAGCACCGGAGTCGCGATTCCCGCAGCCTACGCGGCCCGCAACCGCAAGCCCGATTACCCGCTGATGTCGCGCCGCTACAATGAGCAAGGCACTGTTGTGCTGCGGGTACTGGTAAAGGCCGACGGCAGCGCCGGCGAGGTCTTCGTGAGGAAATCCAGCGGCTACCCGCTGCTCGATCAATCCGCGCTGACGGCAGTGCGGGATTGGCGTTTCGCAGCCGCAACCCGGGACGGAAAACCGGTTTTCGAGTGGTATGAGATTCCCATTCCCTATACACTGCGGGATTAACGTTCCTACATCCACCGCCATGAACCCATCCCTCGGACTTGCCCATTACTGGTCGCAAGGCGACGCCGTTAGCCACGCTGCCGCCTATGCGCTGCTATTGATGTCGATTACCAGCTGGTATTACATCCTGTCGAAAGCATGGAGCGCATGGCGCATCCGCAAGGCCGCAGCAGCATTGGAAGGTTTCTGGAAAGCACCGACGCTGCCCGACGCGATCAACGTCGTCAGGCAGCAAGACAGCGAAAATATTTTCACTCCGCTTGTCACGCAAGGCGCCGAGGCCGCCAGTCTGCACCAGCAAGCCGATACCGCCGCTTCGCTCAACGCAGCGACCGATCCGGGCGAACTGATCACCCGTACCTTGCGCCAGGAAATCAACCGGGTTTCGTCGCGGCTGGAAAACGGCCTGACGCTGCTGGCTTCGGTCGGCTCGACCGCACCTTTCATCGGCCTGTTCGGCACCGTATGGGGGATTTACCATGCGCTGATCGCGGTATCGGCCGCCGGCACCATCCAGATCGACAAGATTGCCGGGCCGGTCGGCGAAGCGCTGATCATGACCGCACTCGGCCTGGTGGTTGCGATTCCTGCGGTGCTGGCCTATAACGCATTCAACCGCGTCAACCGGCTCACATTGGCCGAACTCGATGCGTTTGCACACGACTTGCACGCCTATCTGACCACCGGCGCACGCGTCGGCAAATAAACCTTATTGGAGCATTTCATGTCTTTCGGCGGATTCAACGACAACCGGCATCAAGCCCCGATGGCAGAAATCAATGTCACGCCGATGGTGGACGTGATGCTGGTGCTGCTGGTGATTTTCATTCTTTCCGCACCGCTGTTTACACACGCAATCAAGCTCGACTTGCCGAGTGCGCAGTCGGCAGCGGCGCCTGAAAAACCCGAGACGATTTCGCTCTCGATCGATGCGGGCGGCAAGATTTTCTGGAACAATGACGCGATCGCTGCCGCTGCATTGCCCGCCCGCTTTGCCGCCGCAGCGCAAAAGCAGCCGCAGCCGGAACTGCAGCTGCGGGCCGACAAGGAAACCCGTTACGAAGTAATCGCCCAAGTGATGGCGGCAGCGCAGGGCAACGGCTTGTCCAAACTCGGTTTCGTCACCGATGCGACCGCGGCAGAATTGAAATGAAAAGTATACTGCGCATTGTATTTTTACAACCGCTATAAATACATGCGGAAAGTGCTATGTTTTGTGACATACCCTACCAAATGTCATTAACGAAAAGGAAGTGCCGAGATGCCAACAGTGAGCCTGAACGGTGACGCCATCGCCAGCTGGGATGCGTTCCACGACGAAAGCCAGCGTGTGTTCGGCTTTCCCGAATTTTACGGCCGCAACATGAATGCCTGGGTCGATTGCCTGAGCTATCTGCGCGACGAGGACGGCATGTCACAATTCCGGCTGGAACCGGATGAAGTGCTGCGCATCGAAGTCCAGCACGCCGCACATTTACGCGCGCAAGCGCCCGAAATCCTCGACGATCTGGCTTTCTGCATCGAAGCGATCAACGACCGCTACGCCGATTACGGCGAAAAACCGGCACTGGAACTGGTCCTGCTTTGAACTCCGGCGCGGCGACGCCGGATTGAAGCGCGAATCGGCGACCCATTGCCCGGTATAATGTACGGTTCACAGCCACTATAAGTCTGCTCCGTCATGCAAGAAAAATACAGCCCCGCCGACGTCGAAAAATCCGCACAACAGCACTGGAAAGCGATCGATGCCTACAAAGCCATCGAACACGATCCGCGCTTTCCAAAAGGCAAATATTACGCGTGCTCGATGCTGCCCTACCCGTCCGGCAAGCTGCATATGGGCCATGTGCGCAACTACACGATCAATGACGTGATGTACCGCTATCTGCGCATGAACGGCTACAACGTGCTGATGCCGATGGGCTGGGATGCGTTCGGGATGCCGGCCGAAAACGCCGCAATGGCGAATCATGTGCCGCCCGCGCAATGGACGTACGCCAATATCGCGCACATGAAACAGCAGATGGAATCGATGGGGCTGGCGGTCGACTGGTCGCGCGAAATGACCGCATGCACGCCCGAATATTACAAATGGAACCAGTGGATGTTCCTGAAGATGCTCGAAAAAGGCATCATCTATCAAAAAACCGGCACCGTGAACTGGGACCCGGTAGACCAAACGGTACTGGCCAATGAGCAAGTAATCGACGGTCGCGGCTGGCGCTCCGGCGCGCTGATCGAAAAGCGCGAAATCCCGATGTATTACGCGAAAATCACCGATTACGCGGAAGAATTGCTGGAATACGTAGACCATAAGCTGCCCGGCTGGCCCGAACGCGTGCGGCTGATGCAGACCAACTGGATCGGCAAATCGACCGGCGTGCGCTTCGCGTTCCCGCATGAGATCCAGGACGCCGACGGCAATCTGATCCAGGACGGCAAGCTGTGGGTATTCACCACCCGCGCCGACACCATCAAGGGCGTTACTTTCTGCGCGGTAGCGCCGGAACACGCGCTGGCTACCTTTGCCGCAGCCAGCAATCCCGAACTGGCCGAATTCATCGCCGAATGCAAGCTCGGCGGCGTAGCCGAAGCCGACATGGCGACGATGGAAAAGAAAGGCATGCCGACCGGCCTGCAAGTCAAGCATCCGTTGACCGGCAAGCTGATCGACGTCTGGGTCGGCAATTACGTGCTGATCACCTACGGCGACGGCGCAGTGATGGGCGTGCCTGCGCATGACGAACGCGATTTCGCGTTTGCGCAAAAATATGTATTGCCGATTCAGCCGGTGATCGCCGTCGAAGGTAAAACTTTTTCCACCGAGAGCTGGCATGACTGGTACGGCGACAAGGAAGCGGGACACTGCGTAGATTCCGGCAAATACGACGGCCTGAATTATCAGCAGGCGGTAGATGCGATCGCCGCCGATCTGTCGGCACTCGGCCTGGGCGAAAAGAAGATTACTTACCGGCTGCGCGACTGGGGCATTTCGCGCCAGCGCTACTGGGGCACCCCGATCCCGATCATTCACTGTGCCGACTGCGGCGCGGTACCGGTGCCCGAAAAAGACTTGCCGGTAGTGTTGCCGGAAGACTGCGTGCCGGACGGCAGCGGCAATCCGCTCAACAAGCACGAGCAATTCCTGCACGTCGATTGCCCGCAATGCGGCAAAGCGGCGCGACGCGAAACCGATACCATGGATACTTTCGTCGATTCGTCGTGGTATTACATGAAATACACGTCGCCCGGATCAAACGATACGATGGTCGATGCGCGCAACGATTACTGGATGCCGATGGACCAGTACATCGGCGGCATCGAGCATGCGGTGATGCATTTGCTGTACGCCCGGTTTTGGACCAAGGTGATGCGCGACTTCGGCCTGGTCAAGTTCAACGAACCGTTCGTCAATCTACTCACCCAGGGCATGGTGCTCAACGAAACCTATTACCGCGAAGAGGCCAGCGGCAAGAAGACCTGGTACAACCCGGAAGACATCGCGCTGGAACTGGACGAGAAAGGCCGTCCGCTGGCCGCCAAATTGCAAACCGACGGCTTGCCGGTCGCCATCGGCGGCACCGAAAAAATGTCGAAGTCGAAAAACAACGGCATCGACCCGCAAGCCCAGATCGACCAGTACGGCGCAGACACCGCCCGCCTGTTTACGATGTTCGCATCGCCGCCGGAGCAAACGCTGGAATGGTCGGGCACCGGTGTCGAAGGCGCGAACCGCTTCCTGCGCCGGGTGTGGGCTTTCGGTTATGCGCAATCCGGCCGTATCGCTGCTGCCGGCGCTGTAAATAGCGCAAGCCTGAACAATGAACAAAAAAACCTGCGGCGCGAAATCCACAAGATCTTGCAACAGGCCGATCACGACCTCAAGCGCATCCAGTACAACACCGTGGTTTCGGCCTGCATGAAAATGCTCAATACGCTGGAAGCGGCCAAACTCGATGACGGCGCCATATCCAATGCGGTCGTCGCCGAAGGCTTGTCGATCTTCCTGCGCGTGCTGTATCCGGTCGCGCCGCATATCACGCACGCGTTATGGCAGGAACTCGGTTTTGCCGGCGTGCATGGCGACATCCTCAATGCAGCCTGGCCGCAAGTCGATCCGGCAGCGCTGGAACAGTCGGAAATCGAAATGATGATTCAAGTCAACGGCAAACTCCGCGGCAGCATCACCGTGGCCCGGGATGCCGACAAGGCGACGATTGAAGCTGCTGCGCTGGCCAATGAAAATGTCCAGCGCTACCTTGAAGGCGCGCCGAAAAAAATCATCGTGGTGCCCGGCAAGCTCGTCAACATTGTTGCCTAAGCCCTTGCATAACTTCAACGCCAACCGGAATTGCTCATGACGTCAGGCCGCCCTGCATTACTGAAGTACGCTTTCGGCCTGCTGCTGGCCGCAATGCTGTCCGCCTGCGGCTTTCATTTGCGGGGAGCGGCCGACATGGCAATGCCGTTCAAATCGATATATCTCGGCTTTCCCGACACTTCCACGCTGGGTAATGCGCTCAAGCGCAATATCCGGGGTGCCGACAGCACGGTTATTGTGCCCGACGCCAAGGACGCTGAAGCGATTCTGGAGGCATTGTCCGAAAGGCGTGAAAAATCCGTTCTATCGCTGAACAATCAGGGCCGGGTACGCGAATACACGCTGGTTTATGCATTCAAATTCCGCGTCAGGGATAACAAGGGCAATGAATTATTGGCCCCGACCGAAATCAGGCTGACGCGCGACATCAATTACGATGAAACCCAAACGCTGGCCAAGGAAAGCGAAGAAGCGATGCTGTATCGCGACATGCAAAGCGATCTGGTGGCGCAGATACTGCGGCGGCTGTCCGCCATCCAGCGCCAGCCGTGAGGGCATCCGATGCAGTTGCGACCTGATGCCCTCGATGCGCATTTGGCCAAGCCGCTGGCGCCGCTGTATGTAATCACCAGCGACGAGCATTTGCTGGCACTGGAAGCTGCGGACAAAATCCGCAAAGCGGCGCGCACGCAGGGTTTTTCGGAACGCGAAGTGCTGACCGTCGAGCGCAACTTCAAATGGGGCGAACTGCTTGCCGCCAGCCAGTCGCAATCGCTGTTCGGCGACAAAAAACTCATCGAACTGCGGCTTCCGACCGGCAAGCCGGGCAAGGACGGTGGCCAGGCTCTGCAGCAATATGCGGCAGCCGTGAGCCAAGTCGGTAGTGATACCGTCACCATCATCACGCTCCCTAAACTCGACTGGGCCACGCAAAAATCCGCCTGGGTCGGTGCCTTGCAACAAACCGGCGTATATCTCGACATTGCATTGGTTGAGCGTGCGCAACTGCCGGCCTGGATCGGTATCCGGCTGGCAGCGCAGCAGCAAAGCGCCGAGCGCCGCAGCGTGGACTTCATCGCCGACCGGGTCGAGGGCAACTTGCTTGCCGCCCACCAGGAAATCCAGAAACTCGGCCTGTTGCATCCGCCGGGCGCACTGAGTTTCGAGCAAATCCAGGATGCGGTGCTCAATGTGGCGCGCTACGATGTGTTCAAGCTCAACGAAGCGATGCTGGGCGGCGATACGGTGCGACTGGTGCGCATGGTGGAAGGCCTGAAAGGCGAAGGTGAAGCGCTGCCGCTGGTATTGTGGGCGGTCAGCGAAGAAATCCGCACCCTGCTCAAGCTGCAGGCAGGCATTGAACAAGGGCGCGCACTGGGCCAGTTGCTCAAGGAATACCGGATCTGGGGGCCGCGTGAAAAGCTGATGCAGCCGGCGCTGCGGCGGCTATCGCTGAAAACGCTGGAGGCCGCACTGCAAGAAGCGGCGCAAGTCGATAAGATGATCAAAGGTTTGCGCGCCCCGGCATTTTCAGGCGACGCCTGGGATGCATTGCTGCAACTGGGCTTGAAAGTGGCACGCGGTTATTGAGAACACCCGAAGAAAACGCATCAAGACAAAAAAACATCATGGATATCAAACACTATATGCACGACCTCGGCCAAAAGGCCAGGAGCGCTTCCCGCGCGATGGCCAAAGCCGATACTGCCGCCAAAAATCAGGCGCTACTGACGATTGCCGGCGCGATCCGGCGCGATGCGGCACTGCTGCGCGCCGCCAACGAACAGGACCTGACTGCGGCGCGCAGCAGCGGCCTGTCCGACGCGATGCTGGATCGGCTGAGCTTGTCCGACAAGGCGATTGCGACCATGGCCGAAGGATTGGAGCAGATCGTCTCCCTGTCCGACCCGATCGGCGAAATCTCCAATCTGAAATTTCGCCCGAGCGGGATCCAGGTCGGCCAGATGCGGGTGCCGCTGGGCGTGATCGGCATCATTTACGAGGCGCGCCCGAACGTGACGGTGGATGCCGCTGGCTTGTGCATCAAGAGCGGCAATGCGACCATCCTGCGCGGCGGCTCGGAAGCGATCCACTGCAACCAGGCGCTGGCGAAAATCGTCCAGGAAGGTCTGGCTGCCGCCGGGCTGCCGCACGATGCGGTGCAAATCGTCGAAACCACCGACCGCGCTGCAGTGGGCGAACTGATCACCATGCCGCAGTATGTGGACGTGATCGTGCCGCGCGGCGGCAAGGGCTTGATCGAACGCCTGATGCGCGATTCAAAGGTGCCGATGATCAAGCATCTGGACGGCATCTGCCACGTCTACATCGACGACAAGGCAGATCTGACCAAGGCGACGGCGGTTGCCTTCAACGCCAAATGCCACCGTTACGGCACCTGCAACACGATGGAAACGCTGCTGGTGGCGCGCAGCATCGCAGCCCGGGTGCTGCCGCAACTGGCCGAACTGTTCGCCGGCAAACAAGTGGAATTGCGCGCCGATGCCGAAGCGCAAGTCCTCCTGGCCGGCTATCCGCACCTGATCGCCGTTACCGAAGAAGACTGGCAGACCGAATACCTGGCCCCGATCCTGGCAGTAAAAATCGTCGACGACATGGATCAGGCGATCGACCACATCAACACCTATTCTTCCAAGCATACCGACGCCATCATTACCGAAGATTATTCACGCGCGATGCGTTTCCTGCGCGAAGTCGATTCGGCTTCGGTGATGGTGAATGCATCGACCCGCTTTGCCGACGGTTTCGAATACGGGCTGGGTGCCGAAATCGGCATCTCGAACGACAAATTGCACGCACGCGGCCCGGTCGGACTGGAAGGCTTGACCTCGCTGAAATACATCGTGCTCGGGCATGGGGAAATTCGTGAATAAATTTGCCATGCAGACGGAGTGTTGCCTTGCAAGGCAACACCGTTACGCAGGCGCGGGGCAATGCCCTGCAAAACCCCTGTTCCAACACGGCGAAGTGCGCCAATAATCCATTCGCTACAACGCTCACCCTCAAGGAATTCCGCATGCTCTGGATCAAATCGCTGCACATCGTCTTCGTCGCCTCCTGGTTCGCCGGCCTGTTTTATTTGCCGCGCATCTTCGTCAATCTGGCAATGGAAAGCGAACCGATTGCAATCACCCGGCTGATGATAATGGCACGCAAGCTGTTCCGCTTCATGACCATCCTAGCGATACCGGCCGTGATCTTCGGCCTGTGGCTGTGGCTCGGTTACGGTATCGGCAAGGGTCCGGGCAATGGCTGGCTGCACGCAAAGCTGGCGGTGGTGCTGCTGATGCTGGGCTATCATCACGCTTGCGCGCTGCTGCTAAAGAAATTCGAACTGGGACGCAACACCCACAGCCATACCTGGTTCCGCTGGTTCAATGAAATCCCGGTGATCGCTTTGCTGGTTGTCACCGTGCTGGTCGTTGTAAAACCGTTTTAATCCCGAGCCCACCATGACAAAAACCTGTGAATACTATTTCGCGCCGCAATCGCCATGGGCCTATCTGGGGCATGCGCGACTGGCGGCACTGGCGGAACAGCAGCGCGCGCACATCGAGGTCAAGCCGTGCGATATCGGCAAGGTATTTTCCCTTTCGGGCGGACTGCCGCTGAACAAACGAGCGCCGCAGCGCCAGGCATACCGGTTGATCGAATTGAAGCGCTGGAGCGATTATTTGCAACTGCCTTTGAATCTGCAACCGCAGTTCTTTCCAGTGTCCGGCGATGCAGCCGCCAAGCTGATTATTGCCACCCAGCTGGCGCACGGCAATGCGGCAGCAATGACATTGACCGGTGCAATCATGCGTGCATTGTGGGCGGAGGAAAAGAACATCGCCGATGCGGACACGCTGGCGGCACTGGCCAATGACTGCAAAGGATACGAGCTGGACGGCAAAATGCTGCTGAAAACAGCCGATACCAGCGCGGTACAAAGCCAGTACGATCAGTACACCGATGACGCGCTGGCTGCCAATGTATTCGGCTCGCCCTGGTATGTGGTTGACGGTGAAGGTTTCTGGGGCCAGGACCGGCTTGATTTCGTCGAGCGTGCGTTGCTGAAATAAGCAGGACTACGCCCCCAAAGTTACTCCCTTCTCCCGCAAGCGGGAGAAGGGCCGGGGAGTCGAAGCACTGCTTCGACGGTGCCACGAAGGCAATCGACTCTTCTAGCACCCTCACCCCAACCCTCTCCCGCCTGCGGGAGAGGGAGCTCTAACAAAAGCGCAGCGCCAGCCATCGGGGTTGGCACTGCGCCCGAATAATTTTTCAACACAACGGATAAAAGGTTCCCCATGGCACATTCCTATTTTTGCCCTTGCCCCCGCGGCCTGGAAGCAGCACTGGCTGAAGAACTGCTCGAAATCGGCCAGCAATACACGGCGACGCTGAAGGTCCACAACCAGGTTCCCGGCGGCGTCCATTGCTCCGGCGAATTGACCGATGCCTACCAGATCAATCTGCATTCGCGCATCGCCTCGCGCGTGCTGATGCGCATGGCGCATATCAGTTACCTCAATGAAAACCATATCTACGACCTGACGCTGGCGCAGGAATGGGAAGACTGGTTCAGCGTCGATCACACGATCCGGGTCGATGTCACCGCGATCAAATCGCCGCTGCGCAGCCTCGAATTCACCACGCTGAAGATCAAGGATGCGATTTGCGACCGTTTCCGCGACCAGTTCGGCAAGCGGCCCTCGGTCGACACCCACAATCCGGACATCCGCATCGTCGGCTTTCTCGATACGCGCCATTTCACGATATACCTCGACACCTCCGGCGAAGCGCTGTTCAAGCGCGGCTGGCGGCTCGATACCGGCGATGCGCCGTTGCGCGAAAACCTGGCTGCAGGATTGTTGCGCGTGGCCGGTTGGAAACCCGGCATCCCGCTGTTCGACCCGATGTGCGGCTCCGGCACCATTCTGGCCGAAGCCGCGCAAATGCTCGCGGGCATCCCATCCGGCGCCCGCCGCTCGTTCGCGTTCGAAAAATTCCACGGCTTCGACAACGCTGCCTGGCTTGCGATCAAAGGCAACGTCAAGCCGCTGCCGCTGCCGACCGAACCGAGCATTTTCGGGAGCGATATCTCGGGCGACGCGATTGCGATGACGCGCGAAAATCTGCGCAACGCCGGGATTGTGTTCGAGGTGCCGCTCAAACAAATTGAAGCGCAGGAAGTCAAGCCGCCTACGGATATCCCCGGCATCCTGCTGACCAACCCGCCGTACGGCGAACGGATCGGCGTGCGCGGCGACAGCACTATCGAAGCCGATGAAATGACCGCGGCTTTTTACAGTGCGTTCAGTACCACGCTGAAGCAGCGCTTCGCCGGCTGGAAAGTATTCCTGTTCTCGGCCGACCTGACCCTGCCCAAGATGCTGCGCCTGAAAGAAGCGCGCAAGACGCCGTTCTTCAACGGCGCGCTCGAATGCAGGCTGTTCCGCTTCGACATGGTGGCCGGCTTCAACCGGCGCGAAGAAGCCAAGCCGAAGGAAGGCTGAGGCCACCGCTTTTGTAGGTTGGGCTAGCGCCTTATCAGCCCAACATCGCGCGCAAAACGTTGGGTTTCGCAAGCTCAGCATCAACCTACAGATTCCGACTCGTTTTATCCTGACCGAGCATGACGTTAGATACTTGAATATACTGCTTTATGTATTTTTAAAGTCCCAATAAAATAAAGCGGAAATAACGGTATATTTCCATATACCCCTGTATTTTTTATCAATGGAACGACCAATCCGGTAACCGGTGAAATCCATTCCACCAGAAAGCATCCCACGATGTCATCCGAAACCCGTCCTCCTTCCCGCGCCTTCCGGGTAGCATTGCCGGGTGCCGGAGCACTGGCATTGATGCTGGCAGCGCTCTCCATGCTCGGCCCGTTTTCGGTCGATACCTACCTGCCCGCCTTCCCCAGCATGCAAGTCGCACTGCAAGCCAGCCCGATCGAAGTCCAGCAAACGCTGACTGCCTACATGTTTTCTTTCGCAGTCATGATTCTGTGGCATGGCGCATTGTCGGACGCCTTTGGGCGGCGCAACATTATCCTGGGTGCTTTGGCCGTATTTGCGCTGGCGTCTCTCGGTTGCGCGGCTTCCCATAGCGTTGAATATCTGTGGGCGTTCCGCATCCTGCAGGGCATGTCGTCCGGCGCCGGCGTCGTGATCGGCCGCGCGATCATCCGCGACATGTATACCGGCGCCCCCGCGCAGCGCCTGCTGTCGCTGGTGACGATGATTTTCTCGATTGCGCCGGCAATTGCGCCGGTTATCGGCGGCTGGATTGTCCAGTTGCTGGACTGGCGCGCTATCTTTCTATTCTTGTTTGCCTACACCGCGCTGTTGCTGTGGTATTGCTACCGCCATTTGCCGGAATCGCTGCCGCCCGAAAAAAGGCAAGCGTTCAATCTGCGCTTCCTGTCGACAAGTTACCGAAAAGTTCTGCGCTCGCCTCCTTTTCATTTCAAGGCGGGCGCGCTGGCCTTCAATTTCGCCGGATTGTTTTTGTATGTGGCCGCCGCACCGGCATTCATTACCCGCCATCTCGGCTTGGGCACGCATCAATTCGGCTGGCAATTCATCCCTTCCGTGGCGGGAATCTTCCTGGGCGCGCTGACCGCCAACCGGATGGCAGGCCGCATCGCGATCCCGCAGCAAGTGTTGGTCGGATTCGTGTTTTTAATCGGTGCCGGCGTGTTCAACGTGACATACTATCTGTTCTTGCCGCCTGCATTGCCTTGGTCGGTGATGCCGCTGATGTTCTATACCTTTGGGATGTCGATCGCGGCGCCCGGCGTGACGCTGATGGTGATGGACTTGTTTCCTGACATTCGCGGCATCGTCGCTTCCTGCCAATCCTTCGCGCAAACCATGCTGGCAGCCCTGGTGGCCGGTGTGATCGCGCCGCTGCTCGATACGTCAGTACTTTGGCTGGCGCTCGGCCAGCTCGGTTTTGCTATTGCCGGTCTAAGTTGCTGGCTGGCGAGCCGCTCTTATCGGATCAAATCCGCGTATCCAAGCCTGAATGTATGAAAAGCGCGTACCTACAACAGGACGCCGGTCAAGATCAGCCAAAGAACAGATACGTCACCGCCACCGCTGCCACAAAGCCGGCCAGGTCGGCAAACAATCCGCACTGCACCGCGTGGCGCGTATGCTTGATGCCGACCGAACCGAAGTACACCGCCAGCACATAGAACGTGGTTTCGGTGCTGCCCTGTATTACCGACACCAGGCGGCCTGCGAACGAATCCGCACCCTGGATTTTCATGGTATCGATCATCATGCCGCGCGCGCCGCTGCCCGACAGGGTTTTCATCAATGCGGTCGGCACCCCATCGACAAAACGGGTATCCCAGCCGATCACGGCAACGACTGAACGAATTGCGTTCAACAGCAAATCGAGCGCTCCGCTGGCCCGCAGCACGGCGATCCCGACCAGCATCGCCACCAGATACGGGATAATCCGCACCGCAGTGGCAAAGCCTTCCCTAGCGCCGTCGATGAAGGCGTCATACACATTGATTTTTTTCAGCGCCGCGCCGCCGATAAACACCACCACTAGCAATAGCAGCAGGAAATTGCTGATCAACGACGACTGCATCTGCATCTGCGCCGCGGATAAATGCGCAAACCACAATGTCAGGCCGCCCATCAGCGCACTGAGTCCGATCATGTAACTCAGGATCACGCGATCGAACAAGTTGATTTTTTGCACCAGCGCCACAGCAATAAAACCGAACAAGGTCGAAATGTAGGTCGCGATCAGAATCGGAATGAAGACATCGGTCGGATCGGCAGCGCCGAGCTGGGCCCGATAGGCAAACACGGTAACCGGGAACAGCGTCACCGATGCGGTATTGATGACCAGGAACAGGATTTGTGCATTGCTGGCGGTGTCCTTGCTCGGATTCAGCGTCTGCAGCTCCTGCATCGCTTTCAAGCCCATCGGTGTGGCCGCATTGTCCAGGCCCAGCATATTGGCCGCGATATTCATCGTCATCGCGCCCAGCGCCGGATGCTCGGGAGGAATGGCAGGAAAGATGCGAGCGAACAACGGACCCAGCATGCGCGCCAGCGCCGCCATGAATCCGGCATTCTCGCCGATTTTCATGATTCCGAGCCACAGCGTCATCACGCCTGTCAGCCCAAGCGAAATTTCAAACGCTGCTTTCGAGCTATCGAACATTGCCCTGATGATCGCGGCAAAAATATCGCCGTGGCCAAAAAACAGCGCCTGCACGCAAGCGGTAAAAAAGGCAATGACAAAAAAGCCGATCCAGATGAAATTAAGCATGAATCACTAAACCTTCATCGGCAAAATAACCATTTGCAGCCCCTCGAAATGCAGTCGCCTTTGAATGGCAAGAGCAGCCTGGTTATGCAATAGGCGCGAGAACCAGTTATCTTTTTCAAAAATCAGCTTGCTGGTAAAGAAAATCGCGTTCGGGAATTGCACATGGATTTGCTCGCACAATTTGGTTACTTCATTGACCACATCGGTGCCGAAACCGAGGAACGACGACGATGCCATGCCGTGGCTATGGCAAAAATCCACGAAATACTGCAGCGTTGCATCCGCCTCGCTGCGCATCACTTCCAGCGCGCCATCGCCGCCGTAAGCATGGGAATCCACTGTGCGCGCATTAACGAATATGAAATTTTTGAAATGCCCGGGAAACATCCGCTGCACCCATAACAATGCATGCAAGCCGCCGCCGCGAGAGCTGCCAACGATAAAAACCGCAGTCTGGTCTTCCAGCTTTGGAATCACGGAGCCGACATGCTTGCCAAACGGTTGATGCGCAAACACCTGATCCACCGACCGAATGGCATTCTTGGTCTCCTGATAATGATTGCGGATATAAATGCACAGCGCTGCCATGGAGGCAATGATGACAATCGTGGCCCAACCGCCGTCCGACATTTTCTCGATCAGAAGCACTACCAGAATGGCAAAACAGATCAAGAAGCCCAGCAGCGAAAGCCCCATGCGCCGCTTCCATCGACCGCGCCGCTTGCGGCTCTGCCACCAATACAGGCACAGCCCGAACAACGAAATGGCAAAGGTAAGAAAAACCGAGATCGAATACAGCACGATGAGCAAGGTCACGCTACCGCCGGTCCAGAACAGAATCGCCAGTGCGGCGATCCCCATGACCAGGATGCCGTTTTGCGTCACCAGCCGCGTCGACAGATAGCGGAATTTATGCGGCACCCAGGAATCGGCTGCCATATTCGCAAGCACTGCAGGGCCGCCGAGAAAGCCGGTATTGGCAGCCACAAACAACAGGCCCGCTTCGAATATCAAGACAATCAGAAGCACGATTTGATTGGCCCATTCGCTGCCGAAACCAATGCTGGCGATAATCGCCTTGAAAGTGGATGCATTGAGCGTCTGCCCCTCAACCGGCACTGCCTCCCACAGCAAATACAGCAAAATGATGCCGCCAGCCGTAAATGCCAACGACAAAGCCATGTAGAACATCGTCATCTTGCCGGTACGTACGCGCGGCTCGGCCAATATGTTGACGTTATTCGATACCGCTTCCAGCCCTGTGTAAGTACCGCCGCCCTGCGAATACGCCAACATCAGCATCGCCGCAACCCCTGTCCAGCCTATGCTTTTGGCCAGATCGGCAGTTTCGACAAAAGTATTCGGCATCAGATCCGGTAATTGCGATGCATGCGCCAAGATGCCGTAAACGATTAAAGCAAAATGGGTGACCACAAAACCCAGAAAAATCGGCAACAGGATTTTAATCGCCTCTTTCAGGCCACGCAGATTCAGAATAATCAATATGCCGGTACAAACCACTTCAGCCCACAACTTGTAAGGTTGAAAACCCAGCGGCAGCAGCGATGCCAAAGCTTCGACTCCGGCGGCAATCGAAATCGCCACTGTCAGCACATAATCCAGAATCAACGCACAACCGGAAATCAAACCCATATAAGGTCCGACCAGTTTGGTAGCGACGCGGTAACCGCCGCCACCGGTAGGGAACAATTCAATCACCTGGTTGTAAGCCAGAGCAATCACGAATACCGTAACCGCAGTAGCGATTGCCATGTACAAACCAAGATGCGTGTGGCTGCCCAACGCGCGAAAGGTCTCCTCTGGGCCATAAGCCGATGACGACAAGCCATCGGCTCCCAGCCCAACCCATGCTAGGAAGGCGACCAAGGCCAGCGAGTGCCGCGTTTCGCTTTTCATGGGATCGAGCGCTTTTCCCAATACTATTTCGCGAATTTTTATGGATTTCATTGTGGTCGGACGCGCCTAAGAGAGTTCTGCAAGCCAAGGCCGCGATAATACGCCTTTGAATTCACGTATGCCAACGCTAGCCGCATGAAATTGTTGCATATAAGGCGTCCATCGTACATAATTGCGGGATGCGTTGCCGGGATGGCGGAATAGGTAGACGCACGGGACTCAAAATCCCGCGGTGGAGACACCGTGCCGGTTCGATTCCGGCTCCCGGCACCAATAGAATCAATGACTTAGCCCAGCCTATCCGGTTGGGCTTTTTTATTTCGGTCTACCTCAGCAATCCATGTAACCGCTGTGTAACCCGATTTCGTCAACGTATTGCTACTTAAATCAATTTAAAAACTGACCTTCATAAAGGTTAGTTCGAACGTAGTGCTCTAGTTGAACCCATCACATGCGTATTCGCATTTCCCCAGCCACTGATCTGCATTGCAAAACAGCCGCACATTCGCGCACCAAAAAAATCAAACTGTTATACGGCGCGGGAAAACCTGATAATTTTCCAAGTTTGTAGCTATGATCACAGACGGCTGCACCGACGCAGCTGGTGCCAGTGTCCCGCTGCGTGCCAACGCATCAGGATCACCAATGAAACCGACCAACATTCGGATCGCCCTGCTGATCGATTGCGACAACGTCAGCTGCAACGCAATCGAAGGCGTGCTGGCCGAACTGGCCAAGCACGGGACAGTCAATGTGCGCCACGCACACGGCGACTGGAAAAGCAATTACCTAGGCGGCTGGATTGAAAAGCTGCATCCGAACGCAGTTCGACCCATACAGCAGTTCGCCTATACAACTGGGAAGAATGCGACCGACTCAGCGATGATCATCGATGCGATGGATCTGCTGTACGGCAAGAACATCGATGCATTTGCGCTCATGACGAGTGACAGCGATTTCACGCCGCTAGTGATGCGCATCCTCGAAAGCGGCATGCCGGTCTACGGCTTCGGCGAGAAAAAAACACCGGCAGCATTCGTGCATGCTTGCTCACAGTTCATCTATATCGAAAACCTGGTCGCCCAACCCGAAGCCAAGCGCGACGAGCCAGCATCGGCTGCTCAGCTTGCACTAATCCAGGGCGCGGGGCTGATCCAGTTGCTGCGCACCGCAGTGGATCAGACTTCCGACGACGACGGCTGGTCGCACTTGAGCAAGGTCGGCAAATACATCTCAAACACCAGTTCGTTTTCGCCGATCAATTATGGCTTCCACAAGCTCAGCGAGATGCTGCGCGCAAGCGAGTTATTCGACATCGAAATG
>Ga0366815_1003_pt1 | contig 57351 bp, 44 predicted proteins | sample TotcelN113001K14_FD_207025 | JGI IMG/M metagenome (GOLD analysis project Ga0366815, IMG submission 207025) | Enriched cells from coal bed in the Powder River Basin, Montana, United States - Total cells N11 rep3 HSBNCT.N11.300.1.K14 ...
CAGGATGCGCGCCACGACGTCGTCGGCGAGCTTGTTGACGTCGACGGGCCCGGTGTACTGGACCGCGAACCCCTGAGGGTAGTTCACGTCCGCGCGGGTGGTGTAGACGCTATCGCCGTTGTCGCCGTAGGCGGTGAGTATGTGGTCGTAGACGAGCTGCACCTTCCTCTGGAAGATGTCGACCGTGTACGGATCCGGGAGGTCCTCGTCCAGGACGCGGCGGATGGTGCTGTTGACGTCGTTCATCACGTCGACCTTGCGCCGCCAGTCCTGCACGATCTTCTCGTGGACATGCTCCAGGAGCTTCTTTGCGCTGGCCCTTACGCGCAAGAGCTCGTCGTCAGTTAGCACCGGGTCTGGCTGCGTGAGCAGGTCGAAGATGGCGAGCTCCTCTTCAGTCATACCGTCCCTGGCGGCGCGCTGCTCTTCGACGGTGAGCGTATGGGACAGTTCGATCAGGTGGCGGAGGTACTCGTCGATGTTGACGCTTCCAGCGTTGTAGTCGGCGATGAGTTGCTCGATGCGTTCGACGAGTTCGTATCGGCTCGGGTTACGAAGGGCGGCGCCGATGGCGTGCTGCAGGAGTATCTGCGCGAGCCGGTCGGTCTCGGCCCGCTCGCGGCCGGCGAACTTCTTGGCGAGCCCGTCGAAGTCGATGAGCGACAGGTCGATGAGTGGGTCCGGACGGCTTCCCTCGGCAGCAGCGCGGATGACGTACTCCTGAGCCCCGACTGAACGATCAAGGAGCGCGTCGACGGCGTCCGCGACGGCGGAGATTTCCGCCTGCGGTGGCCTTGTCACCTCGGTGATCCGTTCAGCGAGGACCCGGATTGCGGCAACGTTGCGTTGCTGAGCGGCGGCCTTCGCGTTCGGCAGCAGGGCCTTGAATAGTTTGCGGATCTGGCGCGCTTGGGTCTGGAATTCAGTGCGGGTCTCGTCGTCGACGAGCAGAGCTTCGACGGCTGCGTCGCGTTGAGCGATGTGGGCGAAGCCTTCGGCGTCGCGCAGCGCTATGAGGTTCACGCCGTGGGTGGTGCAGAAGTCGACTAGCAGTCCGACGGCTGCGTCGAGTTCGTCGGCGAGGGCGTCGATGATCTCGATGGGCTTCTCGCCTGCGCTGGCCGCTCCGTAGATGGCGAGGGCCTTCTCGAGGTTCCGGAACACGCCCACGTAGTCGACGATGAGTCCGTTGTCCTTGTCGGGAAAGACTCGGTTGGCGCGTGCAATGGTCTGCATGAGGGTGTGGTTCTTCATCGGCCGGTCGAGGTACATCGTCGACACTGACGGCGCGTCGAAACCGGTCATCCACATGGCGCAGACGAACACGATTCGCAGCGGGTTGTCAGCGTCCTTGAAGTGCTCGGCCAGGTCTTCGCGGTTCATCCTTTCGCGGTGCGGCCGGATGTCGAGACCAAGGCCATCCAGCATCTTCAGCTCGTTCTGGCTCTGAGAAACCACGACGGCCATGTCCGTCGTCAACATCAGGTCGATACGAGACGCCAGCCAAGGCCGCTCCAGCTCCGGCAATGCGTCGTGTTGGGCCTGCAAGTAGGTGAGGTGCTCCGCCCAAGCATCGTTGACCAGGTTGTACATCCGCACGGCAGCTGCCTTGTCGAGGCCGACATACATCGCCTTGCCGCTGAACCCGCGACCTACAAAGTGTGCGACGAGGTCCTTCGCAATGGTCTTAAGTCGTTCAGGTCGGGTCAGCAATGTGTACTGGGTGCCGAATTCGCGCGCTAGTTGGCCCTGGGCGTCCTCATCGAGTTCCGCCTCCTCCAGCAGCGCGTCAAGTTCATCGGAGAAGTTCTCGTTGACCAGTTGGAGTTCAGGGATGCGATTCTCGTAATAGAGCGGGACGGTTGCGCCATCCTCGATCGCGTCCTGAAAGTTGTAGATGCTGACGTACTCGCCGAACTGCTCGCGCGTCGCCTGCTCCGCCCCGGCAATCAGCGGGGTCCCGGTGAACCCCATCATCGAGGCGTTCGGCAGCGCCATGCGCATGTTGAGGGCCAGCGTGTCGTACTGACTGCGGTGGGCCTCATCGGTGATGACGATGACGTCGGAGCGCGCCGACAGCACCGACATCGAACGCTCGCCCTTTGTCGGCTGGAATTTCTGGATCAGTGTGAAGACGTACCGGTGATCGGCCGCCAGCAGCGCGCGCAGGTGAACGACCGACTCGGCGTGCACTCTCGCTTCCGGCGGTATCGCGCCGGCATCGGCGAACTCGCCATGCAGCTGCGTGTCGAGCTCGGTTCGGTCGGTGACCATGACAAACGTCCACTTGCCAGCGATCTGGCGCAGCACCTTCTGGGTGAACCACAGCATCGACAGCGACTTGCCCGAGCCCTGCGTATGCCAGAACACGCCAAGCCGCTTATCGTGAGTTGCGCGCGCCCGGAGCAGGTTCTCGATCGCCGCGTTCACACCGAGGTACTGGTGTGAACGGGCGAGGTTCTTGATCAATCCGCCTGGGCGCTCCATATAGGCAACGAAGTTTTCGAACAGATCGAGCAAGGTGCCCGGATCGCACGTGCCTCGCAGCGCGGTCTCGAGTGCTATTGCACCACGTGTGCCGTCGGCGTCTATGACCTTCCAATCACCGAAGAACTCCCACGGCGAGAACGTGGCCCCGACCTTCGCTTCGCTGCCGTTCGACACCAGCACGAAGCAGTTCGGGATGAACAGCTGCGGGATCGTGTCGTGATAGTCGGTCAGGTTGGCGTCGTGGGCGGATTTGACCGGAACGCCTGGCTCCTTGAACTCCATCAGCACCAAGGGAACACCGTTCACGAACAGGGCGACATCGAGCCGCCGGTTGTGCAAGAAGCCCTTCACCCACATCTGCTGCACGGCCAACAGATCATTGTTCGACGGATCTCGTAGGTCGAGGTAGCTCAGGGTCTCGACGCGCCTGTCGCCGTCGCTGTCTGTCCATTCGGCACGGTAACCGTCGCGCAGCAAGTCATAGACCTCACGGTTTGCACGGACCCGATCCATTACCGAGCGATCCTTGGTAAGCGCCCCAACAGCCTCGTTGATTGCCGAGTCCGGGATGTCCACAGGGTTGAGCTTGCGCATTGCGAATCGCAGCCGGTGCGCCAGGACGACATCGTGCTGCGAGTCACGCCCGAGCGTGCCCTGGGCGCCGAGAGTCTCCTGGAACGCATCGATCCGAGACCAGCCGAGTGTCGCGAGAAGCGCCATGCTCGGCTCCTCGACGTACAGGGCCTCCGGGCCGTGCGGAGACATCACGCCACCGCTTCCTCGATAACCGCGGCGAGATCCAGCTTGCAAACGTCAATCTGTCCTGTGACCAACTTGGGCAGAAGCAGATCACGCAAGCCAGAGAGAGAAACGGACAACCGGGCAATCGCGTTCGCTTGCCTCCAAAGTTGCCCCGCACTACGTGTAAACGCCTCGACGGTTGCGCGGTCGGGGAGTACAAAGGTCGAACGGCAAACCTTTTCCTTGCTGACGTTCTGCTGAGCCGCGCCTTGGGCGATCTGGTTGAGATGCCCGCGCAGCGCGCACAGTGTGAACCAAAGAAACTCGGTACTCACTAGCGCGGGATCTGCGACGAGCCCCAGCGCCGCTTGGTTCGCGCTGGATGGCGACGTCAAAAGCCCAAGCCGACCAACCGTCGGTGAGCCGTAGATGGCCAGGAGGATGGTCTCAGGGTCGAATGTACGACCACCGTCGAAGGCGATCTGGGAGATCTGCTCAGAAGATCGAACTAGGACCGAGTCCGTGAGATCCCCCGTCTTGTACCAGTCGAACTCAGGTTCTGCCCAGAAGGACGCCTCGGCTCTCCTTGGGGTCGCTCCAGCTTGAACGCGGCTGCAGACGTTTCCTATCGTTGTTACTGACCAGTCGTTTGGGATGGGGCCGAGTGCGGAATCGATGAGGGGGGCGCGATCGTGTCCGGGGTAGAGGAACTTCACGAACCAGTCGTGGTAGACGGTTCGAGCCATCTCTTCCAAGATCTCGAATCGACGCCGATTGTTCTCGAATAAGTCGTCGAACGCGTCCAGAATGGAAGCGATAGCTAACTGCTCCCTAAGCGGTGGGACCTTCAGCGGTATCTGGCGAAGGTTCGCTTGCGAGAGCTTGGGCTGCGCCGCCCCAGTGATCCACGCATCTATGTTCGTCGCTTCGATCGCACTCTGAACGAACCGATCGACGGCGAGATTTGGTCTCGCCCTAATTACGTGGGCATGATTGTTGACCCAAAACTTGCCTTCGGCGAAGTACGCCACGGGCAGCTTCCGGCTACGAAGGTTCTCACCGTCCTCCGGAACGAGGATGAACCGACCGTCGAAGGTGTATTCGTCGATGTGGTCGATCACGCCTTGCGCGCCGTAGTAGGGGTACGGACCCTGCCGTGAAGACCTCTGCCGTGAAGATAGTGGCACGCGCCGATGGTCAAAGATGTCAACGATCTCCCCGAGTGCCATCGTCCGCCACTCGTTCATGCGTCAAGGATTCTTTGCACTGCTGCGTCAACTGTGGAACGCAGTCCGTCGGCCTCATTGCTCAGGCGAGTGAACTCCTCGTACAGCAATTCGATCTTTGCGGTCAAGTCCTCGCCGTCATCGTCCACGGCCGCGGACCCGGTGTAGCGGCCCGGGTTAAGGCTCCAGTCCTGGGTCTCGATCTCGGCGCGCGTCGCGACCTTGCACAGGCCGGGGACGTCAACGTATCGCCCATCCGGGAAGTTCACTTTGAGGAGGCTTTGGCTACCGTCGGTGGTCTCGACATCTTCGCCGCGATACAGCCGCACGACGTTGGCGAGGAACTCGATCTGCTCAGGCCCGAAGTCGCGGTGCGCACGGTCAATCTGGTTGAAGAGGTGTCGGGCGTCCAGGAACAGCACCTTGTCCTGCCGCGGGGTGCCTACCTTTCCCTTGTCGAGGAACCAAAGGGTAACCGGCAGGGTAACTGTGTAGAAGAAGTTGGAGCTGATCGCCACCATGACGTCAACCGCTCCAGACTCGACGAGCTGCCTGCGGATGTCCTTCTCGGTGTGGCCAGCGTCACCTGCGGAGTTCGCCATGACGAACCCCGCGCGTCCCTTCGCGCTGAGCGCGGCGTAAAACTCCTGAATCCACAGGAAGTTCGCGTTGTCGGCCCTAGGTACCCCGAACGGAAAGCGTCTGTCGCCGGCGAGCCGTTCCTTCTTGACCTTGTCGACGTTGAAGGGCGGGTTGGCCATCACGTAGTCGAACGCGCCGACGGCGGCGTGTGGGTCCTCGTAGTAACTGTTGGCCTGACGTATGTCGCCCGACAACCCGTGCAGGGCTAGGTTCATCTTCGCAAGCGGGACCGTGTCGTCTGTCTTCTCGGCACCGAAGATTGATAGCCGGCGGGTCGCCGACTCATGATGACGCTCGACGAACTTCGCGCACTGCACGAACATGCCTCCCGACCCGCAAGCTGGATCCAGAACGCGGCCCTGGAACGGCTCGAGGATCTCGACAATGAGGCGGACGATCGAATACGGCGTGAAGTACTCGCCACCACCTTTGCCTTCCTGAGCGGCGAAATTGGACAGAAAATCCTCGTAGATGAATCCGAACGCATCTCCCGTCAGCTGCGTGGGAAGCGGAGCGAAGAGCCTCAGTAGTTCGATGAGCGTCGAGCGTTCGAGCCTTCGGTACCCGCGCGGGAGGATGTCCTTAAGCTCCGGATTCGCGACCTCAATCGCTTTGATCGCCTCTTCGACCGCCTCTCCGATGTCGTTGCCCTCGGGTAGGTCCACCAAGTGTGAGAGCCGAGATACGTGGGGGACGTACAGCACGGACTTGGCCTTGTAGTCAGCGATCGTCGCGGGATTTCGAGCAGTGGCTTTCGCCTCGACCTCGCTGCGGACGGCCTCGAAGCGGTTCTCCGCATATGCCAGGAAGACCAAGCCGAGCACTGGGTCGCGGTACTGCCCCGGAGTCAGCTTGGAGTTGGCGCGCAGCTCGTCCGCGGCCGCCCAGAGCGTGTTCCGCACCTTTGCCAGATCAGTCGTCTTCACAGTGGCAGGGTATCGGCGTGGCCGGGCACTTGTCGGCGGGTAGCGCAACGCGACGGGGTCGCAGCCGGCCTGTCCTGAGGAAACACCGCGGGCCTGGCTCAGGAGAGCTAGAACCGGGCCCACTCAGCCCGTCGACCCTCGAACTTCTGGACCAGCTGTTTCAGAGGTTCGTAGATCGCTGGTAGGTCGCGGTTGTAGTACTGGCCGTTCGCGAGTACTTTCGCGAGCTCGTCCAAGAGTTGCGCCCACTCGCCTGCCTCGCGCTTGTGGTGAGCTGCATGGTGCGGGGCGGTGCGTAAGTCGGCGTCGTCAGGGCCTTCGGATCGCACTACCGCGAGTGTCTCGTCCAGCTGAGACGCGAGATCTTCTTGTGTCGCCTGAGGCAGGTTCTTGAGGCTCTTTCGCGCCTCCGGAAGCACCTGCAGCAGAAGGGTCGGGCGATTGCGAAAGAGGTCAATCAAGGCGGAGTCTGTGCTGGCGTCGGATACATCATTGGGTCGCTGTTGCCTCGGGTGGTGCCGTTGCCGGTGTAGATCGATGAGCCTCACCACCTCCGGTTCTACGCCCACCAACCGGTTTCCCCTGCGTTCAATCGATGCCTCGACTCGACACGTAGACGAACACCAGATGGGCCGACGACCGCGTCCCTTGTAGGTCACAGGACGGCCGCATCGCGGGCAGGGGAAGCTGTGGCTCGGGTCTCGAACGATCTCCCTCATGGTCCTCCATGACTAGGAAGAATACATTTCATGATAACGAAATGCGCACATGAATGCCAGAGGTGTGTGATGGTTCGAATCGTCCAAAATCGGGTGTTCCATGCGCGAGTGGTGACATGGTCACGGGACCGCTTTGACGCACTGGCGGTGACTTGTCGAGATCTGATCGGTGGCGGTGTCCGGATCGCGGGGGTCAGTGGGCTTAAGGGGGGAAGAACACCGAAGGAGGAGCCCAGGATGGTCAGGCAGGGACTGAAACAGGAAGTGCGGCGCCGGGTGACCGAGGCGTTGTCAGCCAAGCAGAAGGAACGACTTGAGCAGGAGCGTCGCCAAGCCGGTCTGGCGGTCGATGTCTTGGCTTCACTCGCGGAACGCGACGAGGCGATCCATGCCGCCGAGCAGCATGCAGCAGAAGCCGTCCGTGCGTTGCTAGCTGAGCGCCTCGGTGTGGCCGAGATCGCCGAGTTGTGCGGCGGGCAGATTGGGACGAAGGAGTTGGCGAGGTTGTCGCGGCTCCCCGCCATTGCCGAGTCCGGACCGACGGCGGTGGTGAAGTCGTGAGCAGTTGGCGCGGTAGTTGGGCGATGGCGCAGATCACCGGCGTGGTGTTCAGCACCCTGGTGTGGGTCGTTGTGGCAGGGCTCTCGATCCCGGCACTCGCCCTAGTCCTTGCAGCCGGCGTCGCCGCGATCGCCGCCAGGAACACCCGGGCGATGTTGTGGTGGCGCTTTGGCGCGACGAGGGCGCACGACTATCAGCGCGACGCAATGCTTGCCGCGATCGTCCCGATCGCGTCACTGCGAGGACGGCACCAACCGACCATCTGGATCGGCCGCCGGCTCGACGGTGCCAATGCAGTCATGCCTACTCGCACCGACCTTGTCATCAGTCTGGAGTTCGTAAGCCAAGTCGTCGGCGGTCAACTCACGGACCGGCAAGTCAGTGCGATAGTCAGGCGGGCACTTGGCTGTCATGAGGTGCACGGCTCGTCCCTCGTCAACGCGATGGACGCCTACAGTCTCCCGTGGCGGCTAGTTCGGATCCTCACCAGCGCCGCTAGCCAAGTCTCGGACCACAAACCGATCCTCAAGGTGTCCTGGGAGATCCGGTGGGTCGTCTTCGGAGCTGCGGCGGTCGACTCCTACCGCAACGGTCGATGGGCAGCTCTGATCGGAGTGATCCTGATCGCGGTGCTCTCCTGGAGCACAGGCTACTTCCAGAACAGATGGCTGCGAACGCTGCAGCACCTTGGCGACCAACCCACGCTCTCCGTGGACTTCGACGAGGTCTCGCCCACCCTTTCGGCGCACTCACGGTTAACGCCAAGCGTACAAGCGCGCCGGACTCCTTAAGGCAAGCTGGACCGAGACGATCGAAGGTGGCGATCCAGGGTGGGGCCATCCGAGCGCGGGCAGGTCGACGGCAACTTGGTGCCGGATGGGGTTCCAGCGGTGGAGCTTCGGAACGGGTGCCCATTCAATCGCACCCGTCCACAGATCGAGGGGCTTGTCGACGCTATGCGCCCGCAACCGGGCGAACGTGAGGTTCTCCAGTCGATTGGTCGATTCTCGGACCCAAGTGTCAGCAGGAGACGCCACACTGTGGACATGGAGGTCGGCCCTTGGAGGGGTTGGCGTAACGATCATTGAAGGAGAGGGCGGGCGTGACGGAGTTGGCTTCCGCTGCTGCTCTTGAGGCTTTGCCTCAACTGCACTCGCGGCTAGACATGCACTACCGTGCGCTCCACCAGCGTCGTCGAGAGCTAGGCGGCAACGCGCCTGTATTCGCACTTGAACACGACCTGTCCGGTGACGACCTTGAGTTGTTGCTTGCCAGCGTTCGGTTCGCCGTGGCTCGTGGGTTCGGGAGCCATTACTGGCGCCAGACTTGGCTGCCGTTCGTCGTGTACGCGGCCGAGTGTGTACAACTACGAAGGAAACGAGTTCTGGCCTCGATTCGAGCAACTGACTCCTGGATGGGCAGTCCACGGCGACCGCGACCGCATCCGTAGTCTGTTTCGCAGTTTCAGCACCGATTTTGGCGGCGCGGTACCCCAAGGCGCCTTCGCTGATAACTTCACGATCATCGCCTGGCCGATTACGCATGCAGTTCTCCCGGTCTACTTGCAGCGATACCTTGCGCAACTTCTGTACGAGTTCCGAATGGGGCTCACCACACGGCTCCTGCGCCAACCCGAGGAACTCGGCGCCCAGTTGGCTGCTCGCGCACGGACATACACCGAACGTTTCCGGATTTTCTGTACCAACACGTCCCTGCTGGGCCATGTCGCGGCCGCGCTGCTGTCTGGTGACGACGAGGATTCCCCGTATCTATTGCGCTCGACACTGGTTCGTCTGGTTAAGGGTCTAGAGGGAGAACGCGAGGCAAAGCTCTGGCTTCAAGGAGCCCGGGCTGCTGCAAGTTCGGTTCGAGCGCGAGGGTTTCAGCAGGGTCGCCCTCGCGAGGGCGCAAGTCATACCACGCACGACCGGCTGCCTTATCCCACCGACCCGCGCCTCGTCCTGCGCAACACCGAGGGGGGCTGGAGAGCTTACGCACAGTTGCCTGACCTCAGTGGCCTGAACCATCGACTGCCGCACCTGTATGACGAACTGCGGACTCGGCGTGGACGCGTTGAGGGAGCCGACGACACCATCATGGCGCGAGGTCGGTTAGCGACGCCCGGCCAGGAAGTACGACTGACGCGCTGGCCAAGTCCGGATCGGCCGTTCGTTCAGTTGGAAGATGGGAAGCCGGAAGCGAATAGCCTCCTGCGCGACCAGGTGGCGATCACCCGAGGCCCAGTGTGGTTGTTCAAGCGACGCGCGCTAGGTCTGGCCACCGAAGTGAAGGGCCGGCTTGTGCACCCCGGCAGCACCTACTACTTGGTGTATGACAGGACGTGGCACCCGGCTGCTCTTCCAGGGGTGACGTCAGTGCCGTCCAGCATCGCTGACGCATCGGTTGTTCGACTAGCCGTGCCGGAGCAACTCACGGATCACGATTCGGCTGCGCTAGTGGCCGCGGGGCTGAGCGTTCGAGCCGACATCGCCATCCGGCCGGTCGGCATCGCCGCGAGTTCGTGGGACGGTGAGGGGTCTATCGAGTGGTTGGCAGGCGAGCCTGGCCTGGTTGGCATCCGTGCCGAACAGATACCGGCTGCTGCCGCACTCATCCTGTCCGGCGAGCGCTGCAACCTCGATTGGCCTTCGGGAGAACGGGAGCTCTTGCTTAGCCTGGAGGGCCTGCCGCTGGGCGAACATGAACTCAGGGTCTCGCTGACGGGTGGCCAGCAGCAGGAACTTGTCGAGGGCTCGCTCTTGATCACGATCAGAGACCCCGATGCGGAGTCGGATCTGACTGGCGTTGGCGAAGGGATTCGGCTCCTGGCCTCGCCGGCACGACCAACAATGAGCGAGATCTGGGAGCCTGCCGCTATCACAATCGTGGGTCCGAACGGCATGAAGGTCGATTTGGCAGTCTCGCTCGTATCTGAGACGGGAGCACGACTCGCCAGGGTCGAACGCACAGTCCTGCTGCCTGTTGACTATTCGAACTGGACTCGGATCGCCGACGAACTTCGGGGTGACAACAAGTTCAAGAGGAACTTCGATCTTGCCGAGTCCTTGGAACTCGCCGTCAGTCGAGCTGGCGTCGGTTTCGCCTCACTCAAAGCCGATCGAGGCTTCCAGCCACTGCGATGGCAGATCGTCCGCGAGCACAACCGAAGTCGGGCGCACCTCATCGATCGAACCGACGTTAGCGGAACACGGGTGCGGCTGTTCCGCGTGGAAACGCCCATCACGCCTGAGGAACTCGATCCTGGTATCGATCCGGTCGCCCCGGAAACTGGGGGGCTTCTCGTCGCGTGCGGCGGTGCGGGAGTCAGCGTGACTGCGACAGCTCTCCTCCCCGCTCAGCCGAACCGTGTGTTCGCGGCAAGAGGCGAGCCGCAAGTGCAACCGACGGCGCAGAGTGTCGCAGAAATGGTGCGCCTGATCGAGGGGTACCAGCTGTGGGCCACCGCCGACCTCCCTGGCGACGTCTTTGCTCAGCACCAGCGTGACCGAGTGCTTGAGGCGATCACGTCTGCACTCGTCGCGCTCGTTGCGGGCGGCCGGTGGGCTAGAGCCGAACGCAATCTCGCCGGCGCTCACGATCCACTGAAGAATCTTAGGGATGCCGTGAGCGACGATATCGACCAGTGGCGTGTAGCCGACACAATCGGCAAGCAACTATGGAAATGGCAGTCACCCTCTGCCATGGTCGCCGGGTTCGCCGATGTCATGCAGTCGACGCTCAATGGTCGCGGGCTTAGGGAACACCCCTCCGCGGCCCGCTTCCTACTTACTCTGGCGGATCGTCCCGGCGAGGTCACCCGATGGACAGTTGCGGAGAGGAATGGCCTCCTCCAGAAGGTGCTCAACGCGCCGGTGTTACTCCGGCTTGCGCGATACGCGGTGCTCGGCATCCGGTTGCTCGATGACGCCGACGATGGGGCAGAAGGTTCCTAATGGGCATCGCAACTCGGAGCGCTGAGGACGTCGCCGCTCTTGCGGTTAAGGCACTTGGACTCGATCCGGAGATCTTCGTTCTGGAGTACCCCGAGGTGATCTGCGCCTCCCTTCGTCGAGCGGCCTCCTTCCTCTGCCCCACAACGCCGGCTGTACTGGTGAACACGACGACGGAAGTCCTCAATCCTCTCCTAGATGAGCCGCTGCAGCGGGACGAAGTCGCTAGCCTTCTTGACCAACTGGTCTCGATCGGCGACCTACTCGAACTGGCTGAAGTGACGCCCGAGCGGACTACGCGTCTGCTCTACCTCGGTCCGCCGAGCTATGTCGAACGAGTGCCTGGCCGATACCTTCTGACCGGCATACGGCCGTCGGGTAGGGCGCTGGTATCGGGCGCGATCCCGGTTGAGCATGTGGGCCACACTCGGACAGCTTCGCTGGACGTCGCCGAGTCCGATAGCCAACTCAAGGCACTCGGGCTGCACCGGATTGGCACCAAGCAGTGGATCGGTGAGCCAAGCACCATCCCTGCGCGCGAGTTCGTCGCGACGTACCGACAGCGTCTGACCGTTGCCGGGGCGGCCGGACACATTGACGGGCTGACGATCATTGATCCGGCGGCCCGAGTGACTTACTACCGTGGCCGGTGGAGGCCGCCGGCGCCTGGTGACAATGGGGATTTCGTTGGTCGACGTCCACAGGCTTATGGAGCCGACCTTTGGTGCGTCGTTCGTCTAGCGGACGGCATCGCAGAGCGGCTCGTGGACTTACCCCTCGGGCGCTCGGCGCTCCCAGCAACTGACCAGGCTTGGCGCCTGCAGGCAGCCATCGACGCTGAACGGGGGGCCCCGCTCACCTTCCGAATAGCCGACCGCCCTGCGACCGCTGAGTGCATGGTCGACCTGTTTTCCCCTCTGCCTAGTTGGGCTGAGCGGTACCTAGAACTCGCAGGGACCTCAGCTGACAGGGCCCGCGGCGCCCTATTCTCCTATCGCATCCCTGCGAGCGCACTTGAAGGACTTCGGTCGGTGCTGACCGGCACCCTGTGGATGAGCATGACTGAATGGGAAGGCTAGTGATGGCAGAGGCACCGACGATCGCCGAGACGATCGACAAGATTCAGTCGGCTTTGCGGGAGTACATCGAGGCGACATACCACGTCGGCCATCCGATGCTCATCGAACAGCGACGAAAGCTCCTGGACCAAGAGGGCGTGATTTCGCAGCCGCCCTTCATCGAGAGCACGCCGCGCTATCAGACGAACCGTCGATTCTCGGATCTTGATCTGGACGACGCGGCTCTGGACTTGTTCGCGTCGCTCACGAGCAGTGTGGGCGGTGCGCCGCTTCTCTACGATCCTCCATACACCCATCAGGCCGAGGCACTAGAACTCACGATGCGCGATGGCCTGAGCCTTGCCGTCACCACAGGCACCGGCTCAGGCAAGACCGAGTCCTTCCTCTTGCCGATGCTGGCAAAGCTTGCGCGAGAAGCCCAGCACGAGCCAGAGTCGTTCGCCCGGCCGGCTGTTCGAGCCCTGATCCTCTATCCGATGAACGCCCTTGTTAACGACCAGCTCGGGCGGCTCCGCCTTCTTCTCGGCAACAGCCGGGTGACAAGCAAGTTCCTAAGCTGGGCCGGTCGCCCGGCACGCTTCGCGCGCTACACCAGCCGGACTCTGTATCCCGGCGTCCGCAAGGTGGAGAGGGATCAAACAAGGTTGAAGTCCATCGAGGACTTCTACCTCGATCTCCTCGACCGAGAGGCGAACCCTGCCGCTCGCCACCACTCGGCGGCTGTCGACCTCGTTGCAAAATTGAAGGAGCGAGGGAAGTGGCCGGCCAAGCCCGACCTCCGTGCTTGGTACGGCAACAAGGGCGATCACTGGAAGCGCTCAGGCGAGTTTGTCCGCGCCATCATGCAACTAGAGGACTCCGAACTGCTCACTCGACACGAGGTCCTCGCTGCTCCCCCCGACGTCTTGATCACCAACTACTCGATGCTCGAGTACATGATGATGCGCCCACTCGAGCGCCCGGTCTTCGACGCCACCCGCGACTGGCTTGCATGCAATCCCGAGGAGAGTTTCCTTCTGGTCGTCGACGAGGCACACCTGTACCGGGGCGCGGCTGGCGCCGAGGTTGCTCTTCTTCTTCGCAGGCTTCGCGCCAGACTGGGGATCTCCGCTGACCGCCTACAGGTCATAGCCACCAGCGCAAGCTTCAACGACCCGGAATACGCCCGTCATTTCGCCGCTCAACTCAGCGGGAAGGATGTCGATGAGTTCTGCACCATCCAAGGCAAGCTAGCGCTCCGAACTCCCGCAGGTATTGGGTCGGCTGCTGACGCGGCACTGCTGGCTGGACTGTCGCTGAAGGACTTCTACGACGGCCAGGACGACCCGCAGCGAATCGCGGCGGTCGCGGATCTGCTGGAGGCGCGCGGAGTCACACGCAGGTCAGGTGCGAGCCCTGGCGAGCTTCTCCACCAAGCCCTCTCGACCTTCGAGCCGATGGGTCTGTTGGTCAACGAAACCATGCAGGAGGCCCAGCCGATCAGCGAGCTTGGTGCGAAGATCTTCCCCGATACCGACGGTGTGACGGCTGATCGAGCGGTCACCGCCCTTGTCGCTCTGGGCAGTGCGGCCCGCATCGATCCAGGAGAGGCAGGTCTACTGCCGTGCCGAGTCCATGCCTTCTACCGAGGACTCCCAGGACTTTGGGCGTGTGCCGACCCCAACTGCCCGGCAGTTGACGTCTCACTCAGGTCAACCGAAGCCCCTGCGGGCAAGCTCTACGGACAACCGCGTGAGGCGTGCGACTGTGGCGCCCGGGTGTTTGAGCTCTACACATGTCGACACTGCGGTTCGGCCTACCTGCGCGCCTATACAGATGATGTCGTCAGCCCTAGCTCTCTCTGGCACGAGCCGGGAACGAGCTTCCAAACCGCAACTGGAGCCGTCCAGGAACTGGAGCCCATTGATCTTCTTGTTGGGCGACCAGATCCTCGACAGTCTGCCGAGCCCGCGGATCTCGACCTTCTGACCGGACGACTCAACCCAAACAGGCTTGGGGACCGTACACGAACCGTCTATCTGCCAAGCAGGAGGGACGGCGAAGTAGTCGACAGCGACGATGGCGACGACGATGATGACGGGGTCGACACCGTCAAGACGAGCGGTGAGTTCAAGCCCTGCGGGGTCTGTGGCCGGACCGCCGGATATGGTCGGTCGTCGGTCCAGGATCACCAGACGAAGGGTGACCAGCCATTTCAAGCATTGGTGGCACGCCAGATAGAGGTTCAACCGCCATCGCGAGCGTATAGCGACTTCGCTCCGCTGAGGGGTCGGAAGGTGCTGGCCTTCTCTGACTCGCGTCAGGTGGCAGCGCGCCTCGCGCCGAACCTCCAGAGCTACGCCATGCGGGATGTGATCAGACCCGTCATCGTTCGCGGTTGGAGCGATCTTGTCCAACTGCCTGCTCTGAGTAAGCAACTTGGTCTCCATCACCTGGTTCTGGCAGCGCTCGTCGGCTCAAAGGTCCTGTCCGTGCGCCTTCGTCCGGAGCTTCGCCAGAGTGAGTCGATGGGAATCCTGCAGGACGTTGGGCGCCTGATCGATGCAGGTGCCTTGACCGGCAACGACAACGCTCGAACGGAACTCGTGATGCTGGCGGTGCAGCCGCCAGAGTCTTTGATGCGCGCGATCTATACCACCCTGACCGACCGCTACTACGGCCTAGCAGCACTCGGGTTGGCTTCGCTTCGTGAACGAGAGGCGGATATCCCGGGACTGCTTGCCGACCTTACGGACCTGGCGGGCGTCGCTATCACCGACGATACGAAGATCGCCCTTGTTCGGATTTGGCTGGCGCAGTGGGCAACGCCGAGTCAGGGCATTTGGTTCCCGAGCATGACCGCGGTGTGGCGTGGTGTGAAGGGCGGCGTACGCCCGCACACGGGTAAATTCCGTCCCTTCGAGCGGTGGCTTGGATCGGCGACCTTGACCAAACAGTTCAATAAGGACTGGCTCCCCGTGCTGCATCAGACGTTCTGCGAAGCGGCCGGCGGCAATAAGTTCTACCTGCTTGCCAGCAAAATCGCTCTTGATGCTGGGGGGGCGTGGGGTTACTGCGAGCGCTGCCGCTTCACGCAACGCCCCTTCCCTGGGTCGTCTCGGTGCGTCAGTTGTGGTGCTGACGAAGTGCGGATGCTTGACCCGAACATCGATCCGGTATTCCAAGCGCGTAAGGGCTACTACCGCGCCAGCACTGTACGGGCGTTGGCTAATCCACCTGAACCGCCGATGAGCATCATCGCTGCTGAACACACCGCTCAACTGAACGCAGCCCAAGCAGAGGCCGTGTTCTCCAAAGCCGAGGAGCACGAACTCCTCTTCCAGGACGTAGACATCGAGCTTCCCGGTGCTGCTTCTCAGGAGCGGGTTGCCATCGACGTGTTGTCCTGCACAACAACTATGGAGGTCGGCATCGACATCGGCGCGCTCTCTGGCGTCGCGCTGCGAAACATGCCACCCTCTCGCGCGAACTACCAGCAGCGCGCTGGTCGCGCGGGACGCCGCGGCAACGCCGTCGCAACGGTCGTGGCGTTCGGAAGCGCAGACACACACGACGACCACTACTTTCGGGCGCCCGCCGAAATGATCCGCGGCAAGGTGGTCGATCCCGTACTGACTATGGACAATGACGAGATCGCCATGCGGCATGTCGTTGCCTACCTTCTCCAGCGTTACCACCAAGACCGGCTCCCGGTCTTTGATCCCGATACGCAGTCCTCCCAACTCTTCGAAGTGCTCGGCACGGTCCCGGACTTCATCGGTAACACTTCGCCACTCAACCGAATGGACTTCGCTGCTTGGCTTGCACAGAATGAAACGGCGCTGCGTTCTGATATTGACGACTGGCTCCCGTCAGAGCTGGCCCAGACCGGACGCGGGGCGGTTCTTGCTGAGTTCGTATCTAGGTCGCTCTCCAGTATTGACGAAGCGCTCGACCTGACGGGCAGCGGGGCCGCTGCTCAGCCTGACAAGGCCGACCTGACGCCGGCGTCAGTGGAAGTTGAAGCTGAGGGCCCAGGCGAGGACGGGGCAGAGGCGCCAAGCCCGGACCGGAGCCAGACGAATCTACTTGATCGACTGCTCTATAAGGGGGTGCTGCCGCGTTACGCGTTCCCAACCGACGTGGCCAGCTTCCATGTCTTCGACGTAGACCAGTCGGAGCCATACAGGGCTGCCTTCCGCTATGCGCCCAGCCAGGGCTTGACGATCGCCCTGAGCCAGTACGCGCCGGGTAAAGTCGTGTGGATCGACAATAAGGAGTGGCGCTCTGGCGCGATCTACTCGCCGATGCAGTCGGAACGATTCAGGGCATGGCAGACACACAAGGTGTATTTTGAATGCCGGATCTGCCACTACGCGAAGTACTTCGAACAGGACGAGGCAAAGCCTCGTGACGAGTGGGATTGCCCAGCGTGTGGGGGCGAACGCACCTTCGGTAAGGCGATGGCTTGGCTGCGTCCGCCGGGATTCGCACATCCGGCCTATGAGTCCGAAGGAACCAGCCCGGACGACTCCCCAGCTTCCAGCTACGCGACTCGGGCCAAACTGGTGGCGCCGGGTCCCGAGGATGTGTCGGCGTGGTCCGAGGTGGCGGGCCACATCCAGCAGACCTACCACCGCGAGAAGTTGATCGTCACAAACACCGGTCCGCGCAACGAGGGGTACACCTACTGCTTCAAGTGCGGGCGGATAGAGCCGACAGCAGCGCCCACGGGCATTGTGGTCGGGCAGCACCAGAAGCCGTACCCCGATGAGCAACAACCGACCTGCGACGGGTCGTCCGCCTGGAGCGGCCTGGTGTTGGGCACCGACTTCATCACTGATGTGCTCCTCGTGAGGTTCAAGGTCGACTCACCGATCCGCCTGGCCCCACAGCTGCTCTCTACCCAAGTCGCGTTGCGCACGATCGCCGAGGCCATGACGATTGCTGCGACGAACCTTCTTGAGATCGATGCGACCGAGTTGCAGGCCGAGTTCCGACCAGCGCTGACGCCAGGTGGTGCGGAGGGTCTGGAGGCCGAGATCTATCTCTACGACACCCTTGCCGGCGGCGCGGGATTTACGCGGAGGGTCGGCGAACTAGGCGACAAGGTGCTACGGGCGACCCTTGAACGCCTCGTGCACTGCCCAGCAGGATGCGACCAATCCTGCTACCGCTGCCTCCGCAGCTTCCGCAATCGGTTCGAGCACGGCCTGCTTGACCGCAAGGTTGGCGCCAGCCTGCTTCGCTACCTGCTAGACGGGACAGCGCCAACGCTCGACCCAGTCCGGCTCGAGCTCTCAACGAGTCGCCTCTACAACGACCTAGTGGGACGCGACATCCCGGATGTCGGCTTCGAGCGCAACGCCCTAGTGAGCATCGCAGGAATCGGAACCATTACCGCACCGATCCTTGCCACGAAGGGCGACCGCAGGTACATCTTCGGAGTCCACAGCCCGCTGACACCGCACTTGGCTCCCGACAAGCTCCTCAACGACGCAATGGAGTATCAGCTTGCGATCCCTGTGTACCTCGTCGATGACATCGAGATCTCGAGGAGCCTGCCCAATGCCAGCCTTAGCGTCGAGAAGATCCTGCGGTGACGCACGCGTTGCGGACCTTCGACACAGGGATCGCTCGTAGCCGTGCTGTGCTGGCACAGCCTCCTGACTATTGGAGCTACTCAACACTCAAGGAGATGGCACTCTGCCCGCTCCGCTACTGCTTGGAGCACGCCAGTTATCCGGAGATGTGGGCGCAACACGGGTACCCGTTGCTACCGTCCCCCTCCTCGTTGTTCGGGAACGTCGTGCACGGCGCATTGGAGATGATTCTCGAGGCTCTCTCGGATGCCGGGGTGGCCTCGCCAGGTACCGAAGAGGCGACGCAGGTTCTCACGGGATTGGGCGGGTTAAGGGCGGTCATCGAGAGCGAGACGACCCGCCAACTGGCATTACTCGAGGGGAACCCGCGCCTAAGTGACGACCGGAAGCGGCGGATACATCGGCAACTTCGCGCGCAGATTCAGGACGCTCGTGCTCAAGTTCAGACCTACCTCAGCCGTACGCAGTTCGTACCCGGACCTTCGCGTGCTGATCGAGCAGAACGCAAGAAGCACGGTTCCGCCAAGCCCAGGCGCCAGGAACTGGCGGACGGATCGCACGCTGAAGTGGGGCTCGTGGCCCAAGGCTTGCGGCTGCGGGGTCGCGTCGACCTTCTCACGGTTGACGGTGCGCGGGTCGAGATAGTCGACTACAAGACCGGCGCTGAGTCCCCGAGCCACGAAGAACAACTCAGGCTTTACGCGCTGCTATGGGACGCCGACGAAGTGTCGAACCCAAAACATCTCAAAGCGGCCGGGCTCACTGCGGCATATCGAGACCACGACATGAGGGCCGAGGTTCCAAGCTCAGCCGAACTGCTGGAACTCTCCGCTTGGGTCGAGGCTGAGATCGCAGTCGCGTCGCGCGAGGCCGGCTCCCGCACCCCAACTGCGAGGCCCAGCCCGGAGACATGCGCGAGTTGTGGGGTTCGCCAACTCTGCCCCACCTATTGGGCGGCCGTCGCGCCGAGAACGATCCCTAGCCAAGAGGACAGTTGGTTCGACTTCGAGGGTGTCATTGGCGAGGAGAACGGCCAACGCAGCTGGTGGATCCTCAACGATGAAGGGCGGTCGCAGATGCTACTCCGCACCGCTGCCACGGCCCCCGGGTTCGTCGTCGGGGACAGGGTGCGCCTTCTCGGCCTTCGGCGTGAGTCCGATCCCGGGGTGGTTTCGCCTATCGGGGCAATGACTGTGACGACCGAGGTATTCGTGTTCGAGGGGACCGCCTAGGACGGCTGCGCCAGCGGAAGCTGATCGGAAGCGTTGTCGTGTTCGGGGAGCCGGACTCGCGCGCCGTGGGTAATCGGACGCGTCAAGCGATGACTCTGCATGGCATCGCGCACCGGTTGCTGCGCTGCGCGATTTGCCCCCCACCGGCCCAGCCACCAGTTTGCGATGCGTTGATCGCTGTCCTGGACCTCCGTATCAAGGAGGTAATCCGGTGACGCGTCGACGCCAAGCGAGTAGTCCGTTAGGTTCCTCACGAGAGGGACTCCGTAGACGATTCGCTCTCGGCCGTGCTTCAAGAGGTCATCGGTCGGCCACCCGAGGGCGGACAGGCCGAGACGTACTTTGCGCAGTCGAGGGCTTACCCCCTCTCCGAACAGACTGTTCACTCGAACAGACGCGTCCTTCAAGACGGAAAGGCGGAGTAGCGCCTCGACTGATTGATCGGTCAGGTGGGACGTTCCGTACGAACGCGACCGACCGAGTTCGTAGAAGCCCAGTCGCTCGTCTGCTGGACCACCCAAAACGTCCGCAGGCCAGAAGAGCCGGTTGTATTGGCTCGAACCAGTTCCATAGAGGGACGTCGTAGCTATCAGAGATAACCGGGCCTCGCGCACGATGGGGCGCCCCGCCATCGAGGAGGCGATCTCGCTCGGTCGACTGTATTTCCGCTCATAGGCGGCCAGGACTGTCGGTGACACGGCCAGTGCGCCAACGAGCTTGCCCCCGGCGAGCGAGTTGTATGGCGCAATCGCTCCGCAGACGGTGAGGTCGGCGATCACCGTCCCGACCCTTTCGCCTCGTGCTCTGCGAACCAAGCGCCGAATCTGTGTACGGGCACGTGCGTCCTGAATCGCGTGGCGCAGGCCTTCGACCGACGACCGAGGGAGGAGATAGGAACCCAGAACCATCCGGATATCGAGAGCTTCCGCAAGCGTCGCGGCCCGTTTGCTCCGGAAGAGGTCGGTTTCTGCGCGCGCGACCCAGTCCTGGCGGTCGATGCTGCGAACCTGACGCATAGACGCCGACCGGTGGTGTCGCTGCCGATGCCGCTCCGCATCAGCCTTGAGCCGTGCGATCGCCTCTTCTGTGGGCGAGGTGAGGTCTAGCGGTTGCAGGACTCCGTCACGGAGCAAGTCGTCAACGTAGATTGCGTCTTGCTGAACTTGGATCCGTGATGCCACCCAAGCTGCAACCTTCTCGGTGGGTTCCTTGGAGAGGCGGTCTACGAAGGTGTCGGTCTCCCAACCCATCCAGGTATCGCGTTCAGCAATCTGCACGATCGGACTTGATACGGCGGCCACACCAATCACCGCATGGAAAGGCGTCGCAGCGTCGCGGATCAGGATCGACATGGAGCGGCCGGGCACTGACGCATACGCGTTGGACCAGGTGTGCCGAAAGTAGCGCCAGATGTCCTGCAGCCTGAAACCCGTCAACGTACAAATCGAGTCTGAATCGTCGACAACCTGCACGTACGGGTTGATGGCGTTGTGACCGGTCGGGTCTTCATCGAGTGCGGACGATAACTCCTTCCCGTCCCTCATCAGGTCAAAGATCGACACCAGACGGTTGTCATGCACATGAGGTTGCTCCATGCCGAGCACAAACCGGCGAACACTCGGCTTCCGAAGCTGGTCGTCCCTGCGAAGGTGCTCCTGGCCCCGAATCCGATCTTTCTCAACGGTCCGGTCGCCGTCAGGCACCGGTGGTGAGAACAGGGGCCCCAGGCGGTCGACCTGAACCGACCATCCCTGTGCAGCGAGGTCGAGGGCTGTGTGCGCTGCTGCTGCCAGGGTTGGCTGTGCGTAGAGATCGCCCAGATTGGCGAGCGCCATCCACTCGTCGTGGGTCGTTTTCAACGGGTTAACAAGGGTCTGCGCAGCAAGGAGCCGGCAGAGCCGAAGATACCCGTGCCTCTCACTCCGAGGCGTGCCGCTAGGAAGATTGAGCGGAATGTACTTCATCGTCGTCATGCCTTCTGCAGCATCCGTCCATACGTCTCGCCCAACCGGTCCACGAAGTCACGAGCATACTCGGGCCCGGCCACCACGCTTCGTCCCAAGGCCAGAACGAGTAGTTCGATTGCGGTGCGCAGGCTCGAGCCCATCTCCTCCGGGAGCGATTGGAGCGGCTCGTAGATCGCCATGAAGGCGGGGTGGTCCACGTTGAGTAGTACCTCCAGCGTGCCTTCATGCACGGTCGCCGAAAACATCGAGCCTGTTGGCAGCTGAGCGGTGCCGATGCGGTAACGGAGGGAGTGGCCCAACTCTCCGGCATGCTCTAGGACCGGCAAGCCTGGGTCAGCCGCTTCTGCAATCAAGCAGGATGCAGCCGCCGCGGTCTGGAACTTGACGTCCTCGAATGCTTGCCGAACGCGGGCGTTCAAGATGCGCGCGATAGCCTCCAGTTCAGGTGCGAGGGCGGCCCGCAGCTCCGGTGAGGGGCGAATGCCTTGCTTGTTGATCGTGATTCCGAAGTGCTCGTCGAGTGCGGGATCGAACTCAATTTCGCAGCGCCACCAGTCGTCGTAGTTCTCCTTGCGCTTGCCGCCCATCAGGTACCACCCGTGGGAGATTTCTCGGCCTGCGCGTAGGACTGATACGCCGCCGCCGCCCACGATGCCTAGTCGTCGCTTGGAAACGTTGTCGAGACTGTGCCAGCGATGCACGGGGAGAAGCGTGAAGATGACCTTCACTTGAGAGGTACTGCCACTCGATGTCGACAGTTCGTACACCCGCTGATCGAACACGACGGCCGCAGTCGCTCCCTCGATCTTCTTGCTCAGCATGAGCGGGTCCTCCAATTCGATCGCTACGCCGTTGATTGTGAGCAGCAGGCCGGACGCAAGCTGTCGCCGGTACATCCGGCCCAGATCACGTCGCAGCGAGCGCTCGAGCCAGCCGAGTCGGCGGTAGTCGATTCGGTCGCAAGACCGCCAAGTCACACGACAACCTGATTGCGTGCCAGACCTCTCGACGATCCGTGCCTTCAGAGTCGCGGGCTCGCCGGCAACGATCGCGTCGATGTCCAGTGCTACCTGCAGGACCTTCCCGCTATTGCGCCAGGCTGAGACCTCGACCCGTCGAGCCTGACTCAGCGACGCCGCCGGCAACCCCATCCCAAACCGACCAAAGGAGGATCGCTCGTTGAATCGGGCGGAACCACCAAACCTAAGGCAGTTCTCCAGGTCGCGGCGGCACATGCCGACCCCATTGTCCTCAACGACGATCTGGGGGAGGCCAGTCAGACCGTCCTTTGAGACCTGAATTGTTATCTCCGTAGCGCTTGCTTGAAGGGCGTTGTCGACGAGTTCCGCCAGCGCCGTGGACAGGCTGAGGTACCCCGACTCCCGCACCGCTTGGATGAAGTTTGCAGGGACGAGTAGGTCGCTGACCAAGATCGGTTCTGTGCTCATGATCGGCCCTTCGCTAGCACGGATGCGACCAGTTCAGAGTAGCTGCGCAGAGCCCGGTCGCGCTGCACCTCGAGGGGATGTGTGGATGGCGAAATATCACCCGTCCACAGGGCTGTGCTTGTCCATTGCGTACTGGACCCGCTTCATCCTTCGCCGGCTCGGTGCCGCCACCGACTCGCGCAAGCAGCCCGCTCCATATGGGCGCGACCTGGCCTAGTAGCGTGTCGAAGGGTCCATCTGGCGAATGTGGCGACCCTCTATGAAGTGTCTTCGTTCGAATGGGCTGCGGTGTGGGTGTCGGGACTGGCAGCATCGTGGTCGCCGTCATCGGCGGCATTGTGGCGGGGCCCGCCAGCGCCGGAACGGCAGCGCAGTCGCTGGTGGCGCGAGACGGCCTGGCTGCATGCCCGGACAGGCTCAAGCGTCTATCTGCGGCTGGCTCGCGTATCGGCTGACGCACCCGCGCGAAGGGCCAGAGAGTCGGATGTGCTGCGCCCAGGACCGTTGTGGACAACGGGCTCAAAGATGGCGTCGTTCCGGTTCGGGGACGAACCTTCCGAGTGGTCTGTGGAGAGTCCCGAGCAGTTGAAGTCGCTTCTGCCAGAAGTCGCACACGTGCCGCGGCCGGCGGCATCTAGGAGGTGTGGGAGAGACCAGTTCAACTCGGGTCGATCGAGTCGCGCAGCGGTTGTCCGAGCGGAGTTCTGGGCTCTAGTGCGGGCTGGCGACCCTTGGCATACCGCAGATGGGAGGCGGTGTGTCCTGCCGCGGCCCCAACCGAAGGCATTAGTTCAGCATCCCAAGTCAGGGCCAGCGTTTCAGTGCAATCATTGCAGCGTGCCTAGCCTCTCTCGTCCGGGACGGCGCATCCGACGACAGGAACCAACATGCCCAAGGGCAACCTGTGCCCAGACTGCCAGAAGTACACCCTTCAGCGAACCTCCACCAATTGGATGCAGTGTTCCGTCTGCGGCCTGAAGAAGAAAGTCAATTGAGGTGACATCCCAGGGCGGGGAAGATTCGGAGGACCGGCAGGAAGGTTACTTGAATGCATGTCCGAAATGCAAAGACGCGATAACTCCATTCTGCGGCTCATGTGGACGTAGGATCGCAGCCTTCCTACTGTGCCCGTGGTGCAAAGTGGTGAACGAGGCGGAGAGAACATATTGTCGGTCTTGCGCGAAGCGGATGACAAATTACGTCACGTGTCCCTGGTGTGAAGCCCTAAGCGGTGCGGATGACTCATTCTGCGGCCACTGCGGCAAGATGATCGCATTTACCCCATTTCCATACTCAGCGGAGGCGACCACGCAGGCCGGTAGGCTCCGAGAAGTGCTTTAGCAAGTGAAGCCGACAAGAGGGTGGCGAAACGCCTCGTTTCAAGTATGACGCTCGACGGCGACCATCAATGCCCGAACTGTGGCCGGACCGATGAGGTGGTAGGCGTAAGCCGAGAAGACGTCAACCCTATGAAGAGCATTGGCCTCCAGGCACTCGCCGCAGGGATGCAACGCTTCATCCAGCAGATCGGTGAGCCCGATGAGGACCTCGAAGAGTACGTTTCGGAAGGCCTCCAGCAAGCATTGGTATGGATCTGCCTCACGTGTGGGGAAGTGTATGCGGACACTTCGGAGGGAGTCTCAATTTCAGTGTGGTCCGCGAACGCCGCCGCACGGCCGGCAGCGATCTGAAGGCACTCGACGTCACAGCTGATGCGTGATGTCAGCCCCAGCACCTCGGAGAGGTGAACGGAGAACAGTAGTCACGGTCGTGGCGCTCAGAGTAATCATTCATGTTGGCCGTCGGCTTGCCGCAATTGGGGCATGTCCAGTGGGCGCCTTCGCAGGTGCGACTGTTGTGTCCGTCAAACCCACACTTCGAGCAAGTCATGTGCCCGATCCTAGATTGACCTCGCCGGACCCGAACCTATTTGCTACAAAGTCTTCCCGACGCCGCAAGTGTGTGCTGATCGCGGACACGATGCGATTGGGTCGACAACTTTCGGGAGACCCTGCTGTAGGGATCATGGGCCCGCCGCGTCCTCCGGCCAGTTCGCGGTGCTCTGAGGTGTCAGTGGCGGCTGCTTGTATTGCTCCTGTACCCGCACTTAGGCGAAGAAATGGAGACGACATGGCAGCCCGACGGAGCAGAACTGTGAAGAGGGGGCTGCTCAGCCTATTGGCGCTCCTTACGCTGGCCGGACTCCTGTTACTGGGCGTCAGCACGGGCTTACTGAACCTCGTCTCCACAGGCTTCAGCCAATGGTTTGCCGGGCTTCTTCTCAACCACTGACCTACATCGAACCAGAGCGCGGGTCGCGCTCGGCGCGGCTGAACAGGATGTGTTTCTCGGCAACAAGCAACCGTGCGGCGAAGCCGTGGTCGCATCGCGGCGAGACCATCTGGGGGTGTTGTGATCGGCTCGTTGTGCCAAGTCCCGCGTTTTGCCAGCACGGTGTGCGGTGGCCGCACGCGAGGTGAATCGGGAACGAGGCGACAAGACCTTGATCATCGGCGTCGTGTTGGAGGCAATCAAGCCCGGAGTCCGGACGGGTGTGAAGAGCCGCACCGTGTCGGCGAGGATCAAGACATGGGTAGCCCAGCAGTGAGTGATGACGCAGGAGATGGGACAGGTGGAGCCACGCCAGTTCCCCCCGACGCTGATGTGATCTCAGCGGAGCCGGTCGCGGCAGATCGTTGGAGCTGGAAGGTAGTCCGCCGCATCCGGCAATGGCTGCGACCCCGAGAGGACGAAAGCGTCAAAGTCGACTTCGACTGGGAAGAACCTCGCGAAGCCGAACGACCTTTCCTTGTCGCCTACTGGGAGGCGCAGCACCAGCGAGTTGCCGCACACGAGAACCTTCGGGTTCAGGTGAGTGGATTCGTGGTGGCCGGATCGTTGGTTGCTGCTGTGGCACTGGGGACGGAGGCAATGACGCCCTATGGCAGAATCGGACTTTGGTTGGCCATCGCACTCGGGAACGCTATTGCTGTAGGAATGATCCGCAACGAGCTCCGTTGGATTAAGGTCCATCAAACACGTGCGAGGGCGGTCCTGAAGGAGCTCGGCTCAGGGCTCTCAGACATGCAGCTTCTCGCAAGTCAGCGCTGGATGGTGGACGAGAGCAAACGCAGCACCAACAAGCCACGCTTCACTTCAACCGAGGCACTGATACTTATCCACCTCCTGGTTCCCGCTGCGGCGCTCGTTGTTGCGATCTGCGCGGCGGTCGTGTCGTGACGACTGGTGCCCGCTCCATTGGGGGTCACCGGAAGCGAGAGCGTCATTTTGAGCAATGCAGGTCAAGGCTTGGCGGCTTCGGACAAACCGCGGTGTCGACGAGGTCGAATCGGACTTCGAGGTAGACCGAACTCTCGTCGCGGCGCGGCAGGCGTCGCGCAGCTGGTTGTGCATGACCGCTCATCCGGTCTTCTGCCCCTAGCCCGGACTGACCGTCGATTTCAGTGCGCTTGGGCAGCGTTGAGCATTCAAGATCCATAGTCGAGGGCACTCCTCTGGTCGACCCCAGGACAGGCGCGCTAGCGTCTGAGCGGGGCACTGGAAGGGGGTGACAGACATGCCTGACTATCACGTGACGCCGCACGGTGACGGGTGGGCCGCCGAGAAGGCTGGCGCCAGCCGCGCCTCATCAGTGCACGACACCCAAGCCGAAGCCGTCAAGGCTGCCCGCGGCTACCTTGAAACCCAGGGCGGCGGAGAGCTCAACATTCACGGCAAGGACGGTCAAATCCGAGCCAAAGACACGATCGCGCCGGGCAACGACCCACGCAACATTCCGGGCTGACCTCGTCGACGCAACAGGCTCCCGGGCTCGTCAGCCCGGGGGTCTGTGAGCTGCAATGCGCTGGTTCTACAGTGATTTTCCCTGGTCCATAGACCACCCCTACTGAGGTGCCACCGTCGGTTGCTCCATGTCGGTTGGGCCTGCGCCTAGGCCGAGCGTTGCGATACCAGAGCTTGAAAGCTGCACGTCATTCTCTCAGCGCCTTCTCGCCTGATCGGTCGGAGATACTCGGGCTGAGCGGAGGCCGGGCGCGGCACGTGTGGGGAATCGACAAACGGCCGCAGTCCGTCGGGGATGGGTGGTGCCGCCAAGGTCAGCGATGTCCGGGCCGGCTGACACAGGGGCGTGGAAGACCTCCGCGCCGATGGTTGCCATGTTGGCGAGGCAACGATCTCCGATGGAGGTCGCACGCGCTTGGAGCGCGGGTACGGCGGAATGCCTCCTGGTCGCACCGAGTGCTTGGGCCGGCTGGCAAACTTGGGGGAGTTAGTTGAAGAGGAGACGGGTGGTCGGAGCATGAGTCAGGGTGTGCGGTGGACACTTCGGCTGCTAGCACTTGCGCTGGCAGTCCTTTTGGCTACACCTTTGATGGCGCCTTCGGCTGCAGCAGAGACGACGGAGTGTGGCACGGAAGTGGGAGCCGTGGACCTCAGCTCTCAAACTCCCGCCGAGGCACTGGCCCAGGAAGCCGACCGCTTCTACGACCACCACTTTGCCGCCCTTCACGAGCAGTTGAATTGGATGTCTCTTGAGGACTTTTGCGCGACGATGAGATATCTCGTCGACACGGGTGCCGAGCTGCTCATTGAGCATGGCGTCAAGTCAGCGCTAGCGGGCGGGGCTTTGACGGGCGACCAGCGGACTGCGTTTGAGATCGCTTGGCAAGCCGCGAAGGCCGGCACTGCGGACCCTGATCCTGCCAACCTGCCGTCGCAGATCCCCGCCGTAGGTCCAGCGCAGAGCGTCGTAGGGTTCACTATCCAAGACGTAACGCTTGGTGGAACGTGGGCTCGGTCCAACCCGGATGACGGCTCCTGGTACTCGTCAGGAAACATGCCGTCCAACGGGAGTTGGTGGTACAACAACGGGGTCGGAGTCGCGGCGGACTGTTCGCGCGAAGCCTCGCCGTACTCAGTCCATTTCGAGGACCGTGTCGAAACTTGGGTTACGTGGTTCCACATCACGGACGGCAAGTGGATACCCGCTGCCGCAGTCGCCCAGACGTCTACCGACGGCCCCAGTGGGCTGCCTGGCTGTTGACTCGGTCTATCGACCTTGCCCTTCGATTGACTCGCCACAACAATTCGAACTGCACTTCTCTTCGCGCCAGCCGTGATTACACCGCCCCCTGCTTGCCTTCAATGGCCCATGGTTCAGCGGATCTGTTGATAGGTGCACCAGTTTTCGGGACGCCGACCGGTGACCGACTGAGGGGCTTGTTCGATCCCCACGATTCGTGCGTTTTCGGCCTTTGTGGGGCGCAGGAGAGACCGATTGGATCCAGACGCTCGGCGCCGCACGGAGGTTGGGCGCCCGAACTTGCGCAAGCTCGACAAGCGCCCGCACTCCTCGCGGACGGAAGGGTGCCGCGGCGTCGGTGGCAGATGCGGACGATCTCGTGGCACTGGCCGTCGATTTCAGTTCGCTTGGGCAGCATTACGCGTTCGAGACCGTGGTCGCGAGCCCTGCTCTAGCCTGGACGCTCACTCCCAGTGAAACTGTTGGGTGGATGACGCCCTTGACCCGCACAATCGACCACCCGCGCGGCGCGGCGCGAGCGGACGCTTCGTGAGTAGCGGCGTGGGCTGGATGGTTCTGGCCCCGCTGGAGCTGCACCGAGCCCTACTGTCGGTTGCGCTGGGTCTGTGGCAGCCCCAGTCACTTGCTCGGGACCGGGTCCGGGGCTAGCCATGGCTGCCGCCCGGCCAGATACTCGGCTTCGATGGTGTCGGGCTCCGCGGTGCGCGCGGGATCCAGCGCCAACGGGCCGGGGACGCGCATGAACCCTCGGGGCTGGCCGTGCGGCCTCCCGCGGGCGGGTCAGGATGACTTCTTGGCTAGGACGCCTTGTGGCGCGTCGACGCGGCGCAGTCGGGCAAGGAGCACGGTGGGCGAGGCTTCGAGCGACGACCAGAACCGTGCGACTTCCAGATCGCGTCTATGTCTTGATTCGCCATCGCTTGGCGCATGCGCGTCAGAGCGTTGTCGGAGTACCGCGGGTGCCTCTGCGAGCCGAACTCGAAGGTATGCCGGCAGTTGGGGTCGTCGTCGATGCCAAGATGCTCCCGCAGGGCAGTCGCCCGGGGCCGCGAAATACTCAGTTTGTCCGCGAGGTCGAAGGGCGACCAGTGGAACTTCTTCTGGAGGTCCACCTCCCGGACCGCAGCGGCGTCCACGATCTCATCGTCGTCCCCGTCCCGCACGAGTCGCACCGGAAGGGCATCGGCCTGCTTGACGATCTTGACCTTGACCGTGAGACCCGTGCCACTGATCTCGGCGGAAAGCGGGTTCAGCTTGGGGAACACCTGCTGGCGAGCCTTTCCGGCCTTGATGCCTTTCTCGACACGGTTCACGTCGGAGTCGCTGACCTTCGTATCCTCGGCGACGTGCGCCTCAAGCGCCAGGAGGGTTCGGATCTTGGCGCGTGCCTCGCCACGTACTCGACGACTCGGCTTGAGTAGCTCGGCGATGTTGGCGTACTCGCTGTCAACGAGCGCGAGGATGTCCTGAGGAGCCTCCGTCGAGACAGGCAAGACGCGGTTGGGCAGGTGGTCGGCCAGCCGTTGTTCGAAGGCGCGGAAAAGCACCTCGTCGAAAAGGGTCACCGCAGCCCTCGCGTGGAGGTAGAGCAAGCCCTCGGTGACATCGTTGAACCAATGCTGTTCATCGTCTCGCAGTGCGTCTATGGCCCTGAGTGTCCCGGCTTCGTCTTGGGTCAGCTTGAGCGTCACAAGCTGGCAGGACTGGTTGATCGCTGCCTCGAACCCAATGCTTCTGCCGGACTTCTTGTCGAAGACCTTGGCTCCGCCCTGGACGAGCGCGGCCTTGAGGAGCATCTCGAACGCGTGCTGAAGGTGAAGGAGGACGACGGTGGCTCGTCCGTCGTCGTGAGGGCTGTTGAAGGCGGTCATCGCCGTCCGCATGGAGGACAGCGCCTTGCCGTGAAGTGTCTTGGCGGTGGCCCTCATGTCCACCATGGTGCGGCATGCGTGTCGAAACCGCAGACCTTCCGTGACATCCGGTGTCCACGTTGCGCAGGCATGCCTCGTGGCTCAGCGGGTTCGGAGCCACTTAGTTGTGAGCGACCCGCCAAGGGGAGGGGGGCCGCCACGGCCAGCGGACATCTGAACGCGCACGAAGCAGGATGACTCGATGCCCGCAACACGAGTCGGTCAGGCCTCATCTCCGCGGCTTCCGACGTCCGAAACCACCATTCGCTATAGCCCGCAGATCGGCAGAAACGGTCGTTTCGGCGTGCCCGGGCGGCGTTCTCAGGATCGGCTCAGCTTGTGGCACCCCTACAGAATCGTCCGTTTTCGGCCGCTATCGGCGCGGCCGAAGGGGCTGTGGCCACGAGTGGCTGGATCTCGCCGACTAGCTTTCCGGCTTCTGTTCGACCAGTTCGTACAGTCGGCCGTCGGGAGCGACGAAGTGGGCGTACCGCATCGATGTGTTCTCTGCCGGTTCCTGGTCGACTTGGACGCCCCGGCTGACGAGCTCGGCGATCGCCTGATCGAGGTTGTCCACCAGGAACCCGATGGAGCGGCGTGTTTCCCCCATCTCCCCGGGCGATGCGACCGCGAAGTAGCTTCCGTCCGGCAAAGCGAAGAAGTCCGCACTCGCGCCGTCGAGTACCTCCTTCCGCAGCCCAAGCACAGAGGCAAGAAACTCCGACATCTCACCCCGCTGTTTCGTCGCAGAGCCAGCGAAGCACAAGCCGAGAACCATCATGGGCCGACCCTAGCTGCGCATCCTCACGCGAAGGCAATCCAACGACGTGCCGAACTCGCATGCCAACCATCGGGCGCGGCGCTCGGTTTCAGTGTTGAGTTATGCATGATCACCTGGCCGGTGAAGCGGGCTCATTCCGGCCGTCGCAACGGGTCGCTTGAGGCTCGGTAGCGCGGTACCAGTGATCTTGTGTTCCCCCTCCATCCTGACTCCTTCAGGATGTGCACTCATCGTCGGATCGGGATGGCCGATCTTCGCTGGGAGGGGACCGATGTCTGGGCGACTGGCTCCAACCTCGCCAGCGCTCTACTCTCGAGGTGCGGGTACACCCAGGAGCGGAGCTGTGATGGCAAGCCCCTTGTTGCGGACGAAGCTTTTCATCCCCCGACTTCCGACCAGCTTGGTGGCCCGATCACGCCTGAGTGAACGCTTGGGTTCTGGCGCCGCATCACGGCTCACTGTCGTCTCGGCACCGGCTGGCTTCGGCAAGACCACAGCGGTGGCCGCCTGGCTTCACCTCCCGAACCCACACTCGGTGGCGTGGTTATCGCTGGATGAGAGCGACCGACAGCCCTCAGCCTTCTGGACGTATGTCGTGACTGCCCTTCAAGGTGTCGTGCCCGGCCTGGGGGATGGGATCTTGGAGGTACTGCAGTCGGCCCGGCCGCCGGTGCAGTCGGTGCTTGCCACGATGCTCAATGAGCTCGGCGACCTGTCTGATGAGCTGTTTCTGGTGCTGGATGACTACCACCTGGTCGATGGCCCCGCGATCGGTGAGGGGATGGCCTTCCTTATTGAGCACATGCCGCCGCAGGTGCATGTGGTGTTGGTCACACGATCCGATCCGGGCCTTCCCCTGTCCCGGCTGCGGGTGCGCGGGGAACTCCTCGAGATCCGCGCTGCCGACCTGCGTTTCACCCCCGAGGAGGTGTCCCGGTACTTCACCGAATCTGGCAGGGTCAAGTTGAGTGAGAGCGATATGGGCGTCCTCGCGACCCGGACCGAAGGTTGGGTCGCCGCGCTGCAACTCGCGGCGTTATCCATGCAGGGCCGCCCGGACGTCTCCACCTTCATCCAGGGCTTCGCCGGTGACAACACCTACATCGTTGACTACCTGGTTGAGGAGGTACTGGGCCGTGAGAGCGAGGAGGTGCGCAGCTTCTTGCTGCAAACCTCGGTGCTGGACCGGCTCACCGGCGACCTGTGCGATGCGGTGACCGGTCACGGCGGCGGCAAGACCATGCTGGACGCGGTGAGTCGCGCGAACCTCTTTCTGGTCGCCTTGGACGACAACCGCACCTGGTACCGGTACCACCACCTGTTCGCAGACGTGCTGGTGGCACACCTGCGCGAGGAGGCACCTGACCAGATCGTCGAGTTGCACAGCCGCGCGAGCCGCTGGTTCGAGGATGCGGGGGAAGCCTCGCCCGCCGTGAGGCATGCGCTGGCTGCCGGCGACGTCGACCGCGCGGCCAACCTCGTTGAGCTGGCACTACCCGGGCTGCGGCGGGACCGTAAGGAGGCGACCATCCGTGGCTGGCTCGACCTGATTCCCGATGCCGTGGTTCGTGCCCGGCCGGTTCTTGCCATCGGTTTCGTCGGAGCGCTGATGGCCGCCGGTGACTTTGACCAGGCCCGTGCGCGTCTGCCTGACGTGGCTCGATGGCTGGAGCCGCCCGACGGTGATGGCGAGAACGGCCCGGCGCTCGAAATGGTCGTTGCGGACGAAGCTGAACGGGGGCGGTTGGCGGGGTTCGTCGAGTTGTATTCGGCTGGGCTCGCGCTGGTCGAGGGAGACCTGGCGGCCACCCATCGTCATGCGCAACAGGTCATCGAACGTGCCGCGCCCGACGACGAGGTGACGCGCGCGGGCGCGGTCGCGCTGTCGGGGCTCGCGCACTGGGCGGTCGGCGACCTTGAGGCGGCGCACCGCGCTTACTCCACGAGCCGGGAGCGACTGCTCGGCGCCGGACACATCCCGGACGCGCTCGGGTGCTCGATCGCGATGGCGGACATCCGCGTCGCCCAGGGGCGGTTGGGTGATGCGCTGGCAACCTACTCGCAGGCGCTCGCGCTAGCTGACCGGGACGGTTCCGCGGTCCGCGGTGTGGCCGATATGCACGTTGGCATCAGCCAGGTTTGGCTCGAACGCGGGGAGCTGCAGGCTGCGGCCGAAGCCGTGCAGCGCAGCCAGGAGTTGGGCGAACGGCTGGGACTGCCTCAACACCCGTACCGGTGGCGCAAGGCTCTGGCGATGCTGCGGGCGGCCCAAGGCGATCCGGCGGGCGCGCTCAAGCTTCTCGCCGAGGCCGAGGCGGTGTTCACCACCGACTTCTCCCCAGACGTCAGCCCGCCCCACGCTCTGAGGGTCCGTTTCCTCACGGCCGGCGGCGATCTGGATTCGGGACTCCGCTGGGCACGCCAGCATGGGCTGTCTGTTGAGGACGAGTTGTCGTACCTGCACGAGTACGAGCACATCACTTTGGCAAGAGTGCTCCTGGTGAAGTTCACGGCGCAGCGCGACGAAACGGCTAGGTCAGCCGCCGATGGCCTGCTCCGGCGACTGCTGGTGGCCGCGGAGCAGGGCGGCCGAACGGGCAGCGTCATCGAGATCCTGGTTCTGCAAGCACTGATCCGCCACCACGACGACGGTGACGCCCCGGATGCCGTGCCCTTGCTGGAGCGCGCCCTCACCCTGGCCGAACCGGAAGGCTATGCGCGCATCTTCACCGAGGAAGGTCTTGGGCTCATCCCTCTGCTCGAGCGCCTCGCCAGCATGAAGCCCGGTTGGGACTATCCCCGTCGCCTGCTCACCACGGGAGCCCAGCCCCCTACCGGCCGGGTCGGCACGCCGTCCGGCCAACGGGGGCCCCAGCAGCTCCTCGATCCGCTCAGCGAGCGCGAACAGGAGGTGCTCCGCCTGCTCAGCACCCAACTGACCGGGCCGGAATTGGCCAGCCACCTGGTGGTTTCGCTCAACACGTTGAGGACTCACACCAAGAACATTTACGCCAAGCTCGGCGTCAACAGTCGCCGGGCTGCCGTGCATCGCGCGGCTGAGCTGGGGCTCCTCAATCACCCGAGCAGCTGAGTGGCCACCCTGATCACCACAGAAGATCACCACATCTGGTGATGACCACTCACCACATTGGTTCCTAGGTTTCGAGGCACAGAAGGCCCCGGACACTCCGAGGGCTCCCCGCCCTACGGAATCGGAGCGAGACCGTGAGTAACGACGACCTGCATCCGGATCGCTATCGGATCCGGCTCAACGGGCGCCTCGCCCCACGGTGGGCCGCCTGGTTCGACGGCATGACCATCACCGGCGAGACCGACGGCACCACGGTCATGGAAGGCCGTGTGGTCGACCAGTCAGCGCTCCACGGGCTCCTGGCCACGCTGCGTGACATCGGGCTACCACTGATCTCGGTCATCCCGGTCCGCGCCGAACCGCATCCACCAGCCACACCAGAAGGAGAATGACATGACCGACACAGCCACCACCGGAAGGACCACCGGGAGGCCCGCCGCAGGGGACTGGACCCGCAAGTACGCGCTCGCCGGCGGCATTCTCTACCTGATCACCTTCGCGGCCTCGATGCCGGCAGCGTTCTACTTCCTCAGTCCAATCCTCACCGACCCGAGCTACATCACCAGCGCCGGAGCGGACAGCCGGGTAGCCATGGGCTGCCTCCTCGACGTGATCAACGCCCTTGCCTGCATCGGCACGGCCGTAGCGGTCTTCCCAGTGGTGCGACGCCAGAACGAAGCCCTGGCGCTCGGCTTCGTCACATCCCGGATGTTCGAAGCCGCGGTCATCATGACCGGCGTCGTGAGCCTGCTGGCCGTCGTCACCCTGCGACAGGACCTCGCCGGCGGTGCCGGAGCCGACCAGGCGTCCCTGTTGACAACCGGCCACGCCCTGGTCGCCGTCCGTGACTGGACCTTCCAGTTCGGTCCCAACTTGTGCGCAGCCATCAACGCGCTGCTCTTCGGTACCCTGCTCTATCGTTCACGGTTGGTGCCCCGCATCATCCCGACCATGGGCCTGATCGGCGCACCCCTGCTGTTGGCGGTCACCGCGGCGACAGTGCTCGGCCTTGTCGAGGCGGGATCAGTCTGGTTCGCCGCCGCCGTTCCGGTAGCCCTGTGGGAACTGTCGGTCGGCATCTACATGGTGGTCAAGGGATTCAAGCCGACCCCGGACACCACCACCGCCTGACACCGTCCCCCGTTGCCACGCGGCAGTCGGTCGCCCCAAAAAGACCCTGTGCTGAAGACCGGCCCGTCAGCGAGGACCGCGGCGTTGCCCAAATCCTGTACCTGGGAGCCCTGTCCGACGACAGGCACCAACCAGAGAGGCCAACATGATCAATCATCACGCCGCCCAACGCGCACGTGGACACTCGGCATGACTGGCTTCGCGGCAGTCCTTGCGACCGCCATCCTCACAGCACTCGCGGTCCTCCAGACCGCCGTGGCGTCGGGGGCACCTCTGGGTAGATTCGTCTGGGGCGGGCAGCACCGGACGCTGCCCCCACCATTGCGTGTCAGCAGCGCCGCTTCAATCCTGCTGTATGCCGGGTTCGCATTGGTCCTGCTCAGTCGGGCCGGCGTAATCCCTGGTTCCGATACCGGGTTCGTTGTGGTCATGGCCTGGCTGGTGTTCGGCTTCCTCGCACTGGCCGTGTTCGGGAACCTCGCGTCCCAAAGCAAAGCCGAGAGACAGACCATGGTGCCCACATCGGCAGTACTTGCAGCAGCAGGCCTAATCGTGGCGGCCTCTTGATAGCCGTAGACGGAGTTTGGAACTGTGCCGTATCACCGCCGCCGTAAGCCAGCACGTCCACTTTCGGCCGCGTGCGCGACGTTGAACAACCGCGGCAGCCGTCGCGGCCACGAAGGCCAGCGTGATCTCCGTCTTCGCGTCAGCGTGACGGACCCACTTGTTCGTGACCGACAGGGCCTTCCACGCGTGGTCCGGCGTCGGCACAAGTGGGACGGTCGCGATGGGCTGGTCCCCTTCCGACCCGTCGGACGCGCGACCACGCCTTCGACCCAACCATTTCACGCGACTTCCCCCCGAATAGGGACTTGGCATCACGCTAGCGGTGGGTACCGACATTCCCGCGCACGTACACCACGCCCTCGCGAGCTTGAGCACCTAAGCGAGGCGCCGGAGCCGACATCCGCTATTCATAAGCGATCGTTTCGGTGGTGCCGAATGGAGCGGGGCGTTTGTAGACCTCCACAATTCGGCCATTTCTGGTGCATCCTTTAGGCAAGATCGGACGGAGCGACTGGAGCTCCCCGGGTCCGGGCGCCGCACTTGTTGGAGGTCTACAAACGGTGCTGCATGCCCGGCGGGGGAAGGCGCCGCAACGTCGGCAGCTGAAATGTTCCGTGGGTTCGTCCGCGCGGCTTGGTGGGCCCGGCGCTGAGGCCTCGAGGGCTGGCATATGTGAAGGAAAAGGGTCCCTCCGTGGGCACCACGCCGCCATCGAGTGGCGTCGCTCTAAACGATTCCTTACTGATCGGATCCGTCTGAGAGAAAGGAGGCAACGTTGGACGGGACACCCTCTTTGAAGTTAGCGCCGTTGAACCTCGGAGCCTTGTGGAACGTCGCGTCGAACTGTGCGTCCTGGCGGAACCTCGCCCCCTCGAACCACGCAACCTCTCGGAACTCCGCCCCATCAAAACACGCGACCGCGCGAAATGTCGCCTCGGTGAACCGCGCGCTCGCGTTGAACGTAGCGCCGACGTCAGACCGCACAATCCTCCTGATCACGGTTCGACTGAACCACGCGTCGTCCTTGAACTTCGCCTTGACGAACCACGCCTGTCCGCTGAAAGTCGCACCGCCGAACCATGCACGCCCCCTAAACGTCACCTCGCGGAACCAAGCGTCATCGCGGAACTCCGCCTTGTCGAACCACGCCCCCCCGCTGAACGTCGCGTTGTCGTATAGGGCCTCACCGCAGAACACCGCCTCCTCGAATGACGCATGCCCGCCGAACTTCGCATCGCGAAACGTCGCATCTCCGCTGAACTTTGCCCTGCCAAAATGAGCGTCGGCAGGAATGATGCAGCCGGCCCAGTCAACCGAGGGCAAGTCGGCGCCGGTCAGGTCCAGGGTGAGACTGGACCAGCTTTCCTCGCCTGGCGCTCTGCGGTCGTCCCGCCGGAGGTGGGCGCCGATGACTCTAAGAATCGTTTCGCGTACTTCCCGTTCCCCGCGCGGGTCGGGGTAGATGAGAGTCTGAGAGCCACCCTCAGGCAATCCGTGTTGAACCTGGACGCTCGCAAGAGGGTCTGGCGGGCTCGACTCCCACGGCAGTCGCAGGTGGCCACACAGCACGTCTAGACATTGCTGCCGGCGATTCGGCCAAGCATCGGCGAGATTCGCCAAGGCATACACCCCGGCCAACTGCACCGTCGGATTGCCGTCACCTAGCTGCTGAACTGCAACCGCGTACTGATCGAGATACACACGGCCGATCTCCCGCTCCGCGGAAGCATGTGCGCGTTGCTCTGCCGCAATCTGGCGGGGTTCATCCCGCTCACTTAGCCTCTGTTTGCGGTAGGCGACGACCAGGGCCACAGCGCCGCCAACGCCGGCGGCAATCGTCAAAGCGACCTTGATCGGCGCGAGCCAGCCCTCATCTCCGGTCGGTGGTCCGGGAGTCCCGTCTGGAAGACTGCCGAACACCAGGATGCCGAGTACCCAGGTGCATGCCGCGGCGATCGTGAGCCCCAGCAACACCACACCACTGGTGATGGCCAGCATTGGCCATTGGGAGGTATGCCACAGTGGATGGCTCCCGAACTTGCGGGCTGGCGGGTTGGGCCGGGTTGGCTCAAGTGCGTCTTGGCTCGCTGCGGCGGACTGCGCATTTGGATTCTCCTCCACAGCCACATGCTGCCGCACAGTCGACAACGAGGTCGAGAAGCCCAGCCGTCGTTGAATCCGTACCGCAAGTTCCAGGGGAACCCTGACGGCCTGCGGGTGACTCGCCCTACTGCTCAACTCGGCAGTGGCGGTCGTTCCTACGGAGCACAAGGGCTGGCCCAAGATTGGCGCGCCTCTTGTTCGATTCCCGTAAACGTCCGTTACCGGTTCGCGAGCTTGTGTCCCGCCGTGGTTCAGTTCAGGAAGGGCCCGCGGTCCGCCGAAACCCACAACCGAAACTGATTCGCTCCGAGACCGCGCGCGTACCGTTATTGGCGGATCGCTGGCGAGGAGGTTTCGTATGGGCATGGTGGGTTACGCGAGGGTGTCGACGCGCGAGCAGGACCCGGCTGCACAGGAGTGGGAGCTGAAGGCGGCCGGCGCGGAACGAGTGTTCGTCGACCACGGTGAGTCGTCCCGAGTGGCTGATCGTCCTCAATGGCTGGCTTGTAAGGACTATCTCCGTGCCGGCGACACCTTGGTCGTTCGGGCTCTGGATCGTCTGGCTGGGACAACAACGCTGGCGATTCAGACGATCACCGAACTGGGGGAGCGGGGCATCAACATCAAGAGCTTCACCGAACCGGACATTGACACCACGACACCCATGGGGCGGGCGCTGTTCGGGATCGTCGCGGTCATCGCGCAACTGCGGGTGGACACCATCAGGCAGAACACCATGCTGGGTTTGGCGCGTGCCCGGGCCGAAGGGCGTGTGGGTGGCCGGCCCACCGTGATGACACCGGAGCGCATCGAACAGGCGCGTCGGATGAGGTCCGAAGGGAAGAGCTTTGCGGAGATCGGCCGGGTCCTGGGAGTGGGCGCCACTTCCGTCTCCAGGGCATTGAGCTAAGCCGTTTCCTCCCCCGCTGATTCGGCTGGGGGCACTGATGCGGTTGTTTCCGAGTGCCGACGCGGCTCGGTCCGATCGGTCTGGGTGGAGTTGGGCACCCAGGTCCAGGAACCCAGTTCCGGGCCGCCGCTTCGTCTGGTCAGCTCCTTCACGAGGACTGCGATGGGTACGCGTGACAAGTCGAACTCTTCACCGAGCAGCTCAAGGGCGACGGCAGCATCCTCACGACCGCATCGACGGAATTGTTCAGGCGTCAGCTCAAGGGTTCGCGCCAGCACCAGCAGTGTCCCCACCGATGGCCTCACATCGATCGCTCGGCTGCCTTTGCCCCGGAGACCACTGAGCGCTTCCTGGATCGTGCCCATGGCGAGGCCAGACTCTCGGGCAAGTTGAAGGGCCGACCAGCGCCTCAGGTGGCGGGCCGCGTCAATCAACACTGACTCCGACGATGGGTTCATCACAACAAGGTAGGGGTCCCGGGACGCGAATCGCGGTGACACGCGGCTAACGGCCCGCGCGGCGGTCAACCGCTTCGCGGCGCAGTGCAGGTCCGGGGCTCAGGCTGAGTGCGCCACTAGCCTCTAGAACCTGCGGGGCGCTGGCGTCGCATGCGCCTAATCGGACCCTAACGTGACGTCGTTCCGCCTGATCGTGGAGAGAACCGGTCGGAGCAAGGGTGAAGCGGGAACCCAGGGTAAGGACGGCAAGTTCCGCGACTCTGATTCAGGCTCCCGGAACGAAACGAACGTGAAGGATGGGCGCTAGCCGGTAACCTGCGCCGATTGCTGCGGCCGAGCCGAGGGTGCGCAGCCTGGACGCCAGCGTGCGGACCGCGAGTTAACCGGCACCCGCAGCGCCTTCGTCGGCTCGAGTGGTGGGTTCGGATGTCCGCCATGACGCGGCACCGATTCTTCGGCTGGGCGTGGCGAGTCCCCGTCACATCACCGGTGTCGGCACCGAATCGAAGCTGGAGGCTGGGTCTCGAAAAGTTCTTCTGATCGGCCTGAAGGGGAGTGTGCCGAGCGGGGATGAGCTCGGGGTTGCAATGCTCGGGTATGCGGCATTGGTGCCGTAGGAGAGCCTGTTGGACACCCGGCAGAGCGGCCGATCGATCGGTCACGTCACCCGGCCCGGCGACCGCGGTATCGCTCGGGCAGCGGCGGACGCTTATCGGACAACTCCAGAGGCTCGAGCCAAAGCAGTGGTTGTCCCAACGCAGAGTGTCACCCAGAGACCGTCGCGATGTCGCGGCGCGCATCCCAGGGAGCTGGGGACGCAAGACAAGCTGATGCTGCCTGGCCGCCGGTCATACGACGGCGGGCGTCAGCCGAGAGGTGACAAGGAACACCGGGAGACGACCCTATGACGTTGCTCGCTCGACCAGGCGTGCCGTGGGGTCGGCCGCGAGCCCGGACGTAGGGCCCGGTGCCAGGCGGCTGCGATGCCGAGAACCAAGGATTGGAGGGCGGGACGCCGCCGAAGAGCCCGACGAGCGGTGGGATGGCCAGGTCCGCGGCGCGTGGCCGTGCCGGTGGCGAGGATGGTGCTGGTTGATGGCATCAGGTAGCTCCATTCGCCGCGTGGAGGACCCGATGCGCGTGGCATTTTAGGGTCAAAGTCTCCGGACGTGCCGGGGCGGGTTAGGTGGACGCCCGTCGGCGTTCCGGTCGCCGTGAGCGACGCGTTGAGCGAGCTGGCCTGCGCATCCCGACCGTGATTTGCGAGCTTGGCGGTGCTGATCGGCAGCTCGCTCGGCCGATTAGACAGTCTCAGGGACAGCGCCAGGCTCATGGGACCGCTCCATGGATTCGTGCCTTACGGATCAGCTCTTCCCGCGACCCGGCTCCGAACTTCTCGCGAAGGCTCACCACCTGCTTGCGGACGGTGTTCACAGACACATGGAGGTTGCGGGCGATCTCTGGAACTGGTTGGCCGCCGGCCAGCAGGGGCAGCAACACTTGCTCGCGTTGCGTGAGGCGGATGGGCGCGGTCCGGGGTTGCCCGGAGTCGTTGAGTTGAGCCAGTCGCTGCAGTAGGAGCTGGAAGGCGGGTGCGGAAGGATCGATGTGAGGGCGAACCAACTCGATGAACGCCTCTCGAGCGGGCGGGGGGAGGAGGGCGATATTGAGGAACGTCTCGTGCTGCAACAGCCGCTTTGCCTCCCGGATCGCATCGCCTCGCAGAGTGTCGTTCATGCTGCCGTCAAGGAGAGCTGCGCCCACCCTGATCATGGCCAGGCGGTGGCGATCGATCATGCTCAGGGTGGGTTGGAACGGCCACGCGTCGGCCAGCGCGATGGCCTCGCGGTAGTGCCCGGCCCACAGTCGAACGCGAGCTTGCGACAAAAGCTTGAGGTTGTCGGGCAGGGTTTCAGCGACCTGGGTGGCCGCACCGAAAACCCCTGACCTGATGAGGAGCACCACGCGTACTCGGCTCATCAAGGCTGCCCCCAAAGGCTCCTCATGTTCCCGCCCCGTCAACGAGAGGCGTTGGACGCTGGTTGTCATGTCGCGGATACCGGTGGCTATGTCGCCCCACAGCACCGCTCTCCACGCCTCGAGGGCTACGCGCACTGTCCAGAGCCCGGCCAGTCCCGCAGTCTGGCTGCTCACGAGGGCCAGACAGCGATCTACGCACTCTCGGTCCAAGCGCCTGACCGCCTCATTGCCGTCAGCGAGAATCTCGAACACGTGCCCCTGGCCGCGGAAGCCCCGAACCCCGAGATCATCGTCGACGACGACCACCGGTGGTTCGGAGTGGTGGGCTGGGCCCTCTTCTGTCGAGACGCTCCGCGCGAGGGCCTGCACGCCGGCCGCCATGGTTTCTAGCGGCTCCCAGTCCGCCAACACGGTTGCCCAATTGGCCTCGTTGATCGCGTTGTGCGTGTCGAACCGGCCCAAGGCAAGTCGCGACGCGAACGCGCGGAAGATGGCATGCGACGTGCGGCCTGGGGGGCGACCTGCCCTCGAGCGCCGGTCGATGAATGCGTCGACTTCTTGTTTGGTCTGCCACGCTGCGTCGAGCGGCCGGCCTCCCTGAGCGGTAGGCAGGTGCCCTTCGCCGATCATGCGGAAGGTGCCGGCGCTCACAGCCTCATCCGTGTCATCGCGGACCGACCAGTCGGCATGCAACATCACCGAGTCGAGCAGCAGCCGTCGCAGCACCAAGCCGGCCTGCTGTCCGGCCGGGGCGAGCAGCGAGGCCGCCGCTCCTGAGGCCCAAGTGAGGATGGGGCGCGCCCGCCGCGCCTCGACGGGCAGGTCACGGAACAGTAGGAGTGTCTCTTGCCGCAGGCCGGTCGTATGCTCGCCCAGGAGCAGCCATGTCTGCTCCAAGACATCCCAACGCTCCGCCTCGAGCCCGAACTGCGAAATGATTGGCAGTGTGAAGGGGTCCGGCTGCGCCAGCCACGCGCCGAGGAGCAGCGCACGAGCCGTCCCGGCACCACCGAGGGCCTCCAGTTGAGCCTCCAGCATCGGTAGCCATTCGGGGTCCGGTGTGTAGCCAGCCGGATCCCTCACACGTCGTGCGACGCCCTCCCTGGTGAGTAAGGAGCTGAAAGAGGACCACTGAGGAGCCTGCTGACCCACGCCGCACGCGCGAAGAACTAGGCGGTAGACGTGTTCGTCGAGCCTCGGCCAAAGGGCGAAGGCTCCGATCCACGGATGAAAGGGAGCCAGTGCCTCGTCGCTCGGAACATTCCTCTTCTTCATCATTGCTGAGTAGGGAATTGGTGACGGTGCAGCCGAATCCATGATGACCTCCCTAACTTGAAGATCGGGTAGCTCTCCGGCACAGTTGGAGGGCTAAACGCCGCCGGCCGGTACACGTAGCCCGCCGACAACCAACTAGTACGGGGCCCCCACACCCATGCGCCCGTGCGTCTGGCGACACCAACCCCTCGGTCGCGATAGAAGCGAACATGCTATGACTACCCGGCGACACTCACAGCAGAACGTGCGGCGTAAGGGGCAGTCTCCTGTTGGGCTGGCTCGGTGGTCGCTGCGGCGGTTCGAGGCCACCCTGTCCGGTACCCCGTTGACTTCGCGAGCAGGTCGCCTGCGGGCGGAGGATGGAGGCCCCTCGACTTTCGCCGCGCTTCCCATGATGTCATTGGACAATGAAACGGTGTCCCGGTTCGGGTGATGTACAACTGCCTCGCCTCGGTCGACCTGTACGCTCGTACGCCGCTTGCCAGCAGCTGCCTTGTCCGAGGGACCTGAACACATAGCGGCGTCGGAGCGGATTCCGCGGGAATCGCCCAGAGCGAGACACCGAGTTTGCTTCGACCACGATGACAGTTGCCTCGCATGCGAACTGGTTCCCTATGCGAAGCGGCCTGGTGGGCGGGTCGTTGTCGTGCGCACGCGCGGGTGGGCGCGGGAGCCCGCATCTTTGCATGCCGCGGAGCGGTGGTCTGGACAGTTCTGCTGAAGCGGTCGCCTACGCGGCGGTTGCCTCGGATCGGGACGAACGACCAGGTTGGGGACCCTCCCGAACCTGCCGATCACATCGTGGGAACCGAACGGATTCTTGGAACGAAGCCAGCAACGTGGCGCGAAAGAGATGCCGCCGGCGGTGGGGTGTTCGGCTACTGCGACATGGGGATCGTCACGATGGGCGTGGGCGAGGGGCGTGCGTACAGGTAACCCTGGGCGTGGCTCCAGCCCTGCCGGAGCAGGAGCCGGTGTTGGCTCTCTGATTCGACCCCTTCGGCGACGCCGGTGAGGTGCAGGCCGTTGGCGAGGCCGGCGAGGCCGGCTGAGAGGGCGTTCGCCGCTTCGTCGTCTTCGCTGAGGTCTGCGGCGAAGCTGGCGTCGAGTTTGAGTCCGGTTACGGGCAAGTCGCGGAGGAGGGAGATTGATGAGAAGCCGGTGCCGAAGTCGTCGACATGGATGCCCACGCCCAGGCCCCGAAGCATGGCCAGGTCTGTGGGGGTCCCCGGCTGGAGAGCCATGGCGGCTGTCTCGGTGATTTCGATCACGATACGCCGGGGGTCGACGCCATGCCGGGACAGGGTGTCAGTAAACGCGTCCAGCCAGCCCGGGTGGGCCAGCTGCACAGGGGAAATGTTGACGCTGATGGGTCCGGGCAGGTCCGGGTTGCTCGCCAGCAGTGCACAAACCTGGTCGAGCACATGCTGTCCGATGGTCACGATTAGGCCCGAGTCCTCGGCCGCGGGAATGAAGAGAATCGGGGGGATCAATCCGCGGACCGGATGTTGCCAGCGCACCAGCGCTTCATGGCCCACTACCCGGCGGTCGGCCAGCGTCACGATCGGCTGGTAGTGGACGACGAACTGGGCGGTGCTGAGGGCCTCCCGGATCTCGTCCTCGATGGTAAGGCGTGCCAAGGCTTGTGCGTGCATGTCGTCGTCGAAGAACTGCCAGCGGGCCCGACCCGCCGCTTTCGCGCGGAACAGGGCCGTGTCGGCGTCACGCAACAAGCTCTCGCTTGTGGAGTCCGGTGCGTTCAGGGCGATACCGATCGACGCGGCGGGCACGACCTTGTGCCCGCGGACCGACACCTCGGCCCCGACGATATCCACGATCTGTTCGGCCACGCGTTCCATGTCGCGCGCATCCACCACATCAGGGACGACAATGATGAATTCGTCCCCTCCCATGCGCCCAAGCCGGTCTGTGGGGCGCACGACGCTGGCGATCCGGTCGGCGACCGTCACCAGGAGCTCATCACCGGCCGCGTGGCCCAGGGAGTCGTTCACAATCTTGAAGTGGTCAAGGTCGACGAACAGCACCCCGACCTGGTTGGCGATGCCGTTCGTCGCCTCTAGATCCGCCTCCAGCCCGTCCACGATCCAGGCCCGGTTACGCAGCCCCGTCAATGGATCATGGAACGCTTGGTACGCCAGCTGTTCTAAGGCTTCGTGCTCGGCTGTGGTGTCCACGTACTGGACCAGCAGGAAATCGGGGCGCCCGCCAGTGCCCGCGATCAGCTTTGCGGCGCGCTTGACCCACAGCACGTGGCCATCCGCACGGACGAGCCGGACCAACGCGGATTCGGCGGGGGCGTCGGCACCACCGGCGACGTCGGCCGCCCGAAGGCGAACGAGCAGTTCCGCATCGTCGGGGTGCACCACGTCTTGCACGGAGTGAGATGTGAGCCAGGCCTCGTCGCGTCCTAACAGACCGGACATGGAGCTGTTGACCACTCGCCACGAGCCACCCACCTCGCTCAGAGCCATCCCGACGGGAGAGGACATCATGGCCGCGCGGAACAAGGACTCGGACGCCGCCAGAGCCTGCTCGGCCACCTTGCGCTCGGTGATATCCATCACGTACCCCAGCAAACCTACGGTCCGTCCCCGATCGTCTCGAACCACCTCGCCCCGGACGTGCACCCAGCCCCGGGCGGAGTCTGCTCCGAACGTCTCAAGTTCCAGGTCGTAGGGGAGCCCCGTTTCGGAGGTCCCGGCCACCGCCGCGACCAGCTGCGCCCAACCATCGGCCCCGTACAAGTGCTCGTGCTCCGCAAGACTGGGAGCCGGTAGGGCCGGATCCCGGCCGAACAACTCGAACAACTCCTCCGACCAATCCACCTGGTTAGAGGCGAGGTCGAGGCTCCAACTCCCCAGACGCGCCATACCCTGCGTCGCTCGCAGCATTCGGTAACTGCGCTCCAGCCTTGCGGCGGTGACGTCCAGCGCCGTGACCAGGACGCCATCCTCATACGGGGTCGCCCGTTGGGTGAAGGCCCCCCGGACCCCGTTCTCATCCACCCACGGCACGTCAATCACCACAGCGCCTTGGGTGCGAATGGCCCGAACGTCGGCGTCGAAGACACCGTTGTCCCGCGATGAAGGGAACAACTCGATCAAACCGCGGCCGACAACGTCATCGTTGCTCATGCCATACAGCTTCAGGGCCGCGTCATTGACGAAGGAATACAGCAGCTCCACGATCGCGCCGGCCTCATCACGAACGGGCGTCATGATGAATACCGGGTACGGTGCTGTACGCAAGGCCTCGCGCGCCTGCGTCTGCGTGCGCCGTTCTTCGTTGATCGACACCGGGGCTCCCGTCGAAACTTCAGGTACGCGATGCCAGCAAGCGACCACGACAAGCCTAACTCTACGCGGACAGGACGGTTTCGATGACATCCTGGCCGGGGAGACGACCGGGGTCACCATCGTCGTGCGGCCCGGATGGTGAAATACGCCGTGATCCCGCGTGTGGCCGCTGGACGGTGCGCGAGGCAACGGTTCCTGTGGCCGTCGGTAGACATCAACGCCCCGCAACACGTTTGGAGCCGCTGATTATCTAGGAACGCCGGCAGGCGGACCGCGAGACGACACCGAGCCGACCCGCCGTCGTCCTTCCTTCAAGAACAGGGGCTCGGAGAACAAGGTCAGGGGGTCGGTCGAATAGCGCACGATGGGACCGACCTCGTAAGGGGCACCATGGCTGACCATCGGCTGACCAAACCTTGCACCAAGTGAGGGCGTGCTGGTGGACGGCATGCTCGCAAGGCGGGAATATGGAAGCGCGGAGTTCATGTGCACATGAACCCGAAAAGTGAATCAACGCCGCGACGGCAGCTGCCTAGACCCCTCCGCAGCTGGCCACCACCGCCAAGGTGGCGCGTCACGTCCCCAATGCCCGGCAGGCACGGATGAGTAACTTGCCCAAGGGTGCTAGATCGGTCGGGGCCCTCGACCCTCCCGGGGCCCCGACCGAGGCATCCGCGCTACGTACTCCCCAGGGCGGCCGCTACGAGGTGGACCCTATGGCTGCGACTGCGATGCGGTTGGGACGTGCACGCGCCATCGGCCCACTCCATTTGCAGTCAGGTGCGGGGGGTTCGGGCCCGCGAACGTATCGCCTTGCATCATGTGAACCTTGAGGAGACCACGGTCACACCCTTGACCTTGCGACCAGCTCGAGGCGGGGGCTGTCCGACTCCCTGGCCGCCGAGGCGCGGTTCCCCGCGGCACCCCTTGGCAACGGCAACCTACGAAAGGGTTCTCGAAACGCTCGGTCCTAGACGCATTCCACAATTTTCTGAAGCGGTGTCCGCAAACGAGTGACACCCTCATGGGTGACATTTTTTGGGCGCTTGCTTTGCGGGTGGCAACCACATGCCCCGATTAGGCGGGGGGCGTCGCGCGTGTCGATTTTGGCGTATGATCGTAGCGTGGGCGGTGCGACCCTTGCCGAGGCCACGGCCTGATTTTCATTATGTGTCAAGGGCCGGCGTTGACCGGGATTGAGAGTCAGGTTGTTTAAGGGCCGCATGCCTTCCTGTTTCGGGTGTTGAGGGGAGCCTCCTGAATGAGCGGATCGACACTGGTCGTCGCACGACCGCCGGTAAACAACTGCGTGCAGCTGGCTGCGATCCTTCCCGGCGGGACCCATTGTGACCGCCGGCTCGCAAGGTCCTTCAGGTCCGGGAGTGCGGTGACCCGGTTGTGATGTCGCTCTGTCGGTTCTCGTTTCAAGCGGGCCTGCAGCAACCCGCTCCAGGGGTATGCCCGCCCACATCGATGTTGGGGCTTTCCTTGAGGATGGCAAGCCTCGTCCGAGCGCTGGTCGCTGTCCGCTTTGCGGCGCGGCGCGAGTCCGGGAAGTTGTTGGGAGCTGGGTTGTTGTGATCGCACCCAAGAGAAGTCACTCAGGGGTGTCCGGCCTGACCCCCTCGCTGGTTGCAGCTCGACGCGCCGGACGTCGCAACGACACCGGCATATCCAGTCACGGACAAGCGTCGGACCCTTCTGGCGATGCCGGAGTGCTCCAAGCTCAGCTCGCGGCCACCCAGGCGCTGCTTAAAGCAGAATCGGGCCCCGAGGTGCGTACGATTGTGTGGACCCTGGTTCACGCCCTTGGAGGAAAGATGACCCCGGCGCGGGGGGCTGATCCCGCGACGGTCCTCCCGATAGATCTTTCACTGGGTCTGGCGGAGCCCATGCTGCCGCTCGCGGCGCCGGCCAGCGAGGCCGAGGTCCGCATCCGGGAGGTACTACCCGGTTTCCTGGACTCGGCAAGGTTGGTGCTCTCCAGGATTCACGCCACCAACCGACGGGACAAGGAGGCCAGCCGTGACCAACTCACCGGTCTGCTGACACGGCGAGCCTGGATGCGACGACTCGCCGCGGCGGTACCCGGGGACAGCGTCTGCCTCATTGACTTGGATCACTTCAAAGCCGTGAACGACACCGGCGGTCACGCTGCCGGTGATGCCCTGCTGCGTGCAATCGGCCAGGTCGTTTTGGGGGCATTCCGAACCGGCGACTCCTGCGGACGTTACGGCGGGGACGAACTCGTCTGCCTGACACAGGCATTCTCCGCCCAGGATCTTTTTCGCAGGTGTGAAGATCTCCGGCAGACCTGGGAGGCGGGGAGACCCCCGGCCGGAGCCGACGTGGGATTGTCCATAGGCGTCGCCGAGGTCCGCGAGAGCGGCGGTCTAACGGCGCTTCAGGCGGCCGATGCAGCGATGTACCGAGCCAAGGGTGCCGGACGCAACCAGACCGTACTCGCCTCCAACGGTGACTATCACGCATGGAGCGACTGATGACCCCAGTTGCCGACCCCGCCGCCGACTACTTTCAAGCGATCCAGACGTTCGACCCTTACCGGGCCACCAACGTTGTGCTTGAACTCCTGGATCAAGCCACACCCATGCAGAACATCACCGAGGAAGTCCTCGCCCCGGCACAGGTCCGCGTCGGTCACTTGTGGGAGTCAGGGGTCTGGTCCGTTGCCGACGAACACGCAGCAACCTCGATCACTGAAGGGGCGCTGGCCACCCTCACGCACGCCGCACGACGAAGGCCCGATGCTGGCGCTCGCCACGTCGCGGTGGCTTGTGTGGAAGGTGAATGGCACAGCCTTCCAGCGCGCATGATCGCAGCCGTCACAGAGGCAACAGGCCGAGCGAAAGTCACCATCCTCGGCCCATCCCTGCCTGCGGAACAGCTCCATCGCCGACTGGCGGCCGGGGACATCGACCTGGTCGCACTCTCCTGCACCATGCCGACAAACCTCATCGGCGCAGCGCACTGCATCGCAGCGGCGCACGACGTTAACGTGCCCGTGATCGTAGGCGGCCGCGCATTTGGTGCAAATCCCCTTCGGGCAAGGGCCATCGGCGCCGACGGCTGGACTGAGGACGCCCGGGCACTTCTCGGGACCATACCGCCCATGGCGCGACGAGAACTAACGATCCCGGCCGAAGCCTTGTTTCTCAACGCTCTCGACGAGGACACCCTGACAAGTGCCTACCAGCGGTTGGCGCAGGCCATTCCCATGCTTCGTGATATGCCCTACCCGCAACAGGCTGGGGCTAAGGAAGGTCTGCGCTGGCTAGGGCGATTCAGCGCCAATGCGCTCCTTACCCACGATGCGACCATCCTCGAGGATGCACTCCTCTGGTGCGCCCGGCTCCTACAAGGCAAAATGCCGCCAGAGGCTGTGACGACCTGCGCGCAGATCCTGGCCGAAACCGTCGCATCGCAGTGCAGCGAAGGTGCAGCCATGCTTCGTGACTCAGCCGCCACGGTGGGCGCGAAGCTTCACTGATGGGAGACACGAGATGTCAACGTCGTGAGAATGGAAGCAACCCAAGGCAAGGGCATCCCGCCGACTTCACCTCCGTGCACCTGCGGCCGGTCCGCGCAGTGACTGCTCCTCAGGAACTCGATTTGCCGCGGAGCAGCGGCTGCCATAACCTGCCCGATCCTCACGCACGCTGGATGTCTCGCCGAGCCGCCGGCGGGACGGCGTCCGCTATGCCAATCACATGGCAGCCATACGCTCCCACGACTCGCCAGACATCTACACCTGACCCCAGCCTCCTCATCAGGGTGGCCTCACGGTTCGAGGATGCCGGAACCCTCTCGGTGTGCCTCCGAGCGCCTCAGACCCTGATCAGTGTCCTGAAACTTCTTCCGGGCGAGATGGTCAGGCATAGTCGCTTGACAATCTGGAAAAGGCGCCGCCGCGTTCTTTCGCAGCGCAGGTCTGCGGGCTCATGGATAACATGACCGAAAAAGATAGTACACATTGCGGACCTGTAACCCTTACGGGTGGCACCCGAATGGGGGACATATTCCCCCTCAGTATCGCAGTCCGGAATTGAACCCGCGGAACGGTCTACAATGGGTTCACATTAGGATAGTCTTCAGCTTCCGCTCAGCGGAATTTGGCCCGCGACGAGTTCGGGGCCGGAGCCGGTTGAGCAACGATCGCGTAGTGGTCCGCCTTCCACGGTGTGCCGCGAGTTGCAGTCGTGACCCGGCTACGAGAGGGGGACCACAATGCTATATGCCTCCGTTCTTAACTCGCATGAGGGCAAGCGACCACGCGGCCTTGCGTCGCCCGTCGGAGACATTCCGGAGCGGATGGCCGATCCCAGGACGCCAGGCGGCGAGGCCGTCCGTGGGGGCCTTAGCGACGGGCCAGCTCGATGACAACGGCAGAAAGGGTGCATGCGTCGTCGAGCCGCCCGACCTCGGCCCTGGCAGCTGCGTTGGCTGGATCGCGAATCGTGCCGTTCGATGCACTTCGGGCCTACCCGCTCGATGCCGCGAGTGACGCCCATGCGCTCAAGGCGAACTCAGCGCGATGCAGGCGCTGCTTCGGGCCGAGTCGCCGCCTGAGGTTGCCGCCATCGTTGCCACCCTGGTCCACGATCTGGGCGGCACGTTGGCTCCGACTGGTGACACGAACGCTGCCGCGGCGTTTCCCAATGATGTCCCCATCGACCTTGGTGAGCCGCACCTACCCCTAGCCGAGCCGGGCAGTCTGGAGGCCCTACGCCTTGCGGAGGTCCTGCCCAGGTTCATGGAAGCTGCCCGTGTGGTCCTGTCGCGGATGCACGGGCCGCTGCGGCGATATGAGGAGGGAGCCCGGGACCAGGCAACAGGGTTGCTCACCCGTCGGGCGTGGTTGCGCCGACTTGCTGCGGCTGCACCGGGGGACGGGGTCTGTCTGATCAAGCTTATGGATGAGGAGGCGTTGGGCGACTCAGCGGGGGGTGACAGGGACGTCGTCCTGCGGGCCGTCTCTGCTCTCATGCTGCGAACGTTCCGCCTTGACGATTCCTGTGGCCGTTATGCGGCGGGGGAACTGGCGTGCTTGACTGTCGGCTTTCACGGTGCCGGCCTCAGGGATCGGTGCGAGCAGCTGCAGCGGGCCTGGCGCGTAGACAGCGTCGCCTTCGCTCCTGACGCTCGGCTTCGGATTGAAGTCGCGGACGTCGGACCTCGCGGAGGTGCGGCAGCACTCCGAGCTGCAGAGTTGGCACTACACGGCGGCGGTCAGCCAGGACGCAACGCAGCCGAGTTCGCCTCGCCCGCTGCCTACGCCCAAGTGCGGCGCGCATAAGACCCTGCGACGACCAGCACACGACCACCCCCTATTTCCGCCTTGGGGTCGCCCGGTTCAACGCTCAAGCGCCGCTCTTACAACCCGTGACTCTCGTATGGGTAGGTCAGGGAAACGCCCTGGCTTGCGCACAGGTTCTTCGACCGGGTGGTCCCTGCGTGGTCATGGGCAAAGTCCTAGCTTCTTGCCGCGTTGAGGGCGGCGGTGGCCAAGTGGAAGGGCCCGCTCTTCCACCGTTGCGTGGCAATCATCCTGGCGCGGTGACAGGGGCCTCCACGATCACTCCACGGCGGCTTTCTGTCCGAGGCCGAGAGAGAAGATGGGGTTCATGCCCGCTCGTGCGAGTTGAAGCACTGCCTCGTGAACGGCGCACGTGCTCGACAATGCAGGTGTTCATGCCAGCCCCGAAACATCACCACCGTGACATCCACTTCATGCAAGATGGCGCCAAGCAGTCCGGCCCGTTCTGAGGGCGACGACGCATGGTCGGTGTCGCGAAGGGACGAGCACCGACATGATTGGCGTCCTCAAGCCAGTAGGTGGGCTACCGCCTACTAAGTCAGAGCCAACTGTGATCCGGTTCAACCCGACCGGACTCCCGCTTTCGCGGTGATTAGCCCCCGGGGTGCCGCTTAAGGGCTGCCAGCTTCGGCAACGGCGAAGGCACATGCGGCGGCTACGAAGTGATCACCGTGACTCTTGGTTGACGGTCGTTCGCGGATGGCGATTGGAGGGCGACGAAACTCGTGTCATGGACGCGTTCAAACGCAAGCAGGTGGAGCTTCAGCTGCACCTGACAGCGGGGACGCGCTGCTCACCGACGCCGACCCCGCCAGGATCGGCCAGGTGTTGGGCAACTTGCGTTCGAACGCCCTGCGTCACACCCCGGCCGTCGGCCGGGTGGATGTCGAGGTCACGCCGAACGATGCCTCGGTGAGCTTCGAGGTGACCGACAACGGTGATGGCATAGCGGCTGAGCATGTTGACCGGATCCTCGAACGGTTCTACCGGGTAGACACAGCCCGCGACCCGGAACACGGCGGCACAGAGTGGGTCTGGCAATAAGCCGGGCCATCGCACGAGCACACGGCGGCGAACTCAGCGCTGAAAGCGCCGGCATTGGCTTGGGCACCACGATCACGCTGAGCATGCCCATGGCCGAACGAACTTCAGAGAAACTTCACACCGCACGTTAGGGGACGGTCCTTCAACCGGGCAGGCTGGAGGGACGACCAACGAGAGGCCCCCCTTGCCGAATATCTTTGCCCAACGCCGCCGCATCTCCGGACTGGCTGGGGGTCATGGCTACGCGAAGCTACATGGCAACTCACCCTCCAGGCCGATGGGAATCAATCACGGCATGCGAGATACGATTCCTCCTCGACGCCAGGCCCTCGGCCTTACCATCATGGCCCCAATCCTGGCGCTTGCCCTCGCTGGCTGCTCGGGTTCAGAAGTGGTCGCCACGGACACAAACAACCAGACCCGTGCATCCACCTCGGCAGGGGAGGGCCTTCCCAGCCAGCATGTGCACGGTGTCGCCTTCAACTCCGCCGACGACAAGGTGTATCTCGCCACCCATGACGGCCTGTTCCGTTACGACTCCAGCGGCCCGGTGCGGGTAGGTCCGGTCATCGATCTGATGGGGTTCACTGCGGCCGAGCCTGGACACTTCTACTCCTCTGGCCACCCCGGCGTGGGCGTGGACATGCCCAACCCCGTGGGTCTGATCGAGTCCACCGACGCAGGCCAGACCTGGACAGCCCTCTCGCGGGCAGGGCAGACCGACTTCCACGCGCTCACCGCCTCCCGAACTGGGGTCCTGGGTGTAGACGGAGCAGGAGTCGTGGCCAGCCCTGATGGGCGGAACTGGATCAACCTTCAACCGCCCGTCGCAGTCCATGCCATAGCCGTGTCACCAGACGGGGCAACCGTAGTTGCCACAAGCCAGTCGGGGCCTGCACGCTCGAGCGATGGCGGCACGACCTGGATGGTCCAGCCGGAGGCGCCGCTCCTGCAGCTCGTACACTTCGCGGACAATCAGAAGGCAGTCGGCGTCGCACCGGACGGCAGGGTCTATCTCAGCGACAACGCAGGAGCAACCTGGGACCCTCGGGGCACCGTCGGCGCACCGCCGCAGGCAGTCACCGCACGCCCACAACCGGACGGGCAACTTGAGATCCTCGTCGTCACTGCCACCGCTCTTCGGCGATCAACCAACGGCGGATCCTCGTTCACCGACTGACCCCCGGCGACTGCCTTTACGGTGACAGGACCGCCGCATCCCCCGGCCACGCGGATATGGCTCTACCGGGGTTAGCTGGCGGGGCTAGCTGTGTCGGTGTGCGAACCGGGCCGGTCTGACGCTGCAGATGATTCGTCCGCCATATCGACCCATTGCGAGTCGCACCCGGGGCAGCGATAGATGATGGCGCCGTCGAGAAGCTGTCCGGTATTGACGGTCCCGCAGGCATCCACACAGGGATTGGAGACAAGATGGCGAATCATGGGCTCCATGGTGCCCCGAGAAGTGGGCTACGCCCACGCTGGATGGCGAGTGCGGGGCCTAACCGGAGCTGCTGTGACGACCCGAAGGCTGGCGCCTGCCGGCGAGCTTGCTCTTCGTTTGCCGAGATCACGAGTTGCCGCTCGCAGCGGATGAATCTTGATCGAATCTACACACAATGCCGTCCGGACGGGCGTGTGCTGCGGGCACTGTTGAGAGGACTGGATCCAGTGAAGGGACGGACGTCTGAGCGGGTGTGAGCCCATCGGAAGTCGCCGCCCTTGCCCCCGATGCACGAAGGAAGCAACCCAGCCCATGAACAGCACCCGTCTTGCCCTGATCGCCGTGGTGCCTGCGGCGCTACTGGCCCTGCTCACAGCATGCGCATCACCCGTCGCCGTTCCAGCGGGGACCACAGCCGCGCCGAGCGTGACCCGGACGACTGACAGCACTGCCAGCCACAACGAATCGGATACCACCTTCGCGCAGATGATGGTGACGCATCACGAGGGGGCGATCGAGATGGCTGCTCTCGCCGAGACGAAAGGAAGCAGCAGCGAGGTCCGCAACCTTGCTGGCCGAATCAGGGCTGCACAAGGCCCGGAGATCGAGCAGATGCGGGGCTGGCTGAAGGATTGGGGCGAACCCGCACCAGAGGACTCCGACATGGGCGGGATGGGTCACGAGGGAATGGACATGGGCGGCCTGGATCAGCAAGCCGCGATGGACGAACTGACGAAGCAGAATGGCGAGGCGTTCGACAAGGCGTTCCTCACCTTGATGATTCAGCACCACCAGGGTGCGCTGACAATGGCCAACCAGGAAGTCGCCACCGGCGCGAACACAGAAGCAGTCGCACTGGCGGAGTCGATCATCGCTGCCCAGCAGAAGGAGATCGCCGAAATGCAGGCCCTCTCCTGAGTGGCTCGACCACCCCTCGTTCTGTTCCGCCGACCCCTGGAACACGGCCCGCTTGTGCTCAGCCATACTCCCGTATTGAGATACCCATGCATGGGGGTATCGGCAGAACCCGGTCCCGGTGGGCGTGACTCCTCCAATCCCGCCCTCTGGCGCAGAACCACATCGAAACTTCATCGAAACCGGCACTAGCACACCACCCGCCCACGCGACCCTTGAGGGAGAAGCAAGCGATTCCCGCCGAGTCCAGGACAAAACGATGATCCCAAGTAAGGCCCGTCACCAACAGCGTGCGCCCAGGAATGCAGGGCAGCAGATCGCTTCCGTGCTTGCGGCGTCGATCTCCGCCTTGATCCTCACAACACTGGGTGCACCGGCAGCGCTCGCTGATCCCGCTGGCTACCCGGCGCAGGGCCCGTCAGCGGGGGCGACCGCCACGCCCGATCCCCACGCATCAATGACGGGCATGGATCCGGACATGCCGGGTATGTCGCACGACGAGACGCCGGGCATGGATCCGGACATGCCGGGTATGTCGCACGACGAGACGCCGGGCATGGATCCGGACATGCCGGGAATGTCGCACGACGAGACGCCGGGCATGGATCCGGACATGCCGGGAATGAGCGGGGCCGGTTCGGCACACCAGCATGGCGCAGCCACAGGGTCCGAAGCCCGTCCCCAGGCCGCCGTGGTCGGAACCTTTGTCTTGTTCAACGCTGGCGTCCTCCTGACTGCAGGGCTGATGCGGCGTCGGGCAAAGCTCACCGCTTCCGCCAAGACATCCCGGTCCTCCGGGCCGACGAAGTAACCCCGACCTCGCCTCAGCCAGAGAGACCACACCGTGCCAACCTCGCTCTCCATCACCCCCAAGGGCCGCACCGGACCCGATGTCGATCCCGACGTCACCCCTGACCTTCCGCCCGCCCCGCCGGGGCGTGACCTGATGAAGATCCCGCTGGTGGCCAAAGTCATGCGCAGCAGGTGGTACCCGGGCGTGCTCCAGGTGCCGGTTGCGGGGATCTTCGGGCTGGTGGCCTACCAGTTGCTGGCTGGCCCGGTGACTGCCGAGAGGAATCCCGGCACGGCGTTGATGTGGGTGCTGTGGTGGCCGGTGCTCCCGATCAGTTTCGTGCTTCTTGGCCGGTTCTGGTGTGCGGTTTGCCCGTTCGGTGCGCTGTCGGACTTCGTCCAGAAGATCGTGGGTGTCAACCGGCCGGTGCCGAGGTTCCTGAAGCTGTACGGCCTGTGGATCATTGACGCCCAGTTCCTTGCGATCACGTGGAGCGACCACGTCTGGGGGATCGTGGAGTCACCGTGGGGGTCGGGTGTGCTGCTGCTGCTCCTCACGACCGGCGTGATCCTCTCGGGGGCGTTCTTCCAGCGGCGCACCTTCTGCCGCTACCTGTGTTTCCTCGGCGGGCTGTGCAGCAACTACTCCCGCAGCAGCGTGGTCGGGCTCAAGGCTGACACCAGCATCTGCGCAACGTGCAAGGCCAAGGCTGCCTGCTACAACGGCCTGCACTCCTCGCACGCACTGGCCGCACTTCAGGCCGGCAAACACGTGATCTGCGAGAAGCCCATGGCGGTCACGCTTGACGAAGCTGAAGCCATGCATGAGGCGGCGACTCGGTCGGGCCTGGTCGCGGCGCTGTGCTACAACCAGCGGTTCTACCCGCAGGTCCACCAAGTTGCAGAAGTCATTGCGAACGGCGGCATCGGCACGCCGCACCTGGTCCACGGCCGGTACCTGCAGGACTGGCTCTTGCTCGCGACCGACTGGAACTGGCGCCTCGACCCCGCACTGGGCGGACCCTTGCGCGCGGTGGCCGACATCGGCAGTCACTGGCTCGATGCTGCTCAGTTCGTGGTGGGAAGCCCCATCGTTGAAGTGTTCGCCGAACTCCACATCCTGCACCACCACAGGGAACGGCCACCATCCAACCCGGCGACCTTCACCGCGACCACTCCCAGCGGTGGCAGCATGTCGCCGGTGACGAGCGAGGATTCAGCAGTCATCCTGCTCCACTTTGCGAACGGTTGCCGAGGCTCGCTGCTCGTTTCGCAGGTCTCGGCAGGACACAAGAACTTGATGGACCTGGAGGTGGACGGGACCAACGGCTCCCTCCGGTGGAACTCCCAGGAGCCCGACGTTCTGGTCCATGGCAGCAGAACCGACGGCAACACCCTCACCTTCCGAGATCCCGCCACACTGGAGCCCAGCGCAAAGGCCATCACCTTCTACCCCGGTGGACACATCGAGGGCTTCGGCGAAACCTTCCGCGGCCTCTTCGAACGCGTCTACGCCGATGTGGCGTCCGGCCGGCGACCAACCAGGCCGGCCTACCCGACCTTCGCAGACGGCGTGCGCTCCCTCGCGATCGAAGCTGCCGTACTCCAGAGCCACACCAGCGGCAGATGGACGCCGGTGGCCCAGGGATCGCCGGTCCGGGAACGCACCGTCGAACCGACGCTCACCCGAGTCGGAGGCTGAAACCGGTGACCGAAGCCGTCTGGACCTCATTCGCCGGCATCGCGCTCGCCGTTGGCCTTTCCCTTGTCATGGGGCTGGAGCGGGAGTTCCACGCCAAGGCCGCCGGCATGCGCACCTACACGCTGGTCGGCATGGGATCCGCCCTCTACACCGTCATCTCGAAGTACGGCTTCATCGACAGCGTGGCCGGTGACTGGTCACGTTTCGACGGCTCGCGGGTGGCGGCCCAGGTCGTCACCGGCATCGGCTTCCTCGGAGCGGGGCTCATCTTCGTGCGACGAGACGCCGTGCACGGGCTCACCACCGCCGCGGGCATCTGGTTCGTTGCAGCCGTCGGCATGGCTGCCGGCGCCGGCATGTACGTACTGGCCACCGCCGTGACCGCTCTCTACCTTTGCGTCATGGTCGGCATCAGGCCGATCTCACACCGGATGCCCCATGCCTCATCGACCTCGCGAACCGTCGCCGTTCGGTACCTCGACGGGCACGGCGTATTGCGCCACATCATGGAGACCATCAGCCGCGAGGGACTGAAGGTGGTCGACGTCGAGATCCTCAACCTGTCAGTGCAAGGCGACGGTCGGGCGGTGCAGGAGGTCCAGATCGGGTTGGAGGGCTCACCGTACTCCGTGAGACACGTCGACCAATCGTTGTGGGTCATACCAGGTGTGGAAGAGGTAGGGCGAGCAACCACATCTCCGGACAATGTCCACGACTAAAGGCGAACAGCTGGCCATTCCGGTCACCTCCTTCGCCTCCTCCCGCTGGCCTTTTCGGGCCGTCGAGGTGAGTCGACTGAGGGGCCGAGTGCTACGCGGACCGCTTGAGGCGCGGCGATCACCCGACGCCGCGTGGGTTTGGGCAGAGAATGGCGGGCGAGAGGAGTTGAAGGTCTCGCGGCACGCGAGCGAACTGTCTGCTGACAAGGGCTTTCGTGCGACTTCGAACGGTGGCGAGGACGCCCGTGG
>Ga0366815_1006_pt1 | contig 53244 bp, 43 predicted proteins | sample TotcelN113001K14_FD_207025 | JGI IMG/M metagenome (GOLD analysis project Ga0366815, IMG submission 207025) | Enriched cells from coal bed in the Powder River Basin, Montana, United States - Total cells N11 rep3 HSBNCT.N11.300.1.K14 ...
GATAGAGGCTTGTTGCTACGATTTAAAGCAGCCCCTGACAAATTTTACCTAAACACCGGTTTTTAAAAGAAATTTGAGCATCTGTTCATAGGGGAGCCGGTTCAAGGCGTCCTGAAAAACAACTAAGGAATCCTGTACAAGGAGAAGCAAGTTTGGATTTTGATCTGAAATCGCTGTTCGGCACCAAAACCCCGCCCCTTATCGGAGTGGATATCAGTACGTCCGGAATCAAGCTCGTAGAGTTATCCATGAATGACAAAGGCGTCGTGCAGCTCGAGTGTTTTGCTTCGGAGCCGATTCCGCGCGGCGCCATCGTGGATGGCGGCATAGAGAATCTGGAGCAGGTTTCCGACGCGCTGCAGCTTGCCTGGAGGAAAAGCGGGACAAACGTTAAAAATGTCGCTTTGGCTATGCCTTCCGCTGCCGTAATCACGAAAAAAGTTGTCATGCCCGATGACCTTTCCGAAGAGGAGATGTCGTTCCAGGTTGAATCGGAGGCCCGGCAGTACATACCGTTCGGTCTGGATGAAGTCAACCTTGATTACTATAAAATCGGCCCTTCCCATGCCTCGCCGGGCGACGCCGACGTCATGCTGGCAGCCGCGCGCAAGGAAAAGGTGGAAGACCGGATCGCAATCGCGGAAAGCGCCGGGCTCAAACCCGTCGTCATGGATATCGAATCCTATGCCGCGCACTCGGCGACCAACCGCGTCGATGCGTTGACGTCCAGGGAAAAGTCGGGCCAGATCGTCGCGCTTTTCAGGATAGGGTCGCTTAGCACGCACCTGTCAGTATTGATCGATGGCGAAGCCGTCTACGAAAGGGAACAGGCTTTCGGCGGCAACCAGTTGACACAGGATATCGTCCGGACCTATGGCCTGGCATATGAAGAGGCCGAGATGAAGAAAAGAGCCGGTTCATTCCCCGAGGATTACCAAAAAACAATCCTGCGTCCGTTCATGGAAAATATCGCCCAGGAAGTAACCAGGGCCATCCAGTTCTTTTTCACTTCCTCTCCTTATACCCGGGTCGATACCATCTATCTTGCCGGCGGCTGCGCCAACATCGACGGCCTTTCCGAACTCATTTCTAGCCGCACGCGTGTAAAGACGTCCGTTATCAATCCGTTCAAGGGGATCGTGCTGGCGACGCGCGTAAAGGAAAAGCTGCTGCACAGCGAGGAGCCCTCTTACCTTGTTGCCTGCGGCCTGGCGATGCGGAGGTTCGACAAATGATCCGCATCAATTTGCTCCCCCACAGGGAGGAGAAGGACAAGCAGCGCAGGAAATCGTTTTACGCTTTGCTGGTGCTGAGTGGCATTTCCGCCTTGCTCATTATTATTTTGTTCGCAGGCTACATGGCGAAGAGAATTTCCGATCAGGGTGAAGTCAACCAGGTGATCAAGACTGAAAATATACGACTCGACGGCCAGATCAAGGAGGTTTCCACGCTGAAGCAGGAAATCCAGGCATTGAAGGCGCGCCAGCAGGCCGTCGAAGATCTGCAGGCCGACCGCAACCAGCCCGTCTATTTGATGAGCGAGCTGGTGCAGCAGACTCCGGAGGGCATCTATCTGCGCGGATTCAAGCAGGACGGCCAGCGCGTCGTTTTAAGCGGTTATGCGCAATCCAACGAGAGGGTTGCGGAATTCCTGCGCAACATCAGCAACAATTCAGCGTGGCTTGAGCGGCCCGACCTGGTCGAGATACGGTCGGTTTCACTTGGGCAAGGCAAGGATGCAAAAAAAGTCTTCGATTTTTCCATCAACGTGGGCATCAAGCGTCCGCGGGACAAGGAACAACCGACTTCCGGCTCCCCTGACGGGAGCGCAGCCAAGGCCGCCGCCAGCGCCGATACGCGCAAACCCTGATTCAGGAGAGAAATTTGCTTAATGGGAAAAAATTTGCCCGGTCCGTGAAAGAGCAGTTCAGCGGCCTGGGGGGGAGGCATCCGGGTCAATGGCCGTTCATTCCCCAGGCGTTTTGCGCGTTGGGCGTACTGGTTGCCGTTCTGGCTGCCGGCTGGTTTCTGTACGGCTCCGGTCAGGTCGATGAATACGATGTGGGCGTACTGGAAGAGGAGAAGCTGAAGGAGGCTTACAAGCAGAAAATCCAGCAGGCCATCAACCTCGATGCGTTGCGCAAGCAAAAGGAACAGGTTGGACAATATGTCGCATCGCTGGAAAAACAGCTTCCCAGCAAGGCTGAAATGGATGCGCTGCTGTCCGACATTAACCAGGCTGGACTTGGCCGGGGGCTGCAATTCGAACTGTTCAAGCCCGGGCAGGTAGTGGCAAAAGAGTATTACGCCGAATTGCCGATTGAGATCAAAATAAAAGGCAACTATCACGACGTTGCTTCCTTTACCAGCGACATTGCAGGGCTGCCGCGCATCGTCACCTTGAACAACATGAATCTGGCCGTTACCAAGGAGGGTTCGTTGATGTTGGAAACCGTTGCCAAGACTTTTCGCTACCTGGATGCGGATGAGGTGGCGGCGCAACGCAAGGCGGCCGCTGAAAAAGACAAGAAAGGGGGCAAGAAATGAACAAGCTTCGCTTTCATGTTCTCTTTATAAGTGTTCTTGCCATTGTGCTGTCCGGTTGTTCCGGTGGCGGGCGTGACGAAGTCAAGCAATGGATGGAGCAGACCAAACAGGAGACCCGGGCTTTTGTTCCCAAGATATCCGAGCCAAAGACGTTCGTTCCATTCGTATACAGCGCGGGCAAGGACGTCGATCCGTTCAACTCGAGCAAGCTGGCGGTCGCCCTGGCCAAGTGGCAGGCGCAGAACAGCAAGGGCATCAGGCCGAATCTGGAGCGACGCCGTGAAGCGCTTGAGCAGTACCCGCTCGATACGGTGAAAATGGTGGGTGTGCTGCAAAAAACGGGTTTGGCTTATGCTGTCCTGCAAGTGGATAAAGTGGTCTTTCAGGCCAAGGTGGGGAATTACGTAGGACAGAATTTGGGCATGATCACCGCGGTAACGGATACCGGCGTCGACATCAAGGAAATTATTCAGGATGCGTCGGGAGAATGGGTTGAGCGCAAGGCCAGACTTGAACTGCAGGAGAGCAAATGATGGAAGCTTTACAAAAACAAGAAAAGAAGTTTGCCGTAGTGTCCGCCTGGTTGCGGCACATCCTGCATCTGTGCGCTGTAGGTTGCCTGGCGCTTGCCGCGGGATCCGCGTCCGCGCAGGAAAACGCGATCGAATCGATCAGTTCCACGCAACAAGGAGCGAGCCTCGTGGTCAGGATTGCGCTGAAGGAGGTTCCGGTCAAGGCTCCGATCGGATTTTCGATTACCAATCCGGCGCGCATTGCCGTTGATTTTTCCTCCACGGTCAATGCAACCGGCAAGACAATTCAAGAAATCGACCAGGGCGGCGTGCGCAACGTCAACATCGTTCAGGCAGGCGACAGGACGCGCCTGGTATTCAACCTTTCGCGCCCGATGATCTATGCCACCGGGGTCGAAGGAAAAATTGTCACCGTTACCTTGGACGGCCCTGCCGCATCGGCGGCGCTCCCTGCATCCCCTGCCGTACCGGCAAACATCAAGCCATCCGCAGCGGCTGCAACGGAGAGGCCGGCCCTGCAATCAATCGATTTCCGAAAAGGGGCCAATAGCGAAGGCCGCATCGTGATCGACCTGCCCAATAACCAGGTTGGCGTTGATGTCCGGCAGGAAGGCAAGAAAATCGTGGCCGACTTCATGAAGACGAGTCTGCCGGATACATTGCGTCGACGACTGGACGTGACCGACTTCGGTACGCCGGTTGCGACCGTCACGACCAGGCAGCAGGGCGAGAACGTCCACATGGTTATTGAAGCGAGGGGGTTGTGGGAGCACAGCGCCTACCAGAGCGACACGCAACTGGTGATCGACGTCAAGCCGATCAAGGAAGACCCGAACAAGCTGACGCAGGGCACGCAAGGATACAAAGGCGAAAAACTGTCGCTTAATTTCCAGAGCGTGGATGTGCGCGCGGTGCTGCAGGTAATCGCGGACTTCACCGGCCTGAACATCATCACCAGCGATAGCGTGAGCGGCAACCTGACCCTGCGCCTGAAAGATGTGCCATGGGATCAGGCTCTCGATATCGTGATGCAGGCCAAGGGCCTCGACATGCGCAAGAATGGAACCGTGCTTTGGATTGCGCCGAAGGACGAACTGCTGACCAAGGAAAAGCTGGAGCTGTATCAAAAAGCGCAGATTGCGGATATCGAGCCCCTGAGGACGGAGGTGTTTCAACTCAACTATCTTAAGGCGGCTGATTTCGCGAAAGTGTTCGGACTGGGCACTACTAGCGGTAAGACCACTATTTTGTCCAAGCGCGGCAATGCTTCATTCGAACCGCGCACCAACAAACTGTTCATTACCGACACACCCACTAAAATAGAGGAAATCCGCAAGCTGTTAATACTGACGGACGTTGCTACAAGGCAGGTCATGATTGAAGCGCGAATCGTAGAGGCAGACGACACGTTCAACAGAAGCCTTGGCGTTAAACTCGGCTTCTCCAGCAGAGGAGGCTCTTACGCCGTTGGCAGCAATTATGCCCAGGTTTCATCTACAACAGCGAGTTCCTCGAATCTGGCAGTCAATCTTCCGGCATCCATTTCAGAGGCGACCGCCAGCACCATCGGCCTGAGCCTGTTTAATTCGAGCGCCACCCGCTTCCTGAACCTGGAATTGTCCGCCTTGGAGGCCGACGGAAAAGGAAAGATCATTTCCAGCCCCCGCGTCGTGACTGCCGATCAGCAAAAAGCGCTGATTGAGCAGGGAGAGGAAATCCCCTACCTGAATGCAACCAGCAGCGGCGCGACTTCAGTTGAATTCAAGAAGGCGACGCTGAAGCTGGAAGTCACGCCGCAGATCACTCCGGACGGCAATGTCATCCTGACAGTCGACGTCAACAAGGACAGTCGCGGCGTAGTAACTTCCGGAGTTCCCGCCATCAATACCAAGCACGTGCAAACAAACGTGCAGGTCGAAAATGGCGGCACGGTTGTGATTGGCGGGATTTTCACGCAAAACGAGAGAAAAGACATTTCACAGGTTCCCCTCCTTGGCGATATTCCTGTACTCGGCAATCTGTTCAAGACGACGGACACCCGCAACGACAAGACGGAACTGCTGATTTTCCTCACGCCTAAAATTATTACGGAAAGTTTGCAGAGTAAATAATATTCAGGCCGGGCCGACGTATAATTATCCGAGTGAGCTAACTAACATGCGCTGACGATCCTTTCGCTTCAGCCGATAGTCAAGGGTGAGGCAGCTTGGATTCTTAATGCATCAGAATATTTTCCTCGTCGGCCTGATGGGCGCCGGCAAGACTACGGTCGGCCGGGCCCTGGCCAAGCGGCTGGGCATGCGCTTTGTCGATTCCGACCATGAGATCGAGGCGCGCACCGGCGCCACCATCCCGCTGATTTTCGAAATCGAGGGCGAGGCCAGCTTCCGCCGGCGCGAGGCCGAGGTGATTCGGGATCTGACCGCTCAGCGGGGGATCGTGCTCGCAACCGGCGGCGGCGCGGTGATCGATCCCGAGAACCGCCAATTCCTGAAAACGCGCGGCACCGTGATCTACCTGCGCGCCAGCGTCAGCAATATCCTCCACCGCACCATGCACGACAGGAACAGGCCCTTGCTGCAGACGCCCGACCCGCGCAGGAAAATCGAGGAACTGACCCAGCAGCGCGAGCCCTACTACCGGGAGATTGCCGATATCGTGATCGATACCGGGCGTCCCAACGTGCTGGCAATGGTGCAGTCGATCATGGCCCAGCTTGTTCCCGGTCGGGATAGAATGCAGGCTGTCCCAAAGCCGGGGCGGCATCAATCCAACCTACGCAAAGAACAAATGACGGAAAAAGCAGCAACCATACATCTTCAGGTCGACTTGGGCGACCGCAGCTATCCGATAGACATCGGCCAGTCGCTGCTGGATGACAGAGACCTGATAGGGCGCAGCATCGCCGGAACCCGCGTCGCGGTCGTCACCAACACCGTGGTCGCGCCGCTTTACCTGGAACGCCTTACGAAATCGCTCGAGGCGGCCGGCAAGCAGGTGGTGCCGATCGTGCTGCCGGACGGCGAGCAGGAAAAGAACTGGGCCAGCCTGATGAAGGTGTTCGACGTGCTGCTGGAGCAGAAATGCGACCGCCAGACCACGCTGGTGGCCTTGGGCGGCGGCGTGATCGGCGACCTGACCGGCTATGCGGCTGCCAGCTACATGCGCGGCGTACCGTTCGTGCAGGTGCCGACCACCCTGCTGGCTCAGGTCGATTCCTCGGTCGGCGGCAAGACCGGCATCAACCATCCGCTCGGCAAGAACATGATCGGCGCTTTCTACCAGCCGCAGGCCGTCATTGCGGATACGACGACGCTGAATACGCTGCCGCTAAGCGAGCTGTCGGCGGGGCTGGCCGAAGTGATCAAGCATGGCGCCATCATCGATGCTGAATTTTTCGGCTGGATCGAGGAAAATATCGGCAAGCTGCTTGCGCGCAATCCGGCTGCGCTCGCCCATGCGATCCAGCGCTCGTGCGAGATCAAGGCCGACGTGGTGCGACAGGACGAGCGGGAAGGCGGACTGCGAGCGATATTGAATTTCGGCCATACGTTCGGGCATGCGATCGAAGCAGGGCTGGGGTTCGGCGAGTGGCTGCATGGCGAGGCTGTCGGGTGCGGCATGGTAATGGCCGCCGACCTGTCGTGGCGCATGGGCCTTCTCGACCGACCGTCGAGGGACCGCATCGAAAAGCTGGTGGAAGCGGCGGGATTGCCCGCCGTTGCGCCGGATCTCGGCGCACAGCGCTGGATCGAGCTGATGCAGGTGGACAAGAAGAGTTCGGGAGGCGAGATCAAGTTCGTCCTGCTGAATCCGCTCGGTAGCGCAATCATCACCGCGGCGCCGCAAGACCTGCTGCTCGCCACGCTCGACGCCTGTACGGAGAGGCGATAGCCAGGCTTTCCCTGTATTACGGTTGAAGCGGAAGGAGCCCGGAGTGAATTCCAGCAGGCGGCGTTAAAAATGCCCGGAGCAACAGGCTAACAGCTTGTGTCCGTTGCGATATGTCTGTCATGTCGGGAATAAATTTTCCCGGCGCTCGCAACGGCGGCCGTACGTTTAAAATGGATGCAGCCACCATATTCCATATAGGGTCATCATGAAATCCGCACTTGCTCCCTACGCCGCGCATTCGGCACTCTCCCGCGGCCGCCGCCATGCCGAACCGCTTTCAGTTTCACGTTCGGAATTCCAGCGCGACCGCGACCGCATCATCCATTGCTCCGCATTCCGGCGGCTCGAATACAAGACCCAGGTATTCGTCAATCACGAAGGCGACCTGTTCCGCACGCGCCTCACGCACAGCCTGGAAGTGGCGCAGATCGCCCGCTCGATCGCCCGCAACCTGTCGCTGAACGAGGATCTGGTCGAAGCCATTTCCCTTGCGCACGACCTCGGCCACACGCCGTTCGGCCATGCCGGACAGGACGCGCTGAACGATTGCATGAAGGGGCATGGCGGCTTCGAGCATAATTTGCAGAGCCTGCGTGTGGTCGATGTGCTTGAAGACCGCTACGGCTCATTCGACGGCCTGAACCTGACGTTCGAGACGCGCGAAGGCATACTGAAGCACTGCTCCCTTGAAAACGCCAGGCTGCTCGGCGATGTCGGGCAGCGCTTTCTGGAAGGTAGGCAGCCGACCCTGGAAGCGCAACTGGCGAATCTGGCCGATGAAATCGCCTACAACAACCACGATATCGACGACGGCCTGCGCTCCGGCCTGATAACGACAGCGCAAATGGACGGGATCGACCTGTACGCCCGTCCCCGGCACGAGGTGGAACAGACGTATCCCGGCATCAGCGGACGCCGCGCGATCCATGAGACCGTGCGCCGCATGATCAATGCGCTGATCATCGACGTGATCCGGACTTCGACCGAGCGCATCGCCGATGCGCGGCCGGGCAACCTTGACGACGTGCGCAACGCGCCGGCGCTGATCGCCTTTTCGGACGAGATGCGGGCGGAAGCGGCTGTCCTGAAGAAATTCCTCTACGAGAACCTGTACCGCCATTACCAGGTCAACCGCATGAGCAGCAAGGCGCGCCGCACCCTCGCCATGTTGTTCGAGACCTTTGCGACGGAGCCCAACCTGCTGCCGCCGGACTACCAGGCAAAAAATGGCGATGCCGAAACGCAGATGCGCAATATCGCCGACTATATCGCCGGCATGACCGACCGCTACGCCATGCGCGAATACCGGCGGTTGTTCGACGTCGAGGATATTTAATTGGGTCTGGGCTACTCCAGCATCGGCTGGACGCTGGCGATGCCGATCTGGGCGCTGCCCTCGGCAAGGCGGACGGACACCACTTCCCGAGGATGAAGATTGTTCGGCGAGCGCACGACGCGTCCTTTTCTGTCGGTCACGATCGCATAACCGCGTTCCAGCGTGCGTTGCGGGTTCAGCAGTTCCAATTGCGCCGACAGTGACGACAGCGCCTGGCACTGTCGGCTGATGCGGGATGACATGTGCATGGCGATGCAGCGGCTTTGGGTGAGCACGAGTGCGCGATGCGGCGCCGTATCCGGCAGTTGCGCCTTCAGCCGGGTCTGTAGGTTCGCCAGGCCGAAGCCGGCGGCGGAAACCGGGGCGCGGCCGGCATGCGCCAGGCGCGTGGACAGCGTTTGCAGCTTCAGCCTTTCACGAGAAATGTAAGAGGCCGGGCTGATCAGGCGGCGCGAAAGCCAGTCCATGCTCTGCGCGGCATCGGTCAGTTCGCGTTGCATGGCGCGGGTCAGGCCTCCCCCGTGCGTTTTCAGCAGCGCCTGCCAGTCGGCCTGCGGGCGGGTCGCCAGTTCGGCCGCGCCGGTAGGGGTAGGGGCGCGCAGATCGGCGACGAAGTCGGCAATCGTCACGTCGGTTTCATGTCCTACGCCGGAAATGACCGGAATGCGGCAGGCGGCGATTGCGCGGGCCACCACTTCCTCGTTGAAGCTCCACAAATCCTCGATGCTGCCGCCGCCGCGACAAACCAGCAGCACGTCGCACTCGGCCCTGTCCGAGGCCGTTGCAATCGCGCCGGCGATCTTCGCCGCCGCGCCGTCGCCCTGGACAGGGGTCGGATACAGGATGACCGAGACGTGCGGCGCGCGCCTTGCCAGCGTGGTCAATATGTCGCGCAGCGCCGCCGCCTGCAGGCTGGTGACGATGCCGACGGTGCGGGCAAAGACCGGCAGATCGCGCTTGCTTTCCGGATCGAACAGCCCTTCGGCGGCCAGCTTTTCCTTCAGACGCAGGAATGCCTCGTACAGGTTGCCGACTCCGGCCCGCCGTATAGCCTCGACGTTGATCTGGTACTCGCCGCGCGCCGCATACAGCGTCACGGTTGCGCGCACTTCGACCTTGTCGCCGTTGCGCGCGACGAAACTGGCCAGTTGCGCCCGGCCGCGAAACATCACGGCGCGAACCTGCGCCGCATCGTCCTTTAGCGTGAAGTACCAGTGGCCGGATGCGGCGCAGGTAAAGTTCGATACTTCGCCGGAAATCCAGCTCAGCGTAAAAGTGCGCTCCAGCAGCTTGGCAACGGCCTGATTCAGCGCCGAAACTGACAGGACGGAGGGTAAAACAGTACCAGTATGCGTCGAAGACTCAGTATTCATGCGGGTTTCCACGAGCAGACTGTCCACAGTCCCCAAAATTAGCTTTGTACATGTAAATTATTGCTGAGCGAATATGAAATTGTATAAGTATATGAATTTAAAGATAAATATAATAAATATTGCATCATCATAACAAATAGCTTTGCCGTGGAATAATTTAAACTAAGATTTGCCGAAATTATTCACAAAGTTATCCACAGAGACTAAAAAATAATATTGCGTTAAATAATGAATAGTTTCTTTTAGTACATTCAATTCACTCTCGGGAACACCAGTGTATATCATGCGGAAAATATCGGGCAACTAAGATGCCTATCAAATAAGCAAAAAATGCCGCTACAGTTGGCATCTTTAATAATTACAAAATGTTTCTCACAAGGGGAAATTACTCGTGAAAAGAAAACGCCCCGAGATCGGGGCGTTCTTTAAAGACTAGATAAGAGTCTTAGCTGCAGTTACCTGGCTTGTATTTTGCATCCAGATCGCTGGAACAGGCCCACAAGCCAGTATCAGCAGCTCTTGTCCAAGTAATTTTCTTGCCGTTAAATTTAGTCGCATTGCCGCCCTTTGCCGTACACTCAATGACAGTGGTTCCAGTAAGAGCTACGTTACAGTAAGTTGTTGCGGCAGGAATGCCAATGAACCCTTTATCAGCAGCTGTAGTGGAAGGCGTATCGCCTTGGTTGACGGCTATCTCGAAACCTGCCTTGCCGGGAGTGATTTCAGACAAAGCGGAAGCGGCCTGGCCTTTGACCACATAGTCTTGATAGGCGGGGATTGCCACTGCAGCTAAAATGCCGATAATCGCAACCACGATCATCAATTCGATCAGCGTAAAGCCGTGCTGAGCGCGTTTAATCATTTTCATCGATTTCATAATTTCTCCTAAGGATAAAATTGGCAGTCTCTTTCTGCCATGTATCTCTTTACAGCACGGACCGTGCCAGGCCTGAAAATCCGCAATTGTGGGGCTGGATAGAAAATTCTGACGTCTATTGCTGAGAATTATTGTTTTGTTTTGACAATTTCTGTCAGTCAATGCGGAAAATTGCCGGTGCGAAATCGAGCAGGCTGTGTATTTGGCTCTTTATTCTTAGAATTAGGAAAAGCCGCAGTTGCGTGGACGCGGGGCTGCGACAGCGAAGGAATTGTTGCCGCTCTTGTTTTGACTGGAATTACGTATTGATATCCTGCGGAAAGCTGTGCCGATAGCGAACCGGATATTTATCTGCGTTCGGGATGGATAGGTTGGCAAGGTATGGCAGCGCCTGAAGCTGTTGTTTCGATCTCAGGCGCGAACCTCTGCTGTACGGGAACATGCCGCCGGATATCGAAAAAGAAGGCAGGCGCTGCACTGCTGCCTCCGCTATTCCGGCATATCTTATTGAGCCTGAAGCACGAACTCGATCCGTATGCCGGACATATCGATCATGTCGCCGCTGGCAAGCGCATGCGTTTCCGCGCCGAGCGGCTGATCGTTCAGCAGGGTCTGGCGTTCGCCTTCCACGTGCCGGATGAAATAGCCGTCGGGGCGGCGGATGAGGGCGGCGAGTTGCACGCCGGCGCGGCCGAGCGTGGTGGTTTCCTTTTCCAGCGTGAGTTCGCGGCCTGCGTTGGCTCCGTTCTGTATCCTCAGCACGGCGCGCCGCTGCGGCTCCGCCGGAGCGGCAGATGCGGAACCGGCCATATCCGTTTCCGCGGACTGGCCCGAGCCGGGTTTGAGTGTCGGGCTGATGAGCGTGCTGGTGTCCTCCAGCGCAGCCGAACCGCGTTTCCTGACATATTGAATACGGTAATTGACCAGGTCGATCACGTCGTTATTCTGCAGGAAATGCTTCTTGACCGGCTGGCCGTTGACGAAGGTGCCGTTGGTGCTGTTCAGGTCTTCGAGAATATGGTCGTTCTGGGACCGGATCACGACGGCGTGCTCGCCGCTGATGGCGCGATTGTCCAGGACGATGTCGTTGTTTGGGCGGCGTCCGATAGTGGTGCGCTCGCCCAATAAGAGCTTCTCCTGCAATACCGCGCCGTCCGCCGATACGATCAGCTTTGCCATCATTTCATTCCCTGTTTTCGTTTGGAGCGGCCAGGATAAGGAACAGCCGGATCCCGCCGGTTCACGCAGCTCCGTATCGGAATGACTATATCAGACACACCCTCTCCGGCGCCACTATTACCGCTCTTGGCGGCGCGATTGCAGCCGCCATTGTTGCGGCCAGACACGTGCCGCATGGCGCGTGCCGGGAAAAACGGAAATGCTAGGCTTTCACTTCCGGCTTGACTGCCCAGCGCGGATAGAATTCGGCAACGGCGGGGCCGTCGCTGCGCAAGGCGTGGCAGCCGTCCAGCTCCCAGGGTCTGCCGTTATCGACTTTCTTGTCAAAGCCGGTCTTGTTGCGGGTTTCGGGTTCGCCAAAAGCAAATGCCTGGACGAGCGCATACGGCAGCACTTCGGCCAGTTCGTTCATGTGCGTGCAGCCTTCCAGGCCGGACAGGCGCTCCTTGATGCCGAGGCGGAACCCCTTCAGCAGGTTAAGGCCTATCAGTTTCCTGTAGTTCTCGTGAATCAGGCTGCAATGGCCTGGGAACGGCTCCTGGTCGAACACGGCTATCGCTTCGACGACGGTTCCCTTGGGGTCGATCGTCAGGCGCAGCCAGAAGTCGTGCACCGGGCGACCGGCCGGAATCATGAAATTGGTGAGCGGGAAATCGTAGGTCTTGACCTCGGTAAAGCGGGCGTCGATGTCCCAGAGTTCGTCTTCGCGTGAAAGTATTTCTATCTGGATGTTGCGGGTATGCTTCAGCTCGCGTGGAGCGGAGGGTGGAGGCAAGGGCATAATGGTTTCATTGGTTGCGGAATTGCAGAAGCGGCGCCAACATCCGACTGTCAATTGCCGCAATCGCCAACAGCCGCATGTGCCTGCTATGATTACCCGATTCTACCACGCCGGCAGCGCTGTTTGAAGGCAAAGGGCTGCATTGACACTATGCCGATTTATCCGTCATGATCGCTCATAATTATCACTATCTACTGTTCATTTATACAGTATAATACTGAACATATAACGCTACATCCCTATCTTGTATTACTCTCTGAAAGGCCCTCATGGACGACAAGAAAACCGTTTCAAACCAGGATAAAGGCAAGGCCCTGGCCGCCGCCCTGGCACAGATCGAAAAGCAGTTCGGCAAGGGATCGGTGATGCGCATGGATGCGGGCGCCGTATTGGAAGAAATACCAGTCGTTTCCACCGGCTCGCTCGGGCTCGACATTGCGCTCGGCGTCGGCGGATTGCCGCGCGGCCGCGTGATCGAAATCTACGGCCCGGAATCGTCCGGCAAGACCACGCTGACCCTGCAAGTGATTGCCGAGATGCAGAAGCTGGGCGGCACCTGCGCCTTCATCGATGCCGAGCACGCGCTCGATGTCACTTATGCGCAGAAGCTCGGCGTCGTCCTGCATGAACTGCTGATCTCGCAACCCGACACGGGCGAGCAGGCGCTTGAAATAACCGATGCGCTGGTGCGTTCCGGCGGCGTTGACCTGATCGTGATCGATTCTGTCGCCGCGCTGACGCCAAGGGCTGAAATCGAAGGCGACATGGGCGATTCGCTGCCCGGTCTGCAAGCGCGATTGATGTCGCAGGCGCTGCGCAAGCTGACCGCCAACATCAACCGCACCAACACCATGGTCATCTTCATCAACCAGATCCGCATGAAGATCGGCGTCATGTTCGGCAATCCCGAAACGACTACCGGCGGCAATGCGCTCAAGTTCTACGCGTCGGTCCGGCTCGACATTCGCCGCACCGGCTCGATCAAGTCGGGCGATGAAGTGGTCGGAAACGAGACACGGGTCAAGGTCGTGAAGAACAAGGTTGCGCCGCCGTTCAAGGAAGCGCACTTCGACATCATGTACGGCGAAGGCACTTCGCGCGAAGGCGAAATCCTCGATCTGGGATCGGACGCCAAGATTGTTGAAAAAGCGGGTTCCTGGTACAGCTACAACGGCGAGCGCATCGGCCAGGGCAAGGACAACGCCCGCAACTACTTGCGCGAGCGCCCGGATCTGTCGCGCGAGATCGAAAACAAGGTGCGCGCTTCCCTCGGCGTGCGCGAACTTCCGCCCGCAGCCAAGGAAGACGTGAAGGCCGCAGCGAAGAAGAGCGCGAAAGAGGGCGAAGAGGAGAAATAAACGGATTTATCCGTTTTCCTCCCCTGTCGCCCGAGCCTGTCTTTTTCCGTATCGGGCTGTAGCGGCAAAGCCGGGGCCGGCGCATTTTCTGCTGTGCGGAATTTGCTCCGGCCCCGCTTTCACGCAAAACTGGCAAGACTATGCAAGGGTATTCAAAATGGCAATCCGGAAGATGCAGAGCAGTTCCGCTGCGCTTCTTAACTCTCCGCAAAGCGAGAAGATCATTCCTCAGGGCAGCGCATGGATGAGACTTTCAAGAAAACGCCGCAAATCAGCCTGAAGGCGCGGGCGTTGCGCTACCTGTCCATGCGCGAACACAGCCGCCAGGAACTGGAGCGCAAGCTTGTCCGCCATGCGCAAGAGGGTGAGGATATCGGGCTCCTGCTCGATTGGCTTGAGTCCAAAAAGATGTTGTCGGATGCCCGCTTTTCAGACTCGCTTCTCCATCGCCGCGCTTCCCGTTTCGGCAATAGCCGCATCCTGCAAGAATTGCAGAGCCACGGCATCCGCGGCGACGCGCTTCAGGATGCGAAAACGAAGCTGGCCGGGGATGAAGCTGCGCGCGCGCTCGAGGTATGGCGCAAGAAGTTCGGGCAAAAGCCGGCCGATGCCTCCGAGCGCGCCAGGCAGATGCGCTTCCTGCAGCAGCGGGGCTTTTCGCTTGACGCCATTCGGGCTGCGATGCGAGCGGAGCAGGATACTGACCTTCAGGATGAATCCGGAGCGCTCTGAGCCGATCCTTTCAGGATGCCGTGTAGCGCTCCGGCAACAGATCTTCCCGTACTCTCTCCATCGTATTGTTCGCCAGCTTCAGGCTTGCCACGAACCCGGCGATTTTATCGGCAGTGCCGGTCGTGTCGCAGCTTCAGCAACTCATGTTGCAGGTTTCGATGCGTCAGGCGGAATAGAATTCGAGAAAGCGAAATTCGAAAGAATATTGTCTGTCGTTCATGGTTTCTTGATTTTGCTGCGAGTTTTCGCCGGTGCCGGTTGCGGCTTCTTGCGATAGACGAAGTACAAAACGATCAGGCCGTAGGCGATCATCGGCAGCGACAGCATCTGCCCTGCGGAAATCGTGACGCCGGCAAACGACACTTCATAATCCGGGATGCGAAAGAACTCGGTAAAGACGCGGGCGCAGCCGTAGAGCAGCATGAACATGGCTTGAACCGCTCCTCTTGGGCGCTCCTTGCGGGCGTAAAGCCACAGCAGCACGAACATGAGCAAGCCGTCGACTAGCGCCTGGTAAAGCGGGGACGGATGGCGCGGCAGTTGATCGACGTTCGGCCAGATCATTGCCCATGGCAGCGACGGGTCGGCGACGCGGCCCGGCAGTTCGGCGTTGATGAAGTTGCCGATGCGTCCTACAGCCTGGCCAAGCGGAACCATCGGCGCAATGAAATCGAGAATATCCAACAGGTTGGTGCCGGCCTTGCGGGCCCAGAAGTACATCGCCACGACCACGCCGAGAAAACCGCCGTGGAACGACATGCCGCCCTTCCAGATGGCAAGCATTTCCAGCGGATGGGAGAAGTAAAAGGCAGGATTGTAGAACAGGATTTCACCGAGCCTGCCGCCGATGATAACTCCCAGCACGCCATAGAAAAGCATGTCGTCCAGGTCTTCCTTGACCCAGCCCGCGGACGCTATGTGCGGCTGCTTGAGGCGTATTCTTCCCAGCCAGATGAATTGCGCGAACGCGACCAGATACATCAATCCATACCAGTGGACTGAAAACGGTCCGATTTTCAGCGCAACGGGGTCGGGAAGCGGATGGATCAGCATGATTCGTCTTTCACAATTATTGCGGCAAAGTTCCCGGGCGCAGCCGGATATCCTGAAGACCTGTCCCGATTAGACTGGCCAGGCTGCGTCCAAGTACGAATTGTGGCACAGGATCGCGTATTTGACACCCGCCTTTGCCCAAGAACCGTCGTTGTCTTTTTTCAAAAAAGGACGCGCATGCCGGCGCGGCAGGTTTCGATTAAGAATAATTTTTACAACGCAATGCGCTGGCGGGCAAACCATTGCAGTGCGGTACTGCCTCCGGTCCGGCTTCGTGTCATAATTAACAGCTGTTAGCGTAATTTTCATGGAGAAAGACAAAATGCCGCAATACCGTTCCCGCACCACAACCCACGGCCGCAACATGGCCGGCGCGCGCGCCTTGTGGCGTGCTACCGGCATGAAGGATGGGGATTTCAACAAGCCGATCATTGCCGTGGTCAATTCCTTCACCCAGTTCGTTCCCGGGCACGTCCACCTGAAAGAGTTGGGCCAGATGGTAGCGCGCGAGATAGAGGCGGTAGGCGGCATTGCGAAGGAATTCAACACGATCGCGCTGTGCGACGGGATTGCGATGGGCCACGGCGGCATGCTGTATTCGCTGCCCTCGCGCGAACTGATCGCCGACTCTGTCGAATACATGGTCAATGCGCACAGCGCCGACGCGATGGTCTGCATTTCAAACTGCGACAAGATCACCCCCGGCATGATGATGGCGGCGCTACGCCTGAACATCCCGACTGTGTTCGTTTCCGGCGGCCCCATGGAAGCGGGAAAGATGATCGACATCATGCACGGCAAGCCGGAAAATGCGCCGAAGAAAATGATCAAGATCGACCTGATCGACGCGATGATCCAGGCAGCCAATCCGGACGTGACCGATGACGAGGTAATGACCTACGAACGCTCGGCCTGTCCTACCTGCGGCTCGTGTTCCGGCATGTTCACCGCGAATTCGATGAATTGCCTGATGGAGGCGCTCGGCCTGGCTTTGCCCGGCAACGGCACGCTGCTGGCCACGCACGCCGACCGCAAGGAACTGTTCCTGCGCGCCGGCCGCACAGCAGTCGAACTGGCCAAGCGCTACTACGAGCAGGACGATCTCTCGGCGCTGCCGCGCAGCATCGCCACCAAGCAGGCGTTCGAGAATGCAATGGCTCTGGACGTGTCGATGGGCGGATCGACCAATACTGTGCTGCATCTACTTGCCGCAGCGCATGAAGCCGGCGTGCATTTCCACATGGGCGACATCGACCGCATCTCGCGCAAAGTTCCCTGTCTGTGCAAGGTTGCGCCCGCCACCCAGGACTATCATATCGAGGACGTGCATCGCGCCGGCGGCATTTTCGGCATTCTGGCCGAGTTGTCGCGTGTTGGCCTGATCAATACCGACGTGCCGACCGTGCATAGCAGGACGCTGGGAGAGGCGATCGGCCGCTTCGACGTCATGAGCACGCAGGATGAAGCCGTGCTCCGGTTGTACAAGGCCGCGCCGGGCGGCGTTTCGACGCAGGTTCCATTCTCGCAGGAAAAGCGCTACGAGGAACTCGATACAGACCGTGTTTCCGGCTGCATCCGCGACAGAGCGCACGCCTATACCCAAGACGGCGGCCTTGCTGTTCTGTACGGCAACATCGCGGAAAACGGCTGCATCGTCAAGGCGGCGGGAGTTGACGAAAGCATCTGGAAGTTCACCGGCAAGGCGCGTGTTTTCGAGAGTCAGGAAGACGCGGTCGAGGCAATCCTGGGCGATGCAGTCCATGCCGGCGACGTGATCATCATTCGCTACGAAGGTCCGAAAGGCGGGCCCGGCATGCAGGAAATGCTGTATCCGACTTCATACATCAAGTCGAAGGGCCTCGGCAAGACCTGCGCGCTCTTCACCGACGGCCGATTTTCCGGCGGCTCGTCCGGTCTCGTGATCGGGCATGCGTCGCCCGAAGCGGCATCGGGCGGAGCGATCGGCCTGGTCGAGGAAGGCGACACCATCGAGATCGACATTCACGAGCGCCGCATTCATCTGAAAGTCAGCGACGCCGAATTGGCCGACCGCCGCCAAAATATGGAGGACAAGGGCGAAAATGCCTGGAAGCCCGTCAAGCGCGAACGAGTCGTGTCACAGGCATTGCAGGCTTATGCTGCGCTGGCGACTTCGGCCGATCGCGGCGCGGTTCGCGATTTGTCGCAGCTGAAAAAATAGCCGTTCCAGCTTGCGGCTGCAAAAACCAGAAATCCCCGGTTGCGAGACCGGGGATTTTTTATTTTCAGCGGTATTCAGCTAAAGCCTTATTTCCCGCCGAAGGTTTTCCTAACGCGTTCCTTGCGTGCTTTTTCGAGCGATTCATCGGCTTGCCGTTTGTCCAGCCCGAACAGCCTTTCGAGAAATTCGAACCAGATGAACGCAACGGCCATCAATCCGACCACCCACCACCAGGACAGGTCGGCAAAAAAACTGACTTCGAAATACTTCAGCGCAGACAAAAGAACGATCGCGATAATCAGGTACATGCAGGCTCTCCGCAATTGGCAAATTCCGACCCATGATACGTGCAGGAAACAAAAAATGGAAACCGGATGTGTGCGAAATTGATACAGGTCGCAGTGCTTCCCGGTGCGATGATACAAGGCGCGCCGGGGTCAGCAGGACATGCGCGCGACGGATAAACGATCCTCGTAGCCGGTGGCTGTTTGTCCTTTCGGCCATACCTGTCCGGATTAGACGGCTTTAGATTTTTATCAAAGGCACCTTAATAATTATTCTCGCCATGCATCAGACGACAAGCGGGTTTGTCTAATGATTCGTGAGAGTTTTTGACTCAGGCATGGATTTTTTCCTTGACCGGCATCGCTTGAGTTCTTTTTACATATAGCCTCGTAATTTGCGGATGAGGGAGAGCGACATGGCTTTTCGACTGTTGCGGGTTTTTATGTTTTCCATTGCGGTGCTTGCGCTAGGTGCATGCGGAGGCGGCGGGGGGGGCGGAACGGCTCGCGGAAGCCTTGAGGTCACAATCAACGGCTTGCCGGCGGGAACCCCTGGCTCTGTTACCGTGACAGGGACCGGCTTCACCCAGACAATCGGAGAGTCGCAAACTCTCACGGATCTGGCTAGCGGAAACTATGTCGTCAAAAGCGGGAACGTGCTCGTAGGAAATACTCTATACAGCCCGCAGCAGGCTAGCCAGAACGTTTCGGTGAGCGCCGCGGCAGTGGGAAGCGTCACCGTGTCGTACAGTACGCAAGGAGCGTTGGCGCTTGCCTTGCAGCCGGTTGTCAGCGGCTTGTCCAGCCCGGTTTATCTGACCGCGCCGAGCGGGGACGATCGCTTGTTCATCGTCGAGCGTTCCGGGCAGATTCGCATCGTGCAAAACGGCGCGTTATTGCCGACTCCTTTTCTTGATATAGCGAGCAGGGTGCTGACCGACGGCGAGCGCGGGCTGCTGTCCATGGCGTTTGATCCGCAATATGCGGCGAACGGCAACTTCTTTGTCTACTTTGCGAACGTTGCCGGCGATATTGAGGTCGATCGCTTTACCGTGTCGTCGGCCGACCCAAACCAGGCCGATCCCCTTTCGGGAACAACCATCATTACGATTCCGCATCCCTCATTCAATAACCACTACGGCGGCTTGCTAAGCTTCGGGCCGGACGGCATGCTTTACTTCGGGACGGGCGATGGCGGAAGCGAGGGCGATCCTTTCGGAAACGCTCAAAATCTCAATTTGCTGCTTGGCAAGTTGCTCAGAATTGATGTGTCTGCGTCAAGCATCGCCGCTCCCTACGTCATTCCACCTGATAATCCATTCGCTTTCCAGGCCGGCAGGCGCTCCGAGATATGGGCTTACGGATTTCGCAATCCCTGGCGCTATGCATTCGATGCGGTGGCCAGCCTTCTCTACATCGCCGATGTAGGCCAGGACCGAATAGAAGAGGTGGATGTGGCAGGAACGGCTCAGGCAGGCCTAAATTACGGATGGAACATCATGGAGGGTTCGCTCTGCTATCCGGGCGATCCCTGCGACAAGCAGGGTCTGACGCTCCCGGTTCTGGAGTATGCGCATGGCACAAACGACAGTAACGGTTGCGCGGTTATTGGCGGCTACGTCTATCGCGGCAGCGCCATCCCCGAATTGCAGGGGCGCTATTTCTATTCGGATCTATGCTCGGGCTGGTTGAAGAGCTTCGTCTATCGCAACGGAACGGCGACGGAACAAGCGCAGTGGAGCGTTTCCAGCTTATCCTCGATCAACTCTTTCGGGCAGGACTCCAACAACGAACTTTACGTACTGACCGGAAACGGCGATGTCTCCCGTATCATCCGGCAATGACCCCGGACCGGAAAGCCTGTTTTTCCGATCCGGCATCATTGCCGGTGCTTATTTACCCATGCCGGTAAAGGCAAAGTTTACCTCGGGCTTGCGGCCTGAAACGATGTCGGCAATCGCTCTCCCTGAACCACACCCCATGGTCCAGCCGAGAGTGCCGTGACCGGTGTTCAGGAAAAGGTTGCCGAATTTCGTCTTGCCGATGTAAGGAACGTTGGACGGCGTCATCGGCCGCAGGCCGGTCCAGAAATTGGGCTGGTCGTAGTCGCAGGCATCGGGGAAAAGCTCGCGCGCGCGGCGGGTAAGCGCTTCGCAACGGACGGTGTTCAGTTCACGGCCGTAGCCGTTCAGCTCGGCAGTGCCACCGACGCGCAACCGGTTGCCCAGACGCGAAAACACGAGCTTGTAGCCGGCGTCGATTAGCGATATGTACGGCGCCGCATCCGGATTCTTGACGGGATAGGTGGCCGAATAGCCTTTTGCCGGGTAGATCATCAGGTTGATGCCGAGCGGCTTAAGGAACGGCGTTGCAAAGCTGCCCATGGTCACCACGAATGCATCCGCGGACAGGACCTCGTGCTGACCGTTCGAATTGATCACTTCGACTCCCGTGATCTTCGCGGATGCGCCCGCACCGGTGGTCAACAGTCGCGTAGCGCTGGTGTTGAAGCGGAAATCCACCCCTTTATCGGCAGCCTTGTCGGCCAGCCCAACCGTAAACGCCCTTGAGTCGCCCGATTCGTCGCTTGGCGTGAAATCGCCGCCGACGATCTTGTCGCGAATCCCGGCAAGCGCCGGTTCAAGCCGGACGACCTCGCTTGCGTCAATCGAGTTGCGGGGGCATCCGAGCGATGTCATCAGCTTGGCGCCGGCCTGGGACGATTCGAAGTCCTGCTGGTCGGTGTAGAAGTGCATGATGCCGCGCGTCAGGCAGTCGTATTCGATACCGGTCTCGGCGCGTACGGCTTGCAGCGTGCTGCGGCTGAAATCGGCCATGGCCATGCATTGCCGAATGTTGTTGGCGGTTCGCGCCGGGGAACACTCGCGCAGAAAGCGCATTCCCCATTGCCACTGCAGCCATTCCGCGCGGAATCGGTACAGCAGCGGCGCATCTTCCTTGCCGAGCCATTTTAGTAGTTTTTTGGGGGCGGACGGGTTGGCCCATGGTTCCGAATGCGAAACGGAAATCTGGCAACCATTGGCAAAAGTGGTTTCCTGCGACGGCCCCGGCTGCCGTTCGATGACGGTAACATCATGTCCGGACTGATGCAGAAACCAGGCCGAAGCGGTGCCAACAATGCCCGCGCCCAATACGATGACTTTCACGATTTTCCTCGTTATTCAAATAAAATAAATGACAGCCGTTGTGATAGCTGAGGCAGCTTCGTCAACTGCCGTCCTTTCTGCCTGTATTTCCTGTTTTGCTTGCGTCGGCTTGCTGCAGGCGCATGATTTCCTGCGATACGGCATGCGAAACCACGACTTCCAGTGTATTTTGCAGGTCGTTTCGAACTTCTTCCGACAATTCCTCGGCCGCCTTTTGCAGTACGCCGGCCAGGCTATCCTTGAGGCTTTGCGCAAGAATAAAACTGATGCGCTCCTGCACAAGTTGCAGGATGCGCTCGCTTAACCGGCTTTCCAGTTCGTCCCACTTCCGTTTGTTCACGACAAAGCTGGGGAATGCAGCCTGATTTTGAATGGCGGCGACGTTCTCCTCTTTGACTGATTCCATCGGCAGTCCGCCGCTGGCGGGCGAAGCGGCGATGATTTCCGTCAGGACCGGAATATGCGAGGTGGATATGGAGTCGGCGCTCATTTGGTGTAGTTAGTTCTCATCATGCTTTCTTTGCCGCTGAGTGGGTCAGCGTATAACCGCGCTGACGATAATGGCCATAGCGCTGGCGTCCTGCTTCGGTGTCGGCGCCGTCGGACGCGACAACCTCGATCATTCGTTCGAACTGCGCGAAGCAGGCCGGAACCGCCGGCGACAGGTTTACCAAAATTTGGTGATGAGGCAGGTCGGCGGCGTCGCTATCGATCAATATTACCGGAGATTGCGATGCGAGTGTTTCGGTAGCTGTTGCGTGCGGCAGAAAGTCCGAGTCCGAAAAAGTCCAGAGCATTTCATCAAGGCTGGCAAGCTGGGCGCGATTTTCCACCAATATGACGATACGGCTGCCCGCAGATGTGGCGAGCGCCTTTCGTACCAGGCGGCAGGTGTAGCCGATCTTGTCAGAAACCTGCGTGTGAAAGTCGATTTTTGTCATGCCGGATTCTTGTCAGCCGTTTATTTTGTGTCAGTTGTCGCGGAAGACGGTGTCGTGGCGGCTGCCGGTTGCGCTTGCGGGAAGCGGTAATTTCCCGGCAAGCGGCTGCTCTCCGGATAGCCTGCGGCTGTCAGGGCATTATTCCATTCTTGTGCATTTAGAGCGTTCAGTCGGGTGCTGCCCACAGACAGGTACGGCAAACGTCCATCACCTCCCGCCTGTTTCAGCGCGGCCATATCGCTATTGGTGGCGATGGATTTTTCGGAAAATGGAATGCCGCGATTTTTCAGAAGGGCGCGCCCATCGTCGCAAGGCCCGCACTGGCTTGCGCTGTAGAGAATAACAGGATGATCGCGGTTCAAGGAAGCGAGCGAGTAGGGCAGGCCGGATTCGGCGCCATCCGTTGACAGCGCCTTTTTCTGCGATTGCCTTGCCGAGGCCGGCGGCGGCATGTCGCTATAGGTCACTTTGCCATTCGCATCGACCCATTTGTACATTTCGGCGTAGGCTGATGCCGTCAACAGCATTGACAATAAAAACAGTTTTGTTTTCATATTGTCGTTCCCTGTGAGTAATTTGTTTAGTCCGCCATGCCATTATGCCGCAACAAGGCGTCGATTTTCGGTTTTCTTCCACGGAAAGCCTCGAAAGACTCCATCGCCGGACGGGAACCGCCAACAGACAGAATTTCTTCCATCAGTTTATCCCCCATTTCCGCAGACAGGATGTTCTCTCCGGCTGTCTGCACTTCTTCAAACGCGCTGTATACATCGGCGGACAGTACTTCCGCCCACTTGTAACTATAGTACCCGGCCCCGTATCCACCTGCAAAAATATGGCTGAACGATTGCAGAAAGCGGTTGAATTCGGGCGGAATCACGACCGCGAACCGAGTGCGCACGTCATCCAGCACATCCTGCACGCTCTTGCTTCCGTTGGGGTCGAAATCGTAGTGCAGGTGCATATCGCACAATGAAAATTCGCTCTGGCGCAGCATTTGAAGGCCGGATTGAAAATTCTTCGCGGCGCTCATCTTGTCGAACAGTTCGCGCGGAAGCGGCGCTCCGGTATCCGCGTGGGCGGTCATGTGTTGCAGCACATCCCATTCCCAGCAGAAATTCTCCAGGAATTGGGACGGCAGTTCAACCGCATCCCATTCGACGCCGGAAATGCCGGAAACGGCGATTTCGCCGATCTGCGTCAGCATGTGATGCAGGCCGTGGCCAAACTCGTGAAAGAGGGTTTCGACGTCCGAGTGCGTGAACAAGGCCGGCTGCATCTTTCCGCCTTTGAGGACCGGCTCGGAAAAATTGCAGGTCAGGTAGGCGATCGGCGTCTGAATCTCTTCCTTCAGTATGCGGCGGCCGCGGGCGTCGTCCATCCAGGCGCCGCCGCGCTTGCCGTTGCGCGCGTACAGGTCGAAGTAGAACTGGCCTATCAATTGGCCGTTCTTCTCGATGCGATAGAATTTGACATCCTTGTGCCAGACCGGCGCGCTGTCGGGCAGAATACTGATTGAAAACAGCGTTTGCGCGACGTGGAACAAGCCGCTGATCGCCTTCGGTTCCGGGAAATATTGCTTCACTTCCTGCTCGGAAAAGGAAAACCGCTGTTCGCGCAATTTTTCCGCCGCGTACGCCATGTCCCAGGCCTGCAGGTCTGCAATGCCGAGTTCATCCTTGGCAAAGCGTTGCAGTTCGGACAGGTCGCGCTCGGCATAGGGCCGCGCTCGCCGGGCAAGGTCTTCCAGAAATGCGATTACCTCTTCGGGGGTCTGGGCCATTTTCGGAACCAGCGACACTTCGGCGTAGTTGCGGTAGCCGAGCAGTTCCGCCTCTTCCCTGCGCAGCCTGAGAATCTCGAGAATGTTGCCGGTGTTGTCCCATGCGGGGTTTGCGCCCAGTTCGGAGGCGCGGGTCGCATAAGCGCGATACATCTTCTCGCGCAGCTCCCGGTTGTCGGCAAACTGCAGGATCGGGAAATAGGAGGGGAAGTGCAGGGTGAACTTGAACCCGGTCTTGCCAGCTTTCTCCGCCGCGGAACGCGCGGCTTGCTTCACGTCGTCCGGCAAGCCGGAAAGATCCGATTCGTTCTCGATCAGCAGCGAATAGTCGTTGGTTGCATCCAGCACATTTTCTGAAAAACGCGTCGACAGAGCAGCCTGCCTTTCCTGTATTTCGGCAAAGCGCTGTTTCTTGTCGTCCGGCAGTTCGGCGCCGCCCAGGCGAAAATCGCGCAACGCATTCTCTATGATTCGCTGGCGCACCGCGGAAAGGGCGGTAAATCCGGCGCTGTCATGCAGTGCCTTGTATTTCTCGAACAGCGCCAGGTTCTGCGACAGCGATGTCCAGAATTCGGTTATTTTTGGCTGGTTCTCGTTGTACGCGGCGCGCAGTTCCGGCGTATCGACGACCGCGTTCATGTGTCCTACGACGCCCCACGCGCGCCCCAATTGTTCGGTACAGTCTTCCAGCGGGACCACGAAATCGTCCCAGCTTGCCTGCAACTCCGGGTTTTCCAGCTGCGCGACGACATCGCGGCAACGATTCAGCAGGGTATCGACTGCGGGCGTTACGTCGGCAGGAGTAATCGCATCAAAGCGTGGAAGTCCGGAAAAGTCGAGCAACGGATTTTGCATGGTGGCCTCAGACAAAAGAATAATCGGGACTCAGTTCATCGGTGGCAGGTCGTGTTCCAGTTGGAATCGGGGCGGGCAAAATGTGCGCTGCAGCGTCAATTTCATCTTTGCAACCCCTCCTGTCCGTGAAGCGGGTTCTAAAGGCGAGAAGACCGGGTTAATGCGTCTTCCCGCCAACTTGATGCATGCTACTTTCTTGCCGCCAGCTTTCTTTCGGCAGCCTCGATGGTATTGACCATCAGCATGGTAATGGTCATGGGGCCGACGCCGCCTGGCACAGGCGTAATGTAGCCTGCCACTTCTTTGGCGTTTGGGAAATCGACATCGCTCCACAGCTTGCCGTTCTCGTCGCGTTCGACGCCGACGTCGATTACCACCGCGCCGGGCCGGATCATGTCGGCGGTGATCAGGTTGCGCTTGCCGGTTGCTGCAATCAAGATATCGGCCAGGCGGGTATGAAAGCTCAGGTCGCGCGTCTTTGAATTGCAAATGGTGACGGTTGCGCCCGCCTGCAGCAGCATCATTGCCATCGGCTTGCCGACAATATTGGAAGCGCCGACGATGACCGCATGCGCGCCGAGAACAGGATAGTCGATGGATTCCAGCATCTTCATCACGCCATAGGGCGTACATGGACGAATCCGCGGACGCCCGGTCATCAGCAAGCCTGCATTGGTCACATTGAAGCAGTCCATGTCCTTTTCGGGGGTGATTGCCTCGATGACCTTGTGCGTATCGATGTGGGCCGGCAATGGCAATTGCACCAGGATGCCGTGAATTTTCGGGTCATTGTTAAGGACGCGGATCCGTTCCAGCAGCGCAGCTTCGCTGAAATCGGCGTCATATTTTTCCATGACCGAAAAAATGCCGTTGTCTTTGCAGGCCTTTTCCTTGTTGATGACATACACCATGGAGGCGGCGCTGTCGCCTACCAGAATGACAGCCAGGCCCGGTTGTTCTCCCTGGGCGGTAAGGGCGGCAGCACGCAGCGCCACATCGGCGCGAATTGACTGGGCAAGAAGGTTTCCGTTGATTATTTGGGCGCTCATGTTGTACGTCAAATTAAAAACTGTTAAAAACAAGATTATATGGCCTACCTGTTTTGTAAGGGATAGATTTGGAAAATCAATAAAAATTATTAATAATCTGCTCTCTTAATTTCACATTATGAAAACTCTATTCATAATTTGAAAGATTTGAATGTTTGTGTCTATAATGCATTATTGTTCTACCGAACGAGGCAAATAGCCTGCTGTTTGCCATTAGCCACAGAGGCGATCCGATACACAATATCAGGGCGCACATTATGGAGAGATGTCCATGTCAGATCAAATTGACTCCGCTTCCCAATCAACTACAAACGACTGGGATGTGCAGGAAACCAACGAGTGGCTTGATGCGCTTGCATCCGTTATAGACAAGGAAGGGCCGGAACGCGCGCATTACCTGATGGAGCGCATGGTCGACCTGGCCCGGCGTCTCGGAACCTACATTCCTTTTTCCAGCAATACAGCTTACGTCAATACGATTCCCCTCAGCATGGAGCAGGGGTCGCCCGGCAATATTGAATATGAGGAGCGGCTGCGCGGGTGGATGCGCTGGAACGCGATGGCTATGGTGGTCCGCGCCAACAAGGGCGGCGACGAACTGGGCGGACATATTTCGTCGTTCACGTCGCTGGCAACTATGTTCGGTACCGGCTTCAACCATTTCTGGCGCGCGCCATCGGAAAACCACGGCGGCGACCTGATCTATCTGCAAGGGCATTCTTCTCCCGGCATTTATGCTCGCGCTTTTTTCGAGGGACGCATCAGCGAGGAGCAGTTGCACAACTTCCGCCGCGAAGTCGACGGCCATGGTTTGCCGTCATATCCGCATCCCAAACTGATGCCCGACTTCTGGCAGTTCCCGACCGTATCGATGGGTCTAGGGCCATTGATGGCAATCTACCAGGCCCGCTTCCTGAAATACCTGCACGCGCGCGGCATAGCCGACACGGCTGACCGCAAGGTATGGGTGTTCTGCGGCGACGGTGAAATGGATGAGCCGGAATCGATGGGCGCCATCAGCATGGCAACCCGGGAAATTCTCGACAACCTGATCATGGTGGTCAACTGCAACCTGCAGCGACTGGACGGGCCCGTGCGCGGCAACGGCAAGATCATCCAGGAACTGGAGGCCGATTTCCGCGGCGCCGGCTGGAATGTGATCAAGGTCATCTGGGGTTCCGAGTGGGACGAATTGCTGGCTCGCGACAAGGACGGCATTCTGAAGACCGTGATGATGGAAACGGTGGATGGCGAATATCAGAATTACAAGGCCAAGGATGGCGCTTATGTGCGCCAGCACTTTTTCGGCAAGCATCCTAAATTGCTGGAAATGGTTTCGCACATGTCGGACGATGAGATCTGGCGACTGACGCGAGGCGGACACGACCCGCAAAAGGTTTATACCGCGTTCAAGGCCGCTCAGGAGCACAAGGGCCAGCCGACCGTGTTGCTGTGCAAGACCGTCAAGGGCTTCGGCATGGGAAAATCCGGCGAAGCGCTCAATACGGCGCACCAGACCAAGAAGCTGGACGAAGAGACGATCCGCGCCATGCGCGACCGTTTTTCGGTGCCGATCCCGGACGATCAATTACACGATATCCCGTTTTTCAAGCCGGCCGAGGACACGCCGGAAATACAATATCTTCATGAGCGCCGCAAGGCTCTGGGCGGATATCTGCCGCACCGCAGGACGCGCTCCGATGAAAATATGCCGGTTCCCGATCTGTCCACATTCCAGCCTGTGCTGGAGCCGACGGCGGCTGGCCGCGAAACATCGACCACGCAAGCTTACGTACGCGTTCTCGGGCTTCTTCTGCGCGACGAAAATCTCGGCAAGCGCATTGTGCCGATCATGGTGGACGAATCGCGCACATTCGGCATGGAGGGCTTGTTCCGCCAGATCGGCATCTTCAGTCATCAGGGGCAGTTGTACGAGCCGGTCGATATCGACCAGGTTATGTACTACCGCGAGGACAAGTCCGGCCAGATTTTGCAGGACGGCATCAACGAAGCCGGCGGCATGGGCTCGTGGATAGCGGCGGCAACATCCTATTCAAGCAACAACCGCGTCATGCTGCCGTTTTATACGTTCTACTCGATGTTCGGCTTCCAGCGCATCGGAGACCTTATCTGGGCTGCGGCCGACATGCGCGCACGCGGCTTCCTGATGGGGGGCACGGCCGGGCGCACCACGCTGAACGGAGAAGGACTGCAGCACGAAGACGGGCATAGTCATCTGATGGCGGCGACGATCCCGAATTGCATGCCGTACGATCCGACCTTTGCGCACGAAGTTGCGGTCATCATTCACGACGGCCTGAAACGCATGATCGAGAGGCAGGAGGACGTGTTCTATTACATCACCGTAATGAACGAGAGTTATCCGCAGCCGGGAATGAAACCAGGCCAGGAGGAAGGCATACTGAAGGGAATGTATCTGCTGCAGGAAGGCGACAAGAAAGCCAAGCAGCGGGTGCAACTGATTGGTTCCGGCACCATTCTTCGCGAAGTCATCGCAGGCGCCGAGCTCTTGAAGAACGACTGGAAAATCGAGTCCGATGTTTGGTCCGCTCCTTCGTTTACAATCGCGGCGCGCGACGGCCATGACGCCGAACGCTGGAATCTGACCCACCCGGCAGGAAAACAGCGTGTGCCCTACATTACCCAATGCCTGCAGGACAAAGCGGGCCCGATCGTGGCATCGACCGATTATATTCGCGCATTCGCCGAGCAAATCCGCGCGTTCATTCCGAAAGGGCGCAGCTATACTGTGCTGGGCACGGATGGGTTCGGACGTTCCGATACCCGCGCCAAACTGCGCCATTTCTTTGAAGTGGATCGGTATTATGTTGCTATTGCCGCATTGAAGGCACTGGCGGACGAGGGTGCAATTCCCAGTTCGACGGTTGAGGCTGCGCTTGCAAAATACGGCATCGATCCCGACAAAGCGAACCCGGTAACCTTATAAAACGATATTTCGAAAAAGCAGGCAAAACAGCCTAAATAAGGAACAGATATGAGTATGGTTGAAGTGAAGGTGCCGGACATAGGGGACTTCAAGGAAGTCGAGGTCATTGAGCTGATGGTGAAGCCAGGGGAGCGGGTTGAGAAAGACCAGTCGCTGGTGATGGTGGAGTCCGACAAGGCGAGCATGGAGATACCGTCGAGCCACGCGGGGATCGTAAAGGAGTTGAAGGTCAAGCTTGGCGACAAGGTAGCGGAAGGGTCGCTGCTGCTGATGCTGGAGACCGAAGGTTCTGCGGAAGAGAAGCCGGCTCCGGCCGCTGCCCCGGCTGCGGCGCTCGCGCCTCAGGCCGCAGTCCAGGCCCCGGCTGCGCCAGCACCCGCACCATCAACGCCAGCACCAGCACCAGTTGCACCGGCCGCTGCTCCCGCAAAGGTCTCGTCAGCTCCTGCGGCGGCCGCGCCGGGCACTGCCGGCTCCCATCCGCATGCCTCGCCCTCGATCCGCAAGTTTGCGCGCGAACTCGGCGTGGATCTCGCCCGCGTTCAAGGCTCCGGCCCCAAAGGCCGCATCCTGCACCAGGATGTACAGAACTTCGTCAAGGCGATAATGGGCGGCGCGGCTGCCGCTCCGGTTGCCGCTGGCGGAACCGGCCGCGGCCTCGACCTGTTGCCGTGGCCGTCGCTCGACTTCAGCAGGTTCGGGTCGACGTCGCTCTTGCCGCTGTCGCGCATCAAGAAAATCAGCGGGCCTAACCTGCACCGCAACTGGGTAATGATTCCGCACGTGACGCAATACGACGATGCCGACGTCACCGAGCTGGAAGCTTTCCGCCGTTCCTCGAATGAACAGGTGAAGCAGGACGGGGTCAAGCTGACCATGCTCGCATTCGTGATCAAGGCCTGCGTCGCCGCCCTGAAAAAATATCCCGAATTCAACTCGTCCCTGGACGAGACGGGAGAAAACCTGATCGTGAAGCAGTACTATCACATCGGTTTTGCCGCCGACACGTCGTATGGGCTGGTCGTTCCTGTGGTCAAGGACGCCGATAAAAAAGGGGTGCTGGAAATCGCCCGCGAAATGGGCGAACTGTCCGCGCAGGCGCGGGACGGCAAGCTGAATCCGTCCGATATGCAGGGGGCAAGCTTTACCATCACGTCGCTGGGCGGCATCGGCGGCACTTATTTCACGCCATTGATCAATGCTCCGGAAGTGGCGATAGTCGGACTGTCGCGTCTGACGATGAAGCCGACTTGGGACGGCAAGCAATTCGTGCCGCGCCTGATTCTGCCCTTGTCGCTGTCGTACGATCACCGCGTGATCGATGGCGCGCAGGGTACGCGATTCACGACTTACCTGGCCGAGGTTCTGGGCGATATGCGCAAGACCCTCCTTTAGAGCATGCGGCGGGCGGCATGGATTGTCGCGTGTCCAGGCAGAAGGTCTTATGGTTTATGGGCGGGAATACCGGCCTGAATAAGGAACAGATATGAGTATGGTTGAAGTGAAGGTGCCGGACATAGGGGACTTCAAGGAAGTCGAGGTCATTGAGCTGATGGTGAAGCCAGGGGAGCGGGTTGAGAAAGACCAGTCGCTGGTGATGGTGGAGTCCGACAAGGCGAGCATGGAGATACCGTCGAGCCACGCGGGGATCGTAAAGGAGTTGAAGGTCAAGCTTGGCGACAAGGTAGCGGAAGGGTCGCTGCTGCTGATGCTGGAGACCGAAGGTTCTGCGGAAGAGAAGCCGGCTCCGGCCGCTGCCCCGGCTGCGGCGCTCGCGCCTCAGGCCGCAGCCCAGGCTCCGGCTCCGGCCAGCTACGCCGGCCAGCATGATTTCGAGTGCGATACAGTCGTGCTGGGCGCTGGTCCCGGTGGATATACCGCCGCTTTCCGGGCGGCCGATCTCGGCCAGAAAGTGATATTGATCGATCGTTATTCGCAACTCGGCGGGGTCTGCCTGAATGTCGGCTGCATCCCGTCCAAAGCCCTGCTGCACGCGGCCAAGGTGATAACCGAAGCCGAGGAAATGAGCCATTGCGGCATTCGAATGGGCAAGCCCGAAATCGACCTTGATTCATTGCGCGACTGGAAAAACGGCGTCGTACGCAAGCTGACTGGCGGCCTGGCGTCGCTGGCGCGCGCCCGACAGGTAAAGGTTTTGCAGGGCATGGGCGCGTTCACCTCGCCGAACACGATCGCGGTCGAAATGGCGGAAGGCGCGAAAACAGTGCGCTTCAAGAACGCGATCATCGCGGCGGGTTCTTCGGCAGTGCAGATTCCGGATTTTCCTCACGGTCACCCCGGGCTGGTCGATTCGACCGGCGCGCTCGAATTGCGCAAAATACCGAAAAAATTGCTGGTGATAGGCGGCGGCATCATTGGGCTGGAAATGGCGTGCGTATACGACGCGCTCGGAGCCAAGGTCACCGTGGTGGAGTTCTCCGACAGCCTGATTCCGGCTGCCGACCGTGACATCGTTCAGCCGATGCAGAAGCGGATTTCGAAGCGGTATGAAGCGATATACCTGAAAACCAAGGTGACCAAGCTGGAAGCAAAGGGCGACAGCCTGGTTGCTGCCTTCGAAGGAGAGAATGCGCCGAAAGAGCCGCAAATTTTCGATATGGTCTTGATGGCGGTCGGCCGCCGCCCGAATGGCCGGCAGGTCGGCGCTGATAAGGCGGGAGTGGTGGTCAACGAGCGCGGCTATATTCCGGTAGACGGACAGCAACGCACCAATGTCCCGCACATTTTTGCGATTGGCGACGTCTGCGGGGAACCCATGCTCGCGCACAAGGCGACTAACGAAGGCAAAGTGGCGGCCGAAGTGATCGCTGGACACAAGGTTGCGTTCGATGCGCTGACGATTCCGTCGGTCGCGTACACCGACCCCGAAATCGCGTGGATGGGGCTGACCGAAACGGATGCGAAGGCAAAAGGCATCGTTTACGAGAAGTCGGTGTTTCCTTGGGGCGCATCCGGCCGCGCGTTGGCGATGGGACGCGAGGACGGCTTGACCAAGCTGTTGTGGGATCCCGCCACCAGGCGTATTCTCGGCGCCGGCATAGTGGGCGTGAATGCGGGAGAGTTGCTGGCGGAGGCCGTGCTGGCGCTGGAAATGGGTGCCGACCTGGATGACCTCGCCCTTACTGTCCACGCCCATCCGACTTTGTCGGAAACGTCGATGTTCGCAGCGGAAGTGGGGCTGGGAAGCATCACCGATATGTATCTGCCTAAAAAGCGGGTATAAACTAATAGTGCGGCTGTGCCGGAAATGTTACAGGCCCGGCGGCAGGAAAATACCCGGAATACGGTTATTTGCGCTATAATTTCAAACTTTTTCCGTATCCAACAATTTTTGGAAATACTTATGGTCGTTATTCGTTTAGCTCGTGGAGGCGCAAAGAAGCGTCCCTTTTTCTATATCATCGCAACCGATTCCCGCAGCCGTCGCGACGGTCGCTTTATCGAGCGTCTGGGTTTTTACAATCCGCTCGCTGCTGCTGGTGAAGAGAGTGTTCGTGTTGCACAGGATCGCCTGAGCTACTGGCAAGGCGTTGGCGCTCAACTGTCGCCGACGGTTGACCGTCTGATCAGCCAGTCCGGCAAAGCCGCCTGAATCTGCCAAAAATGACGGCATCAGGCGTACCGGTGCCCGATGACCTGATTCCCGTCGGCCATGTACTTGGCGCTTTCGGGGTTCAGGGCTGGGTGCGCATCAGGCCTTACTCGCCTGATGCCGGTGCTCTGCTGCAGGTAAGAACATGGTGGGTGGACAAGCCGGAGTTGCACGACATCGACATGTGCCAGGCGAAGCTGCACGGCGATGACCTCGTTGCGCAACTGGTGGGCGTGGCAAGCCGCGATGCGGCTGAAGCGCTTAAGGGCTCTGTGGTGCAGATCTCCCGCCGCCGTTTTCCGGCGTTGGCGGACAATGAGTATTACTGGGTCGATCTTATCGGCCTGGAAGTGGTGAATATGCAGGGCGTGCGGCTCGGCCATGTCAGCGATATGCTGGACAATGGAGCTCATCCGGTTCTTCGCGTAGCCGTGTCGGATAATAACGATGCGGAAAAAGCGCGTGAATTGCTGATTCCGTTTGTCGACCGCTTTGTCAGCACTGTTGATCAGGCAGCAAAAAGAATCACAGTGGACTGGGAGCAGGATTATTAGCCGGTTGCCGGGGTTTCCCCGAACGGTGGTTTAAGGCGTATTCGATGCAGTTTGATGTCATCACGCTCTTTCCGGAGATGTTCGCAGCGCTGACGCAGTCGGGTATTACGCGACGAGCGTTCGAGCAGCAAAAATGCGAACTGACGCTATGGAATCCGCGCGATTTCACAGCAGACCGGCATCGCACCGTGGACGACCGGCCTTACGGAGGCGGTCCGGGCATGGTGATGCTGGCCCAGCCTCTGGACGATGCAATCGGCGCCGCGAAAGCTCGCCAGCATGATCTCGGACTGGCAGTGCCGCGCGTGATCTACCTCTCGCCGCAGGGCCAGTTGCTGACGCACAAGCGCGTAATGCAATTGAAGGAAGAGCCGGGCCTGGTTTTGCTGTGCGGTCGGTATGAAGCGGTGGACCAGCGCTTGCTGGAGCGTTGCGTCGATGAGGAAATCAGCATTGGCGACTTCGTCTTGTCCGGCGGGGAGATACCGGCAATGGCCTTAATGGATGCCGTGATCCGGCAATTGCCCGGCGTGCTGCACGGCGACATGTCGGCAGCGGAAGACAGTTTCGTGGCGGGTACGCTGGATTGCCCGCACTACACGCGGCCGCCGGATTACTGCGGCATGCCGGTGCCGGAAGTGCTGATGGGAGGTCACCACGCCGATATAGTCAAGTGGCGGCGCGAACGGGCGCTGGATGCGACGCAGGAAAAGCGGCCGGATTTGATCGAAAGGGCGCGTTCGGCGGGATTGCTGACTGCGGCTGACGAGAGGTATTTGAGCAGTAAAGATAAGTAGCAGGAAGTAGGCAGTAGGAAGCAAGCAGTGAACGCAAGTTCATATTTTTAACAGCCATCCTCTGTCGGGCACGCACTTGGCAAAAAAACGGTACTATAGCCAAGTGGAAAAGATGCGCCGGCAAGATGGTAATGGGAGCTGAAAATGGATCTGATTCAACAACTCGAGCAAGAAGAAATCGCCCGTCTGGGCAAGAATATTCCCGACTTTGCGCCGGGCGATACCGTGGTCGTTAACGTGAATGTGGTCGAAGGCACGCGCAAGCGCGCCCAGGCTTATGAAGGCGTAGTGATTTCTCGTCGCAACCGCGGCTTGAACTCGAACTTCATCGTTCGCAAGATCTCGTCCGGAGAAGGCGTGGAGCGTACGTTCCAGCTGTATTCGCCGCTGATCGCCTCGGTCGAAGTCAAGCGCCGCGGCGACGTGCGCCGCGCCAAACTGTACTATCTGCGTGATCGCTCCGGCAAATCGGCGCGTATCAAGGAAAAGCTTCCTAGCCGTGGTGCCGCAAAGCAGTCCGCAGAGTAATCGAACGCAGGCTGTGCAAGAGGAAGGGGCGCCGATGGTGTCCCTTTTTCATTTTAAGGAAGAAATCGTGTCAAAGTTGACATTTGATCCGGCACTGGTGGCCGTCGAATCGATACCCGGAGAGCCGGCAATCCATACGGAGAGATTGACTCCCGACTGGATACGCAACCGCTTCTCCACCCCGCCGCACTGGGAACCGGAAATACGGGTGGAGCTCCCCGTCGTTCCGCGCAGGGAGGACTGGGTGCCTGCATCGGTGCTAATCCCGATTGTGGCGCGGACGGACGGGCCGACACTGCTGCTGACGAAGCGGGCCGATCACCTTTATCATCATGGAGGGCAGATCAGTTTTCCGGGGGGCAGGGCCGACGAGGAAGATGCGTCGCGTGTTGCCACCGCGCTTCGTGAATTGGAGGAGGAAGTCGGGCTGCACAGACGGCATGTCGAGGTTGTCGGCACCTTGCCGGATTACCATACCGGGACCGGATTCTGCGTCACGCCGGTCGTATCGATCGTTCAACCGCCGTTCGAGTTGCAGACCGATCCGTTCGAGGTCGCCGAAGCGTTCGAGGTGCCGCTTTCCTTTCTCATGAATGGAACGCACCATCAAATTCGGACTGCGGATTTTCCGAACGGACTGGGCCGGAGGACTTATTATTCGATGCAGTACGAGCAATATTTTATTTGGGGCGCAACGGCAGGAATATTGCGTAATCTGTTTCACTTTCTGCGTGCCTGACGGAGAATCTGCTTCAGGTTTGATTCTCGTGGTTGGCTGCGTTATTGTAGTGACTGTCTGAACTGCAGGGTATCCTCATGGCTTTCTTTTCAATTTTTTGTGCGCTTCTGATTGATCAGTTCAAACCGCTAAGTCCGAATAATCCGGTCTATGCGGCAGTCCGCGTGCTGGCTGACCGCGTCGAGCGATGGTGCAATGCCGGACATGCAAACCATGGCCGAATCGGTTGGGCGCTGATGATGGGCATACTGATTGTCCCTACAATAGTGGTTTACCTGTTGTGCATGAGCATCAGCCCGATAGCCGTTTTTTTGTGGAATACGCTGATCGTCTATCTGACCCTCGGCTTCCAGAATTACAGCCAAGCTTTTTCCTCAATTCAACTGGCGCTTCTCGTGGGCGATGAAGTAAAGGCGCGGGCCTTGCTTGCGGAATGGATCCATGAGGACACCACCGGAATGGATGCGCCCGAGATTACGCGAATCGCTATCGAGAAAGCACTGCTCGCTTCCCATCGCCATGTATTCGGCATATTTTTCTGGTTCCTGTTGCCGTTTGGTCCAGCCGGGGCAATTATCTACCGGGTTTCCGAATATCTGGCGCGGGCATGGAACGAACCGGAGCACATGCGCAACGAGGCATTTGGCCACTTTGCCGCGCGGGCATTTTATTGGATCGATTGGTTGCCGGCGCGTCTGACAGCGGTAGCCTTTGCCGTGGTCGGTAATTTTGAGGACGCAATCTACGCATGGCGCAATTTTGCCGCCCGCTGGGAAAACAAGAATACGGGGATCATCCTTTCTACCGGGGGCGGGGCCATGGGCGCCCGTCTCGGCAGTCCTGTTGAAAAGGCGACGCATGTCTTGCCGGTTGACGTGGCAACGATTGATACGCTGGGTATCGAGGCCGATACCTTGCCTGGCGAAGAGCCGTCAATCCGATTTCTCCAAAGCACGGTGGGGCTGGTGTGGCGCGCTTTGCTTTTGTGGATGCTCCTGCTCCTGCTGTTCTCGATCGCAGTCTGGCTAGGTTGATGGCCGGTTCTGATTCTAGTATTAAATCCGGTATTCGCGGCAGAAGCCTCCGGCAGGTTTCCTGCCCTTGAAGCGTAAAATTAAACTATGGTAACAATTTGCAAAGGCAGCGAGGTCCAAGACCAATTGATGACGGGTCTTTCAGCCGAAGACTGCGCCCGCCTGAACGACGCGCTTTCATTCGCTGAAACAGCCTATGCCGACAAAGTAATCGAAACAGGCCAGCCTGCGATCGATTCCTCGAAAGGCATTGCCGGCATATTGGCCGTACTCAACAGCGATGCGCAAACGCGCATTGCCGGCCTGCTGGCTGAACTGCCCGGGCTGGATGCCACGGCCGCGGAGAAAATCGAGGAGCGCTTCGGTCCGGATGTCGCGGGCCTGATGGACAACATTCGCCAATTGCTGCGCCTGCGTGAACTGACGAGCGGCTTGCAGGAAGTCGGGCGCGGCAAGAATGCGGTGCAGCTAAGAATGGCCCAGGCCGAGACCCTGCGCAAGATGCTGTTGGCGATGGCTTCGGACATGCGCGTAGTCCTGATACGTCTGGCGACCCGTGTTACAACCCTGCGCTATTTCGCCGAGAACAAGCGGCAGGATGACTTTAGCCGCGACTACGCGCGTGAAACGCTCGATTTGTATGCGCCCCTGGCCAATCGCCTCGGAATCTGGCAGATGAAGTGGGAACTCGAAGACCTTTCATTCCGCTTTCTGGAGCCGGAAACATACAAGCAAATCGCCAGAATGCTGGAAGAAAAGCGGATTGAGCGCGAAGAATTCATCAGGAATTCTGTCGCGCGCGTCAAAGCCGAACTGTCCGCGGTCGGAATACAGGCAGAGGTTTCCGGCCGTCCAAAGCATATTTTCAGCATCTGGAACAAGATGCGCGGCAAAGATCTCGATTTTTCCAAGATGCACGACCTGCGCGCGGTCCGGGTCATCGTTCCCGACGTCAAGACATGCTTTGCCGCGCTCGGCGTCGTCCATACGATATGGACGCCCGTGCTGGAGGAATTCGACGATTACATTTCGAGGCCCAAGCCGAACGGCTATCAGTCCCTGCATACCGTCATTACCGCCGAGAACGGCCAGACGCTTGAAGTGCAGATCCGTACTGAGGAAATGCATAACTTTGCCGAGTACGGCGTGGCGGCCCACTGGCGTTACAAGGAAGCGGGCGGATCGAATTTCGCAAGACAGAAATACGATGAAAAGATCTCATGGCTGCGGCAGCTGCTGGCCTGGAAAACCGAGGTGGCCGAGACAGTGGCGGAATCGCAGGATGACAGGCGCGACCTGGTTGAAAAGATCAAGTCCACAACCTTGGACGACCGCATTTATATTCTGACGCCGCATGCGCGCGTAATCGATTTGCCCGCCGGATCCACGCCAATCGATTTCGCCTACCATTTGCACAGCGATGTCGGGCACCGCTGCCGCGGAGCGCGGGTGGACGGCGTCATGGTGCCGTTGAATACAGCGCTGAAAAACGGGCAGACGGTTGAAATCATCACCGCCAAGAGTTCGCCCATGGGCGCGGGGCCATCGCGCGACTGGCTAAGCCCAGGGTATGCCGCCAGCCCGCGTACCCACGCCAAGATTCGCGCATGGTTCAACGCAGTTGAGCATCAGGAGACTGTTGCCGCCGGACGCACCCTGATAGAAAAAACCCTGCAGCGCGAAGGCAAGACCGCGGTCAATCTGGAAGACTTGGCGCGCAAGCTGGGCTTTACCAAAGTCGACGAATTCTTCCTTGCTGTCGGCAAGGATAAATTCAGCCTGCGCAGTGTGGAACAGGCGCTGCACGGCGAAGATGTCGGCAAGGAGACGAAGCCCGATGATATTGTCATCGCGAGAAAGAGCCGGGCGACAAGCGTTGCACAGGGCGCAAAGTCCGGCGTGCTTGTGGTCGGCACCGCTGGCTTGCTTACGCAAATGGCGAAATGCTGCAAACCGGCGCCGCCGGATCCGATTGTCGGATTTGTGACGCGTGGCAAGGGGATATCTATCCATCGCGTCAATTGCAAAAATTTTGCAGAGATGCGGATCAAGTCGCCAGAGCGGGTGATTCAGACGGCTTGGGGCGAACAGGCGCCCGAAACGGTGTTCCCAGTCGATATCTTCGTAATGGCCGGAGACCGGCCCGGCCTGCTGCGGGATGTGTCCGAAATCTTCACCCGTGAAAAAATCAATGTGATCGGCGTGCATACGCAGAGCTCGAAGGGCCAGGCCAGGATGTCCTTTACTGCAGAAATAGCATCCACCGAGCACTTGCAGAAAGCGCTTGGCATGATCCGCGAAGTTGCCGGGGTGCAGGAGGCAAAACGTCAGTAGCTTGTTGCGCATGCCGATTGGCATGCGAGATGTTCGGGGCGGAAGTCTATTGTGCAAATAAAAAGGGACGATAACTCGTCCCTTTTTATTTGCTTGCCGCCTTATGCAAGGTTCATGAATTTACATGGGCGGCAAGCTGGCACTAATGCCGGTTTTATTTGAATTGCCAGGCTCTTACGTAGTTGACTTCGTAGGAGTTGGTTTTGCCGGTCGGCGTGGTGTTGTCTGCCTGGCCGGAAGCGCTGCCATACCAGAGATCCAGCAGGATATACATGCGTTTTGGCATAGTGGCGTTGGCCGTATGAACCAGCTTTCCGTCGAAGTAGAAAGTCAGCTTGTTCGGCTCCCATTTCATGCCGTATTTATGGAACCCCGCCGACAAGTCAGGCGTCGCGACCATCTGGAATATGGATGCAGCGTCCCCGCCGTTAGGCCATGCAGTGGCGCCATAGGCAGTTGGGTGCAGGTTGGAATCCGACCAGCCGCTGTTCGGGCCGCCGCCTGCGTAGGCTTCCATGATGTCGATCTCGGGGTGGGCCGCCTGGTCATGGTTGTACAGCCAGAAAGCGGGCCATGTTCCCTTGCCTACCGGTAGCTTGGCTTCCATTTCGAAATAGCCATAGGTCTGGTAATACTTGCCGTCGGTATCGATGGCACGGTTGAAGAAGTTGCCGGACGCATCTTTTTGCGGCCATATCTTCAGTACGCCGTTTTCAACCGTATAGTTCTTGGTTGCGTTCGAGCTCTCATACCAGATATGGTCGTTCCAGAGGTTGGCGTTGTAACTGTCGAATTCCTCATCGAATGCCAGCGTATACAGCGATGCGTCCTGACCGGTCGGTCCTGCAACCGGTGTTGTTGAATTCGTGCCCGTCCCGCCAGTGGATTGCACGCCTGCAGCTTGCGCGGTTGACGTTGGGGAGGTGGTTGCATCGGGAGTGCCTGAGCCGCCACCACCACAGGATGCGAGAAGAACGGTAAAACTTGCACTCATGATTGCAGATAAGGCAGAATTTCTTTTGGTGAAATAATTCATCAAGTGATCCTTATTTAATTTGAGAATGTAAGGAGTTGGATGTTGATTCACGGAATTAGTTCCACATGGAAACAAATATATTTTTTTAGGGCAATTTTTCCTAATGGAAATCTTGGAAATGACAAGCATGGATATTCCGGGACAGACAGGAATCGAGGTTAACAACAGGGTCAAGGAGTAGGGGGGCAAGTCGATTGACGCAAGCAAGACTTCGCTTGGTGGGTGGGATATGCTGCTAAACTATATGGTCTGATTCATCCTGCCACGATGCGGGATGAGAATCCTGCTGGAAACAGGCAGGAACTGCGGGGGATAAAGGAAAATGAAAAAACTCTTGATGAATAAAATTGTGGTATTTCTTGTCACGCTCCTGGTGGGGCTCGCGGTAACCGTCAACACGGTGATTTCGGAAGGCTTCACCCCCAGCGGAATACGCAACTGGATCATAGATTCCCTGTTTGTCGCGGCCGTGGTGGGGTTTGCCCTGGTCAAATACTTGCAGCACAAAGGCATATGGCCAAAGTCAAGGCGCTGATAAACCGCCGACGTCAGGCATCGGCGTAATCGGCATTACTACTTATTGATTTTGCGACAGGGATTTCGGGGAGATGCCGCAACTGGCCAGGTCGTCGATAATCGGGCAGTCCGCCCTGTTGTCTCCCCGGCAGCAATCAGACATGTGCTGAAGCTGGTCACGAATGGATCGTAACTTTTCAATATCCTGATCAAGCTCAATTATGTACTGCCGCGCCAGCTTTTTTACATCAGCGCTTTTCCGCGTCTTATCTTGCCATAATTCGAGCAGGGTCTTGATCCGCTCCAGCGAAAAGCCCAGGTCGCGTGAGCGTTTGATAAAGCGCAGGGTTTGTATTTCCTTGTCCGTGTACTGGCGATAGCCCGATTCTGTCCGTTCCGCCTTGCCAACCAGTCCGATGCTTTCATAGTAGCGGATCATTTTAGAGGTGACGCCGGACGCTTTGGCTGCATTCCCTATATTCATAGTAATTTCCCCGCTTTATCCAATGGTTTCCATCTGCGGAGAAGCAGCGCGTTTGATACAACGCTCACGCTGCTGAACGCCATGGCGGCACCTGCAATAACCGGATTCAGATATCCGAATGCCGCCAGCGGAATGCCGACAATATTGTAGGCAAAGGCCCAGCCCAGGTTTTGCCAGATCTTGTTGTAGGTTTTTCTGGAGATGTCGATGGCGTCTGCAACAATCACCGGGTCGCTTCGCATCAGCGTGATGCCCGCCGTATGCATGGCAACGTCGGTGCCGCTGGACATCGCGATGCCGACGTCAGCCGCCGCAAGCGCAGGCGCATCGTTGATGCCGTCGCCCACCATCGCAACCTTTCGTCCGTTGCGTTTCAACGTAGATACAAATGCCGCCTTTTCTGCTGGCAGCATTTCCGCTCTGAAGTCTTCAATGCCTGCTGCAGATGCTATCGATCCAGCGCTTCCGGCGTTGTCTCCAGTCAGCATTACCGATGCGACACCCAACTGCGCCAATCGCGCTATCGCTTCTTTAGCCGATTTCTTCACGGTGTCGCCAAACGCCAGAAAGCCTGCCAGCTGCATCTCCTCCGACATCCTGACAGCAAGCCAGGAGATCGTCCTGCCGGCATTCTCATGGTCTGCGGCAGATTCCGCCATGTCGGCTGTCGGCAGGTTCATCTCTTGCATCAGCCGTTTATTCCCGAAATATACCGTCATTCCGTCCAGCTCTGCCTGAACGCCTCGCCCGGGAAGCGATTTGGCGGACAATACCGTCCTTGGCGCTACCCCTTGTCTGTAAGCCTCGTCCTGGACTGCTTTGGCCAAAGGATGGCTGCTGTATTGTTGGGCTGCCGCAGCCAATTCGAGAATGGGCAGCGTCGAGCCCGCCGACCTTTCAATTGCAACTACAATAGGTTTTCCTTCCGTTAGCGTGCCGGTCTTGTCAAAAGCCACTATCTTTACAGCATGAGCGATCTCCAGCGCCTCCGCATCTTTGATGAGGATGCCGTATCGGGCCGCAACGCCCGTTCCGACCATGATGGAGGTCGGCGTCGCAAGACCCAAGGCGCATGGGCACGCAATCACTTGCACTGCGACAGCGTTCAGCAGTGCAAGTTGCCAGTTGCCGGTCACCAGGCCCCAGCCAAGGAATGTCGCTGCTGAAATGAGCAGGACAACCGGAACAAAGACCGCGCTCACTTTGTCGACCAGCCGCTGTATGGGCGCTTTAACTGCCTGGGCGTCTTCGACCAGCCTGATGATTTGCGAAAGCATTGTTTCGCCGCCAACCGCAGTTGCCTCAATAACGAGGAGGCCGTCCGCGTTGACGGCACCCCCTGTTACGGCGTCTCCCGTTGTTTTTGAGACAGGCAGGCTTTCTCCTGTCAGAAGAGATTCGTCAAGGTCGCTGCTGCCTTCCAGGATCGTGCCATCGACCGGAATGCGCTCTCCCGGACGAACGATGACAATGTCTCCGGCCAGCAAATCGGCAACGGCGATTTTCTGTTCCAATCCGTCTTTTCTTACGGTGGCGACCGTGGCGCGTAGCGATTCGAGAGTGCGGATCGCTGCAACGGCCTGATGCTTGGCGCGCTGCTCGAGCCATTTCCCCAGCAGAACTAAGGAAATGATCACCGCCGACGATTCAAAGTAAAGATGGCCAGTATGTCCGCCGCTGGCTAAAAGCAGATAGACGGAAAGCCCATAGGCGGCGCTTGTGCCGATGGCGACGAGCAAGTCCATATTTCCGGCGCGCGCCAGCGCAGCTTTCCATCCCCCTTTGTAGAAGCGGGCGCCAAGCCAGAACTGTATGGGAGTGGCTAATGCAAGCTGCATCCAGCCCGGCAGCATCCAGTTCAGCCCAAACGGCATGACCAGCATGGGAATGACAAGAGGGAGGCTAAGAATGGCCGCCGCCGCTGCCTGCCACCATCCTGGCAGTTCAGTGCTTGCATCGTTAACAGTAATCTCGGCTAATGCCGTGCTTGCGCCGTACCCGGCTTTCTTGATAGCCAGAATCAGTGCTTCCGTATTGATGCCGGACGTAATATTGATGCGCGCTTTATTAGTGGCGAGGTTGACCGCCACATCCCTGACTCCGGGTACATTCATGATGGCCTTCTCAACCCGCGCTATGCACGAAGCGCAGCTCATCCCCGAGATTGAAAGCGAAATGGATTCTTCAGGTACTTCATAGCCGGCATTTTCGACGGCGGCAAACAGGGCTGAGAAGTCAGTGCCGGAACCGGCATGCACGGTCGCTTTCTCTGTCGCAAGATTCACGGATGCCTGTTCCACGCCCGGAAAAGCCGCCAGTATTTTTTCCACGCGGCCGACACAAGACGCGCAGTTCATCCCGTTGACCCTGAAGGTCAGATCCGATGCGGAAGGGGCGGATTGCAAAAAAGTGTTCATTTAGGTTCTTTGGGAAGGATATGCCCAACTATAAACCTTCCAACGATAGTAAGGTCAATGGCGTTCGTAAATAAAATATCCTTGACCTTGCCATTGCTGGAAGGTTTATATTGAGAATCTACTCGCTGGAACCGAATTTATAAGGAGATATATATGTTTGAGTTTACTGTTGCGGATATGAGTTGCGGGCACTGCGTCAGCGCGATTACCAAGGCGGTCAAGGAAGTCGAGCCTCAGGCTGTTGTCGAGGTTGACCTGGCGGCAAAAACAGTCCGTGTCGATGGAACGTCCAATGCTGACGGAATCAGGGATGCAATCAGCCGCGCCGGGTTTACGCCGCTACAGGCAAAATGACCGTATTGCCGCTCATCGTCCTGGTCGATTAATGCCAGATCGATTTGGCAGCTAGCGCATTGCGGGCGGGACGCCTCTACCAAAAGAGGCGGCCTGATAAGGCCGATTCTGCGAAGCGAACAGGAACAGTCCTTCGTTTTCATCAGCAGGACGCAGTGCGTTTACGTCGATGCGCATACAAGCCTGGCTTTTTCTCCTAAGCCAATGTTTGATAAATTTCTTCCTCTTGGGCAAAATGCAGCCGCAATATTGCATCCAGGCTGTATAGGTAGCGTTGTAATTCGTGCAGAGACTCAATCTTTGGCCCGCTGAGAGGAAGCGTCTTTACCAAGCGGCTGATCTGGCGTCCAAGGTTGAAAATCTCCTGGTGTGTCCGGCTCATCGCCGCCATGGGGTCGTCGCCCCCCAAAAGCGTGGACACTACAGGATACACATCGGCCTCGTCTGCCTTTTCATGCGGCAGCAATCTTTGCTGCAACATCGCATCGAGCTCGGACAGGGACTTAACGGCCATATCCGGCGGCATGGTGGCAAGTTGGCCTGCGACAAAGCTCAATTGCTCGAGTACGGGAGCAAGCTGTTCATGGTCGGCGCGCAGATGCCGTTGTTGATCCTCTGTCAGCGTGTAGTGGCTGACCCGGAGCGGCTTGATGCGCAGCGCGCGCAATGCATTCAGTATCGCCAGGACATCGATGATTTCCTGAAGCGCCGCGCCGTACAGCGGCGGCAAATAACCCAGGGCCGCAACCAGCATCGCAAGAATGGATAGCCCCATTCCTATAATGACGCTTTGAACCGCAATCTGTCGTACTTGACGGGCCGTGTTCAAGGCCTCTACAACCCGGTCGAGCCTGTCCACCAAGAGCACGACATCAGCCGCCTCCGAAGACGCTGCCGCCCCGCGCGCGCCCATGGCAATGCCGACATCGGCAACGGCGAGTGCGGGCGCGTCATTGATCCCGTCGCCTACCATGAGCGTCGTTCCCATGGCTCTGCCCGATTCGATGGCCGCGCGCTTTTCCGCAGGCGTTTGTTCCGACCGGACATCGTCGACGCCGATGCTGGCTCCAATGGTTTCCGCAATATCGCGCCTGTCGCCGGTAAGCATCACTATCCGTTCGATGCCGGCACGACGCAGCATCCGCAATGCGCGCGGAGTCTCGAGGCGGATCTGATCCGCCATTTGCAGAGCGCCGATAAGTCTTCCCTCGACTGCCACGAAAACGGCCGATCCGCCTTCCTCGCCGATTTGTTCCAGGAACCGCATTGCCCAATCCGGGGCGTTCGCAGAAGCGGAAACATAATCCCAGGAGCCAATCGCGACGCGTCGGCCATCGACCAGTCCGGACAGCCCGGCGCCGCCTTTCTCGCTGACATCGCCAGGCACCGATAAGGGCAGGCTGCGTTCGCGTGCCGCGGCGACCACTGCCGCAGCGATGACATGTCCCGACATTTGATCGAGGGATGCGGCAATCCTGAGTACTTCTCCCTGGCTGATGTCCGGCTCCGCTTCGATGCGGACCAGGCGGGCGCGTCCGCCGGTCAAGGTGCCGGTCTTGTCGAAAAAAAGGATCTTCGCCTGTGCCAGTTTTTCCAGGGCGCCCCCTCCCTTGATCAGAACACCGCGCCTTGCGCAACTCGACATGCCGGCAACGATGGCTATGGGCACGGCGAGTATCAGAGGACAAGGGGTCGCCACGACAAGCACGGCGAGCGCGCGCACAGGATTCCCGCTCATCAACCATGCCATGCCAGCCAGCGCGAGCGATGCAGGAAGAAACCAAAGCGCATAGCGGTCCGCAAGGCGGGAGGCTGGCGCTTTTGAATTTTGCGCAGCCGCCACAAGCTTGACAATGCCGGCATACGTACTGTCGGCAGAGGTCGATGTCGCTCGCATTTCGAACGGCGCGGCAGCATTCAGCGCACCGCTGCGCAGCAATTCCCCGCTTTTGCGTTCCACTGGCACCGACTCGCCCGTCAGGGCAGATTCGTCAAGAACGGCAAGCGCTGAGGTCAAGGAGCCGTCCACGGGAACGACTTCCCCGCTGCGCACCAGCAAGCGGTCGTATGGCTTGACCATATCGAGGGCGACCTGCACCAGTTCTCCGTCGTCAAATCGATTGGCTGTTTTCGGCGCATTCGCCAGTAATGCAGACATCTCATTGCCAGCGCGCTGTTGCGCGTAATCCTCCAGTGCCCGTCCGCTTGCGAGCATGACCGCAATCAACGCTCCGGTCAGGTACTCGCCCAGCAATATTGCGCCACTGATCGAGAACAAGGCAAGTATGTCGATGCCGGCCTCTCGCCGCATGAGCGAGCGCACTATGCTTCTCAGCAAGATGACCAATGCAGGCAAGGTTCCGGCAATCCATATTTTGCCAGCGAGTTCATGGTTGCCCGACCAGTACAGGCCGGCTCCTCCGATCATGCCTGCGACGGAAGCGATGAGCGTCAGCAAGTTGCCTGACCAGTTGAATTTCATCAGCGGAACCCCGAGATTTGGTGTGGACACTTTATCCAGCGTCCTTTAATGCCTTTTACTTTACCTCAAACTGTTTTAAGGAAGCATAAATAGATGCAAGCCTATGAATTACGGGCATTAATTGCGCTGCCGGTTGGGTTTTTTCGCTGAAATGACCTTGGCATGAGCCCGGTCAAAAGAGCCTTGGTTAAACGATGCAAAATTAATGATGAGCCTTAAGGAGGAATAGGCCAGTCCAATCTCAACCGGAAAAGGAGTAAGAGCATGAGCATTATCAAGAGGGCTACTGCCGCTGCCGTAATTGCTATTCCTATTGCCATGCTGGCGGCATGTGGGGGTGGGGGGGACGGCAGCACTCCTAACACCACTATTCCAGACGGATCCACGACCACTCCCGACCCAACCACGCCTACTCCCACTACCCCTGATCCCACCACTCCGGATCCCACCACTCCGGATCCAGTCGACAACACCGATTACTCAGCACCTCGGGCTTCGTACGCATACATCACGCAAAGAGGGGCTGCCAAAGGATTGGGTAGTATTCTAAAGTGCAAGGTCAGCGAGACCGACGGCGCCTTGTCGGACTGCGCTGATTCAGGCGGAGGAAGTTTCGAAGGCCCCATTTCGCTGACTTTTTCAGGCGGCTATGCATATATTGTCAACAAGCCGGTAGGCGCTGTGGCGTTGGAACACACTTGGTTAGATCCGAATATTGCCCATTCAATATGGAAGTGCTCGGTCGATACTGCCACCGGCGCACTATCCCATTGCGCGGATTCCGGCGCCAACGAGGCCGTCCATATCGACGACTTCTATTCCACTGGCAGCTATGCCTACATGGTGCAGAGATACGGCGACATGATATTGCGGTGCGTGGTTGAGGGAGAAGGAAAAGCAGCCAACTGTACAGGTTTTGCGAACCCTGCCGAATTCGGATTGCATGAGCCGGCCAGCTTTGCTTTCGTCTCAGATCGCTTCTATGTAGCCAATTCCAACATCGATGGCAGCTCCGTATCGATGTGCATGGTCGATGCCGCCAGCGGCGAAATACCTAGCTGTCAGAATGCCAACGCTTCTTCATTCGTCTTTGATCCGGCAGGTGAATACAACGGAGTTCAGCCAACCGGCATTGTGGTCAACGGCCCGACTGCTTACATCGTCTCGAAAGCTAACAAGAATGTAATCAGTTGCACTATCGGCAGCGATGGAAAGTTTACTTCCTGCGTTGAAAATCCACTGACGGGCGTCTCGGTAGACAGCCTGAACCGTATTGCGCTTCAGGGCAGCTATGCCTACATCACCAATAACGCGCAAGCCGCTTCCACTGGATCTGTGATCAAGTGCGAAATCGGCGCGGGCGGCAAATTGAACAATTGCGCGGCAATCCCGGGCCTAAGTTTTGACAGCGGGCTCATAGACGCCGACAGCAACGGCTCTGACATCCGGTTCTTATTCACGGCGTCGCAGCAGTAATAGCCGTTGCACCGCACTGTTGCTGGGAGCGCCAATCCATCGGCTCTCCCAGTTGCATGCGCCAAACACAAGATGAAAATCGACTGAGAACCAGTTTGGATGCTTGAGGCGCGGCGCGCCCGTCAGGAGGCAAGCGCAGTCTTGCACTCGTTCGCAAGTTGCCGGCCGTTTCTGGAATCAAGCAATATGCCTTTTGCCGGGATGCCGATCCAGACCATGCCATTCTTTTCATTTTCGAAGCGGTCGGCCCCGGTGCTGGTTTCGATGCGCACCATGCGATACAGGCGCTTGTTCCAGCGCAGCACGATGGCGTTGTTATCCTCGGCGTTGCGATAGATCGTCACTTTCTTCCCCAGCTCGCAATGGTATGTCGCGCTTTCCATCCCGGTGACGTTGGGCTGGTTCGCTCGTTTTGAGGTTCTCTTGGCCGATTTGTTTATTGGCGCAGCATCGACTGCAGCGCCGCGCATGCCAAGCGACATGGCGGCGATAACGACAAGGGTGAAGAGCGATTTCATCGTCATGACCTCGGCAGGAAAGCGTATCCCATGGGTTAATGCCTGATGATAATCGTGGCTTATGCTTTCATCAAGCAACCGCGGCCTTAGTGCGAAATGCTATCCGAAGCGCCAAGGGGAATCATCTTTGCAATACCGATGCACAGATTGCCCAATGTCATTCAAGCGGTTGCCGAAGCAGAAATCAGGCTGGAGTGATGACCCAGGAAGAAGCGGCTTCCGGGACATTTTCTGAAAAGAACTTTTGACGAGCTCTCTGCCTGTGTAGACGGGCTTGTCAGTTCCATGCCGCACCCGCTCTTGGCAACTCATTTTCGGGTTTCTGAAAATACCAACGGAAATACCATAGATCGGTTGATATTCATGATGTCGGATGAGATGGCTTAAGACAACAAAAAACCCGCAATGCCTATGAAGGGTGCGGGTCTTGAGATGATCTGATACAGGGTGATACATACTACTGGTGCGGGAGCCGGAATCGAATAAAGCATGTAACTCATTGATGTTAGTTGATATTTAATTTGCTGATAAAAAATATACCAACAAATATACCAACAAAACTTTTTGCTATTACTTAAACGTTAAATTGCGCGTCGATTTTTCTTTTTGTTGAGCATACTCTTTGTTGATCAGATCGGAGAGTACCTCATTAATTTGACATCGTCTGTGCCGGTCGCATAGCCATACACAAGTATCGCCAGCAGAGTGGCAGGATGGTGTGCCTTCGAACCGCGTAAGATGATCCTGGTTCAGCCAGCCTTCTAGCGATGGCGGCATCAGATAGTCGTCTTGTGGTCTGTAATGATGAAGCGTGACATCGTTTTCCTGCAATTTTACGATGCCAAATTATCTCAAATGCCGGCCTCATTTGGGGTAAAGTCCGATAGCCTGCTAGGAGAGCCTTAATTATAGAAATCTAAAGCGCGTCGCCAACTCGGAGTCAGCGAGACATATGTGCGGATGCGGCTCAGAGCGATCATCCAAGCGCAAAGCGATTAATAAATATCCTAATAATGACCGCCGTACTTCACATCGGCATACCCAACCAATTTTATTCTCTTTGTGCATTCCATATTCAGCAGCCACGATCATTTTCTGCGTGTCGCTCAAATCTGGTTGAATACGGATTTCAACTGTCTCAATCGCGTTCCAGTTCAAATCGTTCTGCACTAGCACCGTGCTAGCCTGATTTAGAGGTTTCGCGTCCAATATCCGCAATAAAACAAGATCCACAAAATCTTCGCGTAGGCAGTCGTATGCGCGCACGTGCCATCGCAGACCAGCAAAAACCAGGGCATGGGGCCATACTTCGCGCTCGGTCGGCTCGGGATTCGAAAAAGACTGATAGCTAATACGCAGTCCCATCCGTTGACTCAACGCGCGCGTCATCTCGCGTAGCACTTTGGGATTAATTGTCCCACTTGGTATCGGCAGTCCGACCGTTGTTACGCCATTTCCAATGGGCGGCAATAACGTTGCTGACTTCGATTCTTGAAAAGCACGCAACATCGCCAAATACTCTTCACCCGAACCGCTGGCAATTTTCGGTTCGAAATCTCTGCCTGGGCGATACGCGCGAGCCGACGGGTCGTAAGCCAGATTATCTGGAAACGCCTTCCGATAAATTGTGAAGTCTTTTGTGATGTGGTTTTCGCTCAGTTCGAAGATGCGCGAAACCCGCGGACGGTCGACCATCCCCTCCCAATACGCAACAGACTCAATGTACTGCAGGCGCTGGCGCTGGGCATAACCGAATGATTCAGGCAGTTCCATTTAGACTAATCAAAAGAAGTATGGTAAATATATAATATGTTGCAATAATTGATTATTACACTTTATTTCGTTGTGGTACATGTATAATTGCTAACACGCAATTTGATTGGTATAAAGCGAAATTCCGCGAGCGCTTGAAAATGACAACCCCTACCGATAAATGGCTACGCACACTGGGCTATACCAATAGCCCAGCAGACATGTATATGCGCGGCCAATTACCTGCAGAGCACGCGTATGGGGCCGAAATTGAAGCGCTTCTGGAGGATGGTGCCGGCGTTGGCGCCACTGCCGTCTATACCGTTGATGGTATTCCTACCGTTTGCTTTGTTGAGACACCATCGGTCGCTCAGCAACCTGGTGATTTGATCGACTTGATTCGGCAGAAGATTTGGAATCAAAGTTTGATTTCTTTGATCATTGTGGTTGATGATCAAACGGCACAGCCACTGTCTGTGGCAAAAAAGGGGAAGAGCGCGACGCGCCTTCAACTAGCAGAGGCTTCGCAGAACGGTCCGTACTCCGCAATTGACGTGATGTCAGGTGCCATTGTGGAGCGTCATCCCGATTGGTTTTCTGAAGAAGGTCGTGTCGACCGTGATTTGCTTCGCAATTTGTCGTTGGCTGTGGAGCAATTGCAGAAATGCGGAATGGACCGTCAGCCGGCGCAATATGTGCTGGGGCGTTGTTTGTTCGTTTCGTTTCTAGAACACCGAGGAATCGTCGGGCATGACTATCGTGAACGTCGCAGCGTTGGCCAGCTCCATGAGTTGGTTGCCCAGCGCGACCGTTCCGGTCTCGCCAAACTATTAAATAGTTTAAAGGATGATTTCAACGGCGATTTCTTGCAGCCGGAAAAAGATGCCCCGCTTGACTGGAAGCCATTTTCCGATGACGTGCTCGGATGTCTGGACAACTTCCTCAGCAGAGTCGATTTAGAAACCGGGCAGCGGTCTTTTTGGGCATACGATTTTAGATATATCCCAGTCGAACTTATCTCAGGCATCTACGAAACATTCCTGGACCATAAAAGTAAAAAGCTTTCAGGTGCCTATTACACGCCGCGACACCTCGCTAATTTTGCGGTAGATCAGGTCTTCGCAGATTCTAAAGATATCTGCGAAGAGGTGGTATATGACGGGTCGTGCGGCTCTGGGATATTATTGGCCACCGCGTACCGCCGCATGCTGCGAGTGGCATCCCGCAGACATACAGGGAAAATCAATTTTCAGCAACGATGTGAGCTACTGCTCAAACATATTCACGGCAGCGACATTGACGAAACTGCTTGCCGCGTCACGGCCTTCAGTTTGTACCTGTGCTTGCTGGAAAATCTTCAGCCTGTCGATATTGCCCTTCTGCAGGAAGACGAAAAAGTCAAACTTCCGCCGTTGCTGGGCAAAACCATCTTTTTCGGAAATGAACAGGGTGACTTTTTCTCTGGCAAAAATCCTTTTGCCGCTAAGAAGAGTTGCACCATTTATTTATCTAATCCGCCCTGGTCTGAGCCGCAAGGCGCCTCGGCGAAGCTGACATTTGAGACTTGGGCAAAGAGCCACGGTAAAGCAATGTCGTACCGGCAGATCGCCATTGCATTCGCGCACAAGGCACCCCTCACGGTGGTAGATGGCGGCCGCTTCTGTCTTATCCTCAATGCCAAGCCATTCCTGTCTCGGTCAAGCCAGCCGTTTTTGGTGCAATGGCTTAGAGACTGGAAGCTGTCACGACTGATCAATTTTTCCGATATTCGGAAGTTGCTCTTTCCGGCCGCCAACCACCCATGTGTCGTTGCCGTAGGAAGCCCGCGCGCTAACGAACCGATGTCTGGCGCTGAAGAATTTGAGTATTGGGTGCCTAAGAGCGATGTGAGTTTAGCGTTCGGCAGGCTGACGATCCATGGTATCGATCGCCAGCGCGTCCAAACAAGTGCCATCGCGCGGGACAACCAACGTCTGCGGACATTTTTCTGGGGCGGCGCCCATGATCAAGCATTGATCGCGAGCCTACGACTGACCGGTACGGTGCAAGATCTATTGGATCGGCAAAAAAAAGCGCCGCCGCGGTGGATCAGCGGCAAGGGCTTTCATCATATCGATAATGCGGTGACCCCAAGTCACCCCGGAAAACTTGCAGCCATCCCGTTTTACGATGCGAATCGCAAGCCTTCGTTACCCGTGCTCGACACACAAATTTTGCAGCCATTTCCTTCGAAATTTGAGAAAGTGGCATCGTTCGGTGCGCACGAAGGGAAGCTATTTTCCGGGCCTCGCGTTATCTTCAATGACGGTGCATCCGACGAATTCGAGCCTCAAGCCTTTTTTTCCGAGAAAGCATTTAGTTTTCAAAGCTCGGTTGGCGCATTCGCTGGCCCTGAGTATGACCGCAATTTGCTGAAGTTTTTTGCTATTTATTTACGCTCCAGTCTCGCCAAATATATTCTGTTGCATACGTCGTATGCGTTGGCGACAGAACGCACTCGTGTATCGATGACTGAAGTCGCAACCTTGCCATTTATCGTACCGGAAAATCATCGGGATCCGGGTGCCGCAAAAAAAGCGGTCAAGGAAGCCGCTGCAGCAATCGACATGCTTTCGAAGTTAGGCGCGTTTGGGCAGCAACAGTCCTACGAAAACCTACGCGATCAACTTGACGAAGCAGTGTTCGATTATTTTGGATTGACGGCTCCCCAACGGCTTCTCGTAGTAGAGGCTGTCAAGACACTCATTCCGAGTGTTCAACCGAGTTCTTTGGCAAACCTGCCTAAACCGACATTGAATCGGGCAACGGAAGACGATATCAAACTGTACGCGTTGACGCTGCAGACCGAATTGCGTCGGATTCAAGGACAGCTCGGCGGCGAAGGTGAAATAGCTCTTGACGCAATGGTCCAGCCCTACGACGGGATCGGATCGATTGGTATTTGCCGTATTTCGCTCACAAACAAAGCGTCAAAGCCGACAGTTGAAATGGGTAACGAAGCTGTGCTGGAAGCATTAGCGTGGTTACGCGAACAAAAAGTGCTTCCGATGCCGGCGGGTGAGTCGTTCAGCCTAGTGTCAGATTTTCTCTTCTTCTTCGAAAATTCCATTTATTTAGCTAAACCATTGATCTCCCGATTCTGGCTGAGTGGTCAAGCACTGCGTGATGCGGCCAGAGTTATTGATGCTATTCATGCGGGAGAAGCCCGAGAATCGAGCATCCAATGACGCAAAGGAATTGGCATTCAGGTTCTTGGGAAAAAGCCTTCCCGGGCCGGCGCGATCCCAGAAAAGTTGTTCAGTTCATGCACGCACAGTGGCGATATCTGCTGATTCATAAACCTGATGCAATTGACCCGACCAAGAATACCGAGCCAACCATCACGGAGTTCTTCTGTGAGTTTCTGAAAAATACTTCAGTCGAGGGCGGTTTAACCGGCTATTTTTATTACGAAACCAAACACGCCAATATTGAGCCTGGTGCGACAGTGTTATCCAAACGTATTCGTACCGATATTCAGTATCAGTTTCCTGTTAGGAACTCACCTGATATTGTTCATCTCGTTTTTGAATTCAAGAAACTAAAAAATACAAAGCCTAGCCGGAAGTTGTACTACGGAGACCAAGGGATGCTCAGATTCATTTCTGGATATTATGCCTCTCGTTGGGCATACGGATTTATGGTCGGCCTACTCGATCAT
>Ga0366815_1008_pt1 | contig 51541 bp, 49 predicted proteins | sample TotcelN113001K14_FD_207025 | JGI IMG/M metagenome (GOLD analysis project Ga0366815, IMG submission 207025) | Enriched cells from coal bed in the Powder River Basin, Montana, United States - Total cells N11 rep3 HSBNCT.N11.300.1.K14 ...
GGGGTAGCTTCGGGCTCACCCCGGTGTCGGCCAGATAATCGTCCAGCCAGTTCTGGATGCGGCTGTCCGCTGCGCACAGGCGATCGGCGAGACGGCGGCTCAACTCACGCTGCCGGGCGAGGATCGGCGCAACGAGCTTCGCCGTCTGCGCATCCTCGACCTCAGCCGGCAGGGGCAGGCCGAGCTGGGCGAGGCGGAGGTTGATGGCAGCATTCTGGGTCAGGGCCATGCCCCCATTGTGGTCAACGAACGCCGTCGCCGTCGGCTGGTCTCGCCCCGGCGGCCCGACGTGACGCATGCTCAGGCACCTCATGGCCGGGTCGCGTGCGCCCGGCGCCACGGGGGTACCTGCACCCGTGCGCTATCCCGGCAGACACCAACTGGTGGTTTGCGCAATCCCCCTGAAGGGGGACACAAATCACGCGGAAGCGCTTTCTTGCCCGCTATTCGGCTGCGCCAAGGACCATTCCTGCATGAAGGCCTGTGGCCATTGGCGCCGAACGGTAGCCTGACCGCATGGGGTATGTATGGGTTGGTGTGATCGAAATAGGGTTGGGCCTGGTTTTCTGTTTCTTCGGCTACTCGGCCGCTCGCGTGGTACTCGGCCTGTGGGGGGCGCTGATCGGCTACGTCGCCGGGTCGATGGTGTACGTCGCGCTGTCACAGTGGCTCGGTGGCGGCTGGATCACGGCCGTGCCGGAATGGGTCTTCTCCGTCGTGCTCGCGCTGGTGATGGCGTGGCTGTCGTTCGCGTTCTACGCGGTCGGGGTGTTGCTCTCGATGGGTGCAGCGGGTTGGGCGCTCGGCCAGCTCGCCGCCCAGTCGTTGCACCTGCCCGCCTGGTCGGCGTTCGCCCTTGCTCTCGTGCTCGCCGCGGGGCTCGTAGTCGTCGGCTGGACCATGGACCTGCCCCGTGTCCTGCTCATCCTGGTGACGGCAGCCGTCGGGGCAGGGGGGGTCGTCGACGGGGTGCAGCTGATCATCGGCAACCGGATGCCCTGGATGGATCAGGGCTTCTGGCGCCTGCAGACTAACACTGCCGTGATCTGGGCGGTCGGCTACCTGGTCCTGATGCTCACGGGCATCTTCTTCCAGGCACGGCAGGCATCGGGTCCGACGCTGCGAGCGGCCTACGGCAAGGGCTAGCGGCATCCCGCCGGTCTCCTTTGACGTATTCCGTGATTCGTGGGGGAACGAAACGGCATTTCGTCTTACCTTCTTGAAGAATCCTGACGGCCATTCGTTTCACATCGCAGGCTGAATTGCCGCACTATCAGGTCCATGCCGGCCGGCAATACCCATGCCGCTGGGGTGGCGCCATTGCCAGGCAGTGGCCGCCGCCGGGCTCGTGCACGTCGCTGCATGGCCCAGCCCTGGAGCAGCACGGATGTGCTGGCCCTGCAAGCGCAGCGAACTCCCGGTTCCGGGCGCTGCTGCGCAATAGGATCTGGTGCCATGCTGATCGTCACCAGTAACGACATCGCCGGCTACCGCATCGAGGCGGTGCTCGGCGAAGTCATGGGCATGACCGTCCGGAGCGCGAACATCGGCGCGAATTTCGTCGCCAGTTTCCGTGCGATCGGCGGTGGCGAGGTGGATGAGTACACCCGCCTGGTGTACGACAGCCGCCAGCAGGTGATGCAGCGGATGTGGCAGGACGCGGTGAGCCGCGGCGCGAATGCCATCATCGCGATGCGCTTCGACACCGGCTCCATCGGGCAGGCCTTCACCGAGGTGTGCGCCTACGGGACGGCTGTCGTGGTGGAGCCGATCGCCGACGGCCAGCCGGGAGCGACCAGGCAGTCGGTCGGGGTCGTGGCGAACCAGGGCCAGCCCCAGCAGCGCTGATCAGGCCTTGTCGTCCGGCGCCTTGACGTCGGGGCCGGACTTGCCGTTCCTCTTGGTGAAGGCTGCAAGCCCGCCGTGCATCTCCAGGTACTCCTGGACGCCCTTGAAGACCGAGACGATGCCCATCCCGAGGATGAACCAGTCGAAGATGCTGGTGTCCAGGGTCATGAAGTACAGGGCCGCCCCAATGGCGATGATGCCGGTGACCACGTACACCAGGGGGCGGTTCTTGGGATCTTTCACGGTGGCAGCCTAGCCGTCGCCATGGGTCAGGAATCCCGGCGTCCCTCCGACGCCCGCCGATCAGCCGAGTCGGTCGCGCAGCCAGCTCCCGACCGCAGCAGCCACCGCCCGCTCGAGGTTCGCCGGACCTTCGCGCAACGCGGTCTCCAGCTCCACCGACTCAGCGACGATGGGGACGCAGGCAGCAAATCCGAGACTGCCGGGATCGATGCCCAGCCGGCCCGCGAAAGCGATCACGGGCACGCCGTGACGCGAAGCGACCGCCAGCACCCCTGCGGGAGTCTTGCCCGCGGCCGTCTGCGCATCCAGGGCCCCCTCACCGGTGAGGACGAGATCCGCCCCGGCGATCGCGGGCTCGAGCCCCGTAGCCTCCGCCACCACCTCCACCCCCGGGCGCAACACCCCGCCAAGGGCGAGGAAGGCCATGCCGAGTCCGCCGGCTGCCCCGGCGCCCGGCAGGTTCCTGGTGTCGGGCAGGCCCGCGGCCACGATGGCGTCGGCCAGGCGGGCGAGCGCCGCGTCCAGGAGTGGTACCTGGGCGGGGCTCGCACCCTTCTGTGGCCCGAAGACGGCAGCCGACCCGGCTGCCCCCAGCAGGGGATTGGTCACGTCGCAGGCCACGTCGATCCTCAGTCCGGAAAGGCGCCGGTCCAGCCCTGAGACGTCCACCCGGGCCAACCGTGCGAGCCCCGCCGGGTTCGGCGGGACCTCAAGCCCGGACGCGTCGAGCAACCGGGCGCCGAGTCCGGCCAGCATTCCGGCACCGCCGTCGGTGGTGGCCGATCCTCCCAGCCCGACCAGCACCCGGGTGGCACCGGACTCCAGGGCGTGCCGGAGGAGGGCGGCAACTCCCCGCGAGTCCGAGCGCATCACGTCGCGCTCGGCCGGCTGCACCAGCCCGATGCCGATCGCAGCAGCCACTTCCATCACCGCGAGACCGTCAGCTGTCAGCCCGTAGGCAGCCTTCACCGGACGGCCGAGCGGGTCCAGTGCCGTCACGTGCCTCGGCTGGGCTCCCAGCGCCGCCACCAGGGCTTCGGTGGTGCCCTCACCACCGTCCGCCATCGGCATGATCAGGCACTCGGCTTCCGGGTCGGCCCGCAGCACACCACGTGCCATGGCCGCTGCCGCCTCGGGCGCCGTCATGGACTCCTTGAACGAGTCCGGGGCGATGACGATCCTCATGCGTTCACTCTGGCAGGCCGCCGGGCGATGCGCTGCGTAGGCGGTGATGCAGGACCGGTCGCTTCCCGGTCGGGCGGGGTGGTCCTGCACGGCCGCATCCGGTCGGGCCGGCTCAGCTCGTGATGTCCTTGTCCCGGAACCGCAGCCACGCCAGGGCCAGGAAGACCGCTGCGTACGCCGCGTCCACCCACAGGCCGGTGACCATGCGATCGGTGAACACCGGATCACGCAGCAGGTCTACGAAGGAGAGCCAGCGGTCGACCAGCAGCCACGGGTGCAACCAGTCCAGCTGCGGAACGGTATCGAGGATCCACAAGAGCGTGCTGACCATCGCTGTGGCCACGGTGGCAGCGATCGGCTGCTCGGTGAGGGTGGAGATGAACAGCCCGATCATGGCGAGCGCGCTCAAGCCGGCGGCAAGGTAACCGACGGCCAGCACCAGCCGCAGCAGGCCTTCGGCCACGCCCAGCCGGGTCCCGGACAGGGTGGTCAGGGGCCCGATGTTGAACAGCGCCGCCCCGGTCAGCACGCCGCTGAGAGCGACGACGGCTGCTCCGACAAGGCTGCCGATGGCCAGTGAGACGGCCTTCACCACCAGGAGCCGGCCGCGGGCCACGGGGGCGATGAGCAGGTAGCGCAGGGTGCCCTGGTTGGCCTCCCCCGCGACCGTGTCGCCTGCGAGCACGGCAACGGCCAGCGGCAGGAACAGGGCGATCTCGACGGTCAGGCCCGCGAAGCCGAGGAAGATGCCGTTGCCCGCCACAGCCGACATCAGGTCGCCGGCGGGCGAGCGGGGACGCCGGACGGCTGACACCTTGAGCGCGATCCCGACCAGCACCACGAGCCCGAAGAGGATGCCCACGCCCACACGATTGCGACGACGGCTGAACATCAGGCCGAGTTCGGAACCGAGCAGCCGTAGCCAGGCGCGTACCGGACGGGGGCGGCGCGCGACCACGACCTCAGCCGCTGACATCGAAACCCTCCCCGGTGAGCTGCACGAACAAATCCTCCAGCGTCGGCGTGACCTGGATGAACTCGGCCACACTGATCCCGGCGCGAACCATGGCCTGCACGATCCACTCCGGCGCAACCTGGCCGAGGCTGCCGACGATCCCGCCGTCGACCGGTGCCCCGTCGGAGACACCAAGGGTGGCCAGCACGGCCAGGGCCGGCACCGGGTCGGTGGTGCGCATACGGAACCGGGTGGCGGTGAGGGCCCTCAGTTCGCTCATCGGACCCTGCGCCACCAGCCTGCCCGCCCGCATCACGCCGAGGTGCGTGCACAGCTGCTCGACCTCCGCCAGCAGGTGGCTGGAGACGAAGACCGTGGTGCCGTCGCCGGCCAGCTCGGTCACCAGGTGACGGACCTCCCGGGTTCCCTGGGGGTCCAGGCCGTTGGTCGGCTCGTCGAGCACCAGCAGGTCGCGGGGCTGGAGGAGAGCCGCGGCGATCCCCAGGCGCTGTCGCATGCCCAGGGAGTAGGCGCGGTACTTCTTGGCCGCCGCAACGGTCAGGCCCACCCGGTCGAGCGCGGAGGCCACCCGGCTGGCGGCGGTCTCCGGATCGCTGCGGCGGTCGGCGGCGTCCACCCGCAGCAGGTTCGCCTGCCCGGAGAGGTACGGGTGGAAGGCGGGTCCCTCGACGAGGGCGCCGACCCGCGGCAGTACTCCGGTTGCTGCCGACGGCATGTCGTGTCCGAGCAGGCTGCAGGCACCCGAATCCGGGCGGATGAGACCGAGCAGCATCCGGATGGTCGTGGTCTTTCCCGAGCCGTTGGGGCCGATGAACCCATAGACCGCGCCACGGGGGACGTCGAGGTCGATGGCGTCGACGACGAGCTGGCGCCCGAAGTGCTTGGTCAACGCCGAAGAGGCGATCGCAGGAGAGTCCTGCGATGCCTGCGACTCCGGCATGGTCGCAGGCGCAACGCTCACTTGGCCGCGAGTGCCTGGTAGAGCCGCTCGGGCACGACGGACCCGACGGCGATCCGTCCGTCATCGGTGACAACCGCGTTCACCAGGCTCGTGCTGAGCAGGCGTCCCTTGCCCCAGGCGCCGGAGACGACCGGCAGCGAGTCGAGAAGCACCTTGGCCTGCTGGTCGTCCTTGCCGGTCTGCCGAACCCTCATCACCGCCACGGTGGCCCAGCCCGAACCCGAGGTCTTCGGCCTCGTCGCGGGCTTCCCGCCGACCTTCGACGGCTTCGACCCGTCGGCCTTGTGCTCGGTCACCGTCACGCCCGTCGGGGGCTGGAAATCGAAGAGCGATGCGGCCGGCACGCCGTAGTCGACGTAGGTGGCGGCCACCGTGACGGCGTCCTGCCCGTCGTCGGCGATCACACGCAGGCCCAGCGGTACGAACCGCTCGGAGTCTATGGAGACACGCACCTGGCTCACCAGGGTGTCTTCGTCCTTCGGCGTCAGCAGCAGCTGGTAGACGGCCCGTCCGGCGACGTACCCGGTTCCCGACGTTGCCACGTCCGTCGAGGGGCTCAGCTTGTCCAGCAGGTCCTTGATGGCCGTGCTGGGCGAGGTCGGGGTCCGCGCCGGCTTCGGACCCCGCGCGTCGAGCGTTGAATGCACTGCTTCCTGCTTGGTGCTCGACCACGCCCAGACGTCCGAACCGTTGCGGGTGATCGAACTCTCCGTCGTGCCGTCGACGAGGGCCACCTTGGCCTTGTCGGGTGCGGCGAGCCAGACCCGGACGGTGTGGGTGCCGGTCAGCAGGGACAGCGCTGAACTGAGGTCGTTGCCCGCGTCACCGAGGTCGGAGGGCAGCGCCGGCAGACCGAGATCGCTGCGCTGCTCAAAGGTGGCGCTGAGACCGTCGACCTGGGCTGCCGCGACCTTGCCGAGCAGTTCCGCCGGCGTCAGCGGCGGCAGTGTCGGGTCTGCAGCCGCCCCCCGGACGGCGAGGCCGGTGATTCCCGCTGCCGCGAGCACACCTGCGGCGACGAGTGCGAGTGTCCTTGTCCGCGCGGACTTCCGGGGCGCGACCTGCTGTGAGCTCATGCATCAATGATGCCCCCTGATCGCAACCCCGGCCCCACGGTGCGGGGCCAGGCGTTCCCGGGTGCGCAATCCCGCACCCGGACTTCCTCGATCGACCGGCAGCGCAGCGGCTCGGCGACGATCACCTCAGGGTGTCGATGTCGATGACGAAGCGGTACCGCACGTCGGAGGCGAGAACGCGCTCGTAGGCCTCGTTGACGTGTGATGCCTCGATCACCTCCACGTCGGAGGCGATGCCGTGCTCGGCGCAGAAGTCGAGCATCTCCTGGGTCTCGCGGATGCCACCGATGCTCGACCCGGCGAACGAGCGGCGGTTGTCGAACAGGGTGAAGACGTGAAGGGGGAGTGCCTGCGGTGGGGCCCCGACGTTCACCATGGTGCCGTCGAGGGCCAGGAGCCCGAGGTAGGCGTCGAGGTCGATGACGGCGCTGACGGTGTTGATGATCAGATCGAAGCTGCTGTCCAGTGACGTGAACGTCGCCGGATCGCTGGTGGCGTAGTAGTGGTCGGCGCCCAGGCTCAGGCCATCGTCGCGCTTGCGCAGCGACTGGGAGAGCACGGTGACCTCGGCACCCATCGCGGAAGCGAGCTTCACCGCCATGTGGCCAAGCCCGCCCAGACCGACGACCGCCACTCGCGATCCCGGACCGGCCTTCCAGTGCCGCAAGGGCGAATAGGTGGTGATCCCGGCGCACAGCAGCGGCGCGGCCGCCTCGTACGGGATCGACTCCGGCACCCGCAACACGAAGGCTTCGTCCACCACCACGTGCGTGGAGTAGCCGCCCTGCGTGATGGTGCCGTCACGGTCGACCGAAGCGTAGGTGCCGGTGTTGCCGTTGGAGCAGTACTGCTCCTCCCCGGCCAGGCAGGCGGCGCACTCCCTGCAGGAGTTCACCATGCAGCCCACCCCCACCCGGTCACCGAGGGCATGCTGGCTGACCTCGCTGCCCACCTCGGCCACGACGCCGACGATCTCGTGGCCCACCGTCAGCGGGTAGGTCACCTCTCCCCACTCCCCGCGGACGGTGTGGATGTCGGAATGGCAGATGCCCGCGTACCGGATCTCGATCAGCACGTCCTTCGGGCCGACGGCCCGGCGTTCGATCGTGGTCGGGACGAGGGGTTCGGTCGCCGAGACAGCGGCGATGGCGTTGACCGTCAGCATGCGTGTCCTTGAGGAGTCGAGGCAGGTGCCGGCGCGGGGTGCGTCCGGTGGCACTCAGAGGTTATCCAGTCGGGCCAGCACCGAGCCGACGCCTCGCCTCGGCCACACCCCAACAGCAGCCCGGGTAACTTCGAGGGGGTGAAACCCCTCCATCGGGTGTTGGTGATCGCCGCGGCGGTCGTGGTCGCTGTGGTGATCGTCGGTGTCGTGATCGTCCTCAGGCCTGCGCCGCCTCCACCGGTCGATTCGGCCCGGCTTCGCGCGGCCGTCACCACCGAAGCCGTTACCGCTCACCTGCAGGCGCTGCAGCAGGTGGCCGAAGCCAACCAGGGCAACCGGGCGGCCGGTACACCCGGCTACTCGGCGTCGGTGGACTACGTGGCCGCCCGGCTCGAGGAGGCGGGCTACCGGACACAGCGCCAGCAGTTCAGCTACGAACGCCCCGACTTCACCAGGGCAACGCTCGGGCGGACGCTTCCGACCCGCACCGACTACACAGTGGCGCGCGACTATCGTCCGCTGGCCTATTCGGGCGCCGGCTCGGTGACCGCGGAGGTGACGGGCGTGGACCTCAGCCTCGACGGTGAGCGCACCACCACGAGCGGGTGCGAGGCAGCCGACTTTTCTGGCTTCTCCCGCGGCAACATCGCGCTCGTCCAGCGCGGCACCTGCCCGTTCGCGGCGAAGGTGGACAACGCGGTCGCCGCGGGGGCCGGCGGGGTGGTCATCCTCAACCAGGGCGACGACCAGAACCGGAGGGGCCTGTTCGCCGGCACGCTCGGCAGGCAGGCGGGCGTGCCCGTGGTGGCGACAACCTTCGAGCTGGGGGTCGAGTGGGCCTCGGTGCCGCGCACGGTGCTGGCGCTGGCTGTGGAGTCCACCGTCACGACCGTCACGACCGAGAACCTGATCGCCGACACCGCGAGCGGTGCCGCCGACCACACCGTTGTGATCGGCGCCCACCTCGACGGGGTGGCGGAGGGCCCCGGCATCAACGACAACGGTTCCGGAGTTGCCGCCGTGCTGGAGACGGCCGTCCAGTTCGCAGACCTCGGCGTGCAGCCCCGCAATCGGGTGCGGTTCGCCTTCTGGGGCGCTGAGGAGGATGGCCTGCACGGCTCCGAGCACTACGTCGCGGGCCTGGACGACGCAGCCCGTCGCGAGATCTCGGTCTACCTCAATCTCGACATGATCGGCTCGCCCCACCCGGTGGCTTCGGTGTACGGCGGCGGCGCACCGGCTTCAGGGTGGCCTGCCGGCTCCGGCGAGATCCAGGCCGTGTTGACGGACTTCCTGACCTCGGTTGGCGTGACGCCACAGACGGTGACATTCCGCGCGAGCGATCATGCCTCGTTCCTCAGCGCCGGAATCCCGGCCGGTGGCCTGTTCACGGGCGCCGATGACGGGGCCGACCCCTGCTACCACCAGGCCTGCGACCGCCTCGAAACCATCGACCGGGACATGCTGGGACTCATGGCGGACGCAGCCGCCCACGCCGCGCTCACCTACGCCCAGGCCCCGCGCTAGGAGTACGGCGAGGCTGGGGCCGAAGTCATTCGGCCGGCACCAGCTCGCTGATCAGAGCCTGGACGCGCCTGCGGATCTCGTCGCGGATGGGCCGCACCGCCTCGATGCCCTGACCCGCGGGGTCCTCGAGCACCCAGTCGTCGTAGCGCTTGCCCGGGTAGAACGGGCAGGTGTCACCACAGCCCATGGTGATCACGACGTCGGATTCCCTGACCGCTTCCGTGGTGAGGATCTTGGGCTGCTCGGCTGCGATGTCGATGCCGTCCTCAGCCATGGCGAGCACGGCAACGGGGTTGATCGACGTGGCCGGCGCCGAGCCGGCGGAGAGGACCTCGATCCGGTCTCCGGCCAGGTGGCGCAGGTAGCCGGCCGCCATCTGTGAACGGCCGGCGTTGTGGACGCACACGAACAGGACGCTGGGCTTGCTCACTTACCTCGACTCCTGCCTCTCCGGCTGGTTGCGCCGGCTTGGGGTCCCACTACTTCGCTCAGTTAGGATTGACTCAATAGTTGTGGAGGTAATAGAGGATGTCAACGACAGCGCTCGCCACCCGGGCACGCGCGTACGCCGCGCTCGGCGACCTTTCACGATTGGCCATCATCGACCTGCTCGCCCACGCCGACCTGGCATCCGGGGAACTCGGCACACGGCTGGGGATCCCCACGAACCTGGTCGCGCACCACCTCCACGTCCTGGAGGACGCCGGGCTGGTGCGGCGGCGACGATCCGACGGTGACGGGCGTCGCACCTACGTCACCCGCACCGCCACATGCAACAGCCTCCTCGGCGGGGCTCGACTGCCACGGCCCCACCGGATCGCGTTCCTCTGTTCACAGAACTCGGCCCGCTCACAACTGGCCGAGTCCTTCTGGAGGACCGTCAGTGACATCCCGGTGATCTCCGCAGGCACCCACCCCGCGCCGCGGGTCCATCCGCGCGCCGTCACCACCGGCCGGCGGCACGGCCTGGATCTGACCGCCGCTCGTCCGCGGCTCGCAGCCGACGTGCTCGGCGGGGACGAGCTCGTCATCGCCGTGTGTGACCAGGCTTACGAGTACCTCGACACCCAGCCGTGGCACTGGTCGATCCCCGATCCGGCCACCAGCGACGACAACGAGGCGTTCGAGCGCGCCTACGACGACATCACCGGCCGGATCACCCGCCTGGTCGAGAGCTTCTAGCGCGCCGGCCTCCGCGTCGGGCCGGCAGGGAGCTTCGGCAGCGCGGCAGCGTACGGGGCTCGGCCGGGACGACCATCCGTCCCTGACCCCCCGCGACTGAGGTAGGAGTACGCCCATTGCGCGCGAGAGGTCGTGCGTGGGAGCCGCTACCCTCGGGACCCTGTTGACGTCCAACTAGAATCTCAGTAGGATTTGGATATTCAGCGATGACGCGAGCCACTTTTGATGGGGGCGTCCTCGACCTCTTCGTCGGAAGGCAATGAAGCCATGGTGAACGTCACCATTATGGGAGCAGGCGGAGCGATGGGCCGCCGTATCACTCGTTCGCTCATTCAGCTCGAGGACTATTCCCTCACCTTCGTCGAGCCGGCGGAACGTGGGCAACAGCTCATCGCCGAGGAGTTCGGCACCGTGGCAACGCCGGTCGATGCAGCCGTCCAGGGCTGTGACGTGGTCGTGCTGGCCGTTCCCGACCGCATCGTCGGCCCGATCGCCGAGGACCTCGTTCCCCGCCTGGAAGCCGGCACCTGCCTGCTCAGCCTCGACCCGGCCGCGGCGCACGCTGGCCGCGTCCCGCACCGCGAGGACATCAGCTATTACGTGATGCACCCCACGCACCCGCCGCTGTATGACCTGCTCGCCGAGGAAGACCCGAAGGCACGCCGCGACTTCTGGGGCGGAGGCCTGGCCCGGCAGGCACTCGTCTGGGCCAAGGCCTGGGGCGACGAGACCAAGGCAACCATGATCGAGAAGCTGTGCCGTGACATGTTCGCACCGATCAGCCGCAGCCACAGGATCACCGTGGACCAGATGGCCATGCTTGAGCCCGCGATGAGCGAGAGCGTCACGAACGCCTGCCTGGAACTGATGAAGCAGACGCGCGAACGGGTGAAGGCGGCAGGCGTGCCCGAGGAAGCCGTCAACGACTTCTTCATGGGGCATCTGCAGATCGCGATCTCGCTCATTTTCGACGAACTGGACTGGAAGCTCTCCGACGGCGCCATCAAGGCGGCCCACGATGCCCAGTCCGTGTTGTTCAAGGACGACTGGCACCGCATTCTTGACCCGGTGGAGATCAAGAAGAGCACCGTTTCCATCACCGGCGGATAGCGAGGCTCCCCATGAACCGGCACGCGGCAGGACTCAAACCTCTGCGGGCCGGTTCTGCACGTGCTTACCGCGACGGACTCGACCTCCGCTACGTCTCCTGGGATGACGAAGAGGTGCTCCGCAGGCTCTACTTCGCTGTCCGCGACCCGGACTGGGCCACCATCGCGCCGGATTCGGTGGAGATGGTTCCGCTCGGGCCCGGAGCGGGCCTGGGTTGGCACGCCACCTTCACAGTCCTGGGAGGTGAGCTCCGCGTCCGCTCGGAGATGAGGCTCGGTTCCACCGTCCTGAGCTGCGCAGTGGAGGCTCAGGCGACCAGTGAGGTGTTGTACAACCGCATCGGCTGGTGCGTCCTGCTGCCGCCGACCCTCGCGGGGCGTCCGGTGACCTTCGGAACTTCTGCCCGCGACGTCACCGAACCACTCTCGCGCCTGGTGGCACCGCAGCCCCTGGGGCCCGCCGGCCCGCAGCCCGCTCTCGGCCCGTTCACGGAATTCGGCTGGGCACAACGGGGGTGCACCTACCGGCTCAGCTTCACCGGGGACGAGTTCGAACTCGAGGACCAGCGCAACTGGACCGACGCCTCCTTCAAGATCTATTCCACCCCGTTGGCCATCCCCCGTCCGCACCGACTACAGGCCGGCCAGACGTTGAGGCAGACGGTGAGGCTCCACCGCACCGGGGGCGCCTCAGCGGCGTCCGAACCGCGAGGACTCCCACCGGTCGGCCAACCGGTCGCCCAGCACACCAACGCTCCGACCAGGCTCAGCGCCGTCCTCAGCGTCGCCTCCGACGCCGACCTTCGGGCTCTCGCGTCCCTGGGGGTGGAAACGCTTCGCATCGAGATGCACCCGGCCGAGCCCGACTTCCTGACGCAGACGGCGCGACGGATCGACCAGGCCAGAAGCACCGGCTTCGCATACGAGCTCGGCATCTGGTGCGACTCCCAGACCCCCTGGGGGGCGATCCGCAGCCTCATCGACCTGCATCGGCCTGGACTTGTGCTGGTCCTTCCGGCCGACGCCAGGAGCGGAGCGCTGACCGAGTGCACCGGGCCAGCGCTCGCCGCCACCGCCGCCCGAGAGCTGACCTCGATCCCCCTCGCTGGAGGTACCCCGTTCAACCTCTGCGAGCTCCAGCGTCACGACCTCACCCACCTGCGCGCGCTGACGTGCACGTTCACCCCCACGGTTCATGCCGTCGACCGGTTGAGTGTGCTGGAGACGCCCGAAGCACTGCCCGACATCGTGACCACCCTGCGCGCGCGGGTCCCCGGCGCTGCGCTTGCCCTGGGCCCGTTCCAGGGGCGGGAACGCAGGCAGGGCGATCCGCCCGGCCTCCGCCCCAGCATCGCCGGGCTCCCCGAAGAATGGCTGTCCAGCAGCATTGCCGCCCTCGTGGCGAGCGGGGTGGAGCGGCTGTGCATCGCGGACGTGGCCGACCTCGTCCGCGACGGAGCCCCAACCCGGTACGGGCTTGCGGTGAACCGCGCCCCGTCGGAGGCCGGCCAGACAGTACCGTGACGCCAAGACGATCAGAGGAAGAGAACACGCAGGTGAGCAGCACAGTCGAGCGCCAGGGCGCCAGCGGAGAACGTGTCCTGATGAAGGAGCGGGCGTACGAGCACATCAAGCAGCTCATCCTCGATGGGACGTGCCCGCCGGGAACGTTCCTGTCCGAGCGAGAGCTGTGCGCCACGCTGCAGATGAGCAAGACCCCGATCCGGGCGGCCCTGGAACGGCTCGCCGAGCAGGATTTCGTGACCATCGCCCCGCAGCGGGGGGTGATCGTGAAGGACTTCGCGCCCCGCGACATCGCCGACCACTTCGACCTTCGCATCGCGCTGGAGATGTTCATCGCGCGAGAATTGGTTGGTGCACTGAGCGACGAGCAGAAGCAGGATCTCGAGGCCAACCTGTCCCGGCAGCGGGAACAGGTGACGGGCAAGATCGACATCGAAGGCTGGCAGCGCTCCGACGCCGAGTTCCATCTGATGCTCGCCCACTTCCTGGGGAACGCCCAGATCGAATGGGTGATGGCGCGGCAGCGTGACAAGCTGAGCCGCGTCGTCGAACAGATCGCCTTGCGTGATGCCGCGGTGCCGCCGCTGAGTCATGCCGAGCACGCCGGCATCTATGAAGCACTGCGGGACGGTGACCGCGAACTCGCGATGCACCGCGTCGAGCAGCACCTCACGAACGGCAAGCGCTTCCTGCTGATGGGCGGTCGCTACGGGTCCTGACCCGCTGTTGCGGGTCCTGGTCGCCGCGCTCAGCGCGCTGGTGTGACGAGGACGGGCTCGCTCGGGGGCTCCACCCTGATCGTCCGCTTGCTGATCTTGGCCAACTGACGGGTCCGCAACGTGTCCAACAGGACGGCGGCGAAGATGACCGCCGCGCTGATCATGGGCGTCAGGTAGAGGTCCACCTGGGTGAACACCATCCCGACGGCGATCATCTGGACCAACAGGGTGCCGGCTACGGTCCCGGGAAACACCGTGCCCCGTCCCCCGAACAGACTCGCGCCACCGAGCACGGCGGCCGCGATGGCGTCGAACTCGTCGCCCGTCCCGAAGGACGGCACGATGGTGCCCATCTGGATCACGGCCACGAAGGCGGCCAGCCCCGCCAGCGCGCCGGCGATGACGTAGACCGAGACGATGACCCGCCTGGTCGGGATCCCGGCGCGCGTCGCCGCATCCGGGTCCTGGCCCACCGCGTACAGCTGCCGCCCGTAGGCCGTCCGGGACAGCACCAGCTGTGCCACGACGACCACCAGCATGAAGATCACGATGGGCAGCGGAACACCGAAGATCGGCAGGTTGCCGAGGTCGGTCAGGCCGATGGGGAAGTTCGCCTCCCGCGACTGGGAGACGCCGAGGGCGTAGCCGCGGTAGATGCTCATTCCCGCCAGGGTGACGATGAACGGGGTGATTCTCGCGAAGGCCGTGATCGAACCTGACAACATTCCAGCGCCCACACCGATCGCGATCATGACGAGGGGGAGCGCCACAACGGGCAGCGGGGTGTGCTTGAGCAACTCAGACACCAGGACTGCAGCCAGGTAGGCCACCGCGCCGACCGACAGGTCGATGCCTGCGGTCAGCAGCACGAAGGTCATTCCGACAGCGAGGATCCCGACGTAACTCGCCTGTCGGGCGATGTTGACGAGGGTCTGCACGTCGAAGAACCTGTGATCGAGCAGCGAGAACGACAAGAACACCACAGCGAGCAGCACCAGGGGCATGTTCCGCAGGAGGACGAGCCCGAGCTCGTTCCGATTGAGTCTGACGTGCAACATCTCAAGCCACCTCTCCGGGTACCGACGCGCCCGCGCTCACGGCGGGGCCCCTGTCCGACGCGGCGCCGGACTGGCCGAAGGCGGCCGCCAGAATCATCGTCTCGTCGAATTCGGAGGCCGCGAATTCGCCCTCCACTTCGCCGCGACGCATCACGAGGATTCGGTCGCAGGTGTTCATCAGTTCGGGCAGCTCCGAGCTGATCATCAATACCGCCGTGCGCATGCGGGCGAGTTCGTCGATCACGGTGTAGACCTCGTGCTTGGCGCCCACATCGATGCCGCGGGTCGGCTCATCGAGGATGAGGATCTCGGGCTTGGTGAGCAGCCACTTCGCGATGACAGCCTTCTGCTGGTTGCCGCCGGACAGCGATCTCACCGGCTGCCTGTCCGGGCGGGACGACTTCAGGTTGAGCTTCTTGCTGGAGTCGAGAGCGGCCACACGGAGCGCGGCCGTCCGCACGAGGCCCAGAGCCGTCGCGAAGCGTGGTAGCACCGCCAGCCCGATGTTGCTCGTCACCGACGAGTCCATGAGGAGGCCTTCGTTCCGCCGGTCCTCGGTCACGAAACCCATGCCGGCGTTGATCCTGGACCGCGGGTCCGCCTTGGGCCGTTCGACCCCCTTCACCAGGACCTGACCGGACTTGTGCCGATCGAGTCCGAACACGATCCGGGCCATCTCGGACCTTCCGGCCCCCATGAGACCGAAAACCCCCACGACCTCGCCGGCACGGACCTGGAACGTGACGTCCTGGATGGTTCCGGGCTCACTGAGCCCACGGACGTCCAGGACCACTTCCTCGGTCGGCTGGGCGTGCCTTTCCGGGTAGAGCCGATCGAGATCTCGTCCGACCATCCTCGAGATCATGGTGCTGATGCTGAACGACTGCCTCGGGCCGGCGTCGACCAGGGAACCATCACGCAGCACGACGATCTGGTCGCACAGGTCCAGCACGTCGGCCAGGATGTGGGAGATGTAGATGACCGAGGCGCCCTCTTGTGTGAGTTCGCGGATCAGCGCGAAGAGGCGCTTGGTCTCGCGCGCGGTCAGCGACGTGGTCGGTTCGTCGAAGATGACGACCCTGGGTTCCCCGCTGAGCGACTTGGCGATTTCCAGCTGCTGTCGCTCACCCGGGGACAACAGGTCCACCGTGGTGCGCGGGTCGCGATCGAGCCCGATTCGCGCCAGGAGGTCCCGGGCGCGGCGCCTGGCTTTCCCCGGACTGATGAAAGTCGGCACGGCGGCCTTGGGAAAGTCGGTGATGAAGAGGTTGTCCTGAATGGACAGGTTCGGGAACAGGTTGAGTTCCTGGTGGACGAAGACCACGCCGGCACGGCCCGCGTCGATCGGGTTGTTCGGGGCGTACGGAACTCCGTCCAGCCGCATGGTTCCCGCGTCGGGCGCCAGCACACCGCCCAGGATGTTCATCAGCGTGCTCTTGCCCGCGCCGTTCTCGCCGACGAGGCCGACGACCTCGCCAGGCGCGATGGTGATGTCGATTCCGCGGAGGACCGGAACTCCGAAGAACCCCTTCGCGACGCCCTCGAAGACCAGGCGGGGAGCAGGGTCGGTGGTCATGCGCGGCTCTCCATCCGGGTTCGTAGCGTGTCGACCGCCACCGCGATCAGAATGACGAGGCCCTTGATCCACATGATCGTGTAGAACTCCAGCCCCATCAGATTCAGCGCATTGGTGAGGACCACGAAGAACAGCACGCCGAGGGCGGCACCAGTGATTCGTCCCCGTCCGCCCATCAGGCTGACACCGCCGATCACCGCGGCGCCAATGACGTCCATCAGGAGGTTGGCGCCCAGGGTGGGGCGGCCGGCTCCGAGCCGCGCGGTGTACAACGCTGCTCCCATGGCGGTGAACATGCCACTGAGCAGGTAGGCAATCACGATCACACGTCGGACGGGTACGCCGGACACCTGTGCGGTCCGCGCGTTGATGCCGGTGGAGTAGAGCCACTGGCCGTAGACGGACCGGGACAGGATCACATGGGCAAGAACAGCGATCACGACAGCGATGCACGCCGCCACCCAGTCGGTGGCCAACCAGTCGTAGGCCGGCGGAAGGTTGAGGATGTTCTCCGACTTCGTCGACCACACGGTGAAGGCCGTGATGAACAACGTCGTGGTCAGGGTCACCATGAACGGCGGCATTCCGACGCGGGCGACGAACATGCCGTTGAGCGCGCCGACGAGGGCGCCCAGGCCCAGCATGACGAGCCAGGCAGCGCCGACGCCGATGCCCGAACCCAGGATTCCACCGGTTTCGTTGAAGAAGATTCCCCAGAACGGGCTCTTGGCGTACAGGGCCGGAGACGCACTGGTGGCCACCAGCATCGCACCGAACACGCTGGTGAACGCCATGATCGCGGTCTGGCTGAGGTCGATGCCGCCGGCGATGAGAACGAAGGTCTGCCCGATCACGACCAGCAGCAGGGGCCAGAAGTTGGAGGCGACGTTCAGAAGGTTTCCTGGACTCAGGAAGCCATGGGTGAAGGGCACCACGACCACGACCACGACCATCGTGAGCCCCAGGACGAACAGGTCGGAGTCCAGGAACCGGCGCCAGAGGGGCCGCGGAGCCTCCGTGGCGGACCGGGGCTTGGTGTCCAGTGCCGGCTTCTGCGTCGGTGGAGAGTCAGTGTCCATGTTTGCTTTCCTGAGGCGGCGGAGTTCGGATGGGCCCCGGCGAGGGGCGTGAGCCGGAGCCCACCCAAGGGGATCGTTACTTCGGCGGCTCGATGACGCAACCCCACATGTCCGACTGCTTGGTGTCGAGGTTGGCCAGGGTGAGCGCGAAGCCGGGATCGCGGACGACCTTGCTCGCCTGCTTCTCGCCGGCGTTGATCGCCGCCGTCAGTTCGGTGATGGACTTCTCGGCTTCGAACAGCAGGTCCTGGACGCCGGTGGAGTCCACGTACTTCGACTTCATCAGGCCGCAGGCCCGGTTGTCACCGTCAAGCCCGCCGAGGATCACGTGACCCTCCTGGCCGGACGGCTTCCACTTCCCGAGGGGGGAGAGCACGGACTGGATCTGGGGATACATGAAGTCCGAGGACGTGAAGATGAGGTCCACGTTCGGGTTGGCTTGAAGGGCGCTCTGCAGGTTCTGCTGGGCGGTGGTGGCGTCCCACTTGGTCTCCACCTCGATGGACTTTTCGAACAGGTCGTCGTGGCCGGTCACCGCGTCGTAGTAGCCGCTGCGGCGATCGACCGCGTTCACGTCGGCGAGGTCGCCGACCATGACGAGAGGCTGGAGCTTCTTGCCGGTGGCTTCCTTCTGCTTCTGGGCGACGCTCACCATGTACTCAACCGTCTGCTTCGCCACCCCACGGTTGTCGGCAACGACCACGATCGCCTTACCGGAGTCGTCGGCCGGCGGGCGGTTGAACGCAACGACCGGCACATTGGCCTGGTTGGCCGCCTTGATCACCGTGTTGGCACTCGCCCCGTCCTGCGGGATGAAGATGATGCCGTCAGCCTTCTGGGTGATGCAGTCCTTGATCTGCTCGAGCTGCCGGTTGGCGTCCTCGTTGGAGTTGAACTCCAGAACCTTCGCGCCGGACTTGACCAACGCCTCAGAGATGGCTGTCTTGCCGGCCGCCCAGAACTCGGTCTCGAGGGCCTGGAAGTTGAAACAGATTGTCTTGTTGGCCAGGGATCCCGCGGGTACATCGAGGTTCAGCCCTGCGGCTGGTGGCTGGGACTGGCTCGTGTCAGTGGCCGGTCCGCTGGCAGCGGGTCCTCCTCCGACGCTTCCACACGCGGTCGTCAGCGTGAGGAAGCAGCCGACAGCGAGCACCCTCCATGTCTTCTTCATGTTGCTCTCCTTTGAGCGCTTCCTGCGCGAAGCAGCGGGATAGGCCTCGGCTCTCAACTCCCACTGTTATCCAACTAGGATGCCAGTAGGATATCAGTCGATGCGGCTCGGTCAAGGGTTACTTTCGTGCCGTTACCAAATCGTGCCGTATCGTCTGAATCCAGTAGTCAGGATCGGCCGTGGCCGCTAGAATCTCAGAGAGATACAACTGGCGTACCAAGGCAATGGAGGCTCGAGTGACGCTTGGAGTGAGTTCGTACGCCTTCAGTTGGCGGATGCACCCGGACAACCCTCGGCCGCTGACGGTCCTGCACGTCCTGCAGGCAGCCGCCGCTCTCGGGGTGGGCCTGGTCCAGGTCTGCGACCAGCCCGCGCTGGACGCCGGTGATCCACACTTCGTCGGAGAGATAGCTGCCGAGGCCGGAACGCTCGGGCTCGAACTCGAACTGGGCACCAAGGGTGTCGAGGCCGGGCATCTGCTGCGATTCCTCGACCTCGCAACAACGACCGGCTCGCGGTTCGTACGTTCGATGCTCAGCAGCCCGCGCGGCACGCCCACGCTGCGCGACGCCATCGCGTCCTTGGCGAGCGTCGTTCCCGCCTATGAACGTGCCGGTGTGACCCTGGGGCTGGAAACCTACGAACAGTTCAGCACCGACGAGTTGGTCGGGGTGATCGAGGCGGTCGGGTCGCCCGCCCTGGGAATATGTCTTGACCCGGGCAACAGTGTCGCGCGGCTCGAGCATCCCGGCGACGTCATCGCCAAGGCGGCGCCGTACGTGGTGAACCTGCACGTGAAGGACTTCGCGTTCTCCCGCAAGGAGGGGATGATCGGGTTCACCCTCGCCGGGGCTCCCCTGGGGGCAGGCCTTCTCGACTACGACGCGATGGTCACCGAGTTGGAGGCCAACGGCCGCAGGGTCAACCAGATCGTCGAACACTGGCTGACCAGACAGGAGACGCTCGCTCGCACCTGCGAGCTGGAGGAGATCTGGGTCGGCGACGCCGTCGCGCGGCTGAAGGCGCAGCGCCGGCTGATCGCACCCGCCACCTACCCCATCGAGGAGGCCATCCATGGCTGAACAACTGTCCGGGCTGAACGCCATCGTCACCGGCGCCGGCTCCGGGATCGGACGGGGAGTGGCTCGCCGCTTCGTGGCCGAGGGCGCGCACGTGTGGTTTCTGGGAAGGCATCGCGAAAACCTCGAGGAGGCCTCCGCCGGCCTCGGGGAGAGGGCGCACGTCCTGCTGTGCGACCTCACCGACCTCACCGCCGTGGAGGAAGCGTTCGACCAGGTCCCGGGCCGGCTGGACGTCGTGGTCGCCAACGCCGCCGTGCAATTGGTCGGCCAGGACGCCCGGATCTCGGACGTGCCCCCGGACACCTGGCGCACCACGGTGGACATCAACCTCACCGGGTGCTTCCACACGGTCCGGTGCGCCGTCCGTCGGATGCTGTCCCAGGAGCTCCGTTCCGGTATGCGGGGCTCGGTCATCGTCTCCGGCTCCCCCACCGGGATCACCGGCGAAGGAGCCGGGTTCGCCGCCTATTCAGCCACGAAGGCCGGCACGCACGGGCTCGCGCGAACAACGGCGATGGACTACGCGAAGGACGGGATCCGGGTGAACACGGTGATTCCCGGCCACACACTCACGCCGTTGGTGGACAAGCTCCGCAGCGACCCGGCGCTGGCCGAGACCATCGACCGCAGGATCCCGATGGGGCGTCCTGGCACGGTGGAGGAGACCACCGGCGCCTACGTCTACTTCGCCAGCGACGAGTCGGCGTACGCGACCGGAGGAATGCTCTTCGTCGACGGGGGAATGTCGACCCTGTAAACCCGCCTCCGCGGCCAGGCAGGCGGGCGGAAAGGGCCAGACCCCAAGATGTCCTCGTGCAGCCGCCGGAACACCGCGACGATCGCCGAAGACGCCTCGCGCATCGGTGGGGACGTGTCGATGTCCCGGCTGGTGGGGCTCGTGATGTCGCTGCCGCCCTGCCCTCGCGGACGAAACGGGAATCAGATCACGTACGCGGGGTGCACCTGCGGCCCATGGCGCGCTCGATGCTAGAACGGGACGCCACAGTGGAGGATGACGTTGGCGTAGGGCGTCGCTTCTCCTGTCCTGACCAGCAGACGAGCGTCCGCGCAGCGAAGTTTGAAGTCCGCGTGGGAGACCAGGGTGGGGGTACCCCAGAGCGACTCGACGAGGCTACCGACTGCCGGATTCCTGTCGACCGACTCCACGGCGATCTCAGCGCTCTCCACCACCAACTCCCCGGCAAGTGCCCGTAGCACCTGCTCGAAACTGGGCACGCCGAAGACGACGGCCAGGTCGACGACGGGCACCGCAGGTGGTTGCGGAAGTCCGCAGTCGGCCACCACCACGGTGTCGGTGTGGCCGAGCGCCGACAGGTACCGATTCAGTTCGGCATTGAGGATGCCTGCGCGCTTCATTGTGGTTGCACCAGGGCCAGCTTCGGATACGAGGATTGGGCTCCGGGGTGCTGCACGGACACGGCTGCCATCTGCGTAGCCGTCGCCAGACCCTCGGCCAGTGAGCTCCCGTTCGCAAGGGTGGTGGCGAGGGCCCCACAGAAGGCGTCACCGGCACCGGTCGTGTCCACGACCTCCACCTTGCGACCGGGTTCGCGGTGAACACTCCCATCAGGTCCCATCGCCACTGCTCCCGAGGCGCCGAGCGTGATCACGACGCTCCGCGGCCCCAAACCCATCAGCCGTCGGGCAACATCTTCCGGGTCCGACCAGGCTTCTGGCAGCTCACCGAGGAGGATCATCGCCTCGCTCTCGTTGACCACCAGCGGATCGCACCCTTCCAGTACGTGCGCGGGCAGCGCCGCCGCCGGGGCCGCATTCAGCATGAGACGCGTCCCCCGAGAACGACACTCGGCCGCGACGAACTCGACGGTGTCCAGGGGGATCTCCAGTTGCACGAGCACCAGATCGGCCGATTCCCACGCGCGCCCGCTGTCCCGCAGGTAGCCCGGCGTCACGGCACCGTTGGCGCCGGGTGCGACAACGATGGAGTTCTCGCCGTCAGGGGTGATGAAGATGAGGGCACAGCCAGTGGCATCGGGCAGGCGGCCGAGCCCTGAGACGTCCACGCCCGCCACCGCGAGCGAGGCACGGAGCATCTCGCCGTAGGGATCCTCGCCGATGCAGCCGACGAATCGGACGTCACCACCGATGAGGCTCGCCGCGACGGCCTGGTTGGCACCCTTGCCGCCGGGCGTGATCACCAGGTCGGAGCCGAGGATGGTCTCACCTCCGGCGGGGCGGCGGTCGACCTGCACGACGAGGTCGGCGTTGGCCGAGCCGATCACGGCGATGGTGCCCACGATGGTGTCCTTCGTTCAAGGATGAGTGGCTAGTAGGCCAGACCGCGTGGCTCCGGTCCGAGCGGCGCCTCGGCCGGGTTCGGAACACGGAAGCCGTTGGCCCTGTAGGCCTCATAGTCAAAGGTTTCGCATTCGTCGAAGCCGATGCGGTGGTACTCGTAGAAGCCCTCCCAGTCCTCGTAGCCCTCACCCAGTGAGCTCTCCAGGAACGCGTCCGCCATCGCTTCTGCCAGGCGCGGCGCGGTCCAGAAGGCCCCCATCGCCAGCAGGTTGGCATTGTTGGCTGTGGCGGCACGCTTGGCCGCCGGCAACGTCTCGGCGACGGCTGCATGGACGTGGGGGCACTTGCTGGCCGCGATGTGAATGCCCATGCCGGTGCCGCAAAAGGCCAGGGCCTTCTCGTACTCGCCCTCGGAGATCTTCGACCCGACGAGGAAGCCGACGCGGTGATACATGTCGCAGTCCTCGAGGGTCGGGGTGAGGTCCTCGACCGTCCAGCCCCGCTCGGCGAGGTGCTTCTTCACGGCTTCCTTGAGCGGGAAGCCTGCGAAGTCGGCGCCGACGACGACGTGCTTGTCGCTTGCTGTCTTCATTGGGGTAGTCCCTTTCTCTTCGCGATTCGCCGGTGCGAGCGCCTGCCGGACAGGTGATTGGCCGTGATCACGGCAAGCAGGACCCCGCCCCAGATCAACGGTCGGTAGAAGTTGCTGATGTTCGGGAACATGTTGAGGCCGGAGGAAAGGATCTGCAGGATGAGGATCGCCAGCACCACCCCGATCAACCGCCCGCTCCCACCGTTGGGGTTCACACCGCCCAGCACGACGATCAGGACCGCGAGCAGCGTGTAGGTGGAGCCGTAGTCGGCCTTGGCCGAGTTGTAGTTGGCGAGCATCACCAAGCCGGCGAGGGACGCATAAATGCCGGAGATCATGTACGTGCGCACCAGCAGGCTGGTCGTGTTCAGGCCGCTGAACCGCGCTGCGGTGGCGTTGGTGCCCAGCATGTAGATCTTGGTGCCGAACGCGGTCTTCGTCATCAGGAGCCAGATGAGGACGGCGGCAACGGCGAAGACGATCAGCGGAACGGGAATCAGCCCGAAGAGCTTGCCCGCGAAGACCTGTCCATAGAGGTTCGGCAGCCCGCTCTTCGGCTTTCCTCCGGTGATCAGGATCGCGATGCCGGTGTACAACTCGAAGGAGCCGAGGGTGGCGAGGATCGGGGGGATCCGCACCTTCGCAACCAGGAACCCGTTGAGCGCACCCGCGGTTGCTCCGATGGCAAGGGCGAGGCAGATCGCCACCGCAATGGCACCGGTGGCCGTGGCGGGATCGGCGCCCTTCGGCGCCATGCTCAGCATGACGACGGCGGCACCGATGGAGGCCATGTTCGCGACTCCGACGACGGAGAGGTCGATGCCGGCTGTGACCATGGTGAGCATCACGCCCAGCGCCATGAGCCCGAACTCCGGGAATTGGATGGCCATGGACTGCCAGGTGAGCAGGTTGAAGAAGCCGTCGGTCTTGACGATCGCAAAGAAGATGATCAGGACGAGCAGCATGACCAGCAAGCGGGTGAGGTGGGTGTCCCGCGCGAGGGCACGCAGGGGTCCGGGTCGAAGGAGCGTGGTCTGCACGGCGTCGCCTTTCATCGCAGGGCGGCACGCAGGCCGTTGCCGGACCGCGCAATCTGGAGGGCGGAGATCCCGGTACCGACGATGATCAGCAGCCCGAGGGAGAACTGCTGCCAGAAGGTGGGGATACCAAGGAGGATCATGCTGTTCTCCACGATGACGATGAGCAGGGTGCCGAGCATCACACCGGTCAAGGACCCGGTGCCGCCCGTGATCGCCGTGCCACCGAGGACGACCGCGGCGATGACCATCATCTCCATGCCGAGCAGGTTCGTGGGATGCATCTGGCCCATCCCGCAGGTGCGGATGAGGCCGGCGACGGCGGCAATGACGCCGACGATCACGTAGAGCCAGAACTTGGTCCAGCGGACGCTGAAGCCGGCCCGCGCCGCAGCGCTTCCGTCACCCCCGATCGCGAAGACCCCTCGCCCGAACATCGTGTAGCGCAGCAGGAAGAAGACGGCCGCGAGCACGGCGAGCAGGATCAGGAACGACACCGGCATGCTGGAGGTGAGCCCCGACACCGGGTTGGTCGCGACGAACAGCGAGCCGCGGCCGAAGTCAGCCATGGCCGGCGGGATCTTGGGGATCTGTACCGAGCTGAGCGCCCCCTGCATGACCCCGGAGAACACGTTGGCCGTGCCGAGCGTGATGATCAGCGAGGGCACCGTCAGCCGCGACGTGAACAGCCCGTTGAACGCCCCGAGCACGGCGCCCAGACCGATGACCAGGGCGAATGGCAAGAGGATCCCGCCCTGGTAGTGGGAGTCGACGAGGAGCCGGGTCACCGCGTACACCGCCAGGGAGGCGAGGGCAGGGAAGGATACGTCGATGCCGCCGGAGACGATGACGAGGAAGGCGCCGATGGCGAACAGCCCCGGCACCACCATGGCGTTGGCGAGGTCGACGAGGTTGTTGGCCGTGAAGAACTGGCCGCTACGGGCCTGGATCAGCAGGCAGACCGCCGCGATCACGAGAAACACATAGAACTCGTTGGACCGGATCGCCTTGCGGACGAGCTGGCTCATCTCCGTTCTCCTTCCTGGTCGGACTCGCCGGTCATCAGTTCGGCCAGTTGATGCTCGGTGACGGTTGCCGGGTCGACTTCGTCGGTGATGCGGCCGGCCTTCATCAGCAGCACCCGGCTGCAGTTCTGGATGACCTCAGGGATGTCGTCGGAGATGATGATGACCGCGATGCCCGCACGTGCCAGCTCGCGGAGGATCTCGTGGATGTCGTGCTTGGAGCCGATGTCGACCCCGACCGTCGGGCCGTTGAGGATCAGGATGTCGGGCTTGGTTGCGAGCCACTTGGCAAGAACGATCCGCTGCTGGTTGCCGCCGGACAAGGTGTTGGCGGCATTCTCCGGGTCGGGTGTCGCGATCTTGAGATCGCGCACCCATTCGGCTGCCGACGTGCCCTTCCGGGTGCGATCGAAGAGGCCGCCCACCACCAGCTGGTCGATCTGGGCGATCACGACGTTGTCCGCGATGGTCCGCTCGAGGAAGAGTCCCTCGGTCAGCCGGTCCTCCGGCACATAACCGATGCCGCTGGCGATGGCGCCGCGGATTCCGGCGAACTGGACCGGGCTGCCCTTGACCAGCAGTTCGCCGGCGTCCTTGCGGTAGGCGCCGAACAGGGTCATCGCGAGCTCCGTCCTGCCGGAACCGAGCAACCCGGTGATACCGAGGATCTCTCCGGGACGCAGGCTGAAGCTGACATCGGAGAATGCCCCGTTGACGGTCAGGCCGCGCGCCTCGAGGACGGGCTGGGCCGGCAGCTCGCCGACCTGGAAATGCGCGTCCTCGAAGTCACGGCCGGTCATGTACTGGGTGAACGTCTTGCGGTTGAGCTCCTCGGGCAGGCAGGTCGCAACCGCGCGCCCGTTGCGGATGATCGTGAAGCGCTCGCTGATCTCGAACACCTCCTCCAGCTTGTGGCTGACGAAGAGGGTGGCTATGCCACGCGCCTTGAGGTCGAGGATGATCCGGAACAGCGCGTCGACCTCCTTCTTGGTCAGGGCAGTCGTCGGCTCGTCCATGATGATCAGCTTCGCGTCGCTCATCAGCGCGCGGCTGATCGCGACGAGCTGCTTGTCGGCAACGGAGAGCCGGCCGACCAGCTGGTCGAGGTCGACCGAGAAGTCGATCTTCGCCACCGCTTGCTCCGCGATCCGGCGGAAGCGGCGCCAGTTGACGAGCTTCCGCTTGCTGGCCAGCTCGGTGTTGAGGGCCAGGTTTTCCATGACTGTCAGGTTGGGGAACACCGAGAAGTCCTGGTAGATGACCTGCACGCCGGCGGCGATCGCCTCGACAGGGGTGAGCCGGGTATGGGGCACGCCGTTGATCTCGATCGAACCCTCGTCGGGGTCGTGGACCCCGGAGATCACCTTGATCAGGGTCGACTTACCACTGCCGTTCTCCCCGGCGAGGCAATGGATCTCGCCCGGACGGATGTCGAGATTGATGTCGCTGAGCGCCTGGACACCGGCGAACGACTTGCTCACCCCGCGTACCGCGAGGACGTTTTCAACCATTGGGTTTCCTTGCGTGGGGCAGCCCGGTGGGGGGCAGCGGGAGGGGTTCCGCTGCCCCCGCCGGCGGGCCGGCGTGGAGGGAGGTGGGTCGGACGGCCCTTGCCGTCCGGCCACCGCCCAGATGCGTCAGAAGCCGAAGCCGTCGACGTTTTCCTTGTTGATCACGATCCAGCCATTGCCCTCGAGCACCTTGGTGCTGCCGGAGGCGAAGTGCATCTCCTTGTAGCCGTCGACACCCAGGTCGACGGTGCCCTCGATCTTTTCCCCGTCGAGGATCTTCTTGGCGAGGGAGGCCATCGCGTAGCCGGCCTTGGCCGGGTCCCACAGGGTCAGCGAGGACACCGAGCCGTTGGCGAGGATCTCCTTGTTGGCTGCCGGCATGCCGGTGCCACTGGTGCAGACTTTGCCCTTGAGGCCGAGTTCGTCGATGGCGCGTGCGACACCGGGGGCGTCGAAGGAGGAGGTGCCCATGATGCCCTTGAGGTCCGGGTACTTCTTCAGCAGCTCCTTGGCCGTCTGGTAGGCCTGCTCGCCGTCGTCCTGGGATTCGACCCGCGGCTCGTCGGTGAGCAGCTTCATGTTCGGGAAGGCCTCCTTCTGGTGGGCGACGCCGCCGTCTGCCCACTCGTTGTGGGAAGCGTTGGTCACGTGGCCGACCATGGTGGTGTAGGTGCCTTCCTTGCCCATGCATTCGGCGAGGTTGTCCATGATGAACGCACCGTAGGCGGCGTTGTTGAACGCCTCGATGTCGTACATGGTGTTCTGCTGGCTGGCACCCTCATGCGTCACGACCACGATGCCGGCATCCATCGCCTGCTTCAGGACCGTCTCGAGTGCGCCCGGATCGACCGGGACGACCGCGATCGCGTCCACCTTCTGTGCGATGAGGTCCTGGATCACCTGCGCCTGCATGGTCGCGTCGGTCTCCGAGGGGCCCTTCTGGTACACGTTGAGGCCGGTGGCGGTGGCGAACTCCTTGACGCCCGTCTCCATGCGGACGAACCAGGGGTTGGTGGCGTCCTTGGGGACGACGGCAATCGTGTAGGTCTTCGCTGCCTTCGTGGACGCGGCCGCGCCCGCTCCGGGTGCGGCGGGCGCGCTGCAGGCGGTGAGCGTCAGGCCCAGGGCGACCGTGGCACTTACCATGGCACCCATAAAGCGTCGTTGCTTCATGCACTTCTCCTTCATTGTGTGATTCGTGGACGTCATCGCTGACCGGTGTGGTCAGTCGTGATCTGGGTGACCTCACTGCCCAGCAGTGCGGTCATGAGGGTGTACGCGGGCTGCGTGGTGTCCAGGCGGCTGTATTGCACGTGCAGCTCGACGGGAGACTCAATGACGAGCCCGTAGGGCACTCCACGCTCCAGCTGCAAACCGCCGACAGCGGCAGGAACGTCCGTGCGCAAATGCACCGCCCGACTGCCTTCGATGGTGATGGGAAGTGATCTTTGAGGGTCCCGGTCGGCAAAGTAGGCCGACACGGTGAACTGGGCGCTTGACGCGCTGTCATTGAGCACACAGATCGACTCGTGGGAGATTTCTGGCGGAGTGCTGACCGGGGGGATGTAGGCGTCCGGGACGTACCAGCGCCACCGCGTGCTCGAAGGAGCGGAAGCACGCTCACTGCTCACGGAAGTCATCCCACTCCAAGCAACGCTGCTCGATCTGAAGCGGTTCATATTCTGAACCGCTTCAGAACCTATACTGTTGCCGGAACGCGTGCAAGCCGGCCCGTGTCTCTGTTATCAACTCGATATGAACAACCCAGATGAGCGGCGGCAGCGGCCGGCGCCACATCCCGTTCGAGAGCACGAGAGCCCAGATGAAGACAAGCAAGGACGCACTTGCCGGCGGCCGGGAGCCGCAGGGTAGCGTCCGCATCAACGACGTCGCCCAGCGAGCCGGCGTCTCGGTTGGCACGGTGTCGCACACGATCAACCATCCCGAACTGGTGAAGGAACGCACCCGGCTCGCCGTCGAGCAGGCCATCGAGGAACTCGGCTTCGTCCCCAATCAGCAGGCCCGTGTCGTGGCCGGCGCCACGAGCCAGGTGATCGGCCTCGTCGTGCTTGATGTGGTCAGCCCCTTCTTCATGGCCGCGGCGAAGGCGGTCGAGCGGGCGGCTCGCGAAGCCGGCTACGTGGTCATCCTGTGCAGTTCCGACAGCGACCCGAGGATGGAGACCCAACTGCTGAGCATGCTGGCCGCCCAACGCGTCCGCGGCGTGCTGCTCACCCCGGCCAGCACGCGCAAGAGCTCCCAGGCCGATCGGCGACGACGTCTCGGCACGCCCCTGGTCTACCTCGACTTCGAGAACTCCCGCGACGACTGCTCGGTCACCGTCGACGACGTCGAAGGCGGACGTCTCGCGATCCGCCACCTCCTCGACACCGGACATGAGCGGTTCGCCTTCGTCGGCCGCGGCGGGGGCCTTCGCCAGCACCAGGACCGCGCGCGCGGGGCCCGACAGGCACTCAACGACGCTGGTCTCGACCCGTCGAGCTGCATGGTTGAGGTGACACAGCCCGGTATGGGCATCCAGGACGGTGTCGCCGCCGCGGACCAGCTGCTGAAGAAGGACCTGCCAACTGGCATCTTCTGCGGCAACGACATGATGGCCTTCGGGGTGTACCGAGGGCTCAACCGCGCCGGCGTGAAGGTGCCGGACGACGTCGCGCTCGTCGGCTATGACGACATCGACTTCGCCGCAGACTGGGTCGTCCCCCTCACGTCCGTCCGGCAACCCACCGATGAGCTTGGATACCGGGCTGCACAACTCCTCTTCAGCCACACCGCCGGCGAACCCGATCATGAACACAGCCAGGTGGTACTGCAGCCGGAACTCATCGTCCGGGCCAGCACGAGGACCGGTTCGTAGACGCCGCCCGGAATCGGGGCCGGCCGAACCATTCGGTTTGCGCGCCGGGTGTGCCGCCTGACTACCTAGCCAAACAGGTTCCTCCGCACCTGAGGTCCGAATCACGCATGGAAGCCCGGCATGTTGTCAACCGAGTTGATGATGGTCCGAAAGTTTTCCACGAACTGATCGTGAATGGACGAGGAGCTGATCTTGACCCAGCACTCGTCATTGTGGCGCAGTGCATTGATTGTGAAGTTGTGCGAACCGAAGAACACGATCTTGGTGTCGGGGGCGCCGGCGTAGTTGCCATCGATGAGCATGTACTTGGCGTGCATCCACGTTGGTGTTCCCGAGACCAGCGGTTGCATGGCGTTGTCCACGTTGATGTTGGCATGCTGCAGTTGCGCCCTCACCGTTGCGGGGAACTCGGCGCTGTCGTTGACCACGATGTCGAATCGACAACCTTGCTTCGCCAAAGCAAGGATTTTCTTGGCCACCTCGACCCGGGTGAATCCCCACATGGCGATCCTGATCATCGTTGCGTTGCTCAGGGTGTCGGACCTGACCCCGCTGCTGTTTCCGGAGCACTTGACGTTATCGTTCAGAATATTGTAAATGGTGTCAGTGCTCGGATCTGATGAGCTGCTGGTTGAACTGGCGCGAGGGAAAATGTATGCCTTGTAGATCCCCTCCGAGAAGGTGCGATAGTAGTCCGGGTTGTACCGCTTGTAAGCCATGTCTTCAAAATAGCTCTTGAATCCACCGTAGAAAGTCGGAGCCCCGGCGACAGAGTAGGCCGCTTGCCACGCAGTTGCGCTCTGCCTATCCGAGTTGGATGTCGAAATGAACGCGACCTCCTTCTTGCTACCCATGGTGGAAAATAGGAAGAACTTGCTGTGCATGACATGGTCACCGATGCAACCGCTGTTGCAGACGACCATGTACGAGTCGTTCGCAGGATTGTTGCTCACACCCATCCTGAGCCGAATCTTCTCGTTCAGTCCAGCGAGTGCGGGGTCGGCGAGCGGATTGGGGTTGTCGTCCGACTGGTCCACCACGATCTTCACCTTGACGCCTCTCCCCAGGGCGGTTTGCAGGGCGGAAATGATGTATGGATCGTCGCCCTTGACTCTGAACATCGCTGCCCGGATGGCTGAACCCGCGGGGGCGGCGAGGATCATTTCACTGACTCGTTTACTGATCGCCCAATGGTCCGCGTTGTTGAAGACGGCTCCGAGAGCTGGTTCGGCAGCTGAGGCGGGAGTCGCGACGCCAAGCTGGGCGACACAACAGGTGGCAATTGCAGTAGCCATCACCCGAGCAAGACGGTTCATAGGGGCTCCGTTTCGGGGTGGTGCGGGCGTGGCCGAATCTAGCAGGAGGGAAGGGATGGCAATAGGGCCTTACCGGACTCGTCGAGGTGACCCGGTGACGGCACAAACCCAAATGGCGCCGATCGAGAACACGACTCGTCAGGCCTGGTCCAGGGCCCCGGGACATCCGGAACTGCCGTGCCGCGAAAGTGGCGTTCCGCCTAGCGTTGGTCGAACTGAGCACTGGACGCCAGCGCTTTGACGTCATTCACGTTGGCGATGTTGTCGAAGGTGAAGTCCGTTTGCCTGGCGGCACCCAGACCCTCTGGTAGGCGTTCGTCGTAGGCTCCCCGAACGCAAGGGTTCCCCACCCGTTGACGCGAGCACGGCTCTCAAGGGTCGGCGAACGGCGCAGGTCGAACTCACGGATGACGTCCCCCGCGCGGAAGTAGCGACGACGGCCCGGCGACTGGTGAGGACGTATGTGGTGCGCTTGCGGCGGCCGCGGCGCAGCAGTATCCGCCCGAAAGACCGCAGGCCCGTCACTCGACTCGCTGTCAATTGCGGAGGCTGGATCGGGAAGGCTCGGCCAAGACACACCGCGAGCCTATGGCTGGACCGACCCGTCCACCGGCCGTTGCGCGAGGACTCCGTTTGTTCGAACCCGAAGGGACCAACCCGACAGCCCGATCATGGCGCTGGTTGCGCGTACCCCATGCCCCAGGGTCACCCTGGATGACCTTTGCACCACGGACTCGTCGCTTCGCGCATCCGGTCTCGGTGAGCGACGCTCTGCCATACATGCCGCTGCGGGCGCGGGCGATACGCCACTGTCGGGCCTCCCAACTGCGTATTGCTGGCGGTCGGTTCCGGGTCGAGGGTGGGGTCAGCCCGACGGCATGGAAGGTGCAGGAACATGGCTGACCCGAGGAGTGTGACGCGACCCCGGTTTGGCGGCTGGCTCGTGGCCGTCCGTAATGTCCTGGCCGCGGCGGTTTGCGGGGGCCTGGTGTACCAGCGGTGGGCGACGGCGCGCGACCGCCGTCGTCTGACCCCGCCGGGTCGCCTTGTCGACGCCGGTGGCCACAAGCTCCACCTGCTGGTCATGGGCGAGGAACGCGGCGGTCTGACCGTGGTCCTCGAAGCCGGTGGAATGGCCACATCACCGCAGTGGGCATTGATCCAGCCCGGGATCGCCGAGTTCGCCACAGTGGTTTCCTACGACCGTGCCGGTCTGGGCTGGAGCCAGCCGGGCCCCACGCCCCGCGACGCCCGCACCATCGCCGGAGAGTTGCACACCGCGCTCCGCGATGCCTGCCTGCCTGGGCCCTACGTCATGGTCGGTGCCTCGTTGGGTGGCCCGTACGCCGCCGTGTTCGCCGACACCTACCGCGACGAAGTGGCGGGACTGGTGCTTGTTGATTCGGCCCACCCCGACCAACTGGAGCGGCTGCCGCCCCAGACCAGGCGCGCGCTGGCAGGGTTGCGGATGGCGAACCGGTTGTTGCCGATGCTGGCCGGGCTGGGGTTCACCCATCTGGTCGACGTGACGGGCATCTTGCTGGCGGGCCTGCCCTCGAAGCTGCCCGCCGATGCTGCCGGCCAGCTGCGGACGTTCGCGCACTGGCCCGGCCACTGGGCGGCGGTCGACGCCGAGGTGTCCGCATGGGAGGCCACCATGGAGCAGATGCGCCGGGCTCTGCAGGGCCGGTTGAGGGATCTTCCGCTGACGGTCATCACCGCACCCGACAACCCCGGCATGGAAGCCATGCGAGACCCGTGGCTGGACATGCAGCGCGATCTTGCCGGGGCCTCCAGCACCGTCAGGCACCAGATACTGGACGGAGTCGGCCACATCCAGCTGGCCACCGAACCCGAACCCACCCGAAGACTGATCCAGGCAGTCCGCGAGATCGTCGACAACCACCGGGTTGCTGGAGCCGACAGCATCGCTCAGTCGATTCGACGCGCCACTTGAAGGGTGTTGAGGTAGTGCTTGCGGATCACTGCGGAGGGACGGGCGTCGATCAGTTCCTGGATACGGCTGAACAACGTGTCGCGCTGCTCGGGTCGCGCCGCGATGTGGTTGGAGTAGGTCGACAGCAGGGCAAGGTAGTCGTCGGCTGAGTAGTTCCAGCTCCAGAGGTAGCGGTGGACGATGGGCGGCGAGAAGAAGCCACTGCCAACGATGGCGGCGAAGTCTGGTACGGGGATCGCATCCGGTGGCTGCGGGCCGGCCTGCCCGTTACTCATCCCGACCTGTTGGTACACCTTCTGGACGTCGCGGAACAGCTCGTCGGCGTCCGGCGGAAACACATGGTCGGTCGCGATGATGGCCAAGTAGCCATCGTCGCGCAATGTGTCGGCAGCTTTCCGGTAGGCAACTCGCGGGTCCAGCCAGTGCCATGACGTTGCCGCCACGATCAGTTCGAACCGCTGTCCGCGCCGCTCCCACTGCTCGAACGATGACACGACGACATCGACCTCACCGACTCCGGTGAGCGCCTGCCGCGCCATGGCAGCAAGGTCCGGGCCCGGTTCGAGTGCCACCACGCTCCAACCTTGCTCCAGCAATCCACGCGTCGCTTGGCCGGTGCCGGCCCCGATCTCGAGAACTCTTGCTCCGTCGGCAAGGCCGGTCTCGCCCGCCAGGTCGTGAAACAGCTCGACGGGGTAGCCAGGGCGGACGCGGTGGTAGAGCGGCGCGGCCTGGTTGAACGTCGACGCCATCCCCGAGTAGGGCTCCCGAGCCATCATCAGCACACCTCCTCGGCGCAAGTACCCCCGAGAGCGTCCGAGATCAACCTCCCGGGCAGTTCGGCCGGCGAGAGGTCAGCAACGGCCCGGAAGCTGACCCCACTGCGAGGCGGCGGGCGCAGGCAGCTCTTGCCGCGACCAGAGTGGGCGGTCTCGGTGTGTCTCAGCCCGCGCCACCTCCTGTGACCGGCGACTGTCGCATGTCCTGGCGGTCAGGGCACGTACCAATCGGTCAGGGCAACCGGTCGGTGCCTGATCACCCAGAGCGAACCCTGCCAGGGTCGGGCGGCTCGGCGGAGCCGGCTGCTCGCATCAGGGGCAGTACGACTTCGTCCACGATCCCCGCACACAGTTCGGCACTGACGTGACCCTCCCAGAGGTAATGCTGACGCAGGATCGCCGGGCCCGCCTCCAGCTGGCGAGTGGTGACCGTGGCGGCCATGTGCGCCGGCAGTTCCCCGCGGGCGGTCGCACGGGCGAGCAGGGCCCGCAGCTGTGCGGCGCTGCGTCGCCGGGAGGCGGCGCCGTACAGTTCGGCAGCGCTCGCAGGATCGCCCAGGACGTCACCCAGGATTCCCCTGAGGGCCGGACCGGCCGGCCCTTGCAGGTGGGCGGCCACCTGCAGGAAGAAGTCGAGCAGGTCGCCGCGAAGGCTGCCGGTATCGCGTACCTCCTCGGGGTCAGGGAAGGCCGCCTGCACGGCGGCGAGGACCAGATCACGCTTACCGGGCCAGCGTCGGTACAGCGAAGCCTTGCTGACCCGGGCCCGTTGGGCGACCGCGTCCACCGTGAGAGCCGCGTAGCCGCTCTCGGTCAGTTCGCTGCGAACGGCCGCGAACACCGCCTCGTACAACTCCGGGCCGCGCCGCCGGGGCCGGTGACGATGGTCCGGCCGGAGGTGACGGCCCGGGTCTGCCTCAGCCATTCCTGTCATTCCCCGTCGCCGCGACGACGTCGCCGCGGGTGCCGTCCACCACGACCAACTGTCCGTCGGCCAGCGCCGAGGTGCCGTTGCCGGTGCCCATCACCGCGGGGATGCCGTACTCCCGCGCGACGATGGCGGCGTGGGACGCGAACGAGCCGGCATCGGCAACGACGGCGGCAGCCAGCTGGAACAGTGGCGTCCACGACGGGTTGGTGTACGGGCACACGAGCACGTCGCCGCGCCGGAGCAGGCCGAACTCGCTCGGGTCGCGGATGATGCGCACAGGCCCGGTGGCTCGCCCACCGCCACCGGGAGTGCCGGAGACGAGAGCGTCCGAGGAGGGCCGGAGCAGACCAGGGTGCAGAGTGGCCGGAGAGATCAGGGGCGCTTCCCCGAACTCGGCCCGGGCCAGCTTGCGGTCGGCCACGAGCTGCGCGAGCCGTTGTCGCTCAGATTGGTCGAGCGTGAACGGGTCATCCACGTTTCGCAACTCGTCCAGCTTGAGGTGGAACACGTCCTCCTGCACTGCCAACACGCTGGCTCGGGCGAGGCGGTCGCCGGCCTCCAGGAGCGCGCGACGCATCACCGGCCGCAGCCGCAGCGCATGGAAGTGGGAGTCCTCGCGGAACCCGATACCGGTTCGCGCTGCCGTGGCCGCCGCGGCGACCCGGCGCTGAGACTGCGTTGCCGCCACCAGCCACCGGCTGTGGACCCGCTCCTCACTGGCGGCGGCCTCCGGTGGTCCAGGTGCAGCGGCGGGTTGGGCGGCAAGGCCTCGGAGGGAGTCGAGCAGCATTCCGGGCGCCTCCGCCCAGGTGGGGCTGGAGATCAGGGCGGGACTGGTCGTTTCACGATGACCGAAGGAGCGCAGCCAGTTCTCCACGTCTGCGCGCAGCGCGGTGAAACCATCGTCGTGTTGCAGCCTGGCAAGGAACTCCCCGCTGGCCAGCCGGTCGAGCTCCGGTCCCCAGACGGGGTGCCGGCGGATCCTGGAGGCGATCGCCTGGAGTTCGTCGTTCGCCGCCCTGGTCCGGGTGTCCTGGCCGGAGACCAGTGGCCAGAATTCCTCCAGCGCTCCGAACATCCACAACCAGGCACGCAGCCGGAGGAGCGAGGCGGCGACGGAGGGCAGGTAGTCGATCCTGAGGTCGACGAAGGCATCGAGTGTCTCCAGCACCTCCCGGGGCACGCCCATCAACGCAGTCCAGCTGCACGCGGACAGGTCGCTCCCTTGCAGCGCAGTCACCGTCCGCTCGAAGGAGGTGAAGCGAGGATCGGAGGTCCACCGGGCGGGGTCGTATCGCAACCGTGAACGCAGCCGCAGCAGGGTGGTCAGAGTTCGCAACGTCGGTCGAAGATGCGGCGGCACCAGCTCGGTCACCACCCCCCGCCGTTCGGGGAGCATCTCGCCGACCGACACGTGGATCGCAGGGAGTTCCCTGGCCATCCGGACCAGGATCCCGAACCAGGCCGGCATCGTCCACGCCGTCATGTCCAGCGGGAACGGGCGGACCGGCAGCAGCTCCGCACACACGGCGGCGGCCGTCCGCCGCGGGAGCCCGACCTTGACCGGCGCGGGCGGTAGTGCGGTGAGCGGGCGGGCCTGGACGATCCACATTGAGCCGTCGGCATAGGCCCACTCGATGTCCTGGGGGCACCCGAAGAGCTCGGAGATCCTCACGCCGAGACCGGCAAGCTCGCGGGCGGGAGCATCAGCGAGGGCTTCTCCGCCAGCACCTGCCGCGGGTCCGTGCGTGACACCGCCGGAGTCGCGGCCGGTGATGACCACCTCGTGCCGGCCCGCGCGGCGACCACGGATCCGGCCGAGCCGGTCGAGGACGATGTGTTCGGGGGTGACGAGCCCGGACACCACCGCCTCCCCCAGGCCCGGGCTGGCCTCGATCACCAGCTCGTCGCGCACACCGGTCACAGGGTTCGCGGTGAACAGGACGCCGGCGACCTCGACCGGAACCATCTGCTGCACCACCACGGCGATCGCCGGGTCGGAATCGGCGCCCACCCGACGCCGGTACGCCACCGCCCGATCGCCCCACAACGACGCCCAACAGCGACGCACGGCGCCCAGAAGGTCGTGGGTTCCGATCACGTTGAGGAAGCTCTCCTGCTGACCCGCGAACGTCGCTCCGGGCAGGTCCTCGGTGGTAGCGCTGGATCGCACGGCGACCGGACCCTCACCGAGCTCTCGATAGGCGGAGACGACCGCTGCTTCCACCGCGGCCAGTAGCGGCACTTCGGCGATCAGCCGTGCCAGCCGCGCTGGGTCGCCGGCTTCAGCCCCGGGTGCCGACCCGACCGGCGGCACGCCGGCGGCAGCCAGCGTGCGGCGGTACGCCTCGGTGGTGATGACGAAGCCCTTGGGTACGGGGAAGCGTGCCCTGCAGAGCTCGCCGAGGTTCGCCGCCTTGCCGCCGACCAGCGGAAGGTCGTGGTGGTCGACGCCGGCAAGCGGCACTACCCACAGTGCGGCTGCGGCCATGGACCCTCCAACGACCCAATAGAGTACGACTCGTACTCTATACGCCTCTCGTGTTGAGTAGCACCCTCCTTACCAAGGGAGTCTCGGACGGCGACCATCGGCGCCGTGAGGGAAGGCTTCAGAGCCTCGATCAGTGCAGGCTGGGTCGATAGACGAGCTCCTGGGTGCGCCCGTCAAGGATGCGGCTGTCCAAGAGTTCCAAATCGAAGTCAGCGGCGCCCTGGAAGACCGGCTCGGTCCCGGTTTTGCCCGTGATCACAGGAAAGATCGTGATCTGGACGCGGTCCACAAGGCCGGCCGACATCAGCGCCCGGTTCAGCGACAGGCTGCCGTGGGAGCGCAGCGGCACATCGGACTCCTCCTTCAGCCGGGCGACAGCATCGACGGCGTCACCGTGGACGACGGTCGCGTCCGGCCAGTCGAGTGGGGCTTCCAGCGTGGATGACACCACCGTTGTCGGGAGGCTCCGCATGCGCGTGACCCAGGAATCCCGCACGTCGGAATCTTCGGTGCTCGAGGACAGCATCTGCACGAACTGGCGGTAGGTGTTGGCGCCAAAGACCATGCGGTGCTCACCGCCGTACAGGGCCAGCCGGTGCTCCAGCAACTCGGGGCCTTGTTTGCCCCAGTAGCCACCCCAGTCGCCGCGGGGGCCGTAGGAGCCGTAGCCATCAAGACTGGCGAAGACATCGAAGGTGTAGGTCGCGGTCATGTCTGGCCCTTCCGGTAGGACCACCCAGCCTAGGAGCCAGCGGCCGTGAACAACCGCTTGCGGGTGGTGAGCCAATTGCGCATCCCAACCCCTCCCGACGAATCGGTGCGGATCTGGCGCCTGTGTTGCAGGACCGCTTGTCGCGTGTCCGCCCGGCCCTTTTAGCCAGCTTCTTCAGGTGAGGGCCCAGAAGGGCAGGGTTCCCACCCCGGTGCCGAGCACGATCAGGGTGATGGCGATCGCACGTGAGGCGCGGACCTCGCCGGTTCCGAACCGTTGGGTGACTCTCGTGAGGAATGCCTGGGTACGGGAGCGCGACGTCAATCCGACCAGGAGCAGGAGCAGGCAGGGCAGGCAGTAGATCACGGCATAACCGGCGAGGACCCAGAGCCCTTGGGAGGGGATTGTTCCGGCGTCGATGAGCCGCTCGATGGCGATGAAGTAGGGGAACGCGTTGGGCAGGTCGGCACCGGTCAGCAGGACGCCGAACGGGAACGCGGTCCACGGCGTGAACCAGACGGGTAACTCGATGGGTTTGCGCGCACGGGTTGTGAAGCGCCGGGTCCCGCTGATGATCAATGCCACTCCCGCGGCACCAAAGGCGACGTAGCGCAGCGCGATCACGATGCCGTCGACGGCACCGGCGGCCGCGCCGGCGCCGAGGAACAAGGCTGCACCGGCAACGAGCACCGTGGTGGCTGCCCCGAGCACGGTCACCAGGGCGGTCAACCCAGGGCGTTCCGGCGCCGCGAGCAGGATCAGGATGACCGCAACCATGGTGGCGGGGTTGAATGCGTCGATCGCGGCCAGACCAGCAATCGTCCCCAGAAGCGCTGCTGTCACAGCCCCGCCTGGCCACGACCGGGGATCAACGCCGCGATGATCAGGTCGAGTTGTTCCGCCGTGGGAGCGGGTTCTATGCCGGCGACCACGTTCGCGGCCAGTCCGTCACCGACCAGGCGGATCACCCGCGCGCGGGTCGCGTCGCGGGTCTCCTTCTCGATCAGCGCCTCCCACCGGTAAGAAGCCTCCCGGGCAGCGGCCGCGACATCATCACCTGGTGACTCCACCGCACGGTGAGCGACCGCCAAAGCCCGGAACAGCGTGACCTCATCACCGGTCGGCACCGAGAGCCGCAACCAGACCTCCCCCGCTCGGCCCCCTTCTGACGCGGCCAGCATCGCCGCATCGAGCTCCTCCAACGCCGCCACCGCCAAGCCCCGCATCAGGGCGGAACGCGAAGGGAAATGGTGCATCAGCCCACCCTTGGACACCCCCGCCAGGATCGCGACGCTGTTCAAGGACGGGACGACACCGTGTTCAAGGGTGAGGCTGCGAGCCGCTTCAAGAATGAGCGCACGTTGATTCATGGACACAACCTAGCACGCCAACCGACCGGTCGGTCGGTTGTGCCCCGCGGTGGCTTCACCCCTGCACGCTGGCGCCACGACTCCCAAGCGCATGGCGACCGTGCGACGTCGGCGAGGTCGGTCGGCCATCACCTGACAGCAGGAAAGCACCACCCCCTCCGAACAGGCTGAAATCGGGGGTCAGGGTTGCATATGGGTACGCGGAGAAGTAGTAAGGATTCCGTAAGGAAACGTCCGGGTGGCCGGGGCACTTCCGCAGTCGCCGGCCATAGCCAATCGCGTTTTGCTTCTGGCGAGGGGAATCATGCTTGAGGAGTTGAACGAGGCAGCCCGTGAGCGGCGGGCCGCCGCCGCCAAGGTCAGTCGCGAACTGGCCGGAGAGCAGGACTTGCCGGCCTTGCTCGGCGTGGCGCAGCACGGATTGGGCGCGCTGTTCAACGGCGAGTGCACTGTGCAGCTTGGCGTGCGCAGTGAGGGCGGCCCCGACGACCCAGAGTGGTTGCCGTCCGAAGGACTGAAGGATGAGGTGGTAGTCGGGCTCGCGGGACCCCCGAGCCATGACGTGGTGAGTGAGCGGTCGGGCATCCTGCTTGAGCCCCACAGCGCAAACGGCGTCTGCCGCGCGTGGGTACAGTTCACGGTTCCTCGTCGCGTCAGTGTCGAGGAGTTGATTGTGGGCGACTTGTTCGCCCAAGCCTTCGCGATCGCCGTGGACCGCGTGGTCAGCATGGACGGCGCTGCCAAGACGGAGGTGCAGTTGCGTAAGGCCGTCGATGCGCACAGGGTCATCGGGCAGGCGACCGGAGTCATGATGGAGCGCCACCGGCTCTCGGCAGCGCTGGCCTTTGAACTGTTGCGCGTGGCCAGCCAGACGAGAAACGTCAAACTGCGGGAGATTGCAGAACGGGTGGTCCGCACGGGTCAGGAGCCGGACGTCGCCTGACCGACGGTAACCGCCAAGGGCCGACCAGTAAGCCGGCTCGCCGCCCGTCCGCTCGTTCTGGATCTCTTCGGTTCAATACCGGTTCCGATGACCCGCGCGAGGTTCCGGAGGACGGCGGGGCCTGCCCGGAAGATACCTGCAGCGCGGGCCCACCTGGCTGGCTTTGAGGGCCTCCTGGCTCAACGCGACGTGACCGTCACCTGCAGCCGGGAGTCCTTCCAGCTGTGACCAGACCAAGCATTGGCGCCGAGCTGCTTCCAACCTGGGCCAATGGATCAGGGGGCAACGATTGTGCGTCCATCAACGATGCCCGAATCGCGGCTGAGATTGTGGGGTACCGGCGAAGCCAAGCCCAGTTGATGCCCGGGCATCGGCACGAGGCCAGGTGTGCCGGTTGAATGATCCAGCCGGCACACCGATGCCGACACTGAGTGAGTTCTGCGGCTGTCCGCCGGCCGACGGTGGTCCGTCCCTACTTCAGGCATGCCGGTTCCGTACGCGTTCAGGCGTGGAACGACGTATGCGGGTGGCGGTAGGAACAGCGGTTCTGCGCGCGGCTGATGGCCACCCGTGTCGGCGTGCGATGAACGGGTAGTGCTCGGGTGTGCGAAGTAGCACGACCAGCCCCGAGAGGATCCCCCATGTACCTGTACACCGAGCAGTTGATCAACCAGATTGAGGTAGACGAGCCGGACCCGGCTGCGGCGAACGCCCTGCAGGAGGGTCTGGGCGGCCAGTTCGGTGAGATGCGCACGATGATGCAGTACCTGTTCCAGAGCATCAACTTCCGCGGCGACGCCGCGTCCAAGCCCTACAAGGACTTGTTGCAGGGAGTGGGCACGGAGGAGATCAGTCACGTCGAGTTGATCGGCACCACCATCGCCCGACTGCTGGACGGGTCCCCGGGCTACCAGGGCAAGAAGTCTGACCCGGTGGACGCGCCCGGAGCTCACGGAGCGACGCCACTGTCGATCGCACTCGACACCAGCAACATCCACCACTACCTGGTGGGCGCCCAGGGCGCACTGCCCGTTGACGCTGCCGGGAACCCTTGGTTGGGCTCCTACGTGTACAACAGCGGCAACCTGGTGTTGGACCTGCTCTACAACCTGATGCTCGAGTCCACTGGGCGGCTGCAGAAGTGCCGGATCTATGAAATGACCAGCAACAAGACCGCGCGCTCCACCATCGCCTACCTGATTGTCAGGGACCAGGCGCACGAGAACGCGTTCGCGAAAGCCCTTGAGAGCCTCGGGGTCAACTGGGGAAGCGTGCTGCCGATCCCCAAGACCAGCGCCGAGAAGTTCCCCGAGGTGAAGAAGCTCCTCGACCAAGGCCTGCAGAGCGTCCAGTTCACCTTCAGCGCTGACAACCAGAGCCAGGCCGACAAGCTGTACCGCGGCGCTTCGCCGTCCAACGACGGCACCGAACTGACGACGGCAGTCATGCCCGACGGGTTCCCCGTCACGATCGCGCCAGAGCGCAGGGAGGAGTTCTCTCCCGGCCTGGACAAGGAACTCCTGGCTCTGATCCAGGCCACGGCGGAAGTCGAACTCCGCAAGGCCGACAGCCCCGGCAACTGATTCGCGGATCGACCCGGCGCTGCGTCAGTCCCGGCCGACCGGGACTCCCGCACGTCAAGGTAAAGGGCGGGCCGCACAGGGCCGCGACTAGGTATGTCACCGAGACGGCGACCTCCTCTGAAGACCGGCGGCCAGGCGTTCGGACCCGGCTCCATCGGGGTGATCGCCTCGCGACTACCGGCCAGATCCACATCGCGGATCACTGTGCGCGAAATCTGTTCGGTACGGCTGGACAAGACCCGACCCGTTGTTGTCCTCACCCTCGGTGACGTCGGCGGGATCGGGGGTTGTCGCCTCATAGATGTCATAGAAGCGCGGGCCGAATGCATCTGGGGATTCAGCATGTGGTCCGGAAGCGCGCAGACAACCACGTCGTGCGGGTCAAAGCCTGCCAGCAATTCTGCCGGGACCTTGGCGGACAGGGCACGCCGGACAATTGACTGTTGAGTGTGGCCACTCCGCGAAACGGGGGTGTTTCGATGAGCCAGACATATCGAAAGCTGATCCTGTTCCTGGTGGGTCTGATGCTCTTGGGCGGCTGCGTGGCGCAGGCTGCGCCGGTCTCGCCGTCGCCGGTGCCGTCTCCGGCGCGTGTCGAGGCTGCGGCACTTCAGCAGAGGGTCGAGGACTACATCAGAGCGGGGACGGCTCAGCTGGACAATGTCCGCGCTGTGCTGATCACGGTGGACGGCCAGACCAGGCTCGAGTACTACCGACACGGGTTCACTGGCGGCGACCATGAACACGTCTGGTCGGTCACCAAGAGTGTGGTCGCAACCCTGGTCGGGATAGCGATCGGCGAGGGTCTGATTCCCAGCCTGGAAGCTTCACTGACCGACCTGTTGCCCGAATACCGGAAGGTGATGACGGCACACGCTACCAAAGTGACCTTGCACCAACTCATGAACCACACCAGCGGCCTCCTCGGAGGGGAGGGGACCTTCGACCTCCAGTGGGACATCCTCACCGGGGACGGTGACCCGGTGGCCTGGGCCCTGTCGAAGAAGGAGGGCCAACGGGTACTGCCGGGCTTCTTCGGGTACTCAGATCTCGGCGCCCACCTGGTTGCTGCCGTGCTGCACAGCGCCCTCCAGCACCACCCCGCGACGAAGGGCCAGTCCATCCTCGACTATGCCCGCACCAAGCTCTTCGACCCGCTCGGCGTCACCAGCGAACCTGCGGTCGAGGTCACCGGCTTCTCTGACACTGACCCTGAGTTTGCCGGCACAGGATTCGGCTGGGCGGAGGCCAATGGCGTACAGCTTGGCGCCTTCGGGCTGCGTCTCACCGCCTCTGACATGGCCAAGCTCGGCCAGCTCTACCTCAACGACGGCATCTGGAACGGCAAAAGGCTCCTACCCGAAGGCTGGGTAGCGGAAGCCACCGCAGCGAGCCCGCTGGCCAATTATGGACTCCTGTGGTGGCGCGACATCGACGGCAGGTTCGAAGCCCACGGTTACGAGGGCCAACGCATCGTGGTCCTCCCCAACCAGCGGGCCGTCATCGTCACCGTCAGCGCCACCGCCGACACCGACTACCCCCTGGACGAAATTGGCGACCTCATCGACACCGCCATAATCCCGGCCCTGCGCTGATTCGACAGCAGACTGGAGGTGGGAGCCGCCACCCGTCTCAGACCTGGCGGAACTCGGCCGGCGGCGGTGATCCAATCGCCGACGCGGCACCGAGGTCGTGGCGAGGCAAACGTAGTGTCATCGGCAAGGTCGACTGCGCCCTGCGCGGCAGAGCAGGGCGTTTGGAGTCCCGGCGTCTACCTCTCATGGCGCCAGGTCGACGTTGGGCGGGCAGACGTGCCCCTCCGGATCCATGGGGTAGCCGCACAACGGGCAGCTGGGCCGCCCCGCGCCGACCACCTCGAGGGTGCGCTTCGTGAAGGCGCGAGCCGTGCCGACCGGGATGCGCACCAGCAGCGCCTCGGGCGGCTCGACCTCGATGGGCTCGGAGCCGAACTCGTCGAGGTCGACGTCGACCTCGGCCATGGCGTAAACCTGGATAACGATCTCCGCGGTCGTCGGATCCCAGCCGAGGCCCATGGCGCCCGTGCGGAACTGCGTGTCGAGCGGCTGTTCGAGCGGGTCGTTGTCGACGAGCTCGACGGGCGTCGAGTCCGGAACCCTGAAGGGGTTGCCCTCCGTGGACCTCAGCTGGTCGAGCACCTCGTCGATCTTCTCGGCGAGCAGGGCCGACTGCTCCTTCTCGAGGGCGACGGTCACCATCCGGGCTTTGGTGCGGGCCTGCAAGTAGAACTCGCGGGACCCTGGTCGCCCGACGGTCCCGACCACGAGCCGATCCGGCCAGGCGAACTCATGGACAATTGTGGCCATGGGGACATTTTAGGAGCCTCGGCTCGTCGGTGCCCGGGCGCCGATCCGGGCGATCTCACAGGCTTGACGAGGGCCGACCCGGCCAACCTGTCGAGCATCCTGAACGCCGTCGCTGTCTTCGGCCTGAAAGCCGAAACGTCGAGAACTGGCCCGGGGAAGCGAAGGAGGTCGACTTCGAGCCCGGAACCCGAACGGTCACCGGCCGGTGCGGGCAGCGAGGAGTCGACGCTCCGCGTCGTTCGCTGTCAGTTCCAGGGCGTGCAGATCCGCGGCGCGCGCCTCGTCGTCGCGTCCGAGCCGACGCAGGAGGTGCGCGCGCACGGCGTGCCAGAGGTGGGCCTGCGAGAGCTCGCCCTTCAGGGCGTCGACCTCGGTGAGCGCCGCGGCGGGAGCCCCCACCCGATCCAGGGCGACGGCACGGTTGAGCCGCACCACGGGCGACGCGTCGTAGCCGAGCAGCAGGTCATACAGCACGAGCACCTGCAGCCAGTCGGTCGCGGCCGCGGTTTCGGCATCCGCGTGGCAGGCGGCGATGGCGGCCTGCAACTGCCACCGGCCGGGGCGGCGCAGCCGCGCGGCCCGCTCCAGCTCGACGCGTGCGCGAGCGATGAGGGCCGCGTCCCATCTGGACCGGTCCTGCTCGACCAGCAGGACGAGATCGCCGTCCACAGACCGTGCCGATTCACGCGCCCTGTGGAACAGCAGCAGCGCGAGAAGTCCGTGGGCTTCGGGCTCGCGGGGCAACGCGGCCGCAACGACGCCCGCGAGCCAGATCGCATCGTCGGCGAGGTCGCGGTCCGCGGTCGCGTCGCTGCCCGCGACGAAATGAGCTTCGTTGTACATGACCGACACGATCGTGAGGACGATGTCGAGCCGTTCCGCCCGATCCGTCGCGTCCGGTATCCGCAACGGGATGCCTGTCGCGCCGATCTTCCGCTTGGCCCGCACGATTCGCTGCGCCGTCGCGGGCTCGGTGCTGAACGTGGCACGCGCGATCTGTGCCGTGGTGAGGCCGCACACCGCTCGCAGCGTGAGCGCGAGTTGAGCCTCCGGCGCCAGTGCGGGGTGGCAGCAGCCGAATAGCAGCGGAAGCCGGTCGTCGACCTCGCCGGACGGATCGGACCAGGCGTCTTCGGGCTCCGCGGACTTCGAGTCGATGCCGGGCACCATCCCGGCGAGCTTCTCGCGGTACCTCTTCTCGCGGCGCAGACGATCGAGCGCGTTATGGCGCGCGGCTTGCATGAGCCATGCGCCCGGGTTCGGCGGGATCCCGCCCTTCCGCCACGCGCGGAGCGCCTCCTCGACGGCCTCGGCCACCGCCTCTTCGGCGATGTCCAGGCTGCGGAGAGACCCGGCCAGCGCCGCCACGATTCGTCCGGACTGCTCGCGCACGACTTGCGAGAGAAGGAGATCGGATCCCGCGACCTCGCTGCTCGGCGCGCTCGCGTCGTCCGGACGGGCCGCGGCATCCGAGCCGCTCACTCCTCGGACTGGCTGCCGCTGGTCAGGATCGGGCGGATCTCCACACCCCAGCCGGGCAGTTCGAGGAAAGGCCATTTCCGAACCAGCGCGATCGCGGCGTCCATATCCGGGACGTCGATGACACTGAAGCCGCCGACGACCTCCCTGGCCTCGGAGAACGGTCCATCGACCACGACGCTGCCCCTCTCGCCGTACTTCACGGTGGTCGCGGTCTCGACGGGCTGCAGTTGGGCTCCACCATCGGCGATCTGCGCCGCATTCTCCCCGTACCACTGGTAGGCGCGCTCGTAAAGGCCCTGCATCCGGTCCGCCGGCACTTGCGCGTCGAGCTCGGGGTCGAAGGTAAACATGATGACGTACTTCACGGTCGTGTCCTTTCGTCAGTGGAACCGTTTCATTCCTACAGCGAACGGACAAGCCCGTTTTCGACAGCTCTCGAAGAGAATTCTCAGAACAGAGAGAGACCGGGCTGAAGATGTCGGCGAGGATGAGCACTCCCCCATTGCGATCAGCGCGATGACCACGACAAAGGTGAGCGGCACGAGTTTCGTCGCATCGACGGGGCGACGGGGGCGTTCGGCGGAACACCTGCGCCCACACCCGCCTGACTCCCTCTCACAGGTCGCCCGCGACGCGCACAGTGGCAGGAACACGAAAGCCCACTCGGAGCTGTGGGCCTGCGCGAGCGCGGCAGCGACCGCGTCGGCCTGCATGGCGGACGCGGTCGGCTGGTCGCTGGGAGCGATCAGAACGGGTTCGTCGTCGGGTCCACGACCGGGCGAACCTCGACGCCGCCGCCGGGGGCCGGGCACAGCTTGGCGATCTCGACGGCGTGGTCGAGGTCGCGCGCCTCGACGACGTAGTAGCCGTTGAGGGACTCCTTGGTCTTGACGATCGGGCCGTCCGTCACGGTGCTGCCACCCTTGATCGTGGTGGCCGTGGTCGTGGGCGCGAGCGCCTCCCCGCCCGCGAGGGACCCACCGAGCTCGAAGACCTGCTCGCGGAACTTGCTGTGCGCCTCGACCACCGCGCCCCACGCCTCCGGGGACGCGTTCACGTAGAACGACGGGTCGTCGTAGATGAGGATTGCGTACTTGGCCATGGAGCTGACTCCTTCACTGGGTCGCGGGCCGGCCGGTCCGGCTCCGTCACCACAACAGCGAACATCCCGCCCCCGGATCGACAGCTATCTCAAGACTTCTTCCGGATTCTTCCCGACGCCGCGCCGCCGTGCGTGCCGGGGTCCGGTCTGCGTGCTGAAGTCCAGCGGCCACCGGACGCTCCGTCTCACGGCCGCTATGCCGGCATCCCGGAGGCCAGGCGCTCCTACTGGGCGGCCAGCCCGGTCGGGCCAGATACTCGAGCCACTTGGTATGCCCCGTTGGTCAACAGCGCCAAGTGTTCTGCGAAGCGCTTTGCGCCCTACCATCCCGGCCTTTTGGGGAAGGCTGCGAAAGTGCTGACAGCGGAGATGATTTGCCATCGCGCTCCGATCGATCCTCCATAAACGGACGAACTGTCCGAATCGAACGAGAGCTGAATTGCTCCGGCTGCGAGGATCAGAACTGGATGTCGCGGTAGTGCCGCAACTCGACCCATTCGTCCGCTTGAGCGCCCCGCTGCGGTACGAACCGGTCCGCGGTCGCCATCAGGTCGAGTCCGCCCCCGGTGAGCGAGGTGACTTGGGATACTGCCACCTGGAAGGTGCGGTAGGCGCCCGGTTCCTCGGTGACCCGGAGCCCCCGCGCGTGGATGCCGTCGAGCAGAGACTCCTGGTCGAGAACGTAGGCGGTGGCCACATTGCTGTTGCTCCGGGGTGTCCGAGCGAGCGGTCATCGACATCAGGGGCTGGTCGAGCGCCGAGCTGACGCTGGGCTCCGGACAAGCCCGAACGGCCCGAAATCGAACACCGCGAGGATCCCCTCGGCGGACGACAACTGAGACTGAACGCCGAAACGCCCCTCCCGCGAACTTCATGGAAGGAGCGTTTCCCCTAGTCAGGTGGCGGAGGATACGAGATTCGAACTCGTGAGGGCGTAAACCCAACCCGCTTTCCAAGCGAGCGCCATAGGCCTCTAGGCGAATCCTCCGTCGGACACAATACCGGGAGCGGGCCACTGAACTCCAACCGGGCGTTTGTCCTAGTCAAACGGGTGTAGTTGCACCACTAGCCGTCCCGGCGCGCGGCCTCACTCATGGTGGCTGACCGTTTTACCGTCTTCGCCGCCGTAGGTTGATGGAGTCGACCACATCGCTCTTTGTCGTGGGCGCTTCAGCCAGCACGACCACCCGGCAGTCGGAAAGGGTGGCCGAAGCCCACTCGCCGGGCGTCGGTGAGCCGAAGGCTGTATTCGGCCCCGCCCTTCCTCATGGGCCGTAGCTCTTCGGCCTTCACGCGTCTGACGCACGTGGCCGGCAAAGGGTTGCCCCTCCCCGGCCGGGTCCACCCGGGGGCATTTTCCCCCGGCTCGCGCACGACCGCCGGACCCCGGTAGACTTGTGGACGGTTCCCCGCGCGGCGGTACCTCGCCCAACTCCCCCAGGGTCGGAAGACAGCAAGGGTAAGTGAGCTCTATCGGGTGCGCGGGGGCCATTTGCATTTCCTCCCGCGGCGGTCACGATGTCACCGCCTACCCGTAAGGTTCACTCCGTGGATTCCAGCGACGCCGAACTGTTCGACGAGGAGCCGCTCGAGCTCTTCGAGCAGGAAGGTCCCGACCTTTTCGGCGCTGTTCTCGACGTCGAGGAGCCGCCGGCTGAGGCCGCCGCGGAAGCGGGCCCGCACCGCCGTTCGGAAGAGGAAGTCACCGCATCCCTGATGGAGGCCGTCGACGCGCTGCGCCAGCCGTCGGGAGCGGTGTCCCGGCCGGACACCCCGCTAGCCCTGTACCGCCGCTACCGGCCCGACACGTTCGCCGACGTCATCGGCCAGGAGCATGTCACCGAACCACTGCAGCGTGCACTGGCCAACAATCGGGTGAACCACGCCTACCTGTTCTCCGGACCGCGCGGCTGCGGCAAGACCACCAGCGCCCGCATCCTCGCCCGCGCCCTGAACTGCGTGAAGGGCCCCACCCCGGTGCCGTGCGGTGAGTGCCAGTCGTGTCGGGACCTGGCTCGCGGCGGCTCGGGAAGCATCGACGTCATCGAGATCGACGCCGCGTCCCACGGTGGCGTCGACGACGCCCGTGACCTGCGGGAACGCGCCTTCTTCGCCCCGGTGCACAGCCGCTACAAGATCTACATCATCGACGAGGCGCACATGGTCACCCCGCAGGGCTTCAACGCCCTGCTGAAGGTGGTGGAGGAGCCACCGCCCCACGTGCGGTTCGTCTTCGCCACCACGGAGCCGGACAAGGTGCTGGGGACCATCCGTTCCCGCACCCACCACTACCCGTTCCGGCTGGTGCCGCCGAAGACCCTGTCCGCCTACCTCTCCACCCTGTGTGATGCCGAGGGCATCGCCGTCGAGCCGGCGGTGCTGCCGCTCGTCGTGCGCGCCGGGGCAGGGTCGGTTCGCGACTCGCTGTCCGTGCTGGACCAGCTGCTGGGCGGCGCGGGACCCGCCGGCGTCAGCTACGCCCAGGCCACCTCGCTGCTCGGCTACACCCCCGACACACTCCTGGACGAGATCGTGGACGCGTTCGCGGCCGGCGACGCCCGCGGGGTGTTCGCCGCGGTCGACAAGGTGATCGAGGTGGGCCAGGATCCGCGCCGTTTCGCAGAGGACCTGTTGCGGCGCCTGCGCGACCTCATCATCGTCGCCGCCGTCCCCGAGGCGCTCAGCAGCGGCCTCGTCGACGTCGCCGGCGACCAGGCCGACCGTCTGACCGTGCAGGCGAGCGCCCTCGGCCCGGGCGAACTCACCCGGGCGGCCGAGGTGATCGCCATGGGTCTCACCGACATGCGCGGCACCACCGCCCCGCGCCTGCACCTCGAACTGATGTGCGCACGCGTGCTCCTTCCGGGGGCGGACGTGAATGACCGCGGCCTGCACGCCCGCCTCGATCGCCTGGAACGGCGCATGAGCATGGGCGTTGCCGCATCGCCCGAGCCGGGTGCCCCGGCGGGCGAGCTCGCGCCGCGCCCGCGCTTCGAGCCTCACGCGGCGGCGTCCCAGCCGCAGAGTGTCGTGGCCGAACAGAGTGTCGTGGCCGAACAGCCACCGGTCCCGGCTCGTCCGGCGGTCCGGCCGGCAGCGTCGGAGGCTGCTTCCCGCTCCGTGCGCGCCGAGCCCGGTGCGCACGAGGGCGAACCGTCACGGCCTCGCCCGGCCGAGCAGGTGAGCGTTGGGGCAGCGCCGGTGCCGCTACCGGAGCCCGCACCATCACCGGCGTCCGCACCCGTCGCGTCGGCACCCACGCAGCCCGGCACCTTCGGCACGGCCGACGTGCGCCGGTTCTGGCCGCAGATCCTCGACAACGTGAAGAACCGCCGCCGGTTCACCTGGATCCTGCTCAGCCAGAACGCGCAGGTGGTGGAGGTGCGCGAGGGAGTCCTGACCCTTGGTCTCGCCAATGTCGGGGCCCGCGACAGCTTCGGACGCGGCGGCAGCCCCGACGTGCTGCGGGAAGCCATCCTTGAGGTGCTCGGCGCGGCCCTGCACATCAACCCGATCGTCGACGCCACCGCGGAAGCGCCGGCGCCGTCGGCCTCTCCCGAGCCGGCAGCGCCACCACGTTCCCCGGTCAGCCCGCCGCGGTCAGCGGCCGCGGAGGCCGCGCGGTCGAACCTGCGCGCCACCCGTTCGCAGGCCACGCCGCCAGAGCCGACCGAAGAGCCGACCCGTGACGACCAGGTGGTCGACGACGCCGCCGTCTCCACCGACGAGTTGCTGATCAAGCACCTCGGCGCAGAACTGATCGGGGAGGAAGAGGCCTGAGCCTCGCCCCGGCCGCCGGCTCGCTGTCTGCTGCTGCCGGTACCATTTGCGTGCAGCCCACGAATGCAAGGAGTTGTCCATGTTCGATCCGGGTGGCCTCGACCTCCAGAACCTTCTGGCGCAGGCCCAGGCGATGCAGGACCAGTTGGAGCAGGCGCAGGCAGCACTCGCGTCCCGCACGGTCACCGGCACCTCGGGAGGCGACCTCGTTGAGGCCACCCTCACCGGCACCGGGGAACTCGTGGGGCTCGTGATCAAGCCGGAAGCCTGCGATCCCGAAGACACCGAGACCCTCGCCGACCTGATCGTCGCGGCCGTCCGCGACGCCAACAACCAGGCGATGGCACTGGCACAGGCGACGATGCCGCCCATGCCCGAACTCGGCTAGCAGGGCGCGGGAATGTACGAAGGGCCGATCCAGGACCTCATCGACGAACTCGGACGACTGCCCGGCGTAGGGCCGAAGGGTGCCCAGCGGATCGCGTTCCACATCCTGCAGGCCGACAAGGCGGACGTCGAGCGCCTCGCGCACACCCTGCGTGAGGTCACCGAGAAGGTCCGCTTCTGCGAGGTGTGCTTCAACATCTCCGAAGCCGACACCTGCCGCGTCTGCCGTGACCCGCGCCGCGACCGGTCCGCCATCTGCGTGGTGGAGGAGTCCAAGGACGTGATGGCCGTTGAGCGCACCCACGAGTTCCGTGGGCTCTACCACGTGCTCGGCGGCGCGATCAGCCCGATTGACAACATCGGCCCCGCCGACCTGCGGATCAGGGAACTGTGCACCCGCCTCGCCGACGCCCAGGTCACGGAAGTGATCATCGCGACCGACCCGAACCTCGAGGGCGAGGCCACGGCCACCTTCCTCTCCCGGCTCCTGATCCCCATGGGCGTCACCGTCTCCCGGCTCGCCAGCGGGCTGCCGGTCGGCGGCGACCTGGAGTACGCCGACGAGGTCACCCTCGGCCGCGCCTTCCAGGGCCGACGCCAGCTCACCGCCTAGGCGCGGCACGACCCATGACCGCCATCGCCGTTCCCGACCTGCCCGCTGCCGCGGCAGCCGTCCGCCTCATCGCCAGTGATCTCGACGGCACGCTGTTGCTGCACGGACGCGAGGTCACCCCGAGAACGACCGCTGCCATCAGCGCCGCCTTCGATGCCGGACTGACGGTGGTCGCGGCCACCGGCCGGCAGTACAGCCAACTGCCGCAGCCGGTCCGCGCCGCCGGCATCCGCTACGTCGTGGCCAGCAACGGTGCATCGGCGTCGACCTCGCGGACGACGCCGTGCTTTTCGAAGACCTCCTGGCCCCTGGCGTCGCCGCCGACATCGTCGCCCACCTCACCGCAGAACTTGAAGACGTCCGGTTCTCCGCCGTCCGTGAGTCCGGCGCGTGGCACGCAGCAGAACGGGGCTACCTCGACCTGGTCGCTCCCGCCGAGCGGGAACTGTGGACAGAACTCGTCCACACCGAATCCCTGGCCGACGTCGTCGGCCAGCCGACCCTCAAGCTCACTGTCCGCCATCCCACCCTCACGGCCGAGGAATTGTTGGCCGTGCTGGACGCCTCGGGCCTCGCCGGCTTCCACGCCACCACCTCCGGGGCGCCCTTCCTCGAGGTCCAGGGCGACGGCGTGACAAAGGCCTCCGGCGTTGCCCGCCTGTGTGCGCTCCTCGGTTTCGAGGCAGCCGAGGTGATGGCCGCGGGCGACGCCCGCAACGACGTCGAGCTGATCGCCTGGGCTGGCTTCGGAGTGGCCATGGGCAATGCCGTGCCCGAGGCCATCGCCGTCGCCGACTGGACGACCACGCACAACCGGGACGACGGGCTCGCCCACGCCATCGAACAGGTGCTGACAGCCATTCCGCCGTGCCACTGACCCGGCCTGGGTATTCCGGCCGTATTCACAGTCCCGGCACAGCATGGGGATGCACCATGGGTTCATCGC
>Ga0366815_1010_pt1 | contig 45322 bp, 44 predicted proteins | sample TotcelN113001K14_FD_207025 | JGI IMG/M metagenome (GOLD analysis project Ga0366815, IMG submission 207025) | Enriched cells from coal bed in the Powder River Basin, Montana, United States - Total cells N11 rep3 HSBNCT.N11.300.1.K14 ...
GCTTGGCCGCCATGTCCTGAGAAATGAAATTGCCTTGCTGAATATTGATCTTATAGGGAGTAAAAATTCCAAGCCAGCGTTTGACGCCGGTTGGAGCAGATTGATTCGGATTGCCGCCGGCAGGAGGGCTTGCTTGTGCGCCAGATGCGGCTATGGCGGGGGCCGCGGACTGCGTTTCCTGAGCGGGTTTCGTCTCCACGACCGTCTTCACAGGCTCTGCCCGGTCCAGCACAACCGCTGCGTCCGGCTTGGCCGTTGCGGCGGGCTCGTCAATCAAGGGATTTCTGGATGCGCAACCGGACAGACCGATCGTCGTCGCAATGAAAAACGCGGTGGTCAGGGCCGGTGCCCGGCGCAAATTGGAGAACAACTTGTTCATGAGGGATTCAATCCAAATTTCAATTCATTGAGCAATAGTAACAAACGCTATATGATAAAGCAGATGTAACTGATATGAGAAATTAACAATAGCCGGTACAACGAGATGAGCAACAACACTTACGAACTCAAGGCAAGCGGTCTGAAGGCGACTTTGCCGCGGCTTAAAATACTGGAAATATTCCAGAGCAACCCGGTGCGACATCTGAGTGCCGAGGACATTTATCGAATTCTGGTTGCGGAGAACCTCGAAGTCGGTCTAGCGACAGTGTACCGCGTACTCACGCAGTTTGAGCAGGCAGGATTGCTTAGCCGTAACTATTTTGAAACCGGAAAGGCAACCTACGAACTGAACGAAGGTAGCCACCACGACCATTTGGTCTGCCTGGATTGCGGGCGAGTCGAGGAATTCCACGATGATGAAATAGAGAAGCGGCAGAAGGAGATCGCACAGGAACGCGGCTTCGAAATCGCCGACCATACGCTCGCGCTATACGGGCACTGCATGAGGCCTGACTGCCCTAATCGCAAGAAATAATTTTCTCGCAGCAAGAGAAAAAACTCTCCGCTCCGTCCGCGTATTTCATCTGCGGATTAAAACTTGCCGGTGCATTACCAAAAGGAGCTATAGGTTCTTGTCTTCCAGATGGCGCATGATATCGCGCCAGGTGACGATTCCCACCGGTACGAACTCTTCATCGACAATCGGGATGCACGAAATCCGGTGCTGGTTGAAAATCTTGATTGCATCGTTAAGAGATGCTTCCGGCGTAAGTGTAATCGGTTTGCGCGTCATGATCTGGTGGACGCGCTTGTTCAATGTCGCCATGTCCTTGAACGAGGCATACATCGTGTCGATGTTAGGGCTGATTGACTTCAGCAAGTCGCGATCCGACACCACGCCAAAAAGTTTGCCTTCTTCGATGACGATCAGGTGGTGGAATCGGGAATTGTCGAAGATCTCCTTGACCAGCAATAGCTGGTCATCGAGCTCGACCGTTACAATGTTTCGGGTCATTACCTCTTGTATGTTCATGCTCCGCTCCTTGTGCCAATTGAAAATGACGGCTGCGGCCGCTGCTTCCAATGTTGATCCGAAGACATATTTATACCATGAACAGCTACTTTTTTAGCGTGTGTTCATTAGGATGTCTGCAATCCGGAACGGATTTTTCCTGTTAAGAAAATGCATGTTAGACGCTGATTGCGTTCATGCCATCATCTAGCCAAAGCAGCAAGGAATGTGTCTGCCGATTTGACATCCAGCAGAGTGGAAGATAAATTTCCGCCGTCTACCTGGTATTTATTCCGCCCGCGGTTGGGCTGGAAAGTCAGCCGCGACGCAAAAACTCTTCCGCAAGCCTTACCCAGTATGTTGTTCCGACAGGCAGCAAATCATCATTAAAATCATAATTCGGATTGTGCAGATTGCAGGGGCCGTTGCCATGCCCGACTGCGCGATGCTCGCCTTTTCCATTGCCGAGAAAAACATAACAGCCGGGCACCTGCTGCAGGTAAAACGCGAAATCTTCTGCCCCCATGGTCGGTTCCATTTGTTCGTTGACCATGTTTTCGCCCGCGATTGATCGCATTACCTCTATGGCAAAAGAAGACTCTTGCTCGTCGTTGATCAAAGGGGGATAGCCGCGGTTGAACTCGAATTCGGCCAACGCATCGAATGCAATGGCAGTGTGTTCGGCAATTTCCCGCATGCGTCGTTCGACCAAGTCCAGCGTCGAGGTGCTGAAAGTGCGCACGGTGCCGGTTATGACGGCATTGTCAGGAACCACATTGAAGGTGCTGCCGGCATGGATCTGAGTGATCGAGAGGACGGCCGCTTCGGTCGGATTCTTGTTGCGCGTGATGATGGTTTGCCAGCTTTGAGCAATCTGGATCGCAGCCATGATCGGATCGACCCCTCGGTTCGGCTGGCCGGCATGGCTGCCCAACCCTTTTATGTTGAGGGTAAAGGTGTTGCTTGATGCCATCATGGGGCCGGTTCGAACCCCGAATTTGCCGAATGCCGGGCCCGGCCAGTTATGCATGCCGAAAATCGCATCCATCGGGCATTGCTGAAACAGGCCATCTTCGATCATGCGTTTTGCTCCGCCGATGCTTTCTTCGGCGGGCTGGAATATAACGTATACAGTGCCGTCGAAACTGCGGTGTTGCGACAGATAGTGTGCTGCGCCCAGTAGCATCGCGGTATGGCCGTCATGGCCGCACGCATGCATTTTTCCAGGGATGCGCGATGTGTGCGCAAACTTGTTCAATTCCTGCATCGGCAGCGCATCCATGTCGGCGCGCAGCCCGATTGCCCGCTTGCTGCTGCCGTTTCTTATGATGCCGACCACGCCTGTCCCGGCCATGCCGCGCACGACCGGAATGTCCCATTCCGTCAGCATTTTCGCAACCAAGGCGGAAGTACGCGTTTCTTCGTACCCTAATTCCGGATGGGCATGAATGTCGCGGCGAATGTTTTGCAATTCCGAAAGGAAGTCGTGGTTGAAATCGAGTAGCTTCATCGTGAGTTCAGAATAAGTCTTACCAGAAGGACTGTTTGAATATCAGGGTTATTGCAAGCCGGATTGAACAAATATCGTTTGGACACCATATTATCATTGTCGACAAGGCAAGCCAGCGAACTGCGCAAGCCATATTTAAAGGCAGTATGATAAAAAATAACAGGTTTTCCTGAACATTTGCTTCCGTAGCGAAACGGATAATCCAAAGCAGGCGTGAGATGAGGGCAGCCCGGCTATCGCTTAGACATCCTCGCCGTCTTCCCAGTTTCCCCACCAAATCGTGGGGGGCGACCTGTCCAGCCATTTAACCGGATAGCGCACCATCTTCGGCCCCAGACGCGTCCAGATAGCGGCGACCGCCACAAGAATGAGGATGCTCAGGCCGACAGGCTGCCACATCGCATGCCAGCTTGCATGTGTTTGTACCATGATCAAGGGAGTTGCCCCCGCTGGCGGATGCATCGTTTTCGTAACGAGCATGAGGGTGAGCGTCATAACACAGGACAAAACATATACCCACAATGAGTTCCCGAATGTCTGGGTACAAAATATTCCGATTGCCGCGCCGCCCAGATGGCCGCCGAATAGCGCGCGCGGCTGGGCGGCAGGAGCCCGGGTAAGCCCGAATAGAAATACGGTGGTGCCGCCAATCGATGCAAGCAGGAAAGGAGACGCAGGGGGGAATACGAGCCAGAGTGCCAGACCCAGTGCGGTTGCTGCACCGGCTAAAGACCATGCCATGCGATAGACGTTTTTCATTTTTCGCTCTTCAATCAAGAGAAGTAATTGTAGATTAAGCCAACACCTGATTGAAAAGCTTAAGAACAAATATTTCTTGCGAGAAACGCATAACGGCCGGGAGCAGCCGGAACATGCGCCTTGTGCGGCTGGATAGCGAGAGTTAACCGGCGTGTGCCGTTAGCGATGGTTGAGTATTTCCCGCTTTTGAATGGGTGCAAAAAGACCAGCCAAGACTGGAGCGAAAACGCTGGCGGAATTCAAATCAACGGAAGCGCCTTGCATGCTGCTGGTATTATCGGATGGCGGCCGTTTAGTTGCTGTCGGCTTTTGCCTGCTGTTGCTTTACCAGGCGCAGCACGGCATTTCGGATGGTGGCAGCCACCGTGGCCTGATTGAACGGTTTTACGAAAAAGCCATGTACCCCGCGGGCAAGCACACTCTGTATGGTTGCGGCATTCACTTCGCCCGACATTAAGAAAATCAGAGTCTTGGGCCAGTTTTCCTTTATCTCTTCCAGAATGGCGTCATCTTCATCGAGCTGATGCAGATCAATGCAGACGAAATGAGGCTGGAACTTGTGCAGAAGCAGCAGGCCCTTGGCATTCGTATTGGTATGCCCGACGACTTCCCAGCCATTATTGGCCAAGATTGTTTGCAGAAGTCCGCGCGTCATGGCATTGCTGTCGATGATTACAGCCTTGAGCATGTAATTGTCCTTTAAGAGCCGTTATATGAACTGCAGTTTGAAATAATCAAATATTACATTATTGCCGTAGCCGAAAAGAATCGCGAAGCGAGCAGTCGATTTATTTACAACACTTGCATCAAAAGCCCAAACAAAAAGCCTGCAAGGCGCAAACCTTGCAGGCTTTTTGAAAAACGACTACTGGTTGGGGATGGTATTACATCATGCCTTCCATGCCACCCATGCCGCCCATTCCGCCCATGCCGCCCATTCCACCCATGCCGCCGGCTGGTTTGTCTTCTGCAACGTCGCAGATCATGCAGTCCGTCGTCAGCATCATCGATGCGATCGATGCCGCATTTTGCAGAGCGGAGCGAGTGACCTTGGCAGGATCCAGAACGCCCATCTCGACCATGTCGCCATAAACGCCGTTAGCAGCGTTATAGCCATAGTTTCCTGTGCCTTCCATCACCTTGTTCAACACGACCGAAGCTTCTTCGCCTGCGTTCATCACGATCATGCGCAGAGGTTCTTCCAGCGCGCGCATAACAATCTGAATACCTGCATCCTGATCCGGGTTGTCACCCTTGATCTTGATGTTGGAACGCGCGCGCAGCAAGGCAACGCCGCCGCCGGGAACGATACCTTCTTCTACTGCTGCACGGGTTGCGTGCAGGGCATCGTCAACGCGGTCTTTCTTTTCCTTCATTTCGACTTCGGTTGCAGCGCCAACACGAATCACTGCGACGCCGCCGGCCAGCTTGGCCACGCGTTCTTGCAGTTTTTCCTTGTCGTAGTCGGAAGTCGCTTCTTCGATCTGAATGCGAACTTGCTTGACGCGACTCTGAATAGCTTCAGTCTGGCCGATGCCGTCGATCACGGTGGTGTTTTCCTTGTCGACTTCAATCCGTTTGGCTTGGCCCAGCTCGGCCAGCGTTGCTTTTTCCAGCGTCAGGCCGACTTCTTCGGCAATAACGGTGCCGCCTGTCAGAATGGCAATGTCTTCAAGCATGGCTTTGCGGCGGTCGCCGAAGCCGGGAGCCTTGACCGCGCAGGTCTTCAGCACGCCACGGATATTGTTGACCACCAGCGTTGCGAGCGCTTCGCCTTCGACGTCCTCGGCAATGATCAGCAGCGGACGGCCAGCCTTGGCGACTTGTTCCAGCACCGGCAGCAGATCGCGGATGTTGGAAATCTTCTTGTCGGTCAGCAGGACGTACGGATTTTCCAGAATCGCAGCTTGCTTTTCAGGATTGTTGATGAAGTACGGGGACAGATAGCCGCGGTCGAATTCCATGCCTTCGACCACTTCGAGTTCGTTGATCAGCGACTTGCCGTCTTCAACGGTGATTACTCCTTCTTTGCCGACCTTGTCCATTGCATTGGCGATGATTCCGCCGATGTCTTCGTCGGCATTTGCGGAAATGGAGCCTACCTGGGCAATTTCCTTGCTGGTGGTGCAGGGCTTGGATATTTTTGCCAGTTCTTCTACGGTAGCAGCTACTGCCTTGTCGATTCCGCGCTTCAGGTCCATCGGGTTCATGCCGGCGGCAACATATTTCATGCCTTCGCGCACGATTGCCTGGGCCAGCACGGTAGCTGTCGTAGTGCCGTCGCCGGCGTTGTCGTTGGTCTTGGAAGCAACTTCCTTGACCATCTGCGCGCCCATGTTCATGAGCTTGTCTTTAAGTTCGACTTCTTTCGCTACCGTCACGCCGTCCTTGGTGACGATCGGGGCGCCCCAGGAGCGCTCCAGTACGACATTACGGCCTTTGGGGCCAAGAGTGACTTTGACTGCATTGGCGAGAATATTGACGCCTTCTACCATCTTGGCGCGAGCGCTGTCGTGGAATATTACTTCTTTAGCGGACATGTATGTTACTCCTAAAAAATTCGTTGAATTTGTGCCTTGCCGGCATATTAAAAGTCAATGAGCCCCTGCTTGCGCCGGGGTGACGTATCAGCGTCCATGCGCACAGCGCCTGGACAGAAGCGTCACTTTTCGACGATTGCAACGATGTCGTCTTCGCGCATAACCAGCAGTTCTTCTCCTTCGACTTTGACTGCCTGGCCGGCGTACTTGCCGAACATGACGCGGTCGCCGACCTTCAGTGCCATCGGACGGACCTTGCCGTCGTCAAGAATTTTTCCGTTTCCGGTCGCCAGCACTTCGCCTTGGTCCGGCTTTTCAGCGGCTGCGTCGGGAATAACGATACCGGATGCAGTGGTGGTTTCCTGATCCATGCGTCTGACGATGATGCGATCGTGCAAAGGACGAAGTTTCATAACAATTCCTTTAAAAACAAATGGTTATTGATGTTTGCGGCATTGCCTGGCTTTATGTTTGTATAGCCCCGCAGATTTTGTTGCCGCTCCGAAAAATAGATAAGTTATGAGTTATTAGCACTCATCACTAACGAGTGCTAATTATAGGGACGGTTTGGCGGTATTTCAAGATCGGCAAGAAAATATTTGTTCCTCCGTTATCCGTCAGCCAGCTTAAGGGTTCCTCGCCTGCCTGAGGACAGAAGGCGGGTTTTCGAGGCATGACTCAGATATTTCGCCCACTCTTCCTGATGTGATTTTGACGATCGCCGATCTGCGAAAATCAATTGCCTGGATCCAGGGGCTATTAAAAACGATGCGATTCAGTATGCTGCTCCCGATACTGCGTAAAATGATTATTTTGAATCAACAAGGATATAAATAGTGAAAAAGACTGACATGTCGAAGAGCGATGCAAAGAAGCTGATTGGGAAAATGACTGCGCCGAGATCGGCGGTATTCGGCAACGCCGACGCGGTTGCAATCGACCGGCGCGAGCAGCGGAAGCGCGACCAGGCGCTGGGTCTGGTGCCGTTTGCGGTCAAGATCAATAGCGAATTGGTGCAGCAACTGCAAACCTTGGCGAAAGAGAGGGGAATTGATCTCAATGCAGTCGTCGCAGAGGTGCTGGCGAAAGGTCTCAAGGAGTGAGTCGTCCGTTCAGGCGCAACGTGCGCCTCCTTAAGGAAGGAACGGATGTCTGCGAGTTTCTCAATTCGCGGGCCCGACATCCCGATTGATTCATGATGAGCTATCGTCAATTACAGCTGATGCGGGAAACCAGCCCGGCAGCCCTGTTGCGCGCCATGCGGAAGCCGGGCTTTATCGAGCTTGGCGGTGGTGGATCGCGCCGAATGCCTGAGGATTTTTGAATCCGGCAACGCAGCCGTAGGCATCCGCACAGCCTGATCTTCCCCTATGCTCACTATTGTCAATACCATTCTTCCTGTCTTCGCGCTGATTCTCGCGGGCTACGTTTTTCGGCGCCTGGCTATCCTGAGCGAGGCTGCATGCGCCGAACTGAACCGGTTCGTAGTGTATCTGGCGCTGCCCGCGCTCACATTCGACGTGATCATCAACAGCTCGTTGACCGCAATCTATCAGCCCGGCTTCTTGCTGGCCTTTGAAATTGCGGTGGCGATTGTCTTCATTCTCGTGCTGGCTTTTCGCTGGTGGCAGACTAAGAATCTGGCCGGGGCAACCATTGACGGTACTGCGGCTTCCTATGCCAATACAGGCTACATAGGCCTCCCCTTGTGCGCGCTGACTTTTGGGCAGGAGAGCCTCGGACCGGCCATAGTCGCAGCCATATTCACTGTCTCGGTCAATTTTGCCGTTTCCATCGTTCTTATCGAAATCGGCACTCAAAAGCACAAAACCGCATTTCAAGGCATTCGGAGCGTACTGATTTCCTTGTTGAAAAATCCCTTGATTCTCGCTCCGGTAGTTGCGGTAATCATCGTAGCGAGCGGATATCATTTGCCGCAGGGTATTACGCAATCCATCAAACTGCTGGGAGGAGCCGCCAGCCCATGCGCGCTGGTTGCCATCGGACTTTTTCTGGCACAGAAGCAGGGAAAGACGACCGTTCCGCTTTCAATGGGATTGGTGTTGCTGAAACTGCTGGTCCAGCCGGCTGTGGCTTGGTACCTTGCGTTTCATGTGTTTGAAATGCCGCCCCTATGGGCCAAATCCGCTGTCTTGCTGAGCGCTCTGCCGACCGGTACAGGCCCTTTCATGCTGGCTGAGCTATATAGGAAGGGCGCGGCCATTGCGTCCCGAACGATTCTATGGTCGACCACAGGCTCTGTCATCACCATATCGGTCTGGCTGGCAATTCTATAGTCTAAGAATCTTTTTCGCCGGCTTGTCTATAGAGGCATTCAGGCCCGGTATTTACGGCTCATCTTTTCGAGATTGACGACGAATTCGCCGGAGGGCGTTTTGTCGGTCGGGCTGCAACCGCCACACGTGTCGCAACCGCTGGCGCAGGCGGACGATGCCGGTTGCTTCGCCTTGAGCACTATTCTTTCCAGCCTATCCCAACCGAACCGTTTTACTGTTCGTAGCGTCATTTCGATACAGGCCGTTTTCAACGCCAGCGGCAAGTAGCGTCTGGCCACAGCCCAAACTGCATAAAGGACAATTGCGGCAACGATGGATTCTTGCATCAGGAACCTCCAATGAACAAGCTGCTTATTCGATAAGTAAGAAACGATGCCAGATAGGCGAGGGCGAACATGTAGATCAACATTGCCGCCGCCGGTTTCCATGAATTGGTCTCACGCTTGACGACTGCCAGAGTCGAAATGCACTGCGGCGCGAATACATACCAGGCTAGCAGTGAAAATGCGGTCGGCAGGCTCCAGGTCGCTGCAATCATCGGCGTCAGCGCGACCGACAGATCGTCTCCAGTCGCAGAAAGCGCATAGACGGTGCCGAGTGCGCCGACAGCTACTTCGCGCGCCGCCAGCCCGGGAATCAGGGCGATTGCGATCTGCCAGTTGAAGCCGATCGGAGCTACCAGAACCTGCAATAGCTGTCCGATTTGCCCGGCATAGCTATAAAGAATGGCTGGTTCGGTCGCGCCCTCGGGAGCAGCCGGAAAGGTTGAAAGGAACCAAAGCAGGATCATCAGCGCCAGAATGATGGTGCCGACGCGGGTAATGAAGATGCGGGCGCGCTCAAGCAGGCCGATTGCGAGGCCGCGCAGGGTTGGCCAATGATAATTCGGCAACTCAAGCATCAGCGGCTGGTACTGGTTCTTGCCGATGGTGCGCTTGATAACGTATGCCACTCCCATGGCGGCGGCAATCCCTGCAAAGTATAGTCCGAACAGCACCAGCCCCTGCAAGTTCAGAATGCCGACAGAAACATCGGGGATGAAGGCGCCGATTACGAGAGCATATACCGGCAGGCGCGCGGAACAAGTCATCAGCGGCGCAATCATGATCGTCGCCAGCCGGTCGCGCGGACTCTGGATCGTGCGGGTCGCCATGATGCCGGGAATGGCGCAGGCAAAGCTCGAAAGCAACGGAATGAACGCCCGTCCGGATAGTCCGACGCTGCCCATCATTCGATCCAGCAGAAAAGCCGCCCGGGGCAGATAGCCCGATTCTTCAAGAACCAGAATAAACAGGAACAGAATCAGGATTTGAGGCAGGAATACGATCACGCTGCCGACGCCGGAAAGGATTCCGTCAACTATCAGGCTGCGCAGGATCCCTTCCGGCATCAGGCTTTGCACAGCACTTCCGATGGCGGTAACACCATCCTTGATCAGATCCATCGGCAGCTTGGACCAACTGAATACCGCCTGAAACACCAGAAACAGCAGCGCCATCAGGATCACGTACCCGAGCACAGGATGCAGCACGATCGCATCGAGTTTGTCGCCGAAAAGATTTTCTTTTGCTTCTTGTTTAATCGTGACGTCGAGAATTCGAACGATTTCTTTCTGCGTGACGGAACCACGATCTGCGTTGTTCGCCTCCGGGCGTTTCAAAGTGGGGAAATTTTCGAGCGGCTTGGCTGCCATTGCCTCTAGTTGCGCAACGAGTTCGCTGCCGCCGTCCGCCTTGATGGCAACGGTTTCGACGACGGGAATGCCCAACTCGGCTTTCAAACGCGGAATATCGATGACAAGCCCGCGCTTGGCTGCCATATCCATCATGTTAAGCGCCAGCACTGTCGGGCGTTGCAGACGAATCACTTCGAGAACCAGGCGCAGATTCCTCCGCAGATTGGTTGCGTCAACCACTACTACGATGATGTCGGGCGCCGCTTCGTCCGCACGGGCTCCAAAAAGCACATCGCGGGTAATTTCTTCGTCGGGCGTCAGGGCATTCAGGCTATATGCTCCGGGCAGATCGATGATCTGAAACGTCTGGCCTTTCGCGGAATGGAACTGGCCTTCCTTGCGGTCGACCGTCACACCGGCATAATTCGCGACTTTCTGGCGGGCGCCGGTGAGACGATTGAAGAGAGCGGTCTTGCCGCAATTGGGGTTGCCGACCAGCGCTAGGGAGATTTGCCGGCTGTCGATAATGGCGGCTGTGCCGGGTTCAGGCAGCGAGCCGTGCGTTATGCTGAACATGAATTATCGCCGCTTCACGGCGCCTTAATGCAAATGTAGTGTTGCCGACGCGCACCGCCATCGGGTCGCGCCCGGGAAATGATTCCGCAATTACCCGGATTTGTTCACCCGGTGCGAAACCGAGCTCCAGCAAACGTGATTTTAGAGCGGTATGCTCGCCCTCCAGCGCTTCGGAGAATCCTGTCACCGTAGCGCAATCACCCTTTCTCAGCATAGCCAGATTGCACGGCATGCAGGCAGCAATCGGAGAGTCAGGAGTTTTGGGCATGATGGTTTTCAGTAAAAGTGCGAATAAGTTTCCCTTGGTAAATATATTATCATGTAAATGATAACTATTCTTAATTAGAGCATAAATTTATCCTTATTAGTAGTTGCGAGAGCATTTTTTTTTCGATCTTGGCAACAATTTGCACCACAGGTAGGTTTAAAGCAGAAGTTGAGTTCAGCAGACTGAAAGATGATGGATAACCGGATAGAATCGTAGTTACGAATGGGAAACAAACTATTGCCGTTACTTTGCGTGCGGATGACGGATTTCATCTGGCGGTCTAAATGCAGATTGTGCTTGCCAGGCCAAGCATTAAGTAATTGCAACTCATCTTTGGAGCAGGCATGAATTTGGTTAATCTCCTTGAAAATGCTGCCGTGGATTGGACGATAATGGCAGGGAGCATCGTGATGTTGCTCGCCTATGAAGGTTATCTGTTTTTGGTAGGCCGGACTTCCCCAATGAAAATCGCGCGCTCCGCTCATGCCGAAATCAGGGCCCGATGGGTGATTTCAGTCATGGGCAGGCCGGGAGCCGAAATTCTGGTGATTCAGACTATAAGAAATTCGGTCATGGCTGCCAGTTTCATGGCGTCCACGGCGGTTATTGCGCTTACAGGCACGTTGACCTTGAGTGGGCTGGGTAATGTTGACAACCCGCCGTGGCAAGTGAGCGCGCTGACGGGCCAGCAGGTGAGCGGTGTCGTTATGGCGGCCAAGCTGATCCTGCTTGCACTGATATTCTTCTTTTCCTTCATGTTCAGCATGATGGCGGTGCGTTTCTTTAATCATGCCGGGTATCTGATAACAATCGAGATGGGTTCCGACCCGGGCAGAAGGCACACGCTGTCAACCAATTACCTGAATCGGGCCGGCTACCAGTACAGCATGGGCTTGCGCACTTTTTTCATGTGCATACCCATTCTGGCCAGCCTGTTCAGTACATGGATCATGCCGCTTGCAACGCTGCTTTTGATTATCGTACTGTACCAGTTCGACCGTATTCCCGAAGAGTGGTTTGATGAGCGTCGTGCCAGGAAAACTGATTCCGCCACGGTATAAGCGGGCTGCAAAAAATGAATCGACTTACGCTTTTTCGTTTTATCTCGGCTATTGCATGCTTTCTGGTTCTGCATGGAGCCGTTGCCGGCGATGCCGCCCTGCCTCCCGATATAGCCGAGGAGTTGGTTCGCGCGGAAATTTCGCCTGAATCGGTCGCCGTGCTGGTGCAGGATGTTTCCGGCACGACTCCGCTGCTTGCATCCAACACGGAACTCCCGTTTCAGCCAGCCTCCACGATGAAGCTGGTTACGACCTATGCGGCGCTGGAGTTGATGGGGCCTGCATACAAATGGAAAACCGGCGCCTATGCAGTCGGCCAACAGGCTGGAGACATCCTTTTCGGAGATTTGATTATAAGGGGCAGCGGCGACCCAAAGCTGGTGCTGGAAAACGTATGGCTGTTTCTGCGGCAGATACGCGCCAGCGGCATTCGCGAAATAAGAGGCAGCCTGATACTGGACAGGAGCGCATTTGCAGAGACGGCCTACGATCCTTCCGGTTTTGATGGCGAACCGCTGAAGCCGTACAACGCCGTTCCCGATGCCCTACTGCTGAACCACAAGGCTATAAGAGTGAGGTTCCTGCCTGACCGGGATGGCAAAGTGGTAAAGATTGCTTTCGATCCGGCGCTTTCAGATTATGCTGTGGCGGTTCCTCGCCTTGTCGAGGGTGAGTGCGGAGACTGGAAGAACAAGCTCATGGTCCGCGTCAGCGACGATAGCGCACGGTTCGACGGAGAGTACGCGCTTGCCTGCGGCGAGCAGAACTGGCTGCTGCATCCTTATCAGATGTCGAACACGTATTATTTTGCCGGGATGTTCAGGCAGATATGGCGCGACCTCGGCGGTGTTTTTAATGGCGACGTGAAGAACGGCAAACTGCCGCCGGATGCAAGGCTGGTGGCGGAATGGACCTCGCCGCCGCTGGCCGACGTGATTCGCGACATTAACAAATACAGCAACAACGTGATGGCACGCCAACTGTTTCTTACTTTGGGTGTATTGGCTTTCAATCAGCCGGCCGACCCGGATCACGGAGCCAGGACAATAAAAAACTGGCTGGCAGGCAAAGGTATCCCGGCTGCGGGCATGGTCATCGATAACGGTTCGGGATTGTCGCGCACGGAGCGTATTTCGGCAGCCACCATGGGAAGCATGCTGGCTGCTGCGTTTGCCTCGCCCGTCATGCCGGAACTGCTTTCTTCCCTGCCGATAGCAGGGTACGACGGAACGATGCAGCGTCGCCTGAAAGATACCGGCGTGGCCGGGAAGGGACATTTCAAGACCGGCGCAATCAAGGACGTCAGGGCGCTGGCCGGTTATTTGCTGGCGGCCTCCGGCAAACGCTATCTGGTTGTTTGCATGATCAATCACCCAAATGCGGATCGCTCGCGCCAGGCGCAGGATGCTCTGCTGAAATGGGTTTACGCCAATGGCTGATTCCGCTGCCCGACCGTCAACGACTTTTCGACGGCACTCATGAGGACTTTGTCATGATGCCTCCGAATGAGTCTTATTGAGATTGGCGGCGTTGTAGCGGTTGCGAAAGAACGCGTACGGCCACTTCCTGGCTGATTCCCTTGAATCGCAGATAAGTGGCGGCGTATTTCGTTCTGTTCGTATTCTGAAAATGAACGCCCTCGTCTACTACCTTGGCGCTGGCCTTGTCCTTGCGACGTGAATAAAACTGCGGAAATTTTTCATTATCCTGCTGTGTCTGCACAATCATGTTTTTCTCCATGCGGTCACAAAAGACTTAAACGAAAAATGACGAGTGCTTTTCTTCGCCGGAATTTTCCTTAAAGCGCGCCTCCGGATAAAACTCTGGGAAATCCTGACAAGAACTGCCCAGCATGACTATTCGAGGGCAACGGATTATTAGTGAGGCTCCTCATGGAGTTTATGAATTACTTGAATATGCTCTTTGAGAAATAGTAAACGGAAAGCACCACGAAAAAAACGGCAAGCGCTCGCAATCCCTTGGCTAAAAGGGGCACTTTCTTCTTTCCGTTATCGTTATTCGACATTATTTACTCCTCGATTTTGAGCGGCGCGGCTATGGTCGGAAATCGGTTGAACTTCGGCACAGACTGCTAACGTTTTGTTCCCCGCAGGGCGAGTGCCGTTTCAGCCAACATACCGTCTTGAACTGTTCGACATGATACCCGTGTATTTGTTTCGATTTTCTGTTTTTGGTGCGGCAACGAGCTCTTAGGCAAGCCGACATCTTCATGATCCGGCAGGCCGATACAAAATGTCACAAACATTACAGTTTTCTTGTTTGCTCCGTTTGCTGGTGAAGCGTTTAATAGAGACATTATCGAAAGGAAAGTATCATGAAAAAACTAATCCAATATACCAGCGCCGGGCTGATTGCAGGCAGCATCATGCTGATGGCCGCAACACCCGCCGCGGCCAGCAATGTCAACTGGGCCGTCAGCATTGGCGTTCCGGCTCCGGTTGTTTATGCGGCGCCTCCTGTGATGTATGCGCCTCCTCCCGTAGCGTACTCGGCTCCAGTGGTGTACGGCCCGCCGGCAGTGATGTATGCGCCTGCGCCCGTCGTTTACGTTTCCGGCAGGCCGCAGTATTACAGGCAAGCGCACTACCGCCACGGAGGACGATATCGGGGACATCCCTATTATCACCGCTGATTAAGTAAAACTTTCCTCGCGCAAGATTCCGGGGCGGTGAACACACCGCCCTGTCGTATATTTGCAATGCTGCAACCAATCCGCTTCCCGCCTATGTAGATGTATCGGTGCAATAAGAATTCGCGCTACTTCTTCTTTTATTTCTCTTTCAGGCGCACACAGTATCCGGCGCCGCACAGAATGCGTCCGTCAATTTTCTGTCCGACCGTTTTATTGCTCAGTCGGACCTTATTCGCGTCGCATTCGGCAGAGCTTTTCCCTTGATCGACGCTGACTTTGCCATAAGAAAGGGTTTGGTCGCTGAAAAGAAATAGGATTTGCATAGCCGACAGTTGGTTGTCGGCAATTTCCGTTAATATGGTTATCATGCGTTAACGCAAATCTGAAAATCAGGCAAAGCATGCCCGCGAAGATTTCGGCCATAAAGAAAATTGAGATACGCCAGCTCAAAGTCGGCATGTACATCCACGACCTGAGTTGCGGCTGGATGTCGCATCCATTCATAAGAAACCGCTTTCTGATTTCCTCAGAAGCCGAAATCGGAAAAATCATTGAAGCCGGCTTTCAGGAAGTCTACATAGATACTGGAAAAGGCCAGGACGTCACTGATGCGCCTACCCAAGAAGAAGTGCGAGCGGTCATTGAGCGTGAAATGACCGCTATCGTTTCCCACCAGCCGGCAAAGATTGCCCGGGCCACTCTTGCTGAAGAGCTGGGCCGCGCGAAGCCGGTCAAGGAAAAAGCGCGGCAGTTGGTGGGCAGTCTGATGCAGGATGTACGGTTGGGTAAAGCGATTGAGATCGCCTGTGTTGAACCTGTTGTCCAGAATATTACCGATTCGATATTTCGCAATTCGGGCGCTCTGCTTGGGTTGCTGCAAATCAGAAACAGGGACGACTATACTTTTCTACATTCAGTCAGCGTTTGTGCGCTCCTGGTCGCGTTTTGCAAAGCATCGGGAGTTGATTCCGAAATAAGCCACCAAGTAGGAATCGGCGGCCTTCTGCACGATATCGGCAAAGCGCGCGTTGGTGACGAGATTTTGAACAAGCCGGGAAAGCTGACCGACGAAGAGTTCGATGTCATGAAGAAGCATCCCGAAGACGGTTACGAAATTCTGTCAGCCATTCCAGGGATAGGCGCGATCCCGCTCGATATCGCGCTGCATCATCACGAGCGCTTCAACGGCAGCGGGTATCCGGAAAAGCTGCCCGCGGAAGAGATTAGTACCTTTGCGCAGATGGCCGCGATTGTTGACGTGTACGACGCGATCACCGCAGACCGCAGCTATCACAAAGGTATGCCGGCAGCAGAAGCGCTGCGCAGGATTCACGAATGGAGCAAATTCCACTTCAATCCCCAGCAGGTCAACGCATTTATGCACTGCGTAGGCATTTACCCGGTCGGCACGCTGGTTCTTCTTGAATCGGGACGGCTCGGCGTGGTTATCGAGAACAACGAGGGCAACTTGCTGACGCCGAAGATCAACGTATTCTTCAGTACCAAATCCAGCACTTATATCAAGCCGCAGGAAGTGGATCTGTCCGGCCCGATAGGCACAAGAGGCATCGACAGGATTCTCAGCCATGAAAATCCGGCAAAATGGGGCGTCAATCCGTTGCGTTTTTCAGTATTGGCATGACTTGCCTTCTTCCCGAGCGAGGAAGGGATGCCGGCAAATGCGGCATGCCGGAATGCAGCCCGATATATTGAATAACCATATCATTTTCTGGAAATCCTCTGCATGAACCAAAGGCTATCGGCCGCTTCCGCAATTTCTTCGCTATCCCGCTGGCATAAATGGGCAGATCCTGGCCCTAAATTGCTGGCGGCGCTGGTGATGGTCATATTCTTGGCTGTTACATACATTGCATGGCAATATGCCGCGCAGGATGTTGTCCATGATTTGAAGTCGGATTTCGATTACAGGGTGCGTGAAACAGTGGTTCGCATCGAGCAGCGTATGGGCGTGTATGCGCAAATACTGCGCGGCGCGCAAGGAATGCTTGCCGCTAGCGATGACATTAAGCGGGAACAATTCCATACCTACGTTTCTTCATTGCAAATTGAAAAGAATTACCCCGGCATTCAAGGTATCGGCGTCGTATTGCAAGTGCCGGCTGCGGAAAAGACGAAGCGCATTGCCGAAGTCTGGCAGCTCGGCTCTCCGGATTATTCGACCTGGCCCGACAGGAACCGGGCGGCTTTTTCATCGATTGTCCAGTTTGAGCCGGCGACCGATCAAAATCGGCGCGCAATTGGATATGACATGTTTTCCGAACCGATTCGCAGGGCGGCCATGGAGCAGGCACGGGATTCGGGCCAGATCGGCATTACTGGAAAGGTACGGCTGGTACAGGAAAAAGAACCTGGTGTGCAGCCGGGTGTTGTCATGTATTTGCCGATATACCGGAAGGGCATTCCTAACCACACTGTAGCGCAGCGCCGCGCAAATATCGTTGGTTGGGTGTTCGCGTCATTTCGCATGAACGATCTGATGGCCAAACTGAATGGCGAGCGCTCCGAGGATATCGACATCGTGATTTTTGATGGAGAGACGATCTCTCCGGAAACGATGATTTATGACACCGACGACGACGCTTTCACGCTGGATCCGGATATACCTCTCCTGAAGGCCTTGCGCCGCATTGATATAGCCGGTCGTACTTGGACAATTGCGCTTCATTCGATGCCCATCTTTGAAGCGCGTAGCCAGGGTATTAACCCGATGCTTGTGGCCGGCAGCGGAATTTTCCTCAGCCTGCTTATGGCCGCGCTCACCTATTTGCTTGCTGCCGGCCGGATGCGCGCTCGCGTCATTGCAGCGGAAATGATGGAGGAGTTGAGGGAAAGCGAGGAGGTATGGAAATTTGCGCTGGAAGGCGCCAAGGACGGGGTCTGGGACTGGAATGTGAGTACGGGCCTGGTCCGGTTTTCCACCGGTTGGAAAGAAATGCTCGGCTACACAGAAGCGGAAATTGGGAACAATTTTGACGAATGGAGAAAGCGGGCCCATCCGGAAGATTTGCCAAGAGTAATGACTGATCTGGAAGCGTACTTCACGGGAAGATCGGCAAATTACATCAACGAGCATCGCCTGCTATGCAAGGACGGCAGTTGGAAGTGGATACTCACGCGCGGCATGGTGGTAAGCCGCACCGAGTACGGTCAACTGCTGCGCGTGGTTGGAACCCATGCCGATATCACCGAACGCAAGAAGGCGGAACAACGGGAACGACGTTTGAAGGACCTTTATCGCGCTCTTAGCGCATCTAATGAAGCAATCCTTCGCATGGAGTCTGCGACCGAATTATTTCCTCTGGTTTGCCGGATAGCCGTCGAATACGGCGGAGTAATGCATGCATGGGTCGGCGTGCCTGATTCCGAAGGGCTGTTCGTCACCGTAGCCAGCCATGGAAAGGTCTTGAATTTTGTAAACGGCTTAACTGTATTATCCCGACCTGAAGCGCCGGAGGGACGCGGCCCGGCAGGCATTGCATTCAGAGAGGGCCAGCCTGTCATTGTCAATGAAGCGAGGGTCAGTGAAATCACTTCATGCTGGTCCGTGCAGGCAAATGATAACGAAATCAATGCGGTTGCCGCCTATCCGATCATGCGCGGCGGCAAATCCTTTGCCATATTTGTCGTCTACAGCGATCAGGTCGACGCGTTCGATGAAGAGATTGTCCAACTGTTGGGAGAAATGACCGCCAACATCAGCTTTGCCCTGGACAATTTCGACCGCGAGGCCATGCGCAGGCAGGCAGAAGGTTCATTGCGCGCGAGCGAGGAAAAGTTCCGCACTTTGTTTGAGAATGCCGGTGACGGCATATCCATTGTGGATAAGACCGGGCATTTTATCGATGTAAATGACCTCTTTGCGGTCATGATGGGCTGTTCAAGAGAGGAAGTGCTCGAATTGGGTGTCGCCGATTTCGTGGCGCAGCCTGAAATGGTCAGAGTAAAAGAGGAGATGGAATTGTTGAAGAAGGGCATGCCGCTTTCCACCGAATATCAGTCAATCAGGAAGGATGGCACCATTTTTATGGGGGAGCTAAATGCCCGGTTGATGCCTGACGGACACATGATAGGAATCCTGCGCGACATCACCGAACGCAGGAAAACCGAAGATAAATTGAGGCTTGCGGCGCTGGTATATCAGAATGCAAGAGAGGCCATGATGGTGACCGATGCGGACGGCACGATCATCGACGTCAATCCGGCTTTCACCAAGCTGACGGGGTATGCGCGGGAGGAAATTGCCGGGGAAAATCCGCGTATTTTGAAATCCGGGCGGCATGACAACTCTTTTTACGAGGCGATGTGGCGTTCGATCACAACAAATGGGCAATGGCAGGGGGAAATATGGAACCGGCGCAAGGATGGCATGGTTTATCCCGAAAGGCTCAGCATCAATACCGTTTTTAATCAAGATAGAACCTTATGCCGATATGTCGCGATGTTCCATGACCTGACCAAAGAAAAGGAATCGGAGGAGATTATCCGTGCGCTCTCAGCCAACCATGTTTCGGTAAGAGAGGAAGAGAGAAAACGGATTGCACGCGAAATACACGATGATTTGGGCCAGCGTTTGTCGCTTCTCAGGATGGATGTGCTGATGTTGCCTAAAGCGGTTGGGGATAATGACGATGGCCTGACAAACGCTGTTGCGAGGATGAGGGACGATATCGATAACTGCATTGGGATTGCCAGAGATATTGTTTCCGATCTGCGGCCTGCTGTGCTTGATTTCGGTATTGTTCCCGCTATCGAGTGGCTACTGGACGAGTTTGAAACAAGAACAAAGATAAAGTGTCTCTTTCATGACCTGACGGAAGGAGAAATCCCCCTCAATGATCAACAGGCTACCGGTATGTTTCGAATTCTTCAGGAATCGCTGACCAATGTGGCAAAACATGCGAATGCCGGGACGGTCGAAGTGGAGCTGGAAAGCTTGGAGGACTGCCTATGCCTGGAAATCGCGGATAATGGGGTTGGAATCGATCCGGATCGTATACGGAATCCCAACTCGTACGGACTGATTGGATTACGGGAAAGGGCTGCCATGCTAGGATGCGAACTCAGGGTTTCCAGTTTGCGCGGTCAGGGAACTACCGTACGCATCTGCATCCCCTTGCGCTCATGCGCATCGCCATCTTGTTCAAGAATAAACCAATGATCAACATTTTTATCGCCGACGATCACGCCATGATGCGTGAAGGCTTGAAAAGAATTATTGCTGGAGCCGACGATGTGCGCATTGTCGGGGAAGCGGCCGATGGTCCGGAGGTGCTTGAAAAAGTCGGTAAAAACAGTTGCGACCTGCTGCTGCTGGATATGACCATGCCCGGCGTGAACGGCCTTGACCTAATAAAGCAGATCAGGAAACGCCATGCAAATCTGCCAGTTTTGGTGTTGAGCATGCATAACACCGTAAAAATCGTAGCGGCCGCCTTGAGGGCGGGAGCCAATGGTTATCTTACAAAGGATTCCGATCCCAATTGCCTGATGGAAATCATTCGCAAGATTGCAAAAGGCGGCAAGCATGTGGATCCTGCCATGGCGGCCAGAATTGTGTTCGAGGGATCGGACTCAAAGCAGCCACATGAATACCTTTCCGGAAGAGAGGAGCAGATATTCAATATGATAGTGAGCGGGAAATCACCTACACAGATTGCCGAAATACTATCGATCAATGTTAAGACGGTTGGTACCTACAAGCGGAGGCTCATGGAAAAGATGAAAGTCGACAGCACCGCCGAGCTGGTGCGTTACGCTGTCGACAATCATCTGACGGAACAGCTTCCTTTATAGCGCCTGATTGGGGCCTGAGCTGGGCGCGCATCCCGCCTCATCATTAGATTTGTCCGTCCAATGCGAGTTTGCTGGCGTTTATTAGTTGCCCTTAGTTAATTAGGCGAACTCTTCTTGCGCATGATGTTTTTGCCCTATTCAGCGGCAAATTAGTTATTTCTTTCCACATCTACGGAATTCAATTACGGAATTTCGGCGTGATTCACGCCGCGCGCCGCTGCTTAACAGCGCCCTTTTCCAGAGTTCATTCATATTGCCATCTTTAGCCTGCCTTCTTCTCCCAGATTTGCTTTAAACGGCTTTCCGTCGCTTGCCGGAAGCCAACGCCGCATACCATGCGGTTGTAACTTTGCTTCATGCGCATTGTCTTTGGCCCATGCGACCTGAGCAAGAAGTTAGGCTTTCTTCAAAATAACTGTAAATTAATTAAAAAATAAACTTTATCGTACGTTATATGTAAGCCAATACTTACTCTATTGGCTAGATGCAATCATTTTTAAATTTTCAAAGAGTGAATTTTAATATGTGTCGATCGAAATCAAAGCCTGGAAATTAAATGAAATGGGTGCGTGTAAGTTATAACTTACAGCACCCATTTTTATATGAGAAGGATCAAAAATGGAGCAAACGAATCCAAGCCTGTCCCATCCCTCCGCGCCACCCTATGAGTCTGACCAGAACGCATCCGTCCGCGAATTCCTTGCCTTTACCTTGGGTCGTGAGGAATACGGCATCGACATACTGAAGGTGCAGGAGATACGCGGCTACGAGAGCGTCACCCGCATCGCCAACGCGCCCGAATTCATCAAGGGACTGATCAACCTGAGGGGGATCATCGTTCCGATCATCGACATGCGAATCAGGTTCAGCCTGGGCGCGCCCACCTACGACCAGTTCACCGTCGTCATCATCCTGAACATCTCGGGCCGCATCGTCGGCATGGTGGTCGATTCGGTATCGGATGTGACCACGCTGACGCCCGAGCAGATCAAGCCGGCCCCGGAGATGGGCACGGTATTGGATACCGATTACCTGATAGGGCTGGGAACGCTGGACGAGCGCATGCTGATCTTGATGGACATCGACAAGCTCATGTCCTCCGCCGATATGGGACTCATCGAAAAACTGGCGGCGTGAGCAAATACCTCGCATTGCATATGACCGAACGAATTTAGTAAGAATATGGAAGAAATAAAATGAAAAACATGAAAATCGGAGTGCGCCTGAGCCTAGGCTTCGCGGCAATCGTTGCCTTGCTTGTCGTGATCGCATCTGTAGGAGTAACACAGCTTTCGGTTCTTAATGCGGATACTGAACTTATCGTCAAGGATCGGGTTGTCAAGGTCGCAATGGCCAACGAAATTGAAAGCCAGGTAAATATCATTGCGCGCGCCCTGCGCAACGTGCTTCTGGTATCCGATCAGGATCAGGTAAAAAAGGAGATTCAGCGCATTTACGAAGCAAGAAAATCGATTGTGGGGACATTGGAGAAGCTGGAAAAGACGATGTCCACGGAAAAAGGAAAAATGCTTTTTAGGGATATTGCGACTGTGCGCGCTACATTTCTGGAGATAACCAATCGTTTCCTGAAGCTGGCCGAGGAAGGAAAAAAGGAGGAAGGCATAAAAGTGCTGATGCGCGACCTTCGTCCCGTGCAGAATACTTACCTCGGTGCGGTGGACAAGCTTACGGCGTACCTGACAGAAACAATGAATGCGAAGGCGGCGGAAGCCGAAGAGAGCTATAAATCGGCGCGCATGATCATGCTTGCGTTAACTGCCGGTGGCGTTTTCATAGCAGGGCTGATCGCTTTCCTGACCACCCGTTCCATTACCCGGCCCATCAACGAAGCGGTTCATATCGCCGAGACCGTCGCATCCGGCGACCTGACCGCCCGAATCGAGGTCAACTCAAAGGACGAGACCGGGCAATTGATGCAGGCCCTGAAGCACATGAACGACAGCCTGATCAAGATAGTCGGCGAAGTCAGGACCGGCACCCATACGATTGCCACCGCATCGGCCCAGATCGCCGCCGGCAACCAGGACTTGTCCTCGCGCACCGAAGAGCAGGCAAGCTCGCTTGAAGAGACCGCCTCCTCGATGGAAGAGCTGACCTCGACCGTCAAGCAGAACGCCGACAACGCGCGGCAGGCCAACCAGCTTGCCATCACCGCATCGGGCGTGGCGGTCAAGGGCGGCAACGTCGTGTCGCAGGTCGTCACCACCATGGACGCGATCAACACCTCATCGAAGAAGATCGTCGACATCATCAGCGTCATCGACGGCATCGCCTTCCAGACCAACATCCTGGCCTTGAACGCGGCGGTCGAAGCGGCAAGGGCAGGCGAACAGGGCCGCGGCTTTGCCGTGGTCGCAACAGAGGTAAGAAGCCTGGCGCAGCGTTCGGCGAGCGCGGCGCGTGAGATCAAGGGACTGATCGACGACTCGGTCAGCAAGGTCGGCGAAGGCAGCCGTCTTGTGGGCGAGGCCGGCACGACGATGGAAGAAGTCGTGTCGAGCATCAAGCGCGTGCATGACATCATGGGTGAGATCACCGCAGCCAGCCAGGAGCAGAGCGCAGGCATCGAGCAGGTGAACCAGGCAGTGGCGCAGATGGACACGGTCACGCAGCAGAATGCGGCGCTGGTGGAGGAAGCGGCTGCGGCTGCCGAATCATTGCAGGACCAGGCCAAGAACCTGGTTCAGGTGGTCGGCGTGTTCAGGACCGGCGACAACCAGGCGGTGGCGCTTGCCAGGCAGGAACCTGCAAGGCCGGCCGTCAAGGCGCCCGCTGCGGTGAAGGTTGCCGCGAATGCCGGAGTTGCCAGGCGCATTGCGGCTCCTTCGTCCACCAAGGGAGATGACTGGGAAGAGTTTTAAGAAAAGATCGGGAACGAGCGGTCAAATCATTGACTCCGGCATTTTATCCATGCTCTCCCTCAGGAAATGGAGAGCATGGCAAATGCCAGTGCGAAGTTAACAATTTCGCGAATAGTACGCCATATGTCTGTCATTTGAGGTCAATGGAGGTTCCCGCCTTTTTCCTCCCCTGCTTTCACATGTTCAATATCGAATGTCGTATCTGCCTTTCTTGCTAAATAGCCTGCCAAGCTCTGATTGGAACGATCCCATATTCTCCAATTATTCGCTTGTCTCGGCCGTTTCATGACATGCCGGGCAGATCGTAGGACAATAGCCAAATGATTCCTTCTTCTCCGCGCCGCACCTGGACATTCCTTCTTCTCAGCTCCCTGGCTTTTTTTATGCCGGACTTTGTGGTTCCCGTCGCATGGGAAAAACAGTCAACCTATCTGCTGCTTTCCAGTCTTTACCAAGGGGCGTTGGTGATTGCCGGATTCTGGTACGGACCTGCTATTTGCCGGGCACTGGTTGTAAAGGAGGTCATTGCCGGGCCCTTGCGTCAAACGTTGGACCGAGCCGTAGCCGAATTGGGCAGGAGCGACGGGCATGCTCAGGTAAATGAACTGCCCCTTACGCTGGCTGAGTATCCAATACCGTTTATTGTTACCACCGGACTGCTGCCAGGGCGAACCCAGGTGTTTCTTTCTTCCGCATTGGCGGAACGGATTGGAAATAACGGCCTGCGTTTTTTATTGGCACGCGCCTTGGCGCATGGGGAGTGGTCCCAGCGTCTAGCGGCTCTTTTGCCGGTTTTGGCATTGACGGTGATGCTCACTCAAACTCCAGCGAGCTTCAATGAGTGGCTTGAACTGGCCCTATGTCTTGTGGGGTGGTTGGTTATGCACTGGTTTTTCGAACTGCGCGCAGATCGTCAAGCCGCCCGGATTATGGGCTTCGGAGCTCAAGAAGGCTTGCATGAAATGTTGAGGGCAACAGGCAGTCCCCTCGGCTGGCTTTCAGCGCAACCTCCGATTCGCTGGCGCTTGCGCATGGTCAGGGGCGATTAAGCTTGGCATGGCTCCCAAGGTCGTTTGTCTATTGCTAATTACGCGTCCGGCTTGCGCTAAAAAAGGGTAGCTTCACATGCTGAGTTTTTTCCTCTCAACCGTCGCGTACTTTATTGCCAGCTACTTCCTAAAGCGCTATCTGGAAAGAATGGGCGTACAGAAAAGCGCGACAAGAGGGGTGCTGATATTTAGCTGCGCTCTGACCATTGCCTACGGAGTAGCGGCACTAGTCGATTGGGCTACAGGTTAGGGTCGCGATAGAAATAAAAAAAGGGGTTACAAGTTTGCGCTTGTAACCCCTTTAGTCTGCTGCTTTGTCTTTGGTAGGCCGTGCGTGGCTCGAACACGCGACCAACGGATTAAAAGTCCGCTGCTCTACCAGCTGAGCTAACGACCCGAAGAAGCGGAATTATAAGGTGGCGCCACGAGACTGTCAAACCCTTGGGCGCACTTTTTTCATTTATTTTTCATGCGAGAAGAGATACGGCCTCGGGCAATATCCATTGCCGCATTCCTCTATAATCCATGCACCGACACATAAGCTATTCCTCATGATCATTTTAGGTATTGAAACATCGTGCGATGAGACCGGCATTGCCCTGTACGACACGAACCGCGGCCTGCGCGCGCACGCACTTTATTCCCAGATTGCCATGCACGCGGAATACGGCGGCGTCGTGCCCGAACTGGCTTCGCGCGACCATGTCCGGCGCGCGATTCCCCTTCTGGAAAAGGCGAGAGCAGATAGCGGCATCGAGCTCGACGAAATCGACGCGATTGCCTATACGCAAGGCCCGGGGTTGGCCGGTGCGTTGCTCGTCGGTGCGTCGCTGGCATGCAGCCTCGGCTTTGCGCTCGACAAGCCGGTAGTCGGAATTCACCATCTTGAAGGACATCTGCTGTCGCCGCTGCTGTCGGCCAATCCCCCCGCGTTTCCGTTTGTTGCCCTGCTGGTATCGGGCGGGCATACCCAGCTTATGCGCGTAGACGGAGTGGGCCAGTACACACTGCTGGGTGAAACCCTTGACGACGCGGCGGGAGAAGCTTTCGACAAGTCGGCCAAACTGCTTGGCCTCGATTATCCGGGCGGACCCGAAATTTCCCGATTGGCGGAGACAGGCGATCCGGCTGCATACAATTTGCCGCGCCCGATGCTGCATTCGAAGAACCTGAATTTCAGCTTCTCCGGGTTGAAGACAGCGGTGCTGACGGTAGTAAAGAATCATGTCGGGCCGATGGGTGCACAGGACAAGTCGAATATTGCGCGCGCCTTCGTAGATGCGATCGTGGATGTGCTGACCGCAAAGTGCGAGGCGGCATTGCGTCAGACCGGGCTCAAGCGGCTGGTCATTGCAGGCGGCGTTGGCGCCAACAGGCAGTTGCGTACGGCGCTCGATGCGATGGCGAAAAAGAAGCGTTTCAATGTGTTTTATCCGGAAATGGAGTTCTGTACCGACAACGGCGCGATGATCGCGTTTGCCGGTGCCATGCGCTTGCAGCGCAACCCTTCTGCCGCCAAGCGCGAATACAGCTTTACGGTAAGGCCGCGCTGGCCGCTGCACGAACAGAACTGCCTCCCGGAATCGTCCGAAACATTGTCAGCGTCCACGTGTCGTGCCGTCGTCGCTGAATCAGAGCCCGGTCTTTGATTGTTCGCCCATCGCTACGGAATAAATTCGCATCCCTTGGATATTCTTGCACCGTGCCGTGCAATCATCAGTTCTTCGTAGGTTGGAAGAATCCAGACGGAGACTCTGCTGTCCGACGAACTGATCCGGATTCGGCCCATCTGGTTGGCCTTGACATCTAGACGAACGCCGAGCCACTCAAGCTGTTCGCAGACGGCGGCGCGAACCTCGGGCGAGTGTTCGCCGATCCCGGCGGTAAACACGAACGCATCGAGCCCGCCGCAGGCGGCGACCAGCGAACCGGTTTCGCGCACGACCCGGTAAGCGAACAGGTCGAGGGCGGTTTTGGCCGCCGGCGCGTCGCTGGCGAGTAAATCGCGCACGTCGCTGCTGATGCCTGAAACTCCAAGCAGGCCGGACTGCTGATACAGCATGGTTTCGATTTCTGTCGGCGTCATTTTTTCATGCTGCAAGAGATACAGCATGACTCCCGGGTCGAACGTGCCGCAGCGCGTACCCATAACCAGTCCATCGAGGGCAGAAAAGCCCATCGTGCTGGCGACGCTTTTTCCGCCTACCAGTCCGCACATGCTGGCGCCGTTGCCGAGGTGCGCGATGATGGTACGGCCGGCAGAGGCCTTTTCGTCGATCAGCGGCAATTCCTGGGCGATGTACTCATACGACAAGCCATGAAAACCATAACGCCATAGCCCCTTTGCGGTCAGTTCCTGCGGTAGTCCGTACAATTGGGAAATGCGCGAATTGGTCTTGTGGAATGACGTATCGAAGCAAACCACCTGGCACAGACCCGGATAGCGATGGGACAAGGCGTCAATAAAAGCCAGCACGCGCGGCTGATGCAGCGGAGCCAATGGCACCAGCTTGCGCAGGTCTTCCATCACGGACGGAGTTACCATCACCGGCTCGGTATAAACGCCGCCGCCGTGCACCATCCTGTGCCCGACAGCATTCAGGTGATGGGGGTGAAGATATTTTTCGATCCACTCGATCAGAAAGCCGAGCAAATCCTCCAGCGAAACATTCTCATTCCATTGATGCTCGCCCAGCATGCGTTTGTCGCTGTCGCGCGCGGAAAAATGCGGTTTGGCGCCGACCCCTTCGATTTCGCCGTAAGCCCTTCGTTCCAGGCGGTCGTCATGCATTTCCGCAAACAGGGAAAACTTGAAGCTGGAAGAACCCGCGTTGATTACGGCAAAATATCGGCTCGTAGTATTGCGGGAATTTGAACTGATCATCTCTCGCCTCCCAATAAATTTATGATGCATCTTCCAAGCCGGGGAAGATGCTGGCGGGTGTGTATTCTATGAATTAGAGCGCTCGGTCGTACATGACGTCGGGCGTGTTTCCCAGGAAGGCGGAAAGGCCATGACGGGTCAGGTCGCCGATGCGTTCGATGGTGATGTCGGCGGCAGGATAGGTAGCGATATTTTTCGGGTCGAGCGCGTAATGCCCCTGGCGCGGAAAGACGGTGGTCAGTTTGTCGCCCATCTGTTTCTTCATCGCGTCCAGAATGCGCAGCTTGTCGTCCACCATCACATAGTGGCTTGCCGGAAAGCGCTTCTGCATGTCTTCCAGCATTTGCTCCTTGTGGATAGTTATCAGCACGCGTTCCTCGACCGCGTGCCACAGGCCGGAGCGCTGCACCTTGCGCGGCTGGAATACCACGTCTCCATCCGACAGGATCACGGTCTTCCCCCATTTGCGCACATGTTCGAGCGCGGCCAGCGAACCGGAATACAGGCGGTCGGCGAACGGGTATTCGAGCAGGAACGATGCCATCAGCAGCAGTTTCGGTTCGTTGAAGTTCTGCTTGCGGTAACGCTGCAATGCGCCGAGGTAGTCGGCATAACCGAGCTCGGCGCGCAACTCTTCGAATATTTCCCAGTAGCGATCTTCGTTGTCCGGACCGAATTCGCGTACCAGGTGATCTTTCAGGTCTTGAGTCACGCGGTCGTTGTCCAGCAGCGTGTTGTCTACGTCGAACAAGAATACGATTTCTTCGGTCCTGCTCATGTCGTTCCTCCGTCCTGTTTGGGGTTATGCCATCGGCCATGGGATTCAATCAGCCTGTCGGCTTCGGCCGGGCCCCAAGTATCCTGTTCGTATTCGATAACCGGGGTCGCATGGCCGAGAACCGGGTCGATCACGCGCCATGCCTCCTCGACGCAATCATAACGCGTGAACAGTGCAGCATCGCCGCGAATCGCATCACCGAAAAGACGTTCGTACGGCGTCATCTCGTCAGCCGCTTTGCGCTGAACAAACAGTTCCTCTTCCTCGCCCACCATTTTGGCTCCCGGCAACTTGACCCGGGCACCCAGCGAAATGAAGACATCGGGGCTTAGCCGGAAACGGAAATAATTGCTCTGATGCGGCTCCATGACGTCGAAAACGGTGTGGGGAGGTTTCAGTTTAACGAACACCTCGGTTGTCGTTACCGGCAGGCATTTGCCGGTACGAATATAAAATGGCACGCCGGCCCAGCGCGCGTTGTCGATATGCAAACGCAGTGCCGCGAAAGTTTCGACTTGGGAATCTTTCGGTACGTCCTTTTCGTCGCGGTAGCCGAGAAATTGACCCCGCACCACTTCAGATGGGTCGAGGGGGCGCACCGAGCGCAAGAGGCGCAGGTTTTCGTCGCGCTGGATATCGATTCCGCGCCCGACCGGCGCATCCATCGCCAGAAGAGAAACCACCTGCAGCAGGTGGTTTTGCACTACGTCGCGGATCGCTCCGACATCTTCGTAAAAGCGCCCGCGTCCTCCAACTCCAAATGCCTCGGCCATTGTGATCTGGACGCTGGAAATATAGTTGCGATTCCAGATCGGCTCAAGGAAGGAATTGGCAAAACGAAAGTAGAGCAGGTTCTGCACCGCTTCTTTTCCCAGATAATGGTCGATGCGGAAGATCGAGCTTTCCGGAAAGGACTGGTGCAGAACGCGATCAAGTTCTTGCGCCGAAGCCAGATCGCGTCCGAAAGGTTTTTCGACTACCAGTCGAGCACCGGCGGCGCAACCGAGTCTGGCCAGGCCTTGGGCGACAGGGCCAAACATACTGGGCGGGATCGCCAGATAGTACAGCGGGCGCTTTGCAGCGCCCAATGCCCGGCATAGCTCTTCATACGTTGCATCGCTCTGATAATCGCCGTTTATGCATTGCAGATTAGCAGTGAGTTTGGAGAATGCATCAGGATCGACTCCGCCATCTTCCTCCAGGCTCTTTCTTATCCAGTCCTTGAAATAATCCAGGCTCCAGCCGGCCCTCGACAAGCCGATGATCGGGATGTCGAACTGATTGTGACGAATCATCGACTGCAGTGCGGGAAAGATCTTCTTGTATGCAAGATCTCCGGTAGCTCCAAAAAAAACAAAGGCGTCGGAATTAGTATTCTCCATCGTCAGCCCTCTTGTTTTTTATGTGCTTTCTCCATGTGCCCGCCAAACTGATGCCGCATCGCTGACAGCACTTTATTGGCGTAATCGCCGCCCTGGCGCGAGTCGAAGCGGGCGAACAGCGCCGCCGACAGGATCGGCGCCGGTACAGCCTCGTCGATAGCGGCATTGATCGTCCACCGCCCTTCGCCCGAGTCGGATACGGTGCCGGCATAGTCCTTCAGGTCCGGATCGCCGGTCAGGGCGGTTGCGGTCAGGTCCAGCAGCCAGGACTCGATCACGCTGCCGCGCCGCCACATTTCCACAATCTGGGGCAGGTCGAAATCGTACTGATAGTGCTCGGGATTGCGCATCGGCGTGGTTTCGGCATCCGCATCACGCGCTCGTTTGCCGGTATTGGCGTTACGCAATATGTTCATGCCTTCCGCATAGGCGCCCATGAGGCCGTATTCGATTCCGTTATGCACCATCTTGACGAAATGCCCGGCGCCGTTCGGGCCGCAATGCAGATAGCCGTGCTGAGCGGTTCCGGCGTCGTTTTCCCGGCCGGGAGTCAGGGGCGCGGCATCGACGCCGGGCGCGAGCGCGGTGAAGATCGGATCGAGGTGCCGTGCTACTTCCGATTCGCCGCCTATCATCAGGCAATAGCCGCGTTCGAGTCCGAACACGCCGCCGCTGGTGCCGACATCGACATAATGAATTCCTCTACTCGCAAGATCTTGCGAGCGCCGGATGTCATCGTGATAAAGCGAGTTGCCGCCGTCGATGATTATGTCGTCTTTATCAAGAAGCGGAGCCAGCTTTTCCAACACCGAGTCAACAGCAGATGCAGGCACCATGAGCCAGACTGCACGCGGCTTATCCAGTCGCGCAACCAGATCTTCCATAGTGTCGGCGCCAACCGCTCCTTGTTCCGAAAGATCCCGGACGGCATCCGCGCGGAAATCGTAGATCACGCATTCGTGTCCTTTTTTCTTCAGGCGCAGCACCATGTTGTGTCCCATGCGCCCGAGGCCGATCATGCCTATCTGCATCTTTCCTCCTTCTGATTAAGGCTGTGCCGCCTGTAACCGCCGCCGATTCCAACCTGTACCTGCCCGCAGCCATCCTTTTCGGGAAAACCGCGGATTTCCACTGCGGCCAACCGTTGGCTTTACCTGTAGCGGTCGAGGCAAGTCTACCGCATGTCAAAGTATTCCATTCAATAATAAAGGAGTAGAATTCGACTGTTTGCCTGAATGAAGAGTCTGGTATACGGACGACATGAGGATTGTGCGTTTACTATAAAATGAGTAAAACGCGTAGCTGGATCCTTCTATAGTTCATCGCCCAATGTCAATTTTAATTATCGCAGTCATCGGAGTTCATTTGGCAAGCCGTTATGAAAATGAGCAAAGGACTGGCTGACGCATAATTTGACGAATTTCGACTATATCCCGCCAAGCTGAATGAAACTAGACTTTTCGCAAGCTTTACATGCAGACATTCTGCCGGTGGTTTGGAGTTCGCCTGATGTGCAATAAAAAAGGTAAATAAATGAACTCGCAAGATAACTCACAAGAACCTGGCTGCAATGGAAGAATCATGGCTGCGCCAGCATTGCTGGAGACGCCGGCATACCTGAGAAAGATTTACTGGTGGGCGTACGAACACCCGCTCGCGGTAAAATTCTGGGATCGAGACTTCCTGATCAACTTCATCCTGCTGGGCAACTACACACGGTTGGGCGATGCGGTACTGGAAGAGTTTCCCAAGCCATTGACCGGCACCACGCTAATGACTTCGGCTGCGTACGGCAAGCTGATCCCGCGCCTGCAGCAGCAGTTGGGCGAAGACGGCCGTCTGGACGTAATCGATATCCTGAACATCCAACTCGAAAATATACGGCGCAAGCTGCAACAGCCCGACCCGCGCGTATCGCTGGTTCAGTGCAATGCGGCTGCGTTGAACTGCCCGGATGCCAGCTACGACCGGGTGCTGGTGTTTTTCCTGCCGCACGAACTGCCGGACGATGTTCGGCGCGCTTCCATGGCTGAGGCATTTCGCGTGGTCAAGCCTGGCGGGCAAGTCGTCATGGTCGAATTCCACAATCCCAAGTGGTGGCATCCTTTGCGCATGTACCAGCGCCTGGTGTTCCTGCTGTTCGAACCGTTTGCAACCGATATGTGGCGGCACCAGCTGACCCACTTCCTGCCCGAAGGTCTGGAGTACACCGTCAACAGCAAAACCACCTATTTCGGCGGCCTCTACCAGAAACTGGTACTCACCCGCGACAAATAAGTCCGGCGGGCTCCGGTTCGTACTGTTCGGTAAAAAACATCCCGGCATTCGCCGGGATCCGATTGCCGTCGGCAAACGCTGAATAGCGTGCCGAATTCCTCGAAAGGTTCGGAATGGGCAGCCGGATCCATCACGGCTGGCGCAGAAGGGCTTTCACCAAGGTCCACTGGCGGCGCGAAATCGGCAATCGTTCCTTGCTGCCTTCCAGAATTACTTCCCACGATTCCTGTACCCGGTCGTTTGCGCCGTCCTGGTCGACTAGGACCGAACCGCGCTCGAACCCGATGATGGCCTTGCGGGCTACCAGCGCGTTGCGATGGACACGGATGAAATCGGCTGCGAGCTCTTCCTCGATCGATACCAGCGACTCCTCTATCAGGTAATTGCGCGTTCCCGTGTGCAGCGTGATGTATTTCATTTCCGCTTTCAAGTACAGCACATCCACAACCGGGACCAGCAGCAGACGGTTGCGCTCCCATACGGGAAAGTGACGCCGCTTCGAGCACAGCGCCGCGCCGGCGGCGGAAATCCCGTCGTTTGGAAAAGCGGCCGACATGCGTCTTTTGCCGGCCCGGGCAAGTGACTCGGCCAGCCGTGAAGCACGCACTGGCTTCAGCAGATAATCAACCGCATGCACGTCGAAGGCCGACAGCGCGTAGTGATCGAATGCAGTAACGAAAATAATGACCGGCGGATGAGGCAGCACGGACATGTGAGCGGCAAACTCGATTCCCGTCATGCCCGGCATCTGCACATCCAGCAGCATTAGATCCGGCTGGGCTTCGGCAAGAGCGTCCAGCGCGGTTTGCGCGCTATCGGCTTCGCCCACCAGTTCATGCGGGCAATTCCCTGCGATGTCGGACAACAAGGTTCGGAGCCGGTCGCGAGCGGGAGCTTCGTCGTCGACAATGAAGATGCGCAAGCTCATGTTCTCGCCTGTATATAAGGAAAGCGCAGTCGCACCTCGTGGAAACCATCGATCTTGCCCGATGCAAGCTGCGCTTCGACATCGTACAAAAGCTGCAGCCGTTCGCGGATATTATCAAGCGCCATGCGGTTCCTGCCGGCAAGAAAAGCGTCGCGCGGGGACAGGTCGAGGTCCGGGTTGACGACCGCGATTTCAATACGGTCCAGCGTAAGGCTGATTTTCACTCTTATCAATGATGGCGCGCGCGCCGGCTCGACACCGTAATTGACTGCATTTTCCAGCAACGGCTGCAGCATCAGCGAAGAGATCTGCGCCTTTTTTAATACGGCGTCCGGGATATCGGCGGTATCCCATTCGACTTGAAGGCGGTCGCCCAGGCGGATCTTTTCGATTGACAGATATTGCTTGCACAGATGAATTTCTTCTTCGAGCGTCGTCATGTCCCGCGCATCGCGCATGAACACGCGGAACAGTTCGGCCATATCTTCTATCGCTTCTTCCGCGCGTAGCGGCTCCTTGCGGATCAAGGACAGAACCGCATTCAGACTGTTGAAAAGGAAATGCGGGCGAATTCGCGCCTGGAGGCCCTGTAGCCGGGCTTCGGCCAGTGCTGGCGAGAAGGCGCGCATGCGCAGTTCGAAATAGTGCTGCAGCGCAAGCCCGAACAGTCCGGCAGTCAGCATCCCTTCAAATAAGGTCAAATTGGGAAAGCGGGACAGGAACCATTCGAATGACGAAAAAAAATGAATGACGTATCCGGTGACTGCCGCCGGTACCAGCGCGCACGTCGCGCGCTGCAAGTAAGGCGACCACAAGCGGCTCCAGCCGGTGCGCAGCAGTAGTTGCCGCAGCCCGCACAGGGAAAAAAGCGACATCAGGCAGGCCCATTCGACTACCATCGAAGCTTCGACAAAATCGAGCATGCCGTTCATTAATCCGTTGGCATTAAGCAACACTGCGCACAAAATGACCGCATTGACGCCAAACAAGGCGCGAAAAATTATGCCGACGTTGCAGTAGTCCGGAATGACGACTTCATCAATCTTGGCTTTGCGCGCGGGTGCTGCAGACATTATGTTTCCTCTAAAAACCGATCAAAAGCGGAGCGAATCGAAGCAGTCTGGTTTGGTCAGGCTTGTTTTATAATCCTGTAATTCACCGGAATTTCATTATGACAGCACAAAACCCACCAAAAAGCGAAGCCTGGTCAGGACGTTTCTCCGAGCCGGTATCCGTACTGGTCAAACGTTATACCGCCTCGGTGTCCTTTGACCAGCGCCTGGCGCTGTTCGACATCGAAGGGTCGCTCGCTCATGCTGAAATGCTGCATGCGCAGGACATCATCACAACGCACGACTATGCCGAGATCCGGCGCGGCATGGAGCAAATCCTGGAGGAGATATCCACCGGGAAGTTCGAGTGGCTGCTCGACCTGGAAGACGTGCACATGAATATAGAAAAGCGACTGACGGATATTGTTGGCGATGCCGGCAAGCGCCTGCATACCGGCAGGTCTCGCAATGACCAGGTCGCCACCGACGTGCGCCTCTATCTGCGCTCTTCGATCGACGATATCGTGAGCTTGCTGCGCGAGCTGTGCAATGCGCTGCTCAACCTGGCCGAACAGCACGTCGATACCATCCTGCCCGGGTTTACGCACTTGCAGGTGGCCCAGCCGATCACTTTCGGTCATCACTTGCTTGCCTATGTGGAAATGTTCAGCCGCGACATCGAAAGAATGCGCGACTGCCGCAAGCGCGTCAACCGCCTGCCGCTGGGGGCCGCCGCCTTGGCCGGGACAACTTTTCCGATCGACCGCGAACGTGTGGCGAAGACGCTTGGCTTCGACGACGTTTGCCATAATTCGCTTGACGCGGTATCCGATCGCGATTTCGCCATCGAGTTCTGCGCCTCTTCGGCGCTGATAATGACCCATTTCTCGCGCATGTCGGAGGAACTTATTCTATGGATGAGCCCTCGCGTCGGGTTTATCGACATCGCCGACCGTTTTTGCACCGGCTCATCGATCATGCCGCAAAAGAAGAATCCGGACGTGCCGGAACTGGCGCGCGGAAAAACCGGCCGCGTCAACGGCCATCTGATCGGCCTTCTGACCCTGATGAAGGGCCAGCCGCTTGCCTACAACAAGGATAACCAGGAAGACAAGGAGCCATTGTTCGATACCGTCGATACGGTTACCGATACCCTGCGCATCTTTGCCGACATGGCAGGCGCGATTTCGGTCAACAAGCAGGCGATGCGCAACGCTGCGTTGCAGGGTTATGCAACCGCAACCGACCTGGCCGATTATTTGGTGAAGAAGGGGCTACCTTTCCGTGACGCGCACGAAGCAGTTGCGCGCGCGGTGCGCGCATGCGTCGAAAAAGGCTGCGATCTGAGCGAACTGACGCTCGCGCAATTGCGTGAGTTTTCGGCTCTGATCGAGCAGGATGTGTTCTTAGTCCTGACCCTGGAGGGTTCGGTTGCGGCACGGAACCATATAGGCGGCACTGCCCCGGCGCAAGTAAAAATGGCGATTGCTCGATTGCGCAGCCGTTTTGGTTCCCTGTAGGCAGCGTTATGCCAAATTCGTGAGCCGGACTAAAAATCCTCAATAAATCAATCGCCTTGCACCGTTTGTGACCACTTATCCACAATAATGTCCACAAAATATGTGCAAAACTTTTATTGAACTTATTTCGCGAGTAGGATGATTTGCTTGCAGGATGGAAAGAAATTGCAAAGAAAAATACGGGTAGCTCTATCGCCCAGTCTTTGTAAATCCGCCTGCCAATGAGAGAAGTGCGTGCTGGATGAAACCGGCATTATCGGAGATAATTCTTTCAGGCATGAATCACAGTTCGATTCTGCCTTTTTATACGATGCGAGGGTTTTTACTTGTTTTCTATTATTCAAGCCGCCGGCTGGCCAATCTGGTTTCTACTGATTGCATCGATTATTGCGCTTGCGCTCATCATCGAACGCGTCTGGTACCTGCGCCGTAAAAGGATTTTACCCCCCAGCCTGCTGATGGAAGTGGTGCAGGTCCACAGCAGCGGGAATGTCAATGAAGATACCATAGAGAAGCTCGAGCAGAATTCTCCGCTCGGCGCTGTTCTGGCTGCGGGTCTGCGCAACGCCGATGCGCCTCGCGACGTAATGAAAGAGGCGATCGAGGAGGCCGGACGGCGCGTCGCCCATCAGTTGGAGCGTTTTCTGACGACGATAGGCACGATCGCAACACTCGCTCCGCTGATGGGGTTGTTCGGTACAGTGGTGGGCATGATCGAGATTTTTGGTTCCCAAGGTTCTTCCGGTTCCAACCCGGTCCAGCTTGCGCACGGCATTTCCGTCGCGCTCTATAACACTGGCTTCGGACTCCTGATCGCGATGCCGTCATTGGTCTTCTATCGCCACTTCCGCGCGCTGGTCGATGGTTTCATCGTCGAGATGGAGCAGCAGGCAGTGAAGTTCGTCGATATCGTTCAGGGCGCGCGCAAGTCATGACTTGCGCGGGAACGTTGAAATGAATTTTCGCAAGGGCCGAGGGCGCGAGGAACCGGAAATCAACCTGATTCCGTTCATCGATGTACTGCTGGTGATCCTGATTTTCTTGATGGTCAGCACTACGTACAGCAAATATTCCGAACTGCAGATCATGCTGCCGACCGCCGAAGCGGAGAAAATGCCGCAGCGTCCGCTGGAGCTGAACGTCGCCGTCAATGCGCGCGGTGAATACGCAATCAACAACAATCGCATCAGCTATCACGATCCGGCCCAGTTGGCGCAGGAAATGAAAAAGGCCGTGCCCGACATTCAGAACGGCAAGGAGCCGGTGGTGATCATTTCAGCCGACGGCGACGCCCCGCACCAGCGCGTGATCAACGTACTGGAAGCGGCGCGTCTGGCAGGATTGGAGCGAATCACCTTCGCGACGCAGACCGACTCCAGGAGATAAATTCCTGTAAGGCGCCGGTTCCCGACAGGACCAAGTTCGGCTGCGGCCGCATAGGCGACCGGAACGGTTCATCCTATTTCTTCACCTAAAAGGAAACGCTTGTCCAAGCCAGCAACGACTTCATCGATGGACTGGATGCGCATCTGGATGCGGCGCGGCCTGTGCGCCATAGCGCTGTGGCCGTTGTCAATGCTGTTCCGGGCGCTGGTAGCAGTGCGCCGCATCGCGTATGGGTGCGGCATCTTGAAGTCGGCTCGGCTGCCGGTCCCGGTAATCGTGGTGGGCAATATTTTTGTCGGAGGCACGGGCAAGACGCCGATGACGATCTGGCTGGTGGCGGCGCTGCGCCGGGCCGGGTTTCGGCCGGGCGTCATTTCACGCGGGTATGGGGCCAAAGGCCAGGCGTCGCGCACGGTAGCCGCCATGTCCGACCCCCGTGACGTCGGCGACGAGCCTCTCCTGATTATGCAAAATACGCATTGCCCGGTGACTGTCGGACGCGACCGTGTGGCCGCGGCGCAGGCGCTGCTTGCTTCCAACCCCGAGGTCAATGTCGTGATTTCAGACGATGGATTGCAGCATTATGCACTGAAGCGCGATGTTGAAATCGTGCTGTTCGACGGTCGCGGCGCAGGCAATGGCTGGATGCTGCCTGCCGGGCCGCTACGCGAACCGCTTTCACGCCGACGCGACTTTACCGTTATCAATGGCAGCAATTATCCCGCGCCGGATAATCCGATCTGTTCCGGCGATATCTTCCTGATGAGGCTGGAGGCGGATTCGGCCGAGCAATTAATGGACCGGTCCAGGAACGTGCCATTGACTGAACTGTCCGGCAATGCGCATGGCGGCGCTCCGCGTATTGCCGCCGCTGCCGGAATCGGCAATCCGGCAAGGTTTTTCTCGACGCTTCGCGCCGCCCGGCTGGAGTTTGAAGAAATACCGCTGCCGGATCATTTCGACTTTACGGCCACTACTTTTGCCAACGTCGAGGCCGACATCATTCTTGTTACTGAAAAAGATGCAGTAAAATGTGCGCGAATCGATGCGCTCGCAAGAGACCCGCGCATCTGGGTCGTGCCAGCAAAAGCAAACATAGAGGCTGGGCTGGAACAGAAAATCGTGGAGAAATGCCGTGAATACAGGATTGCTTGAAATTCTGGTTTGTCCTTTATGCAAGGGGCCGCTCGAATACGACCGGAAGAAAGAGGAATTGATCTGTCGGCCTGACCGGCTTGCCTATCCGATTCGCGACGGCATTCCGATCATGCTGGACGATCAGGCGCGCGTGCTGGATGATCTTCCTGGCGACACCAAGGGAAAATGATCCGGAATTGAAATGCTGAGTCCTTCCGTCCTGTCCAACAACTCCACAACCTAATGTCTTTCTACGTCATCATTCCTGCGCGCCTTGCTTCAACCCGGCTGCCCAACAAGCCGCTCGCCGACCTGGGCGGCAAGCCGATGGTGGTGCGCGTCGCCGAACGCGCGTCGCTATCGGGTGCTTCCGATGTCGTCGTCGCGGCCGATCATTTCTCTATCGTGGAGGCCTGTGAGCGGCATGGAGTCAAGGCATTACTGACGCGCACCGACCATCCGTCGGGTACCGACCGAATCGCCGAAGTGGCCGCCGGCATGGGCTTGCCTGGCGATGCCACGATAGTCAACGTGCAAGGCGACGAGCCTCTGATCGACCCCGGGCTGATTGCAGCCACGGCGGCACAAATTACGGAAAAAATGCCGATGGCGACCGCAGCGCATCCCATTGAGCTGATCGCCGACGTGTTCAATCCGAACGTGGTCAAGGTTGTCCTGGATAAAAGCGGTCGCGCTTTGTATTTTTCGCGTGCCGCCATTCCATGGAGCCGTGACGGGTTTTCCCAGTCGGATAAAACATTTCCAGCAGGTTACGCGCCGTTGCGCCATATCGGGCTGTATGCGTTCCGCAACGCTTTCCTGCAGACATATCCAACTCTTGAGATTTCGCCGCTGGAGCGGATCGAGGCGCTGGAACAGTTGCGCGTTTTATGGCACGGTTATTCGATTGCTGTGCACGTCACGCATGGAGTACCGGCCGCCGGGGTCGATACTCCCGAAGATCTGGCGCGGGTTCGAGAATATTTTTCTTCAGCACAACATGAGAGCATTGACTCGAAATTGTAGAGATTACAAGGTAAAATCGAGGGTTTGCAGAAAAGAGCCCGGTTCGGAACAAAATTCCGATACGGTAAATGCAATGCTAGTGGCTGGTTACATACAACCACATTGATCATTCAGTCATAATTTAGGAAAAATTCATGCGCCTTGTTCTATTGGGAGCGCCTGGTGCCGGCAAGGGTACGCAAGCCAACTTCATTCGTGAAAAATATGGCATTCCGCAAATTTCCACCGGCGACATGTTGCGTGCGGCGGTCAAGGCCGGTACTCCTTTGGGTCTTGAAGCGAAAAAGGTAATGGATGCGGGTGCCCTGGTATCCGACAATCTGATCATCGGACTGGTCAAAGACCGGTTGATGCAACCTGATTGCGAGAATGGCTACATGTTCGACGGTTTTCCTCGCACGATCCCGCAGGCTGAAGCGATGAAAGATGCCGGCATTCTGATCGATCACGTCATCGAGATCGACGTTCCGGACGAATTGATAATCGGGCGCATGGTCGGCCGACGCGTTCATCCTGCATCGGGACGAACCTATCATGTGCAGTTCAATCCGCCGAAAGCCGCAAACAAGGATGATGTGACCGGCGAAGATCTGATCATTCGTGATGACGACAAGGAAGAAACCGTGAAGAAGCGGCTTGCCGTTTATCATGAACAGACTGAGATTTTGGTGGACTATTACGGAAGATGGGCTGAGTCCGGCCAACCTGGCGCTCCTGCTTATTGCAAGATCGCCGGGGTCGGAACAGTTGAGCAGATTCGTGAAAAAGTGCTGGCCGCGCTGGAAGCCTGAACAAAAATTCTGTAATTTTCAGCAAGAACAAGCCGGGCAACGAAGGACACATGAGTGACTCCGCATTGCCTGGCACGAATAAATCTATCTTGACTTAAACGTTATATAAACAAAGGAGTAAATATGGCAGCAGGTTTGTGGTTTGCCGTAGCTTGCGGCGTTATAGCCGTGGTATACGGTCTCTTGACGCGTGGCTGGATTCTGCGCCAGGATGCCGGTAATGAGCGCATGCAGGAAATCGCGCAAGCGATCCAGCAGGGTGCGGCCGCGTATCTGGCACGGCAATACCGGACCATCGGCATCGTCGGCGTCATTCTATTCGTTATCATTGCCGTCCTGCCCGGGCTGGGATTTACTACTGCGATCGGCTTTTTGATCGGCGCGGTTCTGTCCGGCGCTTGCGGCTTCATTGGCATGAACGTATCGGTGCGCGCCAACGTTCGCACCGCGCAAGCCGCGGTCAAGGGAATGAACGAAGCCTTGAACGTTGCCTTCAAGGGCGGAGCGATCACTGGCATGCTGGTGGCCGGCCTCGGGCTTCTTGGCGTGACCGGTTTCTACATGGTTCTGACCGCGATGGCGCCTTCCGGCACGACGCTGTCACAGCATGACGTCATCAAGCCGCTGATCGGCCTGGCATTTGGCGCTTCCCTGATTTCTATCTTCGCGCGTCTTGGCGGCGGCATCTTCACCAAAGGCGCCGACGTAGGCGCTGATCTGGTCGGCAAGGTCGAAGCCGGTATTCCGGAAGACGATCCGCGCAACCCGGCGGTTATCGCCGACAACGTCGGCGATAACGTCGGCGACTGCGCAGGCATGGCTGCCGACTTGTTCGAAACCTACGTGGTTACCCTGATAGCAACCATGTTGCTGGGCGCGCTGCTGGTAACGAACGCGACCACGCAGGCAATCATTTATCCGCTGATGCTGGGCGCGGTCTCGATCATCGGTTCGATCATCGGTTGTTCCATGGTCAAAGCCCAGCCGGGCAAAAAAATCATGTCAGCGCTCTACACTGGATTGTGGTGGGCGGCTGGACTGTCGCTGATCGGTTTCATAGCGGTTACCTGGCTGGTCATGCCGGCAGACATGCGCCCCCAATTGATTGGCGCGTCAGTGGTCGGGATCGTCCTTACCGGATTGATGGTTTACATTACCGAATACTATACCGGCACTGAATTCAAGCCGGTCAGGCACATTGCCGAAGCGTCAACTACCGGGCACGGCACCAATATTATTGCCGGTCTGGGCGTATCGATGAAATCGACCGCGTATCCGGTTCTGGCAGTATGCGCAGCGATTTACATCTCCTACGAATTTTGTGGCGGCCTGTACGGCGTCGCTATCGCTGCAACTTCCATGCTGTCGATGGCCGGCATCATTGTCGCGCTCGATGCATACGGCCCGATCACAGACAACGCCGGCGGTATCGCCGAGATGTCGGGCATGCCGGAATCGGTGCGCGCAATTACTGATCCGCTTGATGCAGTGGGCAACACCACCAAAGCGGTGACCAAGGGTTACGCAATCGGATCAGCCGGTCTGGCTGCGCTGGTTCTGTTTGCCGATTACACGCATGCGCTCGAATCGGCCGGACACAGCATCGCTTTCGATCTCTCGAATCCGAAAGTCATCATCGGCCTGATTATCGGCGGCCTGATCCCCTACCTCTTCGCCGCGATGGCGATGGAAGCGGTCGGACGCGCCGCCGGTTCGGTGGTGGTTGAAGTGCGCCGCCAGTTCCGCGAAATCAAAGGCATCATGGAAGGCACCGGCAAGCCGCAGTACGATGTGGCTGTCGACATGCTGACTACCGCTGCCATCAAGGAAATGATTATTCCTTCGCTGTTGCCTGTAATCGTGCCGATCGTGGTTGGCATGACGCTTGGCTCCGCCGCTCTCGGCGGCCTGCTGATGGGAACGATCGTTACCGGCCTGTTCGTAGCCATTTCGATGACGACCGGCGGCGGCGCTTGGGACAACGCCAAGAAATACATTGAGGACGGCAACTTCGGCGGCAAGGGTTCGGACGCTCACAAGGCGGCCGTAACAGGCGACACCGTGGGCGATCCGTACAAGGACACAGCCGGTCCGGCAGTGAATCCGCTGATCAAGATCATCAATATCGTCGCACTGCTGATCGTGCCGCTCTTGCCCATCACCGTGCAATCCACCGGAGCTCCGGCGGTTCCGGTACATGCGGTCGTGGCACCGGCTACTCCGGTCAAGCTTGTGCCCGCACCGGTTGCTGCAAGCGTGCCGGCTGCACAACCGGCCGTAGCTGCTCCGGCTGCCGCCAAGAGCCAAACGGCGGTAGCTTCTACCGCTCCGGTTGTACCGCCTGCGTCGAAGTAAGGTCTGAAGTTCAGGCAAAAAAGGCAGCTTCGGCTGCCTTTTTTATTGGCGCCGCGGTCATGAATGGCGCACTTTCGAGGGCGGTGGAAATATGCGGAAAGCTGTGGCCGGTTCAGGATATGCCGCAGGAGACAGTGACATGCGGCTCCCTATCTACGACGACCCCGCCGTAATTGATAATTGTTGCATGCCCGGTCCTCAAAGCATCAGCGGCCGGTTCGGAAGCTGGTTGATGCGTGAGCCTGTGGCGGGGAAATGCTGCTGCAGCAGGGCGTTTATCTTGCCGAGCGCGGCGAGGGTGCTATCCAGGTAGGCGTCTTGCTTGAATCCTTGCGTCATATCGTTGCAGATCGCTTGCCAAACTTCTGCTGCAACTTTTTTTCCAATGCCGCGATCAGTGACAATTTCGATCTTGTGGTCCGCCATGTTTATATAGACAAGCATGCCGCAATTTTCTTCAGTATCCCAAATCCCGTATTGAGCAAACAGGGCAAGAGCGCGTTCGCGGGAAGTAATCCGGCGCAGTACGCTTCCGAGGGGAAGCGACGGCTCTACAATCAGCCGTATTTCTGCGCGATGCTGGCTTTCCCCTTCGGCAATTCGCTGTTCTATCACCTGCAGCGTTGCGGTTGGAAACGCCCGCCGTCCTGATGCGGAGGTCGTCAAAAGATGCCTGATCAGGCGGATAAACGTATTCATCACCAGTCTCCCGAAGCGCCGCCGCCGTCAAATCCGCCCCCGCCGCCGGAAAAACCTCCTCCGGAAAATCCGCCGCCGTCGCCTCTTCCGAATCCGCCAAGGCCGCCGCCCAGAATGATTCCGGAAGAGCTTCCCCATCCATGCCGGCTCAATCGCCGCGACCGGCGCGAACGGACAACGGTGAGAATAATGAAAATGCCGAAGATGATGAAAGGCAGCCAGGAGCCGTGTTCTTCTTGAACAGCTTCCTTCTTATCAGGGGAGGCAAACTTTTCCTGGTCAAGCAGGGCAGTAATTGCCGAAACACCGGCGACCAGTCCGCCATAATAGTCATTCTGGCGGAAATGCGGTGCGATCACGTCCTGCAGAATACGTTTAGACTGCGCATCGGTCAGTACGCCCTGGACGCCGCGGCCGCTTTCGATGCGAAGCCGCCGCAGACCGGGAGGATTGTCCTTTGCCACCAGCAGGATGACGCCGTCATCAATTCCTTTGCGGCCCAGTTTCCAGGCATCTGCCACACGAATGCTGTACTGCTCGATGACTTCGGGCGCAGTACTGTTGACCAGCAGAATCGCGATCTGGTTGCCGGTGCGGGTTTCATATTCGCGCAATACATTCTCCAGAGCGGCGCGCTGCTCCGGTTGCAGCATGCCGGCTTGATCCGTCACGCGCGCCTGTAGCGGCGGGACAGGCGCCAGGCCCTGGGCTCCCGCTCCGCACAGAAAGAACGCCAGAAACCAGCCCAGCAGAATGCCGGGTATCGACCGCGGCAGGGTTGTAGCCATGGCAGTTCCCGAAATAGGTTATTTGCCGAAGTCTACCTTCGGGGCAGTTGAAATGGCCTTCTCGTTCTCGACGGCAAAAGAAGGTTTTGGCTTGTAGCCGAACATCATCGCAGTCAGGTTCGTGGGGAAGCTGCGAGCCAGAATGTTGTATTCCTGTACCGCCTGGATGTAGCGCTGACGCGCCACCGTAATACGGTTTTCAGTGCCCTCCAGTTGAGACTGAAGATCCCGGAAACCGGTGTCCGCCTTTAGCTGGGGATAGTTCTCGGATACCGCCATAAGACGCGATAGCGCTGAAGACAATTCGCCCTGCACCTGTTGAAACTGGCGGAATGCGGCAGGATTGTTCAGCACTTCCGGCGTAATCTGGAAGCTGGTAGCCGCCGCGCGCGCGCGCGTCACTGCCTCCAGGGTTTCCCTTTCGTGGGAGGCATATCCCCTGACCGTATTGACCAGGTTGGGGATCAGGTCTGCACGACGCTGATACTGGTTCACGACCTCGGCCCATGCGGCATTGACAGCCTCGTCCTTGGCCTGGAACTGATTGTATCCGCATGCGGAAAGCAGCGAAACCATGGTCACTACAAGCAGCACTCTCAGAATGGTTTTCATTTTTTACGCCCCCTCATTTAGGCCGATGTTGTATAAATAGGCAAGAAATATGGTGGAAAGTTCAGCCCGGGCCGGTATTTATAATGCCCGCCTCGGTTTCAGCATGATGGTGCTCATGGCGATCACTATCAGCACGGTCGCGGAGTAATCCTGCCAATGGGGCGTCTCGCCCAGCATCAGCGCGCCCGAGAATACGCCGACTACAGGAATCATCATTACAGACAAACTCGATGCGACTGGCGGCAAGTTGCGCGCAAGCCGGTACCACACTACCTGCGCGAAGCCGAAAACGATCAGGGCATTATAGACGACCGCGCTCCACTCGGCCGCGCTCGGCATGCGCCAGCTTGCGCTCTCGAATGCGACGGCAAGAGCAATGGTCGGCACGGTGCTAAAGGCGAGCAGCCAGAACGTCATCGAGATCGTCGGCATTTCTATGGGCATGCGCTTGACGAGTACGGTGCCATACCCCCAAAAAGCCGCAGCCAGCAAGACCATCAGGCTCCCGATCGGATGGCCCGATAGTTGCGAGAACTCACTCGAGAGGAGCAGCATGGCGCCGGCCAGCGCACACAATATGCCGCACCATGCCAGCCGGGGCAATTTCTCGCCGAAAAGCAGCAAGCCGCTCAGCACCGCCCAGACCGGCATGGTATAGCCGAGAATCGCGGCGCGGCCCGACGACAGCATGCTGACGCCTAGAATCATAAGCACGTTCCACAGGAACATATTGGGTACTGAAAGCTTGATCAGCGCGGCAACTTTTCCTCGCGGAATCGCGAGCGAAGCATTCTGCATGCGCGCGGCCAGCCACAGCACGGGCAGTGCCCCGACCATGCCCAAAAGACGAAAAGTGATAGGCGGGAATTCGCGTACGCCGATCTTCATGATTGGCCAGTTCAGACCCCAGCATAGCGTAAGCATGGCTAGCAGTATTAGATCTTTGCGAGTAAATGATGTCATGACGAAACCATATCATGGCGCGTTACAATATGCATCTTTGCCATAGGGAGATGCACCGTGACTTTCATCGAAAAACTGTCTTCCGCCTGGAGCGCCAATAATTCACTCCTGTGCGTCGGGTTGGACCCGGACGTAAAACGGTTTCCTCCGCACCTGCAAGGTCAGCCGGATTCAATTTTTTCGTTTTGCAAAGCGATCATTGATGCGACCGCCGATGTGGCATGCGCCTTCAAGCCGCAAATAGCCTACTTTGCCGCATTGCGCGCC
>Ga0366815_1021_pt1 | contig 31835 bp, 35 predicted proteins | sample TotcelN113001K14_FD_207025 | JGI IMG/M metagenome (GOLD analysis project Ga0366815, IMG submission 207025) | Enriched cells from coal bed in the Powder River Basin, Montana, United States - Total cells N11 rep3 HSBNCT.N11.300.1.K14 ...
CACTCTCCAGCACTACCCCGAGGCGGCGATGCCATCCCACCCGGAAGTCGCACGGCCCAGCAGCTGAGACGCCGGAGGGAGGCTCAGTGCCTTTGCGTAACCGGGACGAAGAGGACTTCCAAAGTGTCAGCGGTGACCCCTACCGTGGCGGCCATGGCGCTCGACCAGCTCACCTCGACCTTCACCGGCTCGCTCATCCTTCCCGGCACCGACGACTTCGACCAGGCACGTCTCCACCATGGCCAGCCCGGTGACCCGGCTGCGGTGGCACGTGTCGCAAACACCGACGACGTGGTTTCCGCAATCGCAGCTGCCCGGGACGCCGGACTCCCCGTGGCGGTGCGTTGCGGTGGCCACAGCGCGTGGGAGTCCGTTCCCGGTGCCCTCGTCATCGACCTCCACGCGTTGAACCGCGTCGAGCTCGACGGTGCCGCCGAGCCTGCTGCGGACGGCACCCGTCTCGTCCACATCGGCGGCGGGACCACCTGGGGAGAGGTCGCGGCCGAACTGGGTCGGCACGGGCTCGCGATCAGCTCGGGCGACACCCGATCGGTGGGCGTGGGCGGGCTGACGCTCGGCGCCGGCATCGGCTGGGTCGTCCGCGCCTGGGGACTGGCACTGGACCAGCTGGTCGGCGTTCAGCTCGTCACAGCAGAGGGTGAGGTCCTGGAGGTGACGGAGACATCGCACCCTGAGCTGTTCTGGGGTGTGCGCGGTGGCGGCGGCAACTTCGGCGTGGTGACGCGGTTCGACTTCCGGGCACACCCGTTGGCAGGGGTCGTACGTGCCTCCATCACCCTGGATCAGACCGCCGGGCTGTCCGCGCTGATCCGCGCGTTCCGGGACGCCATGCGCGCCGCGCCGAGGCAGCTCAACGCATCGCTGATCAGGACACCGGCCATGGGGCCGCAGATGCCCAGCCGCACCATGATCGAGGTCGCCTGGGCAGGTACCGACGAGGCAGCCGCTGCCGTTGCGCTGGCACCCTTGCTGTCCCTGCCGGAGGTAGCCTCGAGCGAAGTGGCACCGGTGGCCTACCTGGACCTGCTGCAGGAGGCACCGACTCCCCCGCCGGGCATGCAGATGCCGATCATGGTGGACGAGAACGGCTGGTTCGAATCCCTGGACGACGATGTCATCGAGGCCCTGGTGGCCGCCGCGGGAACAGCCGGCGCCCAGATGTTCCTGGTGCGCTGGCTCGGTGGCGCCTTCGGCGACGTCGACCCCGACGCCACAGCCATCGCCTTCCGCAGCGCGGAAGCCTTCATCGTGACCGCAGCGTTCGTGCCACCGGACGCGCCCGAGGGTGAGGCGCAGCGGATCAAGAAGGCGCTCGCGCCGTTCGCCGACCAGTCCCTCGGCATGTACGGGAACTTCACGGCCTCCGTGGCTCACGGACTCTGCGAGCGGATGTACCCACCGCGCACGCTCGCCCGGCTGCGGGCCCTGAAGCAGGAGTGGGATCCGGACAACCTGTTCAGCCGTAACCACAGCGTGCTCGCCTGACGCATCGCTCGCGTCAGGGGGTGATCCAGACCTGGAGCCGTCCCGTCTCCGCGGCGGTACGGGCCTCCACCTGGTCGACGCGCACCAACCGGTAGCCCAGCCTTTGCGGTATTGCCGCACTCGGCAGGTTCGCCTCATCGGTGTGGATCTCCACCCGCGACACATCCGGCAGTTCGAGCGCGACCCGGGTCACGACGCCCACCGCCTCGGTGGCCAATCCGGAACCGGTGTGCGCGGCGTCGATCCAGTAACCGATCTCGATCCCGCCGTCGCCCACCCTGCGGTACAGGCCCAGGCCACCGATGATCGGGCCGTCATCGGCGGAACGCACCGCGTACAGGTAGCTGACACCACTCACCCAGTCGGCTTCCGCCCCGCCACCGCGCAGGTGGCGACCCTCGGGGTCATCGGCCCAGGGCACCCAGTCACGCAGGTGCGTTGCGTTGGCGGCCACGGCCGCCTCGAACTCCTCGGCGTTGTCCACGCGGACGCGGCGCAGCACGCCCCTGCTGAAGGCGATCCGGTTGGGCGGTGGGTTGAGCACGGGGTCCATCAAAGGCGCGGTCGGTCGGTTACGCAAACGGGATCTCAGCCCGGGCCGGCGAAGGCCTCCGTGCCGCCCTGTTCGATCACCGCTGCGGCCACCTCCGCTGCCATCTCCGCGGCGGCCCGGGGGCCGAGACCGGCCCGCAATCCGGCGATCAGTCCTGCCGTGGCGGCATCACCGGCTCCCGTCGTCGTCGACAGACGGGACGGCACCCTCGCCGGCACGTGCAACCGGCACCCGGCCCAATCACCGGGACGCAGCCCGCAACCCGCCAGCGGCGCGAGCCGTGAGCCGTCGCCGGCCCCCAGGACGATCCCTTCCGCGCCGGCCGTCACCATGACGATCCCGGCGCCCAGCCCCAGCAGCTGCTCCACCAGCTCGGTCGCCGCGCCGACCTCGAACGTCTCGGGAAGGTCGTAGATGCAGGCGAGGTCGTCGTAGCTCGGGCACAGGATGTCCGTGGAGGGCAGGATCCGCTCCAGGAAGGAGGGCCAGTCCACCGGTCCCGCCTGCGACTGTGGGTCGACCCAGGCCAGATCGAGGCTCGTGGCGATGCCGGCGCCGCGTGCCCGCCCGAACAGGTCGACGAGCGCCGCGCCACCATCGGCGCACACCCCCGGCATCAGCGAGGGGTAGCCGAAGTGCAGCAGGTCGACGCCGTCGAGGGCGACGGCAGCCAGCTCGAGCGCCGCATTGGAGCCGGGATAGTGCCAGAACGCCCGGTCCACCTGGGGCGATTCCAGGACGATCGTGTACGAGGACCCCACCGGGACGGTCTGCGGCCGGAACTCGAAGCCGGGCACCGTGGCCAGGTGGCGGCGCACGATGTCGCCCAGGTCGTCGGAGCCGACCGCTGCCCACCCCACGACCGCTGCACCCAGGACGGCAAGCACCCGTCCGGTGTTGGCGACGGCTCCCCCGAGCGCGATCGTGACGGGACCGACCTGGCGCAACGTCCCGGGCTCGAGCGTCGGCGGGCGCGACAGCTCGGGACGCACGTCCACGCAGAGGTGCCCGACCACAGCTACCTTGCCCATCGGTTGCCCCCTTGCCGGTTCAGCCCACGTCCTCCCGGGCGTCGGGCTCGAGGACGGCCGGCACGATCGGGTCGGCGGTCACCGGCACACTGCCCGCCGGCACGGGGGCCGACAGGTCGATCGTGCGCACCGTCCGGGAGGCCAACGGCTTGGACACGTAGGTGGGACGGGTGATCGGGATCGGCTCCCACAGCGAGCCGACGGGCACGATCGGGACGCTCAACTGGACGGAGTGCTCGTGATCGGCGACGTCATCGGCCGACAACGAGATCGCGACCGTCTCCTCGTCCGGGCATTCCCGGATCCGGGCTGCCCGGGCGGCCAGGTCGGCGCGCATCGAGCGGACACTGAACCGCGCGACCACCAGGAAGGACGCGATGAGCGCCGCCGGGATCAGTGCCCCCCACCAGGCGCCGATGCGGAAGATCGCGAGCGTCCCCACCAGCAGCTGCACGAGGAGCAGGAAGATCAGCACCCGGCGCCGGCGTTGCGCGGCCCGCAGGTCATGGGCGTGCAGTTCGCGCAACTGGGCTCGGCGGGTCAACGGGGTCGAGACCGGAGCCGTGCCGGGGTCCGCGTCCGCGAGGGAGGAACCGCTGCGGACGATGGTCACCGCAGGGGTGAACGGGACGGCGAGATCGCCACCGTCATCGGCGACGTCGTCACCACGGTGGCGCAGCATGTAGGGCACCAGGTACATCAACCAGAACGCGGCGATGGCCGCGAAGATCAACCCGGTGAGTCCCACACCCCGAACCGTATTGGGCGGCCCGTCCCATCCGGCCCACCAGAGGCGGAGTGTCGAGGATTAGCCGTGATCCGGCTGGCTGAGCCGGCGTTCCAGGCGTTGCAGCACGGCCCCGCGCCGTTCTTCGGACTCGAGCACGAAGACGTCATGATCGCGCCACGCACCGTCGACGTGCATGTACCGCTCGCGCCGGCCCTCGTACCGGGCCCCGAGCTTGCGGACAACGGCGAGGCTGTTGGTGTTCTCGGGACGGATCGCGATCTCGATGCGGTGCAGCCGCAACTCGTCGAAGCAGTAGTCGGCCGCCATGGCCACGGCCGTCGGGATGATCCCCCGGCCGGCCCAGCGCGGATCGATCCAGTACCCCACCTGCGCCCAACAGGCCGACCCGTGGGTGATGCCGGACACGGTCACCTGGCCGGCGAAGACGGCTCGGCCGCCCGGCGGGGTGTAGTCGACCGCCCAGGGCAGCATCAGCCCGCGACGGGCCCGTCCGGAGAACGCGCTGACGAGTTGGCCGAATGTCATGCCCGGCTCGGCCGCACCCGGCGGCCGCGTCGAGTCCCAGGGCCGGAACCATGACCCCGACCGCCGGCGGATCTCGGCCCACTCGGCCTCGTCACGCCGGCGCAACGGACGCAGGGTGATGGCCTGGTGGGTCAGCCGCACCGGCCAGAACGAGCCTGCCATGGCGGCAGGTTAGTCCAGCAGCCAGCAGGTCACGTCACCGTGGGCGGGAATCGGGACGTCGGCGGGCGGGATCACGACCACCGCGTTGGCGTCGGCGAGTTCGGCCGCGCCGGGCTCCAGCGCCGCCAGCGGCGTGACACCCCGATTCGAGTGCTTGGCCAGCAGCAGGCGGGTGCGGACCGGGTCGGCCGGCACCTCGTGCGTCACGGGGGCCGACGACTCCACCGGCGTTGACGGTTCCTGTCCGGCCAGCTTCTGGACCAGCGGACGCCCGACGAGCAGGTACGTCAGGTAGGCGGGCACGGCGTCGGGCGGCAGCACCAGGACCGGAGCCCTGTCCTCGCCGACCAGCGCGAACAGCTGCCGTCCGGGCAACGCGTCCACCTCGGCTGCGTCCACGGCGCCCTGGCTCGCCAGCATGGCCTCGACCCCGTCGCTCGCCCGCGTGACGAGGAGCACCAGGTCCGCCCTTACCAGCTGCTCGTCGAGGGCGACGCCGATGGCCTTGGGGAGCGTGCTGGGGACGTGCCCGACGAACGCCTGCACCCCGTCGTCGCGCAGCGTCGCGGCCAGCAGGGTGGACGTGGCGTCGTAGCTCTCCGAGAGTCGGGCCAGCGGTAACCCGGGCGCCCTCAGGGTCTCATCGGCCACCAGCACCACCACCCGGGGCCTCGGCATCGCAAGCACCTTGTCGTTGCCGACTTCCGCGATCACAGCGAGACTGCGCGCGGTGAGCACCGAACCCTTGGCCACCAACTGGTCACCGTCGGCCACCCGGGAGCCGGCCAGCCGCACGTTCTGGTGCACCTGCGCCTCGGTGGTGAATTGCACCTCATCCTCCACGGCGAAGCCGTCCGCGACCGGCATCACGGCATCGGCGCCTTCGGGAAGCGGCGCGCCGGCCTCCACGAACACCGCCGTCCGGGGTGTGAGCGGAGCATGGCGGTAGCCGCCGGCCATGACCCGGTCCACCACCGGCAGGATGACCGGACGCTGCCGGCTGGCCCCGACGAGATTGGACGTCCGCACCGCGTACCCATCGACGGTGGCGGCGGTGAAGACGGGCAGGTCGATGTCGGAGACGATGGACTCGCACAGCGTGAGGCCGGCCGCCTCCAGCAGGTTGATCCCGAAGGGGCGAAGCGTCTCGACGTGGCCCAGCAGGTACCGGCGGTGGTCTTCGAGGCCGCGCAAGCCCGTCGCGGCCGCGTCCGGAGCGCCCTCCAGGTAGCAGGGCTCGGGGGCCGGCGGGGCAGGCAGGATGTCGTCCTTGGGGCGGTTCAGCAGGGGCATGGGCCTACGATAAGTCAATGCCATCCCGGCCCAGCGAAGGCCAGCCGCGCGCCACGTCGTCGGCCGGAGCGGTGAAATCCGCACTCCGGCCCCGCTTGCGCTCCGCCCGTGCCGCCCGGCGGGCCGACGCGGCAGGTGATGACGCCCGGACGATTCGTGCGTTGGCGGCTTGCGCCGGTGCCACCGTGGTTGCGGCCTATGCATCGATGCCGGGGGAACCGCCGACCCTTGAGCTGATCGAGGCACTTCGGCTCGCGGACGTGTGTGTCCTCCTGCCGGTGCTCACCGGTGAGCCCGCCTGGGCGTGGTACGCCGGCCCGACGGCCCTCAACCCCGGCCCACGCGGAATTCCGCGTCCCGACGGCGCTGCGCTGGGGCCCGAAGTCCTCCGACAGGCCGACTGGATCTGGCTGCCCGGCCTGGCCGGCACCCCGCAGGGGCACCGGCTCGGCACGGGAGGCGGATGGTACGACCGTGCCCTCGGCTGGGCGAGCCCTTCGGCACGACTGGGCCTGCTGCTGTTCGACGAGGAGGTGCTGGACGCCGTCCCCCTCGACCCCTGGGATCGCGACGTCCACGTCATCGTCACTGAACGGCGCCGGCTGGACTGCCGGAATAGTGGAAGCGATTCACTGGTTTCCCCCAGCGTTGAGTAGGATTCACCCGATCCGCAAGCTCCGCAGGAAGAGACCATGCCCACCTATCAGTACCGCTGCACATCGTGCGAGAGGGAACTGGAGGTCGTCCAGAAGTTCACCGACGATCCCCTGACCGACTGCCCCGAGTGCGACGGAAACCTGCGCAAGGTGTTCAACGCGGTCGGAGTGGTCTTCAAGGGTTCCGGCTTCTACGCGACCGACAACCGTGCCAAGGGCAAGGCCGGTGTTGCCAAGTCCTCGGAGAAGTCCGCTGAAAAGGTGGAGAAGTCGGAGAGCGCCCCGGCCGGGGAGTCCAAGCCGAAGCCGGACCCCAAGCCGTCGTCATCCACAGGGGCCACCACCGCCGCCTGAGCCTGTGGACAGCTGACGCCCCTGGCGATCGGCTGACGAGGATGACCATGTGCGATCCCGACCCCTGCTCGAGTCCCTGCTCCGTGCCTTCCGGTGGCGCCGCCGCTGGTTCGCCGCCCTGTTCGCTGCGCTCGCCGTGCTAGCCGCCCTGAACACGGTCACGGCCCCGGACGCGTCCGGGACGCCCGTCGTCGTGGCCGCCCGCACGATCCCGGGTGGAACAAAGCTGACCGTAGCCGACCTGCGCACCCTCCGGTTGCCGGCGACCATCATCCCGGACGGAGCGTTCACTGACCCCGCAGCCGTGGTCGGCCGGACCGTCCTGATCCAGGTGTCACAACGCGCTGTGCTGACTCCGGCCGACGTGCTCGAGTCGGGGGCCCTCGTGGCAGCCGGCCGGGTCGCGCTCCCCGTTCGGTTCGCCGAGGCCACCGCACTGTCGCTGTTGCGTGTCGGGGCACACATCGATGTGCTCGGAGCGGCGATCAGTGGCGCCGACTACGGCGTGGTGGCTGCCGACGTGCGGGTGGTCGCCATCCCCGCAGCCGCTGACGGCGGGCTGCTGGGCAGCAGCCAGGGTGGCCTCGTGCTGGTCGAGGTCGACAGCGTGCAGGCGGCGGCCATCGCGGCTGCAGCGTCGGTCTCGGCGGTGAGCTTCGCCTTGCGGTGACGGGGTCGCCCTATCCTCGGCACATCACAAGGGGCAGCGGGCGAGGAGGACGATGAAAGGCTTCAAGAACTTTCTTCTGCGGGGGAACCTGATCGAACTGGCCGTGGCGTTCATCATGGCTGCTGCTTTCGGGGCAGTGGTGACGAGCTTCACCGAACTGGTCATGGACATCATCGGCACGGTCGTCGCACAGCCCGACTTCAGTGCCCTCGTGGTCGCCGGGGTGAACGTGGGCCGCTTCATCACCGCCGTCGTGGCGTTGGTCATCATGTCGGCCGTCGTCTACTTCTTCATCGTCAGGCCGTACGAGAGGTTCACGAAGCAGGTGGCGAAGGAGCCCGTCCCCTCCACCGCGGGCGCACCCACATCGGAGGAACTGCTTTCCGAGATCCGCGACCTGCTGAAGTCGCAGGCCCGGTAGGCAGGACCCCCAGCGGGCGGGAACCGGTGTGGCTCAGGAGCCGTGGTGCGGCGGTACCTCCCGCATCAACCGCTCCTCGTCAGGGTCCAGCCTCGATCGCCCCGACGGAGGGCGCACCTCGAAGCTCGTCAGCCCGAGCGCGTCCCTGGCATCCTGCAGCGCGGCAGCGAGCTGGGCAGCACCGCAGCCGGAGCGAAGCCGGCCGGAGACGGGATGCGGCCAGGGCAGGCCGGCAGCGACCTGTCCGCGCGCGTGCGCGTCCACCCGGGATGCGGGCCATCCCGCTTCTTCGAGCCCGTCGACCAGTGCCTGCGGGTCCGGGCCGCCGGTCTCGCGCAGCTCCAGCTCGCAACCGGTGAGGGCGAAACCGAGGGCTGCGTGCCAACGCGCCGTCACGGGTAGCCCCGCGGTTCACCCGCGTCGGGGAGTTCCAGCTCTCCGGTGACCACAACCGGATCGTCGAAATGCCATTCGCCACGCACCACGAGAGCTTCTGCGTCCCGAAGGGACGGCACGACGGCCATCAGACGGTCGAAGTCCTCGATCAGGCGGTAGTGCCGGGGATCGAGGTCAACCCGCGGGATGCGGGCCACCTGGGCCTGCAGGCGGCCGTCGGCCCCGAGGTCGAAGACGTCGGAGCGCAGCAGGAGCAGTTCGTTGGTGGTCTTCACCGGCAGGAAGCGGTCGCGACCGACGGCGATCGCCGTCGCTCCGGGGAAGACCTCGATGGCGGCGCCCATGGCACTTTCCAGCTGGATGACCTTCGGTGAGGTCGGATCAGCCGGGTCGACTGTCTTCTCATTGCGAATCAGGGGCAGGCCGAGCACACCGTTGCGTTCGGTGAGGATCGCCCGCAACTGGGCCAGGTCGAGCCACAGGTTGTTGGCGTGGAAGTAGGGGTGGCGGTGCTCATCGGTGAAGAAGTCCATCTCCTCCGGTGCGGTCTGCGCGGTGTCGCGAAGGATCAGCTGGTCATCGGAGATCCGGACGGCGAGGTGGCCACCCTTGCGGTCGTTGATGGTGCGCGGGCACACCTCCGCGGCGTAGGGCGCGCCGGAGCCCGCGAACCAACCGGCGAGGCGCGCGTCCGGTGCGGCCCCGAGGTTGTCACCGTTGGCAACCGAGGCGTACCGGAAACCGGATTCGAGGAGGCCGTCCAGCAGGCCGGTGCCGAGGAGGGCCGGGTACAGGTCCCCGTGACCGGGCGGGCACCATTCGAGGGTGGGGTCGGCGGGCCACGAGACCGGGCTGAGGTCGCCGGCAAGAATCTTCGGCTCGGCGTTCTGCAGGAAATCCAGAGGCAGTCCGTCCACGGCGAGGCCGGGATGGCCAGCCAGGTGGGCAAGGGTGTCCTGCGTGGTGCGGAAGCTGTCCATGAAGACCAGGGGGAGGCGTGCGTCGTACTGTTCCCGGGCGTAACGCACCTGGTCGACGATGAGGTCGAGGAAGTTCTTGCCGTCGCGAACGGTCAGCAGGGTCTTCGCGCGATCCAGCCCCATCGACGTGCCCAGACCACCATTGAGCTTGATCATCACCGTCTGTTGCAGGGCCGCGCGTGCCGCGTCCTGGCTCACGTCGACCTCTGCGAGCTGGGGTGGATCGAGCAGGGGGCGGATGGACTGCTCACGGATCAGGCCGGTGTCTCCGGAGGCGCACAACCGCCAGTAGTGGGCGAAGTTGTCGATCGCAGCCTGGCTGATGCCGGCCGCCCGCATCTTGTGCAGGCACTGCTCCAGGGCGTTGTCGTTCATGCACCCGAGCCTATCGGCGCCCCATCGGGTGATCGACCTTCCGGCCTGCCGAGACACGCGCCCGGGCGCCCGGAGTGGTCGGGCGGTCCAGGTGCGGGAACCAGGACCCGGAAACGCAACGAGAGTGACGCACCGCGAAGGGCTTAGAAGCCGTCTACCCACCCCCAGGAGACAACATCGTGTGCGTCACTCTCAATTCAGACTGTATCCGACAGCGACGCCAAAACAAACCGGATCGGTGAACTCACTGTCCGCGCACAGGTTCGTCATAACCATGGTTAAGGACAGCGCACCCGCGTGGCTGGTACGGGGGGACACGATAGGCTGTGCGCGCCCGATCACGGGCGTGGGCCCCATAGCTCAGGGGATAGAGCAGAGGTTTCCTAAACCTTGTGTCGCAAGTTCGAATCTTGCTGGGGTCGCCAACAACGCTGAGCGTGATATACGCTTCTGACAAGCACAAACGCAGGCTCCGTGAGGGGCGTCCAAGTGATCAGAAGACGACACAGATGGTCGCTCATATCCAGAGATGTAGCACGTATGTAGCACGGCGTGCGATATCTCCCGGCTCCTGGAGCCTCCCGGTCAGGAGGCAAGATGGGCAGAAGAGGCTTCGGCTACCTCAGAAGGCTGCCTTCGAAGCGCTACCAGGCGAGTTACGTCGGTCCGGATCTCGTCCGACACGTCGGTCCCACCACGTTCAGAACCAAGGGCGATGCGGAGGCGTGGTTAGCCGATGAACGACGAGCCGTCGAGTCCGGCCAGTGGAGATCGCCAGTTCGGCGCCAGGCAGAAGTCACGCGGACAGCTCAGACCGAGACGCTCGAGCAGTACGCCCAACGATGGCTCACTCTGCGGCGTGTGAAAGGCGAGCCGCTGCGGGCCAGCACCGTCGTGGACTACGAACGGGCGCTGCGGCTCTACATCAACCCCTACCTCGGCGATCGCCGGCTCAGCGACATCGCTCGCTCCGACGTACGACGCTGGCACAACGTCCAGCTGCAGGAGGTGTCTGATCGGCCCAAGTCCAAGGCCTACGCCGTACTGAGGACGATCATGAACTCCGCCGTCGAGGACGAGCTGATCGATGTCAGCCCCGTGAGCATCCGCGGTGCCGGCTTCACGCGGCGGAAGCACGGTGTCGAGCCCGCGACCCTGGACGAGTTGCGGGTCATCGTCGAGGCCATGCCGGAACGGCTGCGCCTCATGGTTCTGCTGGCCGCCTGGTGCGCCCTGCGCTACGGAGAACTGGCCGAACTCCGCCGCAAGGACGTCGACCTAGCCAACGGTGTCGTCAAGGTACGGCGAGCCGTCAGCTTCACTCCCGGAGGTGCGGTCGTCGGTCCTCCGAAGACGGATGCCGGCATCCGGGAAGTGGCCATCCCGCCTCACCTCCACGACATCGTTCGCGACCACCTCAAGGACCACGTCCGACCGGCACAGGACAGCCTGCTGTTTCGCAGCGACTCCGGCGGCCACCTGTACGAGTCGGTGGTCTACAAGCGCTGGAACGCCGCAAGGAAAGTCGCAGGGCGCCCCGATCTGCGCTTCCATGACCTTCGCCACACCGGGGCGACTCTGGCTGCCCAGGCCGGAGCCACCACCGCCGAGCTGCAGGCACGCCTGGGCCACACCACCTCTGACGCCGCGATGATCTACCAACACGCGGCCAAGGGCCGGGACCGGCAACTCGCGCGGGAGCTGTCGAGGCTGGCTGCGGGTGACTAAAGAAACGCGCGATCATGGCTCCCCTCTGTGTCAAGAGGCGGCGGGAAGGGCTGGTCGTAGGCTTGGTGTGGCGGGTCCGGGTTGTGGCTTTTCCGAAGTGCCGGTGTGGGGTGTTGGTCCGGTCGCGCTGGAGTCAGAGTCGTTGCCCCGTTGCCCTCCCGGGCTCGCTCCAGCAGCGATCGCGTCGTGGAGCATGGTGCGATACACGACGTCGGAGAGCCGTCGTTTGAGGCTGCGCATGGCTTCCATCGAGGTCTTCCCGGCGGCTTTGCGCCGGTCGAAGTAGGTCCGGCCTTCGCTGGGGTTGCGGAGCTGGACGATCGCCATGATGTGGAGGGCCCGGTTGATCTGTCTGTTCCCGGCCCGGGACAGGCGTTGGCGGGTGTTGTCTCCCGAGGATGCGTCGATGGGTGCGGTGCCGTTCCAGGACGCGAAGTGGTTCCGGTCGGGGAACCGGGTGATGTCGCCGACCTCGACCAGGAGCCGGGCCGCAGCGGACGGACCGATGCCGTTGAGCTGGGTCAACGTGGTGCCGGTGGCTTTGAGGAGCGCGAGAAGCTCCTTGTTGGCGGCCTTCTTCCGCTGATAGAGCCGTTCGAGATCGGAGATGAGTTCGGCGGCGATCCGCCGACGCGTCTTGCCGACCTCATCGCGGGGCCGGACCCCGGCCAGGAGCACCTTTGCTTGGGCCGCGGACAGGTCCTTCTTCGCGCCTCCGGGGATCAGGTCGAGCAGCAGTTGATGGAGCTGGGAGGTCATCCGGGTGTGGTCCTCCCCGATGGCGCGGCGCCGGTCGACCAGCATCCGCAGGATCGCGAGCTGGTCGTTGTTCGCGACCGGCCGCAACCCGGCCATCCGCACCCCGACAAGAGCGATCGAGTGCGCATCGGTGGCGTCGGTCTTGCGGCCCTGACCGGTGGCGAACACCCGAGCCCGCGCGGACAACTTGGGCGGTACATCCACAACCGTCTCCCCAGCCATCACCAGCCGGCGCGCGATATGGCCACCGATGCCCTGACAGCCCTCCACCGCCCAGGTCCGGGCCGGCCACTGCTTGGCGTAGCGCATCATCGCCTTGTATCCGGCCGCGTCCGTGCCGAACCGGCCACGGCCCAGGACCTGCTCGTCGCCGGCCATCACCTCGATCGTGGCCGACCGCTTGTGTGGATCCATCCCGATCACAACCACGGACTCGTCCATGCCCTGCTCCCATCTCGAGTTGTTCGAGCGGGCAGGGCAACGCTACTTCGAGCTGGGCAAACCCCTCTTGAGCCACTCCCGCTCATCAGAGCGGAGCCCGAGGCTGCGCAGGCCAAATGAGAGCCAAACCAGAACAGACATCACCGCCCACCCCGGTCAGCAGCCGAAATGAGAGCGACAGCCCCAGGCACCTAGATCGAGCCTTGGCCAGGACCGACCCTGACGTCAATGAAACAAGTAGCCGACGAGCGGATGTTGGCTCAGCTTGACGAAGCCCGTTCTGCACAGGCCGTGAATCAGGTGCGCGCGCCCGGAGGGCCCGAATAGCAACCGATTCGAGGCAACCTTCCGGTCAACGCGCCCGCAGGGCCCGAATTACGCCGCTGAGGCGCTCTATCCGGGCTCCGCGGGCGCGCGGCAACTGGGGACGGCTGGTGGCGCTGCTTATTCGGGCGCTGCGGGCGCACATGCGGTCATGCCGTGCTCCGCACGGTCGATCTTTGCCGATGAGCGCGGGCCGCGGCGTGGCGCTGAGGTCACTAGTGTTCACACATGGTTGGTCGGACTCGCGTTGAGGGGCCCGAAGATCCATCGGTGGCTCGAGTCGAGGCGATCCTTGGACTCGCCGCGGGTTTCGGTTCGACCGCGCCACAAGTACCTGAGGCGATTCCCGTTGTGACGAATGCCTTGTGGATCTGCGCGTGCGTGACATTCGACGAGGCGCCGACCTGGTTGATCCACGACGGCGACCGCGGAGTCTCCTGGCGCCGTGTGCCGGCCGGCGTCGAGCCCATGGATCTGGTTGAGGCACGAACAAGCGCAGGGGGCCATGCCGACCCCAAGGAGGTTCTGCTCTGGGTAGAAGGCAAAGCACTCGACCCTTGGGGAAGCGGCGGGAGCGGCTCGGGCGATGCGGCCGCGGTTGAGGAACTTGGGCGCAGTATCCGCCAGTCGTAACCCGAATCCGGCGGCAGCCACTTGAGCGCGCATGCCCTGGGGCGACTTCAGGTTCGGACTAGCCCCCTTAAAGACTGAGCGGGCCTATCTCCGCACATCCGTGTCGCATCAGCAATCCAACCCCACGCCACTGACAATTCACGCGCCCGGTGGGGCTTAGGGCGAGCATCGATGACATGCTTCTGCCGCCGACCGCGGGACGTCATCGGCTATTCAGGACCATGTGCGCGATCAGGTTGTCGAGCCGACGAACATCAATGCCTTTGCTGAGCTTCACCTTGATATGGCCCGCCCGCGTCCACATCTCGAGCTCCGAGTTCCAGTCAAGGGTGCCTGCGTTCTCCGAAGACCACATGTCGATCCGAGAGTAAGGCAGTGAGTAGATCTCGACCTTCTTGCCTGACATCCCTTGGGCGTCACGGACGACCAATCGCATGTTGGTGAAGATGGCGATGTCGCGGAACGTGCGGTAGGCGGCCACTGCCCGCTCGCCCTGTACGAGCAACTGCTGCACGTCCGGCGGGACAGGGCATTCGCTCACCAGCGTCCAAGCAAGAATCGGTGCGGTCTCCATTGGGACTTCCTTCGGTGACAGTCAGGAAGCATCGCTTCCTCGCCCCACAATGGGGCCATCGTCAACGTACCGAACGCCGACGCCATCCGTGGCCGCTCCGGCGATCACCGCCACTAACGCACGATCATGCCGCCGACCGGGTGGTGCGGCGCGGTGGGACATCCCAGCGATGCGCGAGTCGCGTCGGCCGCAACGGTCATTGTCCAGCGGCGCGCGCAGGTAGGGACATGATGTCGACGTGAACACCAGCGACGTCGATCCGCTTGACCGATTCTCTGCTGTGGTTGCACTGCTGGTGTCGCTGGTTCCTGCCCCCGGGGCTGCTGCCGCCTTCATCATGAGCGCCGCCACTTGGACCGATGAGGATGAGCGGCCACTTTCGGACCCGAGCGGATCGTGGTCCCTAGCGCTAGCAGCCTTCCTCATACTCGGGTTTGGTGTGCTGGTCCGCGCGGACCAAGTGCGCCAACCGCCGCGCCGCCTATGGGAGCGCACGCCGGGTCTAGACCGGGGCTTCATCGAGTACTACGCCCGACGTGGCCGCACGTCACCAAGGGCATGGCTGGTCGCTGGCAGAGTTGTTTACCTTCTGACCGGGCTGGCTGTGCTGACCTTCGTCGTTGGTGAGCTCAACCACTCTTGGGCCTAGCCGAGGCGAACACGCACTTCATGCCGCACCGAGCGCGGTCGATCTCGCGGATGTGCGCGCGCTTCCGCAACGCCGCGGCTGGCAGCGTGGGAGCCTTCAGGGGTGGCGACTTTCAGTGTGCATGCGTCTTGGTTCTCAGAGTCGGACGTACCCGACGATGCAGTCCTGATGGTCAACGAGATCTTCCGCCCTGACGACGAGGATTTATGCACGTGGGTGGATCAGGCCGAGCCACGACGCTTCGTTCTGAGCTTCGACGTCGAGAGCGCCACCTACGCCACTGCTGCTCTTGAATGCCTGACGGCGGTCGCGGGTGTGCCCCAGATTGAGCCGCGTCTTGGCACGCTTGAGGAGGTCGGAGCTACTGACGAGGACGGATACCTCGTCGTGAGCGCTGACGGCTTCGAGGAGCTCAGCCACCTGGCGGACTGAAGCGTCCGGTCATGCCGCAGTCCGCGGGTCCGTCTCTGCATGCTAGACGTTGCCCTTGATGGCCGGCCGTGGAGCAAGTACAGCCAGGGTCGCTACCACCACTGACAGGTCCTCGGCCAAGAACGCGACGCAGTGCGGGTGTCCACCCTTGGCTTGCGCGAGCGCAATGGTGAGGCGCTCGTGAGGGGTGACCTCGAGCTTCTTCAACGCTTCGTCGAACCCGAGCGTGGGCAGGCCGACCTTCTGCACATGCTTGGCACGTCGACGATAGATCGTGAGGAGTTGCGTTGTGGGAGTCGCGGCGTCTCCGGAGGCGACCTCGACTGTCGACCCAGGCTCCTCCAGCAAAGAGAGGAGTGTCGGGACGGCTTCCCCGGTGGTGGCTTCCAGTAGCTTGCGGAGTTGGTCGACCGTCATGTCCACCATTGTCCAGCCACACATCCGACTTTGCCGCCGTCCGCGCGATGGACTTTGCGGAAGATTGTGCCTTGCGGTGATTCCAGCGCCGACCGCGGCACCCGGGTTCTGAACCTCATGGTGGCCGGATGTCCCCGCCCGAGGACTTGTTTCAGCTCTCGGCCCAACTCAACACTTGACCCCATGTGGACTTCGTCGAACTACTTAAGGGCTGGAGCGCTCGGAGTTTGCATCCCGGTTTTCCTTACGGGTTGCACGAGCTTCGCTGAGGGTCACTCCGATGGACAGGCCGCAAGCCCCGCCCGCGCTGGCAGGGCCGAGAAGCTGACCTGCAAAGAACTGGCCGTGGAGGCAGTGAAGGTTTCCGAGAAGCTTGACCCCCCTCGCCTGGTGAAGGTTCGTAAGCCGAAGGTGAAGACCGACCACAGCAACACCTATAAGGAGCCAAAGGGGGACAAGGACACTCTGGTCTTGTCCTGCACTGGCACCGCCGTTTGGTCGACGGGAGACACCACTCCGGTCCTGCTCAAATACACGGTCGACTCGGACGGTGAAACCTTCGTCTCCTACAAGCCAAGCGACTGAGCGGCCCTCGTTCGGCTCAGGGGTCGGCACTCCTCGCTCAGGTGACTGGTTGAGCCACCGGCCGGCACCAGCCCACATGAACGCGCGCATCTGCCGCTCTCCGCGAGGCGCGCTTTTCGTCAGTTGACTGGTCGCGAGGTTGGATAAGGCAAGGTCTGCAGGTCTTCCTGACATTGATCGCAAACTGTGACCGCCTCTTGTCGGCCACGTGCATCGGACAGGCGGCGGGTGGATCCATCCCTTCCGCACCATTCGCAGACCATTCGCGACTGTTCGCGACAACGTCGGGTGACGTCATCCACGAGTTCCTGCTCGGGCTCTGAGAACTCCCCTGCCCTTGGCTGAGCCGCGACGACAAGCTCACCGTGCTCCTGCTCGATGTGCGTGAATCGGTAGTCGGGAAACGCCAAGCGGAGCTGGTCGTCGCAATCGCTCACCAGGCTTCGCCATCCTTCACCGCACCAGATCACCTCGAACTGCGGGTCGAGCGAGTGCGGCCTGAGCCGATGGAGGAGCTCTGAGCTGTTCGCGGGGTCAAGAACCCACATGGCCGGACAAGGCTGTGTCGATGAGCTGATTCACAGAATCAGGATGGAGCAACCCAGCGCAGAACGCACTCTCATGCCGCGCTGCGCGCTCGGGTCGATCTTGCCGAATCCAGGTCGTCCGACACGCGAGTGCAGGACACGCCGGCCCGATCTGTCATGCAGTCACCTCGGGTTCGGCCTGCTCCTCGCCCTGGCCCTCCGGCAGCTGCCCGCTGGCTACTGGGTCCGGCACGGTCGTGAGGGCAGGCGGCGGCTCCTGAGCTGGCCTGGGAGGGCGGGCCTCGGCCCATCCCTCGCTCCAGCCTTTGGCGAACTCCACGCCCCAGCCCTGCGGACCATTCGCCGCGTCCGCCTGGCTGCGCCTCCATGCCTCGGCGACGCCCATGCCCACCGCGCCAAGCCCGAGCAACAGCCACCATGCCCACGTCGGCCTGGGGGCGGCGGCAGGGTCGGTCGGCACGAGCACGAGCCACGAGGCGGGCGTCCCCGCGAGCAGGGCACCGAGTGCAGCCAGCGGGAAGCCCTTGGCGTTGAGCTTGCGCTGCGTCTGCTGTTGGTCGGCGATAGCCCGGCGGAGTTCCGCGAGGTCCTGCGTGAGCTGGTCGAGGCGCTGGGTCAGCTCCGCCTTGAGCGCGTTCTGACCCTCGCGCAGCCCGGTCAGCTCAGAGTAGATCGACTCGACGGCGTGGCGGATCGCGGCTAGCTGCTCTTCGGTGGTGCCCTGATCGGTCAGGCCGACCCGACCGACGCCCCAGATTGCAGAGCGGGCGATTGCCACGCTGCCCCCGGCGACCCCGTGAATGGTCGCGTCTAGGTGGAGGAACGGCAGCCAGCTGGACAGCCAGACCCGCGCTCGGCGACCGCCCGAGCGGATCGCCCGCCACACGTCCGGCACCACACGGCCAGCCTCGTAGGGCGCGACCACCACCAGACCAGTGATCGTGACGACCGTGCCGACCACCTGCATAACCTCGGCGTACACGTCGACTGTCCTAGCAGGTGCGCGAGCCCCAGCGTGGGTGGCTCGCTGCCCGCGCGCTCACCAACGGGCCGCACCCCGCGCGGAAGACGATCGACGACGACCGCACGCGGGTGAAGTACGTCTCCACCACGGTTTGGCGGGCGCAAAGGCGGCATCGGCGGCGTGATCAGGTCCACCGTGCATGCCGACTACGAGGCCTTTTGACCGGTCGGACACGCTTGTCCGCATACCCCAGAGGGGTAGTGCCGAGCGGTCCCGGCCCTCTTTGGCAAGGCGCTGAACACACATTGTCCACAGGCCCTGTGGGTGACGCCGTCGAGTCTGTCCCCCGACAGGTGCACTATCGAGTTGCCGCGATGGCCTGACGTGTCTGGAGGAAACATGTCGCTTGCAGAGGTGATGGCTTGCGAAGGCAGGCGACCCGAGCACCGAGCCCTCTGCCCGGTCTGCGGACGGCTGGCCGCGAGCGAGGCACCGGTGAGGCGGAGCGGCATCCTCGAATCCCACTACATCTGCGACCGCGGGCACGGTTGGCAGACCAAGTGGTCGCCGAATGCCTAGCCCTCAGGCCTGCCTCACGGAGCACGTGGGGGCCGCGAAGATGGCGAGACGCTCGATGATGAGGGACTCAGTGGCCTCCACGGTGCCCGCTTCGAGACGGATGTTGTCGGTTTCGTCGCGGAGAAACCCCACCAGGCCACCCCAGCGAACCAGCAAGGTCCGCCGCCACCAGACCCAACATCGAGGCCGTAACCGCCAATCCTTTGCGCCACGTGGACTTGCCGCTGGGTCGACGTGATGCAAGCCGCACGTCGCCTCCGCTAGACACTCCCACACCTGGACGCGGTCGTTGTCACGTTTGATGGCCGAAGCACCGTGTGGACACCAATCAGCGCTCGGCCGACGCTACCGGGGATGGTCCTTCCGTGTGCACCGCGGAACGCACTCTTCTGCCGCGTGTTGCGGGGTGCATTCTCGGCAATCCCAGGATCGAATCCCCGCAGCAGCGTCGCCACTGCGAGACTTACTTCCGTGATGCCGCAAGACGACTGGCGCCGGATGGGACAGGAGGACTACCTCCCGCCGGGCACCTCACTCGTGTGGCGCTCCTACACCGCTCCATCTCCAGCGTGGGACCACGATCATTGCGAGTTCTGCTGGGCGAAGTTCGCCCAGGCACGGAGTCCGGACGCATCCGGGTTGCTCACCGAAGGCTGGACAACAACGAGCGCATACCTGAAAGGCGCGAACTACCACTGGGTCTGCACCACCTGCTGCGACGACTTCGCTGAAGAGTTCGGATGGACCCTCACACGCTGACCCGTCGACGTCGTTGACGGGGTCAGGTCGCGTCTTCCGTAACTCACGCTCATCTGCCGCAGAGTAGGCGGACGGTCTTGGTGCTGGTCGGTCGAACAGGTCGCGCCAGATCCGCGGGTTAGCGAGCGATACTTGTGCAGTGACGTATCTGCCTGCCCTGGAGAGCGCTGACCCCTGGAGGGAAGCTACCGAGGCTGAGCAAGCCGTTTTGGCACATTTGCTCGATGCAGACTTCGTCGGAGCCGCGGGCCTGCGCACCCAGGTTCCAGCCCTCACCTGCCGCACGATTGATAATGACGGCAGTCTCGAGCTTCGTGTGACCGGCGGTGAGCCCACCCGCGTCCTTTATCGGGTGCCCGTGGAGGCCGAGTATGCCGACCAGGATGGTGTCACCGTTCATGTCCTGGTCCACGTGGCCGACGGTGGATTGCTGGCAGAACTCGAGGTGTATCGCGATGACTCCGGCGCGATACTTCGCCGATTGTCGAACACGCCTGTGTCGGCACTTGCCCTCCTGTGGCCCGGCCCTTAGCCCAGCAACCCTCATCCTCTTTCGCGCAAAGGCAACGTCCGGAACTGCCGCAATCTGAGCGTGCGCGCCTCTGCGCGGCCGACACTCGATCAGTCGTGCCAGAACGAGTTGGAGATTTCGGGCACACTCGCGGCCCGATTCACTTGGTCGTCGTACCGGTAGTCGTACTCCCACGGTGCAAGCCGTCCAATACGCGCCGCAACAACGCCGAAGTCGGGACCAGGGCCGCACGCAGCGACCAATCGATAGACCGCAGCTTCAAAGTCTGATCGGGACCAACTCTTCATCAGCCAGACGCCGGCAAGCGGGTACACATTGCCGCCCGGCAAGACGCGGTAATGGTTCCAGTTCTCAGGATCGGCGTATTCGACGAGTCTGCTGGGCGAGCAAACGATGAGGTCGAAAGAATCCGCGTGATCGTCGTCGGGCTCGCCGATCAGCAGCTGGACGCTACCTGCGAAGTGTGTCGCCCCCGTCCCCGGTTCAGGCTCACGATTCCGCCACTGATAGATGATGCTCTTGATCTCTGCCACGGCTCCCGAGTACATAGGAGGATTGTCCCAACCTTGGCAGCCGACGTCCGGGAAACCGCCGCGTCCAGTCGACGGCGCATGTCGGACCGTCAAGGATGTGGCCATCCCCCTTACGCATCCGGTCTTGCCGCGGATGGCATGGTCGACTCTGCCGAGTCCCGCAGCGCCAGCCTGTGAACCCTTCTTGCCCTAGCGACGCCATCACCAACCGTCGCCGCTTCGCCACCGATCCTCGCGCTCTTCCTACTTCGTTACCTCGCCACACCGCCTGCCAACTCCCAGACGCCCACGTCCTCCACTTCCTGCCCTGATCCTCTCCGGCCCTTCCGCTTCCCCCTGAACCGCTACATACACAATGTGCATTTCCGGTGGGGGACGTTGCGGACGGCGTTTAGGCGCCCTTGGCGAGGTAGTCGTCGATGGCTTCTCGTGCGAGTTCGGACTCGCTGATACCTGCCTGGTGGGCGGCTGCCCGGAGCCGCTCGTGGAGTTCGCGCGGGAGTCGTAGACCAAGCCTGCTGGTCTCCTCGGCCAGCGCGGGACGCCCGCCCCTGCGGCCGTGCCGGGCGGCGATGTCGCGCGCGATCGCTTCGGCGCCCGCCTCGGTGAGCCGCTCGCCTTCGAAGTAGACGACTTCGTTGTCGAGGTCGATGTTCTCGATGCTGGTGATCTCGGCGGTGGTGCCGTCTCCCAACTGGATCTGCATGATCACTTCCTCCTCAGTGCGGTCGGCATGGCGTGGATGATCAATATCGCCGGTTCGCCGCCGATGTCGACGAGCACCCCGATGATCTCCATCTCCCGTCCGCGATCATCTGGCACGACCCAGCTGAACTCGGGCTCGCCGCTCGGCCGGGTGCCGACCGTCGGCTCGATGGTGCCGATGACGGCGGCGATCCGGGCTGCACCGATCCGGTGCTTGCGTGCCGCCTGCGTCAGCTTCAGCCTCACCTACCAATCGTGCAACAGAACCCGCTTTCGTTCAACAGAACCAAATCTTGATGGCCCGTCGTGTCACGATCGCCGACTTCGCGGGCCTAGGGAGATGGAAGGAAGTTCGTGATCGCCTGTCCGAATCGGGCCCTCTGGCGGGCTTAAGGGGGTGAAGGAATCGCGCAACTTCGGTCGGGATGTCCGAGACGGGTGCTCCTCGTCGGCTTAGTGGGTTGGGAGGTCCCGCAGGTCCGTAGGCCCCGCAGCGTCCCGATCGGCAACTTCTTTGGCCTAGGGAGTGTGGAGGAACGATCCTCCGGGATCGAGCCAGATCGGCTCAGGGACGGAGATTTTCAGAACGAGCTTCGGGTCGGAGCGTCCCGATCGGCGGCTTGTCGGGCTTAGGGAAGGTGCAGGGGCTTCACGCAGGAAGGGGGTGGTGTGGTGGTGATGAGCATCAAGAAGCTGTCGGCCGGGTCGGGATACGACTACCTGACCCGGCAGGTCGCAGTGCAGGACGCCACCGTGCCCGCCGGCGGCCTCTCCTCGTACTATGCCGAGCGCGGCGAGGCGCCTGGGGTGTGGGTCGGTTCCGGGCTGGCGAGCTTGGGTCTGGCTCCGGGTGACCCCGTGACCGCCGAGCAGATGGAGTCCTTATTCGGTGCCGGCGAGCACCCGCTGGCCGGGCAGCTCCGAGCCGAAGCTGTCGCCGCAGGACACTCTCCAGCGCAGGTGGAGAAGGCGGGTCGGATCGGGCGGCCGTTCCACGTGCGGGACACCACCCCGAACGAGTTCCTGGACGAACTCGCAGACCGCTGCAAGGCCTGGAACTCCGCCGCTGGCCAGCCTGTGCGGGCGCACGTACCCGACGACGTGAGGGCCCAACTCCGCACCGACGTGGGCCGCGACCTGTTCCGCCGCACCTCTGGGCGGGATCCGCTGGACGTCGCCGAGTTGCAGGGAGCGATTGCCCGGTGGTCGAAGCGGGCGACGGAGGCTGTGGCCGGGTTCGATGAGTCGTTCTCCCCGCCCAAGTCGGTGTCGGCGTTGTGGGCGCTGGCCGATCCGCAGCTGGCCGCGTTGGTGGAGCGCTGCCATCTCGCGGCGGTTCGTGACGCTCTCGACTATCAGGAGCGGGACGCGTTCTTCACCCGGGAGGGGACCGACGGGGTGCGACAGGTCGACGCCCGCGGCATGGTGGCGGTGTCGTTCACCCACCGCGACTCCCGTGCCGGCGACCCCGACCTGCACACGCATGTCGCGATCGCGAACAAGGCCCAAACCGTCGAGGGGCGCTGGCACACCGCCGACGGCCGGATGTTCTTCAAGAGCCACGTCCCAGCCTCGGAGACCTACGACACGTTCCTGCGGGCCCACCTCACCGCAACACTAGGCGTCCGGTGGGCACCACGGCCCAGCCGGAACGGGAAACGGCCCGTGCTGGAGATCGCCGGAATCGACCCCGAACTGTGCCGGGTCTGGTCGTCGCGCCGGACCGACATCGAGCAGAAGTCCGCACAGCTAGCCGCCAAGTTCCGGGTGGACCATGGCCGGCCGCCGTCCGCGCTGGAGATGATCCACCTGGCGCAAGAGGCCAACCTGGCGACCCGACAGGCCAAGCACGAACCGCGAACACTCGCCGAGCAGCGCACCGCCTGGCGGCAGCAGGCTGACGCCCAGCTAGGACCCAACGGCGTCGACGCCATGCTGCGCACCGCCGTCACACCAAAGCCGCGATTGCTGCCGGACCTCACGGCTGAGTGGTTCGGCCACGCCGCCGCGCGGGTGGTCAGCGAGCTGGAGGCGAGCCGGGCCGAGTGGGACTCCTGGCACGTCCGAACCGAAGCCCTGCGGCAGCTCGCCGGACTCCCCATCCCTCCGGAACAGCTCAACCACGTCATCGACCGGCTTACCGGCACTGTGGTTCAAGAACACTCGTGGCGACTCGACCCACCCGAGGACGGGATCGAGGAACCCGCCGTATTGCGCCGCCGCGACGGAAGCAGCGTGTACGAAGTCGCTGGCTCTGCCAAGTACAGCTCCAGCAGAGTGCTGGCCGCGGAACGACGCCTGCTCGCCACTGCTGGCCCCACCGATGGCCGCAGCGTCGACCCGGCGCTGGTCGACCTCGCCCTGCTCGAATCGGTCGCCAACGGCACCACCCTCAACCCCGGCCAAGCTGCGTTGGTCCGTGACCTCGCCACCTCCGGCCGACGACTCCAGCTCGCGATCGCACCCGCCGGCACCGGCAAGACCACTGCCCTCAACGTGCTCGGCAACGCCTGGACCGGTAGCGGCGGCTCGGTGATCGGCCTCGCCCCCTCCGCCGCCGCGGCCGAAGTCCTGTCGGAGCACCTGAATGGACCCTGCGACACGCTCGCGAAACTCGCGCACGCCATCGACCACCCCGACACCGCACCCGACTGGGCAGCCCACATCGGCCCCGGCACCCTCGTGATCATTGACGAGGCCGGCATGGCCGACACCCCCACCCTTGATCGGGTCACGAGCCACGTGATCGGCCTTGGCGGCAGCGTCCGCCTCGTCGGGGACACCCAGCAACTCACTGCCGTCGCCGCCGGCGGCATTCTGAGCGACATTGCCGCAGCCCACGGCGCCACCCGACTTGAGGAAGTCCTGAGGTTCACCGACCCCGCCGAAGCCGCCGCGTCGCTCGCCCTCCGGGACGGGAACCCTGCCGCGCTCGCCTTCTACGCCGACACCCGACGACTCCACCCCGCCGACGCCGCCACCATCACCGGCCAAGTCCTGGCTTCTTGGGCTACCGACCGTCGAGCAGGGCTAGATGCGATCATGCTCGCCCCCACCCGCGACCTGGTCGCCCAACTCAACCACCACGCCCGCGAACTGCGACTCCGAGGCGCAAACCCTGGCCGGGATGTCCAGCTGGCCGACGGGAACCGGGCATCGGTAGGTGACCTGGTGATCACCCGGCACAATGACCGGACGCTCCGCAGCCGCGTCGGCGACTGGGTCAAGAACGGTGACAGGTGGCACGTCATCGACGTCCACCGCGACGGCAGCCTCACCGCCGAACACCTGCGCACCCACAAGAGCGTCCGGCTGCCCGCCGACTACGTCGAGGCCTGGACAGAACTCGGCTACGCCAGCACCATCCACACCGCCCAAGGCGTCACCGCCGACACTTGCCACGGCCTGATCACCGGCACCGAGACCCGGCAGCAGTTTTACACCATGGCCACCCGCGGCCGGCAGGCGAACCATCTGCACATCCAGGTCGCCGGCGACGGGCAGCCACACCCGATCGACCACGACAGCCTCACCGACCGCAGCACCATCGAGATCCTCGAACGCGTCCTCGGCCACGACGAGCAGGCCATCTCCGCCACCACCTACGCCCGGCAAGCCCGCGATCCCGCACGGCGCCTCGCCCCGGCAATCGCCAAATACACCGACGCCCTAGGCGTCGCCGCCGAACACCACCTCGGGCCTGAAGCTGTCGCCCGGCTCGAAGACAAGGCTGACCAGCTGGTGTTGTTCCTGACCAGCGAGCCCGCATGGCCCGCCCTCAAAGGCCACTTGCTCCAACTCGCAGCCACCGGCCTCGACCCCATCGACGTGCTGCGGGACGCGATCAGCCAAGGCAGCATCGACGATGCCCACGACGTCGCCGCCCTCCTCGACTGGCGAATCGACCCCACCAGACACCTCCCTGCCGGACCGCTCCCCTGGCTCCCCGGCGTAGCCACCAGCCTTGCCGACAACCCGACCTGGGGGCCCTACCTCACCGCCCAGGCCCAACACATCACCAACCTCGCCGAGCAAGTCCGCAACACTCAGCCCGACCAGTTGCCGCCATGGCTGGGCCAGATCGACACCCAGATGCCCCAACAGCTGGCCGGCGACCTCCGGGTCTGGCGGGCCGCCGAGACCGTCCCAGACCATGACCTGCGACCCGCCGGCCCACCAGCCGACAGTGCGGCGGCGGCTCGCTGGCAACACCACCTCCAAGACCAGCTCGCCGACACACGCCTGCCCGACATCACTCCCTGGTGGCCACAGCTCAAGCAACTCGCAACCCACCTCGCCAACGACCCCGAACTCCCCAGACTCGCCTTCCAGCTCGAGGGCTACGCCGGCATGGGCATGGACACCAACCACATGCTCAACGCAGCCCTCCACGACGGACCCCTCCCCGTCCACGGCACCGCGGCAGCCCTCACCTTCCGGCTCGAACGTCACGAATACCACCCCCGCGGCTGGCCACCCTCAGCAGACAGCTATGCGGGACCCCGTCGGCCACCACACGAAGCCCCACACCACGAACACCGCCGCGATCGCGGCATCAGCATCTGACCACCGCCAACGAAGAACAAGGAGGACCGACAATGACCACGCAGAGGGCCTACAGCCACCCCGTGGAGTACCTCACCTTGCAGGAGGCAGCAGAGCGCTACCGGGTTAGTGTGATGACCTTGCGGCGGCGAATCCGGACCGGCGAGCTTCCCGCCGTTCGGAGCGGCCCGAGGCTCATTCGCATCCCGGCACCGGCCCTGGATGCCATGTTCACGGAGGTGCCGAACTCCACTTTTTGGGGGTCCTGAAGGGCGTGCAAAGAGGTTTGGCCTATCGCACGGCTGCAGCACACCGTGCTACATACGTGCTATATCTCCTTGTGAAAGGCCTGTACTACTGACGTTCCTAAACCTTGTGTCGCAAGTTCGAATCTTGCTGGGGTCGCCGACCACGCTGCACCTGCCGCGGCTGTGACAAGCGCGGACACCGGCCCCGCGGGGCGGGCTGAAGGGCACGCCGGGCCGGACCGGCGGTGAGGCTTTCCCTCAGCGCTGCGGATGAGTGACGGGACGAGGCGGCGCCCAGCGATGGTGGTCGCCATCCCCGACGGCAACCGACCCCTCCAGGCGGTTCGGCGCCGCAGGAGCGGGTTGGCCACCGGGCTGTCCGGGTACCCGGGGGAATAGTCGCCAGGATCAGGAGAACCACCATGGGCATCGATTACGACGTCGCCGAGGGCGTCCACCTGCTTTCCTCCGCCTACGTCAACTGCTACCTGGTGGAGGGTGAGGGCGGCCTCACCCTTGTGGACGCCGGCCTTCCCCGCATGTGGCCGCTCCTCGTCGAGGCGGTCGCGCGCCTCGGCCGTGAGCTGGCCGACGTGAAGGCCCTGCTGGTGACGCACGGCCACTTCGACCACCTGGGATTCGCGAAACGGCTCCACCAGAAAAACCAGGTGCCGGTCATCGTCCATCCCGACGACAGGACGCTGGTGGCGTCGCCGTACAGCTATCGGCCGCAGCGCAACCGCTTCCTGTACCTGCTCTCCCACCCGGGCGGCTGGGGCCCCATCGGCCGGATGGCGGTCGCCGGTGCGCTGACGGTGGAAGGGGTCGAGGAGACCGAGGCGCTGAAGGCGGGTGTGCCGCTCGACGTGCCGGGCTCGCCCGTGGCAATTGCCACGCCCGGTCACACGGCTGGGCACTGTGGCTTCCTGCTCCGCGACCGCGACGTCGTGCTCGCCGGGGACGCCCTGGTGACCTTCGATCCCTACACCGGGCGATCCGGGCCGCAGATCGTCGCCACGGCAGCAACCAGCGATGCCGATCAGGCGATGGCCTCACTCGACGCTCTGGCCCAGACCGGCGTGCGCACGGTGCTCACCGGCCATGGTGACCCGTGGCGGAACGACGTGGGCAGGGCTGTCGACATCGCCCGCCATACCGGGATCCACTGACGGTCGCGCTCGACGGCGCTCCCGGGTCAGCGGCGTTCGAGGCCGACCGCGTCGATCCTGCGGTGGTACCGCATTCCCGTTATGCCGCCGAGGACCGCGCCGATCAGCGCGACGAGCGCGACGGCCACAGCGGTGATCACGCCGGCCGTGGTGAGCGTGCCCTCGTTGATCGGGATGCGCGGGAAGCCGTTGAGGGTGCCGAGGATGTTGAACTGCGCTCCGGCGATCAGGCTGAGGACGGCGATCACCACGGCGGCGATGACCGCCCAGAGCCACACCCCGACGCCCTGCTTCGCGCCGTTGAAGCGTGCCATCCGCCCAGCCACGTAACCACCGGCGAAGTAGGCGATCAGGACGATGACGAGAAGCACGATGGCGCCGACCAGGCCGATCGTCTGGACGGACTGCGTCGACGGGTCCGGCACCGTCACGTTGGCGCCCAACCCGAACGCAGTGCCCGCTGCGGCCAGGAGCGCAGTGAGGAGGACGGCGGTGCCGGAGGCAGCCAGCCAGCCGAAGAAGGCCGCTCCGAACTTCATGCCGCCGAAGCGTTCCTTCTGGCGGCCCACCACTTCCTGTCGCGTCAACGGCTCACCCCCGAGCCCGTCGGAGTTGGTCCGGGACCCGGCGACCCCGTCGGAGTGCGTGGTGCGTCGGTCGCGATTGTTGTCGGACGGAGATGGATTGGCTGCTGAGCTCATGATCGTCCTTGGTCGAGGTGGTTGCCTGCTCTCCTGAACCGATACCCGGTGGCGCCAGCAACCAACCCGCAGGGCGGGCGATTTACCGGTGCCCAGGGCTTGGTTCTTCGGTGATTTCGATGAGCCGAGGAAGGCCGATACCACGTCGAAGAGCTGAACGCGTTCTGCGCGCAGACGGTTCCGGCCTGGACGATCGCTGTGGCCGGCTGGCTGCACGGGTGAACCACGCCGCAGGATGTCCGTCCGGCCGACGACAGCCAGCCGAGCGACGAAGCGAAGCGGGTACGGTCGCAGGGGATGCCCGACCGGCTCGGGTGCAGAAGGAGGCGTCGTGATCTGGACAGCAGCAGACATTCCCGACCTGGGCGGCCGGGTGGCGGTCGTAACCGGAGCCAGCGGCGGACTCGGCGCGGAGACCGCGTCGGCGCTGGCGGCCAGGGGCGCCCACGTGGTGATGGCGGTCCGGGATCAGGGCAAGGCCGCCGCCACCGTTGCACGCATCCGAAGGCAGACACCCCAGCCCAGCCTGCAGCTGGTCGACCTCGACCTTGCCGCGCTGTCCTCCGTCCGTTCAGCCGCTGACGCCATCCTTGCGACCAACGACCGGATCGACATCCTGGTGAACAATGCCGGGGTGATGGCGACGCCCGAGAGCCGGACGGCCGACGGCTTCGAGCTGCAACTCGGCACCAACCACCTGGGGCACTGGGCGCTCACGGCGCAGCTGATGCCCGGGATCCTCGCCGCCGAAAGGGCGCGCGTGGTGTCGGTGACCAGCACCGCCCACCACATGGGCAGGCCGCTCAACCCCCGCAACCCGCACCTGCACGGCTCGTACAGCCCCTGGAAGGCGTACGGGCAGTCGAAGCTGGCCAACTACCACTTCGCCCTGGGCCTGCAGCGTGAGTTCGAACGGGCCGGTGTGGCGGCGCAGAGCCTGATGGCGCACCCCGGTCTCTCGCACACAGAGCTGCAGGTCGTCACCGAGCGGGCGGGCGGAGTCGGCGTCAGCGGGCCGCTGTGGCGCTGGCTGGCCGCGCGGACCGGCATGACCCCCGCAGATGGCGCGCTGCCCCAGCTCCGCGCCGCCACCGACCCGGCGGCGCGCGGCGGGGAGCTGTACGGTCCCCGCTTCGGCAACTTCGGCCCACCGGTCCGGCTGCCGCTCCTGCGTCGGGGAACCGACGGAGCGATCGCCATCGTCTGGCAGGTGTCCGATCGGGAGACCGGCGTCCCGATGCGGATCGCGCGCTAGCCGGGAAACGCGTCAGTCCCGAGCAGACGCCACCCCGGCCGGCAGCGGCCGGGCCATTAGGACCGCCGTCGCGACGCCGCCCAGCACTCCGGTGAGGGCGAGCAGGAACACCTGGAACCCCACCTCCAGCCGTGACAGGTCCGCCCGGGCAAGCTGACCGTCGAAGAAGCCCGACGCGACCGAGACCGCGCACGCCGTCGCCAGCAGGCCGGCGGCGATCCGCCCCGGCAACCGGCGGGAGCGCACCGTGACGGTCACCGCCACCACCTGGAAAGCGATCATCGGCCACGGCGCACACAGCGTGGCGCCCGGCCCCCACGCCTCGGCCGCGGTCGACCGGCCTGCCGTGATGTCCCACACCCCGCCCACCACGTCGGCTGCCACGACCGCCCCCAGGGCTGCCGGCAACCATGCCCGCGCCTGCCGTTGCACCCGCTGGACCATGTTCGCTCCCGTCGCTCTCCTGGACGCCCCAAGCATCTGGGCAGCCCGGAGCGCGCCACCATCCCCTGCGCGTCGGTAATTGCCGACCCGCAGCCGCGCCCACCCTCACCAGGCCCGACGCATAATGCGAGGGTGATCTCTCTCACCCATGCCGAGGGCCTCAGCCGTGCCGGCGTCCGCTGGTCCCCGCAGGACGGAGACCGATTCACCGTCCGCACCACTGAGATGTCCGGCGAGGTCTTCACCGTCGCCGACATGGTGGTGGAGGCGCGGTCGTACCCCACGGGGACCTTGCTCGCGTTCAACGGCACAACCGAGTGGGCGCTGGATTCCGTGCAGCTCGAGCAGGCGCTGTGGCTACCGCGAGAGGACCAGCTGCGTGAACTGCTCGGTTCCTCCTTCCGCAGCCTCGCCCGCTCGAACACGGCCGGCTACGAGGTCCTCGCCGAGATCCCCGGTGAGCCGGAAAGGCTCTTCACGGCCGACGACGCGGCCGACGCCTACGCCGTCGCGGTGCTGGAGCTGGTGAAGGCCGCACAGCACTGAGCCAACCGATCCTCCTCGGGGGCAACGATCGGCGTGCCCGGCAATGCCGAATTCTGTCCCGCCGCACGGTGGCCGGTCTGCGGAAGGATGGGTCGATGGACCTCAGCACCTTCTACGCGCTCATGTCGGTGACCTGCTTCACGCTGGTGGGGCTGTGGTGGACGGCCATCGAGAAGCACGACGAGTGGCGCACGAACCGGCGCCTGCGCCGGCTGGCCGGTGGCACCTACCTCTCGTTCCTGCTGCCCGGCGTGATGAGCATGATGTCGCAGGTGAACCCGGACAACCCCCTGATGTGGCGGATCAGCTTCGGCCTCACGTCCATCGTCGGCCTGGTCACCTCCATCATGCTGGTGCGGGTCGAGGCCCCCAGCCACGTCGGACCCTTCCGCCGGTTCCGCTGGCTTGCGCCGGTGCTGTACGGCGCCATCGTGGTGCTCGGGCTCTTCCCCGAACTCGCCAAAGTCATCGGTGCCGCCCCCCTGCAGGTGGCTTCGGTGCTGTTGATACTGCTGATCCTCCTCGCGCACGGGTTCACCTGGGAGTTCCTGATGGAACCCGACGAGGTGAAACGCTCCGGCCAGTACTCCTAGCCGGGCGAACCCGCAGAGGCGACGCGGCCCGCCTGACGGGCCGCGTCGGTGCCCGCACCGGCTGTCCCGCCTCCGCCCGGTCGGCTCGCCGGGCCGGTCCTGGTGGTCAGTCGACGCGGCCGGTCCGAGCCACGTCGGCGTACCAGAGGGCGCTGGCCTTGGGGATGCGGCGCAGGTCCTCGTCCACCCGGACCACCCCGAAACGCTTGTCGTAGCCGTACGCCCACTCGAAGTTGTCCATCAGTGACCACGCCAGGTAGCCGCGCACGTCCGCGCCGGCGTCGATCGCCTCGTGCACGGCGCTGATGTGCGTACGGAGGTAGTCGAGCCGGTCCTGGTCGTCGACGAATCCACCGGCGTCGGCCTGGTCGTCGTAGGCCGCGCCGTTCTCCGTGATCACCAGCGCCGTGCCCGCCGGTCCGGTGTAGGTGTCGTGCAACCAGGTGAGGAGGTCGCGCAGCCCCTCGGGGTGCACCTCCCAACCCATCGCGGTCACCGGCAGGTCCCGCAGCACCTGGACGGCGTCGGTCGCCGCGATGTGCGGAGTCGGGCCCTCCGCGGACGCGTCCGGCGGGGCGGCCCGGAACATGTTGGTCGTGTAGTAGTTGACGCCCAGCACGTCGATGGGCGCGTTGATCGCTGCGAGGTCACCGTCGTGGACGAGCCCGGATGGCCACAGGTCGTCGAGGTCGTCGAGAACGTCAGCAGGATAGGCACCGGTGAAGATGGCGTCGGCGAAGAACCGGTTGGTCGTGCCGTCCACCCTCCGCGTGACGTCTACGTCCGCCGCGCTGTCGCTCGCGGGCAGCGCGGGGGTGAAGTTCAAGGTGATGCCCAGGCTGGCTGCCGGATCGGCTCGCCGCAGCTCCCGCACGGTCCAGCCGTGCGCGAGCAACAGGTGGTGGGCGGCTGCGATCGAGCCCGCGGGCTCCGTCTCCCCGGGGGCGTGGACGCCGGCGGCGTAACTGAGGAACGACGAGCACCAGGGCTCGTTGAGGGTCGTCCAGGTGCGCACCCGGTCACCGAGGCGCTCGTGCACGGCCATGGCATAGTCGACGAACCGCTTGGCCGTGTCGCGGTTCTTCCATCCGCCGGGCAGGGCCGCCGGCAGGTCCCAGTGGTACAGCGTCAGCCAGGGGCTCACGTCGTTGGCGAGCAGTTCGTCGACGAGGCGGGAGTAGAAGTCCATGCCCCTGGTGATCACCGCACCATCGCTGGCCACCACCCGCGGCCACGACACCGAGAACCGGTACGTGTTCATCCCGAGGTCGGCCAGCAGCTTCACGTCCTCACTCATGCGGTGGTAGTGGTCGCAGGCGAGCGTGGCGTCCTCACCGTTGGCGATCGCCCCCGGCACCCGGCAGAACACGTCCCAGATCGAGTCCTCCTTGCCGTCCTCGGCAGCGGCCCCTTCGATCTGGTAGGCGGAGGTGGCGGAACCGAAGAGGAAGCCTCCGGGGAAGTCGATGCCCATCATTGTCCTTTCGACTCGGGCAGGA
>Ga0366815_1025_pt1 | contig 28687 bp, 24 predicted proteins | sample TotcelN113001K14_FD_207025 | JGI IMG/M metagenome (GOLD analysis project Ga0366815, IMG submission 207025) | Enriched cells from coal bed in the Powder River Basin, Montana, United States - Total cells N11 rep3 HSBNCT.N11.300.1.K14 ...
AAAAGGCTGATCGAGTCAATTCGCGCGGCCGCGCATGGATTGTCATGACAAATTAACGGTGGAAATGCTGTCATGCCTGATTTACCATGAAAGCGTCATGGTGGTTTTTGTCGCCATTCGCGGAGTGTCGAGACTATGGCCATATCCTGCTCCTTGATCCTGAAATGCTGTGCCGCAGCCAAGATCGGCGTTGGAAGACGGCGCGTCTTGCCCACAGCGCTTCATTCGGGCAGAATCTCTTATTCAAAGAACGTATACAATCTTGATAGTGGAGTCGAGGCCTGCGGCAAAATGACAGGCCCGCCATCTCATTATCAAACGAAAGGAGCAAGATGACTGCCAAAGTAACGATGTACTGCGTCCCGGGTCACCTGGGTTGCACCAGGGCCGAGGATTATCTGAAGTCGAAAGGCGTGACCGATATCGAAATGGCCTGGGTCGATGCCGATCCCTACCTGCGCACGGAAATGTGGGCTCGCACCGAACGCAAGACCTTGCCGCAAATCTTTATCGGCGAAACGCATGTGGGCGGCTTCGTGGACCTGGTCGAGCTCGACCAGGAGGGCGGGCTCGATGCCTTGCTCAAGGCGGACTGACCTGCCTCGCCCGCGAAACACGCCTTGTTGTAGCGCCTGCCTTGCCGGCAGGCCCGGATACAGAGTAAAGCCTCACCTCGAACGGTGAGGCTTTTTTCATTTCAGCGCCCGCGATGTCCGCAGGCGCCAGGGACGGTGGATTTACTTGGATTTGCCCCAGTCGCTCCCGCTTATTCCCAACCGATTGACCCGTTCAAAAGGGCTGACATGGACCAACAGGAACCGACGACGGCCGAGCCGGATGCGATTGCGGCCGAGAGCTGGCAGCGCTATCTGTACGGCATCGAACGCGGCCACCGCGAGTACACGGAAATCGCAAGGATGCTTGAGGGATTCTATCTCGGCGGCGACTACGACAAGGACGGCAACCTGCAGGCCGGAGGCCAGTGGAACGAGGGCGATCTGGGCGTGCTCGAAGAGCAGCGCCGCCGGCCTACGAGTTCAACCAGATAAAGCCGGCCGTGGATGCCGCGCTCGGCTACCAGATCGCCAACCGGATGGACATCTCGTTCCGTCCGCGCAGCGGCGACGCGACCCGGGAGGTGGCCGAGGTTCGCAGCAAGGTGGCGATGCAGATCGCCGACAACAACAAGCTGCACTGGAAGGAAACAGAGGTATTCGGCGACGGCATGATCCAGCAGCGCGGGTTTTTCGAATGCCGCATGGGCTTCGACGATTCGATTTTCGGCGAATTGCAGATTTCGGTACTCGATCCGATGGACGTGATGCCGGACCCGGATGCGAAAAGCTACCATCCGTCAACCTGGGCGGATGTGATTGTCGCCCGCTGGCTGACCGCGGATGAAATCGAGGGAATGTACGGGGCCGAAGCCAGGAACAAGGCGGAAAACGCGGCGAAGGGCTACGACAGCCGGGATTTCGGCGGCGACGGCGACGGCGCGGAGCGCGGCAGCTTCGGCTCGATGCGCTACTGGGCGCTTTACGCCGAAGCCGGAACGACGCGCATCCGCGTGATCGACCGGCAAAAATACGTGCGCACGCGCATGAACGTGGCGGTCTATCCGGGCGGCGACGTGCGCCCGCTGAACGGCGGCGAATCGCCGGAATTCCTGGCAGGGCTGCATGAGCGGGGCGCGCACATCGCCCGGCGCATGGTCAGGCGGGTGCGCTGGACGGTCAGCACCTGCGACACGCTGCTGCACGACGACTGGTCGCCGTACGACCGCTTTACCGTGGTGCCGTATTTCCCGTATTTCCGGCGCGGCAAGACGCGCGGCATGGTCGATAACGCGGTCGGGCCGCAAAAGTCGCTCAACAAGGGCGTATCGCAGGCGATCCATATCATCAACACCACGGCCAACAGCGGCTGGCAGGTGGAGGAAGGCCAGCTCACCAACATGAGCACATCCGACCTGGAGAATGTCGGCGCCACCACCGGCATCGTGCTGGAGCGCAAGGCGGGCTCGCAGCCGCTGCAGAAGATCATGCCGAACGGCATGCCGGGCGGCATCGACCATATCATCCAGATGTCTAATCAGGTGATCCAGGACGTCACGGTTCCGAACGCCATGCGCGGCATAACGGGCGCGGGCGAATCGGGGATTGCGATCCAGAGCCGGCAGCACGCCTCGCAGCAGCTCCTGTCGGTGCCGCTGGACAACCTGGCGCGGACGCGCAACATGCTGGCGGACTGGATCGACTACGGCATCACCCGCTACTACGACACCGAGCGCGTTTTCAGGATTACCCGGCAGAACCCGATGACCGGCATGGAAGAGGAACAGCGGCTGGTGGTCAACCAGTTCGATCCCGCGACCGGAAGCTATCTCAACGACATGACCGCAGGCGAATACGACACGGTAGTGACCGAGCAGCCGATGCAGATCACGTTCGAGAACAGCCAGTTCCGGCAGGTGATGGAAATGCGCAACGCCGGAATCCGCATACCGGACAGCGCGGCCATCAAGTACAGCAACCTCTCCGACAAGCACGAAATCATGCAGCGCATGGAGTCGATGGGCACGCCGCAGGCAGACCCGACGCTGGAAGCGAAGGCCCGCATGCTCGACGCGCAGGCCGAAAAGCTGACTGCCGACAAGGTGAAAACGATAGCCGAGGCAACCTATGCCGCGATGCAGGCGGCGGGTGAGTTGGCGCGGAATCCGCAGATTATGCCGCTTGCCGGCGAAGTGATGCAGGCCGGCGGCTACCGGCATCCGCAGCCGCCGGGAGTAAACCATGAACTGGCGGCGACACAGGAAATGACGCCGAACCCGCAGGGATTGCACCTGAACACCAGCCCGCAGCTGCCGCCGGTTCCGGCGAGCGCGCTACGCGGAATCGAAACCTCACGACACGAAGGAATACTATGAACCTTGACGATATCGACACGCCGGTTGACGAAGCGCTGCTCGGCGGCGAAGGAGAAGCAGCCGCCGCTGCCGCAGCCGCATCCGCAGCAGGTCAGGCAGCGGAGCAGGACGCGGAATCGGGGGAAGCGGATGCTGTGCCGGTCGGTCAGTCAGACCGAGCCGGGGCGGAACCGGATAAGGAGCGAAAAAAGGAGCCTGAGCATGAGCGCGAGCGTTCGCAGCAGATTCCGCGCGAGCGCTTCGACGAAGTCAACGCCAAGCTGAAGGCGGAGCGCGAGACGCGCGAAGTGCTGGAAGCCGAACTCGCGGCATTCAGGCAGCCGCGGCAGGAAGAGTTGCCGCAGGATCTGGTCGATCTCGAACGGCAGGCAATGGCCGCGCTGATCGAGGGCGACGGCCATAAATCCCTGTCTATTCGCGCCGAGATCAACGCGGCGCTGCTGAGGCAGGCCGAGGAGCGGGTGGAGCAGCGCCTGAACCTGCGCGACCAGGAGCAGGCGATTGCGCGGCAGGAAGCTTTGTTCAGGAAGGCGGTGGCAAATACGCTGGAATCCTACCCGATGCTGGACAGCGCGAGCGGCAACCGGGAAGCTATCGACGAAGTGGTGGAATGGCGCGACTTCTACATCAACAAGGGTATGCCGTGGCACCAGGCGCTGCACAAGGCGGCGGAGCGGGTGATGCCTTCCTACGGCGGCGCGGCGTCCGACGGCACCGGGCCGGAAACGCGCAAGGAAGGCGCGATCCGGCGCAACGCGGCGGCGGCCAATGCGCAGCCGGCCGCGCCGGAAGCCGGGGTCGGCACGCGCTCGGTGCCGATGCGGAAAGCGCCGGAAAAGCAGGAGGACTGGGAAAAACTGCCCGCAGCCGAGAGGGAGCGGATGCTGGCGTGAATCGCCGGTGAACCACCCTCCGCATCTTCCTGTCTATTCAATACTGAATTGAACCCTGTCCCGCTTTCCTCCGGCGCGGCGGCCATGACCGGCTTGCCGCCGGAGCCATCTCTATCAAGGAGACAGCAAGATGTTTTTGTTTTTTTCCAACCGGCTCGGTTGTCTTGGCTCAATCCTGGTTTCAGTAGTGGTGACGCTATTGCTGCTATTGCTGTTCAGGGTGATCTAGCACTCGATTCGTTCTTGATGAAATAGTGGCGGGATAGCATGCATCAAGGACGGGAATCAGTTATTCTTATTGCAAGAAGGCGCACAGTCGTTCCGGGTACCCGGCAGGCGTGCCGCCATCGCCGCGCGGCCTGCCGGAAATTGACGTTTTAACCAGGGCGTTGCTTAAAAGCTGCCAAAGCTGCCAAAGCTGCCGATAAAACCCTGATGTTTGTAGAAAAATCAGATAACGCTTTTTAAACACGTTATCTTTAAGTCGGTCCGTTTTCATGCTTTCGGTACTGGTCATGCCTTAGCCAAAATTATTATGAGCCAATCTCCGGTAAGAAACTCTTCGAGATTCACGTTCGCCAAGCGTTTTTTAATGCTGTTTCTGCCTGTCGCTCTGCTGGTTGCAGGAGGGGCGATCTTCATCTGCCTGACCCAACAGCATAGCATCCATGCGGAGCGGGCCAATGAGGAGGAACAGAGCCTTAACGTAGGCGTGGCGGCGATCGGCCGCACGCTGCAGATAGCTGACCAGGATCTTGTGTATCTGATCAGCCGGCGCGTCAATCGGCAAGTCTTCGACCATCCCGACGAGGCCAATCTGGCCATGCTTGGAACGGACTGGGTGGAGTTCGCGGACGCCAAAAGGGTCTACGATAAAATCCGCTGGATCGATGAATACGGCAGGGAGCGGCTTCGCGTCAATTACGAAAACGGCAGCTTCAGGTTGAAAAATTATATGTGATAAATGATCATCTTGTCTGCAATAGACGGGCTCAACGGAAAAAATACAACGCTTGATCCAAAAAATGATTCCAATCGTTTAATATTTCTATGTGACAACTATTTGGCAAACTCTTTATATGGGCCGACAACTCCTTATGAGCGTCTTTTATTTCCGGCTTTGCCAAGCTCGCCCGCACGCAGGGCGTCATGAAGCGGAACAGCCATGACCGCTGGCAGTTTGGACGATTCGCCCCTTCCCGATCCGCATGGATACATGGAAGAAGAAAATAAATCTCGTCTTGGCCTGCAGATACCGCTGCTTTTGCTGCTCTGCCTGCTGCTGGCGATTGGCGGCGGCGGGTATCTCATATACGCAAAGCAGAACCGGATCGAAACCGGAAAGATCGAGCAGAGCCTGACTGCCATAGCCGGGCTGAAGGCGGGCCAGATCAACCAGTGGATTGCCGTCAACGTGACGAATATCGAAACGAGGGCGGTAAATTCCCAGATAGCGCACCGGGCCGAAAAATGGTTCCGGCAGGGCACGCTCCCGCCCTCGGATGCGCAGCGGCTTCAAGCCCGGCTTGAATATATCCGGCAACAATCTTCCTTTTCCGAGATGACGATCGTGGATACTCGCGGCATGCCGCGCATGAGCACCGATCCGGAATTGCCCGACATGTCGGCCGACCAGGCGCTCATACGGCAGGCCATCGAGCAAAAGAAAACCGTATTGGGCCAGATGCGGCATGACACGCTTCCCGACGGCACGCCCTATGTCAGCCTGCCCGTGGCGGCGCCGCTGATTCCCGGGGACGCAGGCAATGCAGTCATTGGCGTTCTATGGGTTGAACTCGACGCCAGCCGCTTTCTTTTCCCGCTGCTTCAATCGTGGCCTGTCCCCAGCGAAACCGCCGAGGCCATCCTGGTCAGGAGAGACGGCAGCGACATGCTGGCCCTTAACGACTACCGCACTCAAAAAGACACCGCGCTCAAGCTGCGCACACCGGTCGATCATCCTACCAGCGTGACCGCGCAGGCTGCGCGGGGAGCGACCGGCTTCATCCGCGGCACCGACTACCGCAATGCGAGCGTCTTGGGATACGCAGTGCAAATACCCGGCACCGACTGGCTCATGATTGCCAAGATCGATGCGGACGAGGCATACGGCACGTTTCACCGGATGGCGCTGATCAGGATCGCTTTCGCTCTTCTGTTGCTGGCAGTCAGCAGCGCTTCCCTGTTCTTTTGGTGGCGCAACCGCAACGCGCAATGGGAAAAACACAAGGCGAAATGGGAGCAGCGTAATGCGGCTTCCCATACGGAGCAGTTGCAGTCCGAATTGAACCAGCAGTTTGTTGCCCGGCAATATGAATACCTGAGCAAATATGCCAACGACATCATCGTGTTGCTGGACGGAGCGGGGAAAATTGTGGAGGTCAACGACCGTGCGGAAGCGGCCTACGGGCTGCTCCGTTCGCAACTGATCGGCAAGAGCATGCGCGAACTGCGCGCGCCGAGCGTGGATATGCTGTTCGAGCAGCGCTGGAGCGAGATCCAGGAGAACAAGAGCCTGATGTTCGAGTGCGTGCATGTTCGCGCAGATGGGACCGATTTTCCGGTCGAAGTCAGCGCCCGGGTGATCGAACGGGGAAAAGAACGGTTCGTCCAGTGCATCGTCCGCGACATTACCGAGCGGAAAACAGCCCAGGAGCGCGAACGCCGCCTGATGGACATGTACCGCGCCCTCGGCATGACCAATGAAGCGATCATTCGCCTGCAGGCCGAAGCCGACCTGTTCCCCCTGGTTTGCAGGATCGCCGTCGAATGCGGGGGCATGGCGCTGGCCTGGGTGGGCGTTGCGGATGGTGGAAACCGGCTCATACCCGTATCGAACTACGGCAAGACAGCGGGATATCTGGAAGACCTTGTCGTAATGACCACGCCGGATGCGCCGGAAGGCAGGGGTGTTGTCGGGATCGCGTTCAGGGAAAACCGGCCTGCAATCACCAACGACATCAACCGGGAAGAATCGGCCTTGCCGTGGAGCGAAAAGAACCTGAAATACGGCATTCAATCCATCGCGGCCTTTCCCATACTGCGCTCCGCCAAACCGTATGCGGTGCTGGTGGTCTACAGCGACCATGTCAACGCGTTCGACCGGGAAATTGTCCATCTACTCGAGGAGATGGCCGCCAACATCAGCTTTGCGCTGGATAATTTCGACCGCCAGACCATGCAGCAGATGTCGAAAGCGGCCCTGCTCGAGAGCGCGACGCGCCTCAGACGGTTTTACGAATCGAAGATCATGGGCGTGGCCTACTGGAACCTGAACGGCGAGATTACCACTGCCAACGACAAGTTTCTCGAACTTGCCGGCTACGCGCGCGACGACCTTGCGGCAGGAAAGATCAACTGGCTGGACATGACCCCGCCGGAGCAGCGCGACAATGAACGCAATTTCCTGACGGAAATTGCCGCCAAGGGACTGGACAGCCCGCCGATGGAGAAGGAATATCTTCGCAAGGACGGCACCCGCATTCCCGTCCTGATCGCAGCCATGAAGCTGGACGCGGCGAGCGGGGCCGTTTTCCTGATCGACGTTACCGAACGCAAGCAGGCAGAGGAAGAGCTGAAGCTGGCGGCGATGGTGTACCGGGACAGCAGCGAGGCGATGATGGTCACCGACGCCGACAACCGCATCATCGCGGTCAACCCCGCCTTCGAGCACATCACCGGCTATTCGGCGGACGAGGTGCTCGGCAAGGACCCGAACCTCCTGAAGTCCGGCCGGCACGACAGCGAGGTATACCGGGACATGTGGGAGGCACTCAACGCGACCGGACGCTGGAAGGGCGAACTCTGGAACCGGGGCAAGAACGGCGAGGAGTTTGCCGTCATGCTGTCCATCAGCACCACGTTCGACCAGGCCGGCGCGGTATTGAGACGGGTCGCCCTGTTTTCCGACATCACGCGGAAAAAGGAATCGGACGAGCTGATCTGGAGCCAGGCCAATTTCGACGCATTGACCGGCCTGCCCAACCGCAGGCTCTTCCGCGACCATCTGCGGCACGAAATCCGCAAGTCGCGCCGCGCCAACCTGCCGCTGGCGCTGATGTTCCTCGACCTGGACGGCTTCAAGGACGTGAACGACACGCTCGGACACGACATGGGCGACGTCCTGCTGAAGGATGCGGCGGAACGGCTGAATAGCTGCGTGCGCGAGATCGACACCGTCGCCCGCCTGGGCGGCGACGAATTCACGGTGATCCTGTCCGAACTGCATGACCCCGGCAACGTTGACCGGGTCGCGCGGCACATCCTGCAGAAGCTGTCCGAGCCGTTCAAGCTGGGCGACGAGGTTGCCCATGTATCCGCCAGCATCGGCATTACGCTTTTCCCCGATGACGCAACCGAGATTGAGGAGTTGATCAAGAACGCGGACCAGGCCATGTACGCCGCCAAGCAGCATGGCCGGAACCAGTTCCAGTATTTCACCCCTGCCATGCAGGAAGCGGCGCAGGTCAAGATGCGCCTGGTCAACGATTTGCGTGGCGCGCTGGAAAACAATCAGTTCGAGTTGGTGTACCAGCCGATCGTCGACCTTGCAACCGGCATTATCATCAAGGCCGAAGCCCTGATACGCTGGCAGCATCCGATACGCGGGCTGATCAACCCGGCCGAATTCATCCCGGCGGCCGAAGATACCGGGATGATCAAGGCATTCGGGAACTGGGTGTTTCACGAGGCGGCCAGCCAGGCGGCGCAGTGGCGCGAGAAGTATCGTCCCGAGTTCCAGATCAGCGTCAACATCTCGCCGGTGCAGTTCCGAAACGAGGGCATCGACTCGACGGCCTGGCTCGACCATCTGAAAATCCTGGGTTTGCCGGCGCAAGGGATCGTGGTCGAGATCACCGAGGGGCTGCTGCTGGAGGCGACCGGGAAAGTAACCGAACAGCTGCTCGCCTTCCACGAAGCGGGCATCGAGATCGCCCTGGACGACTTCGGCGTTGGCTATTCGTCCTTGTCGTACCTGAAGAAATTCGACATCGACTACCTGAAGATCGACCAGTCCTTCGTGCGCAACCTGGCCTTTGGATCGAGCGACGCGGCATTGTGCGAGGCGATCATCGTGATGGCGCACAAGCTGGGCCTGAAGGTGATTGCCGAAGGGGTGGAAACACTGCAGCAGCACGACCTGCTTGCAACGGCAGAGTGCGACTATGTGCAGGGCTACCTGTTCTCCGGGCCGCTGTCCGCGCTGGAGCTGGAAAAACTGCTCGAGGCAAACCCCTTTGCCGCCCAGGAAACGCTGATGCTGTAGAAGCATCGCGCTGATTCTATTTTTCGCAATTGCAGGCAAATACCTGCCTTGGCGCCATCCATTGCAGTCGCAAAATAAAATGATTGCGGATTGATGTTAAATTTTTACTATAATTTGCGGTAACAACAACTATTGCAGGTGGTTTTGCCATAGCATGCTGAATCGCTGTAAATCTTGCTTGAAGCGATTGAGTACGGTTCCAGAAATTGCATGCAGCGACACCATCTCATGGTGCTGATCAACTCCGAGTTTAATTTATGGCGAATAGCGAAGTTCATCGGCGACAGTTGATAGAAAAAGCGATGGCGAAGAACATGGCCGATAGCGGGGATACCGCCGTCAGGCTATGGAAACAACTGGCATCCCAGCTCATCTCCATCATCGGCGAAGGCGGCTTCCATGCGCTCTATGCCAGAAGCCTTTTCCTCGTCAGCAAGGAATTTCCCCTGCTCGCGTCCGGCGAGGTGAGGCGTCCCGCCAATTTGCAGTTCACCGATCTGAAAGCAGGCCTTGAAAGGCAAGGCGCTGCCGACGCCGGCAAGGCGAGCGGCGCCCTTCTGGTCACCTTCACCGACGTCCTCGCATCACTGATCGGCGACACTTTAACGACTGATATCTTAATTTCTGCCTGGGGCGGCAATGCTTCCGATAGGGATATAGCAGGCAAGGAGTTCCCAAATGAATGACAAAGTAACCATCCATCGCCTCAAAACCGACATATCCGGCCTGGACCGCCTGCTGGGCGGCGGCCTGCCCGAGTTCTCGTTCAACATCATTGCCGGATCGCCCGGCAGCGGCAAGACGACGCTGGCGCACCAGATAATGTTCTCCCTGGCAAAACCGGATTACCGGGCGCTTTTCTTCACCGTGCTAGGCGAGCCTGCGCTGAAAATGCTGCGCTACCAGCAGCAGTTTTCCTTTTTCGACGTCGAGAAAGTCAACCGCTCGATACGATTCGTCAACCTGGCGGACGACCTTCTGAAAGGCGATTACGACAGCGTACTGGCGCGCATCCTGAAGGAAGTGCAGGAGTATGCCCCGAGCCTGGTATTCGTCGATTCGTTCCGCTCGATCGTGCAGGCCGGGTCTGGAAATGGAAAAGGCGGAGCCGACCTGCAAATGTTCGTGCAGCAACTGGCCCAGCAAATGACGAGCTGGCAGGCGACGACGTTCCTGATCGGCGAATATACCGTACCCGAATCGCAATCCAATCCCATCTTTACCGTGGCCGACGGCATCATATGGATGTCGCAGAACCTGAATCGCAACTCCATGGTGCGCAAGATCCAGGTCATCAAGATGCGCGGACAGCAGACCACGCCCGGCTTGCACACGATGCAAATCAGTGCCGACGGCGTAAAAGTCTTCCCGCGCGCGGTGCTCCCGCCAGAAAAGGCGGGACAAGCTGCGCACCAGCCGCTTCCCGCGGACAAGCGTGTTTCGATGGGCCTGCCCGTGCTGGACAATATGCTGGGCGGTGGCTTGCCGATCGGCTATTCCCTGCTCCTGGTGGGCCCGTCCGGTTCGGGCAAGACCGTGCTGGCGACGGAATTTCTCGCCGAGGGGGTGCGCAACGGCGAACCGGGAGTCATCGCGGCTTTCGAGAAGAGCCCCAACCAGCTTCTGAGCCACAAGCTCTACGACCTTGTGAGGGCCGGGCAGGTCGGCATCGTCGATACCCGTTCCCTGGACATGTCGATCGACGAGACCTTGTACGATCTGACCGCCATGATCGAAAAAATGCAGGCGAAGCGAGTCGTGATCGACTCCTTGTCCGGGTTCGAGTTGGCGCTGGCGCCCGAATTTCGCGATGAGTTCCGCGAATCGCTATACCGGATGATCTCGGTGCTGACAGGAATGGGCGTGACTGTCCTGATGACTGTGGAACTGGAAGACCGGTATGCCGACTTGCGCTTCAGCCCGTACGGCAATGCGTTCCTCGCCGACGCCATCATCCTGCAGCGCTATGTCGAAGTGGCCGGCCAGTTCAAGCGCGTCATGTCTGTGGTCAAGGTGCGCGGCAGCTCGCACAGCAAGGATATCCGCATGTTCGATATAGAAAACGACACCATCCGGATCGATGACGCGCCTTTCCAATATGAAGGCATTTTGTCCGGGGAACCCTACCTGGCATCCGGTACTTGAACCGGACTGGCCTGAGGGAGCGGGAATGAGGATCGATAGCCGCAAGCCGCCGCGCCGGACAAAACTGCAGCGCGGCCGCATGGCAGGGGCCAATCATGGTAATCCTGCCCGGGGCGAAACGCCGCCGGCGGCAAATGAAGATGCCGTGCCAGATGCGGCATCATTGGCCGGCAAGCGGGAGAATGTCCTGCTGGCGCGGGAAGAAGCCGTCCGCCTGCGCGAGGACGATGTGCACCGGCGGGAAACGCAGGCATTGAGGCGCGAGGACAAGGATGCGGCAAATAAGGAAGCATCTGCCGATGCGCAGCTCCCGGACGCCGCGCAAGACGATCTCTACGTCAAACTAAGGCTGGCCAATGAAAAACTGGTCATCGCTTCGGTCCAATTGCAAATCACGGGCGACGAAAGCGAGAAGACCAGCGCGGCCATGACACATATTGCGCTGCATGATTTCCTGACCGGCCTGCCCAACCGCAACCTGTTCATTGACCATCTCTCCCGTGAAATAAGAAGGGCGCAAAGAGAACACAAGCCGGTTGCATTGATGTTCCTCGACCTGGACGGCTTCAAGGAAGTGAACGACACCCTCGGACACGAGATGGGCGACATCGTCCTGAAGGAAACGGCGGAACGCCTGAAAAACTGCGTAAGGGAAGTCGATACCGTCGCCAGGCTCGGCGGTGACGAATTCACCATTATCCTTGCCGACCTGCACGACGCCACCAGCGTCGAGCGGGTTGCGCTGGATATCCTTCATAAACTGTCCGAGCCGTTCCAGCTCGGCGCGGAAACAGCGCAGGTAGGGATCAGCATCGGCATTACGCTTTATCCCGAAGACGCCACCGATACCGAAGAGCTGATCAAGAACGCCGACCAGGCCATGTACGCCGCCAAGCTGGCGGGACGCAACCGGTTTCATTACTTCACCCCGGCTATGCAGGAAGCCGCCCAAGCCCGGCTGAGGCTGATCGACGACCTGCGCGGCGCGCTGGAAGGCAACCAGTTCGAGGTCGCCTACCAGCCGATCGTCGAGCTTGCAACCGGCGCCATCCGCAAGGCCGAGGCGCTGATCCGCTGGCGCCATCCGACACGGGGGCTGATCAGCCCGGCCGATTTCATTCCCACGGCGGAAGAAATAGGCATGATCGCCTCCTTCGGCAACTGGATCTTTCACGAGGCGGCCATGCAGGCGGCGAGGTGGAGAGACAAGTATCACCCTGAATTCCAGATCAGCGTCAACATCTCGCAGGTGCAGTTCAAGAACGAGGGCATCGATTTAAGCTGCTGGCTTGAGCGCCTGCGCATTATCGGACTGCCTGCGCAGGGGATCGTGGTCGAGATTACCGAGGGACTGCTGCTCGATGCGAGCGACAAGGTCACCGACCAGCTGCTGGCCTTTCGCGATGCGGGGGTCGACGTGGTGCTCGATGATTTCGGCACCGGCTGCTCCTCGCTTGCGTACCTGAAGAAGTTCGACATCGACTACCTGAAGATCGACCAGTCGTTCGTGCACAACCTGACCAAGGAATCGGGCGAGCTGGCGCTGTGCGAGGCGATCATCGCCATGGCGCACAAGCTCGGCATCAGGGTGATCGCGGAAGGCATCGAGACGGATGAACAGCGCAAGCTGCTTGCCGCCGCCGGCTGCGACTACGGCCAGGGCTACCTGTTTTCGAGGCCCGCAACGGCAGAATCCTTCGAGAAAATGCTGCGGTCAGGCAGGCGCCCGGTTTGACCGGCCTTGCGCTGCCATCTCTAATTCGGCGTTCGTCGCGTTAAAATGGGCGTGAATTTTCTCTTGCATGCCAGAGCGAACCTCTTTATCGGGCGGCCTCACCGGTCTGCTTCATTAAAGCAATTTCCCGAACGCCAGAGACGGAACCGGAGCCGAAAAAAGATAACCCTGGCCGAAGTCGCATCCTGCATTAGCGAGCAAATCACGCTGTTCGACTGTCTCGATGCCTTCCGCGATCACTTTTATGCCGAGCTTGTGCGCCATCGCGATGATCGCCTCGCATAGCGCCAGGTCGTCCGATTCCTTCGTCAGGTTGTGCACGAACGACTGGTCGATCTTCAGGTAGTCGATGTCGAACTTCTTCAGGTAGGAAAGGGACGAATAGCCGGTGCCGAAGTCGTCAAGAGACACGCCGATGCCGGCGTCGCGCAGCATCAGAAGCTGGTCGGTCACCTTGGTGCTCGCATCGAGCAGCAGTCCCTCGGTGATCTCGACCACGATCCCCTGCCCAGGCAGGTCGAGATTTTTCAAGCAGTCAAACCATACCGAAGAATCGATTCCTTCATTCCTGAACTGCAATGGCGAGATGTTGACGCTGATCTGGAAGGAGGGATCGTATTCATTCCGCCATTGCGCCGCCTGCATGGCCGCCTCGTGAAAGATCCAGTTGCCGAAGGAGGCGATCATGCCTATTTCTTCCGCCGTGGGAATGAAATCGGCCGGGCTGATCAGCCCCCGTGTCGGATGGCGCCAGCGGATCAGCGCCTCGGCCTTGCGGATGGCGCCGGTTGCAAGCTCGACGATCGGCTGGTAGGCGACCTCGAACTGGTTGCCTTCCAGCGCGCCGCGCAGGTCGTCGATCAGCCTCAGCCGGGCTTGGGCGGCTTCCTGCATAGCCGGGGTGAAGTAATGAAACCGGTTGCGTCCCGCCAGCTTGGCGGCGTACATGGCCTGGTCCGCGTTCTTGATCAAATCCTCGCTTTCCAGGCTGTCATAAGGATAAAGCGTAATGCCGATGCTGGCGGTTACATAGGCGACTTTGCTGGCCAGGCGGAACGGCTCGGACAGGGTTTTCAGGATATGCCCGGCCACGAGATCGATATTGCCGGGGTCATGCAAATCGGTCAGGATCACAGCGAACTCGTCCCCTCCCAGACTGGCCAGGATGTCTGAATCGCCCAGGCAGGAATGAAGGCGTTGCGCGGTTTCTTTCAGAAGTATGTCGCCCCTGCGATGTCCCAATGTATCGTTCACCTGCTTGAAGTCGTCCAGGTCTACAATCATCAAGGCCAGCGGCAGGTCGGCGAGGCGCGCTTGCCGCACCGCCTGAGCCAAATGATAGCGAAACCGGTTGCGGTTCGGCAAACCGGTCAGGACATCCCGGTTTGAACTCAGCCAGGTCAACTCGGTAATATCCCGCGCCGTTCCTGCAATCGCTTCCGTTTCTCCATTATTATTTGTTACCGGGACGAAAAAGAATTCATAGTTCACTTCTTTTCCTGATGCGAGCATGAACGGCATTTCCATGCGATACGTCGCCTTGGTCTTTGTCAAATCGCATAAATTCTGCTGAAAATCCGGAGCGAGGGAAATTCCCAGATCGACGAAATTTTTACCGACCACATCACTTAACGGCATTCCGAACAAAGAGGTCAATGCCTTGTTCGCATAAATGAACCGGCCGTCGAGGCTAATGAGGTAATTCAGGTCAGGCGAGAAAGACAGGAGGGTATCGAACAGGCGGGTATATTGGTCTTTCTCGGCAGAGTACCGCTCGACCGACTCGGTCAATGCCTGATCGACTGCTTCGTTGAAGCGGATCAGGTCGTCGCTGGCGGGAGAAAGTGCTGTCGTATTCGAATCGCTCCAGAGCCGCAGGACGCTTGCCCTGAGAGCCCGGAACTCGGATATTTCGTCATTGACGCTGAATCCGGCTGCAAGGCGGGCTGCTCCGTGCAACCCGGCATCGCTCTCGCTGGTTTTCGGCTTGCCGCGGCCTTTTGACTTTTCCGATTGTTCATGGGGCGTTTGCGTGTTGTCGAGATCGGCGGCAATTGCCCCCAAAATTCCCTTGATATGATCACGCAGAGCCGCTTCATCCATCCTTTTTGCGGATGGAATGTCTTTGGCAAACTGTTCCCATCTGTCAATGATGGGTTCGATATTCGCCTGAATGAAGGCGGACAGGTTGGTTACGTTCATGTTTCCTTTTTTCCATGTCGATGCCCTTCGACAATAACTGTAGAAGTTGAGCTTTCGGGTATGAAACAGCACTTGATTCCACGCGCTGATGAGGAGGGAGACAACAGAACGCTCGAAGTTCGAGGCTTGCGTCTGATTGACTTCGATATTGACGGTAGGTGCAGACTAACATGATTAAGACCGACAAGAATGAACTTAGTTCCGTCATCTATACGCTTTGGCTTCTTGAGCGCACCCGTCAAGCCGCGGCAGCCGCTGGCAGTGCTACTTCGATTTTTGCCTTAAATTTCGTCTGGACAATCGCGCACGGCGGAAATCTTGCAGCTTCGGCACGTTTTTCAGAACCGGAGTAAACTCGATTTCAAGCAGTAAATAATAATCAATCCACAACACCGAAGGGAACATCATGAGCACTGCACCTACCTCTGCCGTTATCGTAGACAATCCGGCTGAAAATCGCTTCGAAACCACGATAGACGGCCACATTGCCAAAGTGGATTACAAACTGGATGGCAAGACCATCTCCTTGGAACACACAACCGTTCCCGACGAACTGCAAGGGCGCGGCCTGGGCGGACAACTGGTGCAAGCGGGTCTTGCATGGGCACGCGAGAAAGGCCTGTCGGTCCTGCCGGTATGCCCGGTCACCATCGGCTACATGAAGAAGCGTCCCGAGACGCACGACTTGTTGACCGAAGAAGGCAAAAAAGCGATCGCATAGCGAAAGCGAAGTTTCACCGGCTTAAAAAGCCGGGTGAAGTGAAGGGGGCCGGAGTCAAACTTTCCAAAAGAAACTTGATTCCGGCCCTTTTAAATTTCAAGCGCGGCAAGAAGTCCCCCTCCCCTTTTTTCAATTCCACCGCCCCGAACGAACCAGTGCTGCCGCGTTTACGGCATGGATGCATTGCAGATCAATCCGCCCGCGTCCGGCTGCTGTCTTTCGCAGGCGGGACCTGAACGAATTGGCCGGGTTGCGATTTTTTAAGAAAAAGTCGCCGCACTCCAAACCTTGCCGTTCCGATCCCGGAATAAAAAAATCCCCGCTCGGCTTGGCCGGAGCGGGGATCAAGGTGCGCCGAATACAGCTATTCAGCGCGAGAGATATCTACTACTAAAATCTACTGCTAAAGCGATTTCAAAAGGAATGGATCAGACCTTTTCGAACGCTTGGTATGTATCGGTGTTGGGTACGCCGCGTTTTTTGGGCTTGCCCATTTTCGGGATAACGAAGGTTGCCAGGGTAAACGCGAGTGCGGAGGTGCAGCCGCAGATCGTGAATGCCGTAGTCCAGCCGTAGTTCGTCGCGATCAAGGCGCCAAGTCCGCCGCCGAAGATCGAGGCAACTGCTTTTGCAGCCCAGAAGAAACCGTAGTTCTGTGCCGAGTAAGCCGTACCGAACATGTCGCTGTTGGTCGATGGGAACAGCGCATAGCTGCCGCCTGCGGTGAAGAAGGTGATTGCCAGCATGCCGATGAAGAACTCTGTACCCTGCGCTGCAACGAACGGGAAGGCAAACAGTGCTGCTGCATTGATACCGAACACGATCGACATGGTCTTGAAGCGGCCGATCTTGTCGGAAACAAAGCCCCAGAACGGACGGCAGCCGCCGTTAAACAGATTCTGGATGGTAACCGCGATTGCCATGGTGCCGGCGGCAACGCCAATGGTCCGTCCGAACGGTGCGCTGTTGGCAACGAGCAGGAGGAAGCCGAAGTTGACCGAGAAGAACGCAGTCCACAGGATCCAGAACTGCGGCGTGCGCAGCATTTGCCAGGAGGTGAAATCTTTTTCGGTCGGTACGACCTTCTTCTTGGCCTGGCCTTTTTGCTGGCCTGGGAAGCGGATAAAGAAGGCGATCACGATGATCAGCGCGCCCATTACCGTACCGGTATACATGAATGCATTACCTACACCGTCCGTCTTCAGGACGTTGCTGATAACCGGCAGGAAAGGCAGAACGCCCAGGCCGTAGCCTGCTGCGGTAAAGCCGGAAGCAAGACCGCGCTTGTCCGGAAACCATCTGTTAGCCGTGTTCATGGCGATACCGTAAACGATACCGACGCCGGCGCCGGCCATGGTGTAGAGAGCATACATGGCAGGTACGCTATCGGCCTGGCCCATGCAGGACCAGCCGATCAGAACTAAGGTGCCGCCTACCAGCAGGGTGCCTTTAGGGCCGAATTTATCGACAAAAAAACCGCCGCCCGGCTGGGAAGCAGCTTGAATAACCTGTGACAGGGTAAATGCGGTTTGAACGGCAGCGAGCGATACGCCCAGCTTGTCTTTCATCGGATTTGCAAACAACGTCCACGCGTACTGAACGCCAGAAATCATACACATCAATAACACTGCCAAGATCAGGTAAAACCATCGATTATTCAATAGTCCCTTTGGCTGTTCCAACACTGCTGTTGGCTGAGCTGCCTGTGAGTTAGTCACTGTATTACTCTCATAATTAAGGTTGTTTAGAAAGATGAATTGATAGTGCAAACAGGCGTCTGACTTCAGGTTTCATCTTCCAAAAAACAGAACATCAAGATTTGGTTGTCCTAACAAACAAATTTTTAACGTTCCCGGCAAAATAACTAGCGATCTTGAAGATGTAAGAAGACTCTCAGAATCATCCTGCATCCAAAATACGTGGAACCAGTGTTCCAGTGTGGTCAGTGAGCCGCATGGCAGAGCATGGGATGCTCCATAAAGCCCACTTGACGGCCAACACTAAGGAAACCAGTACCAACAATATGCTGACCAGATAATGAGCCGGTGTTGCCAGCCAAGCGCCCAGTCAGCGTATTGCCTTGTAGAAAGGATACCCACTGCCTCCCACTGAGTAAAATCGTTTATTTTTATCGGTTAATAAGATTGCCTAATCAACGTCCCGACCGGGTCGGTCATGAATCCGGACGATTGATTTGCGCGGTTTCGGCCAAGCGTGAAAAACGAAATCCACCAAGGCGAACGGCGTCTGATCGCCAAAAACCGGGATCAGGCGGCTGAAGCCGGAACCGGTGCGCGTTCAAGCGGCGGACGCTGAAGGCGGCAGGCATTAACCGTATCCGCGCACGAAAGCCGCTGCATGCGCAAGATGCTCCGATTTTATTTCGCTTGCCGAGGGAACCCGGCCGATGCTGCCGCCCAGGGGCGGCGATTTTGCGCCGGACGCCTTGTTCATAGCTGCCGCACGGCTTCAGCCGCAGAAAACGCCCTTGGCGCATTCAGTCAGGGAAGCCAATTCAGCAGCGTCGAATGGAAGAATTTTCTGGAGGCATGGCGCTTTTGACGCTCCAGATTCTTTTGAGGCTCTTGATTAATCAATCGATTATTTCGAATATGCAAGAAAACACTCGAAATAAACCGATATCTAAAATATAATAAGGAACCGGTGCCCCGGTGCGGTCAAGGCAGTATGGGAGAGCATGGGATGCTTCACACTGCCCTGCTTGAGACCGAACCAAGGACACCAGTTACAGAGGAAACGGTACCAACAATAAGCTGACTAGGAGAAACATCAGCATTAACGGTGGCCCAGTGCGATCAGGAGCTGTATGGCGGGAGCACCCTGGACACCAAGACAACGGCTATTGATAAAACCGGTACCAGCAACACGCCGACGGGGTGCTTCACACGGCAAGTGAAGCGTTGATTCGTCGTATTGCATGTAGGAAAGAATACTCACTTCGTTTCACTGAGTAAAATCGTTTATTTTTATCGGCTGATCAAATTGTTTAATCAATGATTCAATTCTTTGATCAATCCGCAAAGTCGCAGCCCTCTTTCGAGTTGGATACGACTGGCGGACGGGAACAAGGACTCCACGGCCATTGCGTTTTCGGACAGGGATATCACCAGGAAAAGGTGCCTGCCGAATACCGGTCGCAGTGCCCCAGGTTGTAAAGGGGCATGTCCTTGTCGGGATGGTTATGGTATGGCCCAAACTGTTCTCTGTGTTTTTTGTCGGTGAGCAGACAATAGAGCGCGAGACTGCACAGGCCGGCGAGGATCAGAACCGGAACGGCTCCGATTAGTAATGTGATTATTGGTGACATATTAATAAATGCGAGGTTGTCGCATGAGAATAAATTAATAGAGAAGATTCACCAGGGTTACCGGTGGCACAGTGCGGACAGGCGCTTTTTGGCGGGAGCATCCTGGACACCAAGACACCGGTTACGGAGGAAACCAGTACCGGCAATATGCCGACTTAATGCATCACCACGGCAGGCGATGCGTTAAGTCGGCATATTGCATGTTGGAAAGAATACCCATTGCGTCCGACTGAGTAAAATTGTTTATATTTATCAGTTGGTTAAATTGTTTAATCAAAGCATGCCAAGGCAGGCCCCGAATCCGGATGACGGACGGGAAGCGCGCCGGCAAGCCGATACAAGTCGGTTATTGAATCGCCCGGCCGTTCGATAATCAAAGGGAATGATGGAGCTTGCTGCCTGCAATGACAGGCGCAAGCTCTTTTTTTGATGGATTTTTAATTAAAAAAACCTGTCTCGACAAGTCGGGACAGGCATCGAGGCCGAATAGCCTTTCGGCCGCAGCGAACATCCCGTTCGCCCGGCCGGTTCATGCAGGTTCAGGACGCACCCCTTACGGGTGGCCCTCCTCCGGCTGACGCAAATATACCGCTCCCACCACAAACAGGTAGCATGCCAGGCCCAAGCCGATGGAAATGTGGATCAGCGAGACAAAGCCCCTGAAATGCGTTGCGGCCGTTCCGACTGCGGACATGATGCTGCCGGCGTAGGGCGCCAGCAAATAAAAAACAAATGGAATAAAGGCAAAGAAAAGCGCGTCCGCAACGGCGATCTTGCGCAATTTGGCCTTGCGCTCAGGGTCGGCCAGCGCGCAAACAATCGCCCAATAAAGAGCCAGCAGCGAGAACACGATCGCCGCCAGGTAATACGATGCCTGTTGCCAGTAGGACTGAATGTTAAGTTCTGCACCCATAATATCTCCCATATCATGAACACTTGACTTGATTCTAAGCGCTAATCATTAATAATCAACCACTATGAGTTGATAATTTTCACGAATATGGTTTTTCTGCGACAAAAGTCAACAGCCCGCGCGCCGAACGTGCGGTTGATCGGTATAAGTTATCGGAACAGGCGAAATGCGAATGCCGCGCCAATTGACACGCAGTTGACTTATTCGGGCAACCCGCCTGTCCAGGGATGAGCGCATCACGCTCAAGCGCAAAGGCGACCCCCTGCCCCGGCTTTCAGGCAAACCGGCCGCTTGCATGCCTCTTTCGGCAACAGGCATCCCGCCGTATCCCCGGCCCCGCTTCTAGGACCTTCTGTGGCTATGCTTGCTGGCCTTGCCAAGACTTACGCCCGGAGACGACGCATCGGTCGCGTTTTTCCGGACGCCGGCCTTGCTGCTGCTCTGGCTGGCGTCCCTGGATGGGAGCGGATTAGGCGCGCCTCTTCCATGATCCGCCTTGAGGTTGGCGATCTCGCGCTGCATGGCGATGTCGGTTGCGGCAAAGCCGCGCTGATTTTTCCCGCTCTGTTTTGATTTCGGCATGATAGGTCTCCCTGGCAATGGAGATAGTCGTCCCTTTATGCAAACCGGTGCCGGGTAAAAGGGTTCCCGGGCAATCCTGCCAGTCCGGCGGCTTGCCCATGCCGTTATGAGTGGCGCCGCCTTGAAAAGTTCGGGCGGGCATAGTCCCGCCTATAAATGCTGCGGAAAACAGTACCGGCAAAATGAAAATCCCCCAGAGCGTTATTTTCTGGAGGATTTGGAGAGTTCAAACCTGTTCTCCCGCACCCTTGCGGCGCGGGCGGACTCGAAGGCCGAGGCTATCGACAGACGGTATTAAAGAATTTGCACCGCGCCCGAGTCGGCATGCATATCGCTCTGAGGCATGGGAATCTGATGCTCGAGCGTCATGACGGGCTGGATGCTTGCCGGCGCGTATCCGAACCACGCATAGGACGGATCCTTGGCGATCTGCTTGGACGTGGCTACCGAGCCAAAGCAGACCAGGGCCAGGGTGAGCGCCATGATGATAAGGTGGGCATGTTCAAGGGTTGATGGAGCAGATGTTTTCATATACGACTTTCCGAGTAATTGAATGAATCATGCAGCAATATCGGGATGATCCGCGCAGCCTCCGATGACCGGCAACAAGGACACCGGGCGACCGGGGAGACCAGAACCGACAATATGCTGCCCGTGAGATACACCAGAACGGCATCCCGGCGCGGTCAGGGCTGTATGGGAGAGCATGGGATGCTCCATACGGCCCGCTTGACGACCGGCACCTGGACACCTGCTACCGAAAAAGACCGGTACCGGCAATACGCCGAGGGGATGCTCCGGCATATCGCCTGCTGGAAGGAATAGCTATTTCGTCCTGCCGGGCCCCCTGTTAAGGCTGGCTGGCGAGTTGCCCGATCTGTTGCTGGGGCTTCTTGCCGGTGAGCAGGCAATAGAGCGCGAGACTGCACAGGCTGGCGAGGATCAGAACCGGAACGGCTCCGATTAGAAGTGGGATCATAGGTGTCATATCAATAAGTGCGAGGTTGTCGCATAAATTAAATTAATTGAGGAGATTCACCAGGGTTACGGGCGGCCCAGTGCGGTCAGGAGCTGTATGGCGGGAGCACCCTGGACACCAAGACACCAGTTACGGAGGAAACCGGTACGGGCAAGGCGCCGACGGGATGCTTCACACGGCAAGTGAAGCGTTGAGTCAGCGTATTGCTTACTGGAAAGAATAACCATTGCGCCCAACTGAGTAAAATCGTTTATTTTTATCAGTTGGTTAAATTGTTTAATCAATACGCAAATGAGGGCAGCCCCTGAATCGGGGCGAAGGATGGGCGCAACGCATCGGCGAACGACTGTCCGCGCAGCGCATCGGGGGATTGGAGGTCACTGCAAGCGCAATGCCGCCGCAATGACATGAATGGCTGAGAGTTTTAGCGGAATGCGCGCTCAATGGATCGCGCTTCAATGGCTGAAGGATGCGCCCGGCGACGTAGTGCCGCAACAGCTTCCGCGACGGCTCATGCAGGCTTCAGGAATCAGGGGCGATTCGGGGACATATCTTTATCAGCTCGCCAACGCCCCGTCCGTCGTATCCGGGTTCGGAGCGCGCTTTGCCATGGGCTTTGATCAAAGAATTGAATCATTGATTAAACAATTTGATCAGCCGATAAAAATAAACGATTTTACTCAGTGAAACGAAATGGGTATTCTTGCCAGTAAGCAATACGCCGACTCAACGCTTCACTTGCCGTGTGAAGCATCCCGTCGGCGCCTTGCCGGTACCGGTTTTATCAATAGCCGTTGTCTTGGTGTCCAGGGTGCTCCCGCCATACAGCTCCTGATCGCACTGGGCCACCGTTAACGCTGATGTTTCTCCTAGTCAGCTTATTGTTGGTACCGTTCCTCTGTAACAGGTGTCCTTGGTGTTGGTCTCAAGCTGGCCGTATGGAGCATCCCATGCTCTCCCATATAGCCCTTGACCGCACCGGGGCACCCGTTCCTTACCAGGCATTTTCTCGCCTGCAACTCGCCACATCTACTCACATGACTAAATTTACAAGCAAAAGAGTGCCTAGTCAATCGATGGCGATCCATTTTATTCTTATAAAGCAACCTGAAATGCTACGGTTGGCTGAATAAGAGCCGTGCATTTTCCCGATTCCAGCCCGTCATAAAACCTGCAAAGGATTCTCTTTGAGCTTGTCCAGCGCCTTTTTGCACCTCCCCGCTTTACCCTTGCATGACGAGCGCTCCGGCATCGATTACAATGCTTTTCCCCTGCATGCCGAGCAGTTGTTTTTCATAGACGCTTCGGCACACGCATTCCGCTTTTCAGGTAGACTCCCGAATTCTCTGTCGCTAACGGCGGAAATCATTAATTACTCATGAAATATCAGTACAAAGGCTATTAGAAATTATGTTTATGCGTCAGCTAGAATACCTTGTTGCTCTCGCCAAGGAGAAGCACTTCGCACACGCTGCAGAAATATGCTGCGTCTCGCAACCGGCGTTGTCGACTGCCATCCGAAATCTCGAAGTCGAGCTTGGCGTGACGATTGTCCAGCGAGGCAAGCGCTACGAAGGGTTAACGCCGGAAGGGGAACGTATTCTCGAATGGGCCAAGCAAACGGTAGCCGCCTGGAAAGGCATGCGGCGGCACGCCTCGATTACGGAAACTTCCGGGGAATTGCGTATCGGCGTCATTCCGACAGCCATGCATATTGTCGCGCTGCTGACGGGCTCCTATATTTCTTCGGATATCCAGATGCGCCAGCATGTGCTGTCCATGAGCATGGAAGAAATTCTGGCCGGGCTGACGAAATTCGAAATCGACCTGGGAATCGGCTACCTGAACGACCAGCCTCCCCCGGGAATGAAGTGCCTGCCGCTCTATAAAGAGAAGTTCGTGCTGCTTGCCCGGAATACGCCGGATATGGCCAAGCGCACCTCGATTAGCTGGGACGAGGCAGCGGAATTCCCGCTGTGCCTGCTTGTAAGCGAACTGCAAAACCGGCTGCTGATAGATACCGCTTTCCATAGCGCCAATGTGAAGCCGCGCATAATGATCGAAACCAATTCCCCGTTCGCGCTTTACGCCCACGTTCGCAATGCCGGGCTGTACAGCATCGTGCCGCAAAGTCTGGGACTGCTGAATGTTTTCGGCGCCCTTGACGACGTTGTCGCCATTCCGCTGACGCCGAACATCGATTGCGAAGTTGGCCTGATTACCCTGAACCGGGAACCCCCGACGCCGATGGTTGAAGTTGCATGGAAAATGGCGGAAGCCCTTAATCTCGAAAAGAGCATCGACGCGCGCCTGGTAAACGATATCGCTTAACCGCATCAAAACGCTCCCTGATGCCCGGCAACGCAAAAACACGCAAGTTGCCGCGCATCGCCGGGCGCGACATGGTTGCCGCGTAGCGCTCTTGGAAAAAACTCCCGGCGCCTGAGACGGGCTTGCCGTTCCAGGAGCTCAAGCGGGAAGCGTTCTCAAAACCATGCGGAGCCGGTCTTTACCGAACCGCAAATTCAAAGGTCTGGCCTTCTTGCCCAGGCCTTTTTTGTTTTCCGGGTCGGGCCGGGAAGCCCCGCGCATTGGGTATCGCGCAATGCGTCAGGGGTGCCTACTTCCTTTGCCTGACCTCGAAGGACGAGGTTCTCGTATCGGCGCTAGAGAATCTGCACCTCGCCGGAGTCGGCATACACATTATTGCGCGGCGTGGGGATCTGATGCTCGAGCGTCGTGGCGGGCTGGATGCTTGCCGGCGCGTATCCGAACCAGGCATAGGACGGATCCTTGGAGATTTGCTTGAATTTGGCTGCCGAACCGACGCAGACTATGACCAGGGTGAGGGCCATGATGACAAGGTGCGCATTTTGCAGTAGCGATTGGCTGGACGTTTTCATGGTGAGTAACCTTTTGCGATTGAAAAAATCATGACAACTGTATTGAAGTGACCAATACCCGTATTGCAAGTACGGTGCCACATGATTCCGCGCATGCCGACCCCTCCCCTGACCGGCCATAGGCGTATGAATATTAAGGGATATTTTTGTTTTTTCCCGGAAACGGCTGACTTGCCGGGACATTGCCCGGGCGACATAAATGATGGCGTTCTTCGGCAGAGTTGACGAGTTTCGACATGGCGGCGAAGGGAATCAAGGCGGGATTCAACGCAGGATTCGAGGCAAACCGGAAAGCGCCCCGCCTTGGCTGCTTGCCCTTTTCAACAGCCGCCGCCCGCGGTTTCAATCGCCGATGGCAACAGACCTGAAGCCAACCAATTCACCCCTTGCCTGCGCGATGACGGTCCAGGCAGCCGTCACTCCCAGTATGCCCATCACGGCGGCAACCGAAATATCCGGCCAGCCGGTTCCGGTTCCGAAAACGCCGAGCGCGGCGAACATGACGGCGATATTGCAGATAGCGTCATTGCGCGAACAAAGCCAGACCGAACGCATATTGGAATCGCCGTTGCGGTACGCGAAAAGCAGGACGGCCACGATCACATTCGCCAATAGCGCCAAGGCGCCGACGATGCCCATCGTCGCCGGCTCCGGAACAGTGCCGGCGACGGCGTGCCCCATGGCCGCGCCCACAACGAAGACTGCATAAGCGCCCATGGTGACGCCCTTCAGGAGCGCCGCCCGGGTACGCCAGACGGGAAGCATTGCCAGCACGAACAAGGACAAGCCGTAGTTGGCCGCATCGCCGAAGAAATCGACGGCGTCGGCCAGCAGCGAGACGGAACCGGACTTCCAGCCGAAAGCCAGTTCGACCATGAACATGCCCGCATTGATTGCCAGGGCTATCCATAAAATACGGCGGTAACGGGAATCGACCGGCGGCCTTTCCGCGGAACAGCCTCCACTGCAACAGGCAGACATATTTCACTCCTTGAATTTAGAGTAGTATTAAATTCCCTGTACCTGCTACAGGGTCAAGAAATGAAGGATGAAAATGCAAAAAACCTTGAAAACCGGCGAACTGGCGGCGCGTACCGGATGCAATATCGAGACGATCCGGTTTTACGAGCGCGAAGGATTGCTGCCGGCTCCGGCGCGCGGCGAGAACAACTACCGGCTCTACACCGATACGCATGTGGAACGGCTGGTTTTTATCCGCCATTGCCGTTCGCTGGACATGGGGCTCGACGATGTGCGCATGCTGCTGAAGATCCGCGACAACCCCGAGCAGAATTGCGGCGACGTCAACGCGCTTCTGGATGAGCGCATCGGACGCGTGGCAAGCCACATCAGGAACCTGCAGGCGCTCGAGGTTCAGCTCAAGACCCTGCGCTGGCAATGCTGCCAGGAAGGCGCGGCGAAGGAATGCAGGATTCTGACCGAACTGGCGACCGAAACAATCCCTGCGCCACGCAGGTAATTACAAAATCCGGGGCCGGCAATCAGGGCGTTGACGGCGTTACTTTCTCTTTTCCCGAAACCGGATGCGCGCGCAGGCGCAGCAAGCAATTGCCAGCAAATGTTGCATTAATTGCAATTATGAACATATAATTGCAATTATTACAACTAAAGCCTGCAACAGGGCGGAGAAAGCCATGCGCCATTCCCTCAAAAAACCGGCTGTTCTGGCAACCGTATTATGGTGCATGGCCTCCGCAGTCCCGACCTCCGGCCAGAACATAAAGAATGCGGACGTCTCCGGCAAGTCCGGTATTTCCGACATGCAGGAAAACAGGCTTGCGGCTATCCGGAAAGCGGCCGAGCAGGGGCTGGCCTCCGCGCAGACCGAACTCGGCACGATGTACGCCAAAGGCAAAGGGGTGGAAAGGGACGACCGTCAGGCAATCGCCTGGTATCGCAAGGCGGCCGAACAAGGCTACGCGCAGGCGCAAATCTACCTTGCATCCCGGTATGCATACGGCAGAGGCGTCCCCCAGGATTATGGACAGGCGGTTTCCTGGTCGCGCAAAGCCGCCGCGCAGGGAAATGCCGAGGCGCAACATAACCTTGGCGTGGCATATGACACTGGCAAAGGAGTTGAACGGGACGACCGGCAGGCAGCAGGCTGGTATGCCAAAGCAGCCAGGCAGGGATTCATATCCTCGCAAAACAATCTTGGACTGATGTACGCATCGGGCCAGGGGGTGGAAAAAGACCTGGTGCAGGCCGACATGTGGCTTACCCTGGCGGCATCCGCCGGAAACGAAACTTCGGCAAGAAAACTGCGCGAAATCGAACCGCAGTTGACTGCCGACCAGCTCGCGCGGGCCAAAGCCATGGCTTGGGGCCCGGGTGGAAAGGATCCAAACGCATCCGGAAAAACCGCTGTTTCCAATAAGCCGGAAAACAGGCTTGCCGCTATCCGCAAAGCGGCCGCGTTGGGAAGCGCCGCGGCGCAGTTCAAACTGGGCTCGGCATACTATTCAGGTCAAGGCGCCGCCCAGGACTTTCAGCAGGCTCTCGACTGGTACCGCATAGCTGCCGAACAGGACTATGCGCCTGCGCAGCATAACCTCGGCGTGATGCACCACCGCGGGCAGGGCGTGAAGCAGGACGCCCGGCAAGCGGTTGCGTGGTTCCGCAAGGCTGCCGGGCAAGGATTCATCCTCGCGCAATACAGCCTCGGAGCGTGCTATGCGGCGGGCCAGGGAGTGGAAAAAAATCTGGTGCAGGCATACAGATGGCTTGCGAAGGCGGCTTCCGCCGGGTATGAAGACGCTGCAAAAGCACTGATCGAGGTCGAGGCGCAGATGACTCCCGACCAGCTTGAGCAAGCCAAAGCCCTGGCAAAACGGTCAAAGTCAGCAGGACGGAGTTTGCCGGCCTGACTTTGGATCGTCAGGGTCGCATCCCCTCTTTCGTCTTGAGCAACATCGCCGCGGCGCGCATACTCGGCCTTTCGATCTCTTTGCAATAGATGAAAGGCTGAGAATGAATGCAAGCGAAATGCGGATTTCAAGTCCGGAGACGCGCCTCATCGCCGACGAGCCCGAAATACTTGATGCGCTCCTGCCATTGGACGGCGCAACGGTGCTGGAACTCGGCTGCGGGAAAGCCGAAAAGACGCGCATCGTCGCGCAAAGGGCCGCCGCCGTTCTCGCCCTGGAAGTCGATGAAATCCAGCTTGCGAAGAACAAGGCGATTACCGATCTGCGCAATGTCCGCTTTGAACAGGGCGGCGCTGAAAAGATTCCTGCGCCCGACTCAAGCTTCGACGTCGTGCTGCTGTTCAAATCCCTGCATCATGTGCCAATTGAACAAATGGACAATGCATTCTCGGAGATCCATCGTGTCCTGAAGCCGGGAGGAACCGCCTATGTGTCCGAACCGGTCTACGCCGGGAATTTCAATGAAATACTCAGGCTATTCCACGACGAGCAAGCGGTTCGAGAAGCAGCATTCGCCGCGGAGAAGCGCGCTGTCTTGTCAGGCCGCCTGGCGCTTTCGGCCCAGAAATTCTTTCAGCAGCCGGTGCGCTTCAACAGCTTCGACCAGTTCGAAGAACAGGTGATCAATGTGACCCACACCAGCCACAAGCTTTCGCCGCAAAAAATCGACGAAATCCGCTCCGCATTCAACCTGCGCATGACGCCCGGCGGAGCCGAATTCCTCATGCCGATTCGCGCCGATGTGTTCAGCAAGAACCAGCCCGGGTCATAAGCCGCAGCCTATTTGCCGCGCATCGTCTTGACGTAGAGTGCCTCGACCTGCTCGCGCGCCCACTGCGTGCGCCGGATGAACTTGAGGCTCGAAGCAATGCTCGGCTCGTGGTTGAAGCAGCGGATGTCGATCTGCCGGCCGAGATCTTCCCAGCCGTAGCGGGCCACCAGTTCGTTCAGGATTTTCTCCAGCGAGATGCCGTGGAGGGGATTTTTCGGTTGCGGTGAGGTCATGAATGTGTTTTTGCGAGAGCGGACAGAACGATAGCGGCTATATGGGCAGGAGCATCCATTGTATATGAGCGCGGAGCCATGGGTTAATGCATCGGGGGCATCGCCGCGCAAGCCGGTTCGCTACAGCTCTTTGTGCCT